>PYIK01002985.1_pt1 | contig 34025 bp, 40 predicted proteins | sample 3578011 | NCBI WGS metagenome assembly PYIK01 (sample SAMN08408022, study PRJNA431606) | Marine metagenome isolate SA_KN192-05_S13_70m, whole genome shotgun... | biome: marine; feature: oceanic pelagic zone; material: water; isolation source: 70 m water sample, 0.2-0.8 um fraction ... | reverse complement strand
GTTCAGGACGAACCAGTCCACCAGGTCGGATGGTCACCCTCCCCTCGAACAGCTCAGCTGATGGAGATCGAGGAGCTGATCTGCTCAGACCAGTGGGAGTGGGATTGCTCAGAAGCCAGGGCTGTCGCTTACTGCGAGAGCTGGCTGAAGCCCCACGTCGTTCGACGCAATACCAACGGCACCTTCGACTATGGACTCTTCCAAACGAATACCGTCTGGCAACCGGCCAAACCTCTGCTCTTCAAGAACATCCTCGACCCAGCAACGAACGTCGAGATGGCTCACCACATCTGGCTCACTGGAAAACGCTCCTGGCGATTCTGGCGCTGCCAACCATAAGAACTCCGTCTCCCAAAGGAGGCGACAATGTCTCGACCTAAACCTGCTGATACTCGGACAGGGCACACAACAACGCTCCCCGAGTTCAGGCCGAATCCCGTGGCAGTCGAAGCCCCTGATGCTCCCCCGAGTCTTAAGACTCACGGAAAGCACCTCTGGGCAGCGCTATGGGATGCAGGGAGGAATTTTTATCAACCAGCCACGGACTCTCTCGTCCTAGAGCGCTACTGCAATCTTCAAGAACGCAGGAAAGAGCTGCTCGACGTCATAGAGATCGAGGGCTGGATGACAATCGGATCGACAGGTCAAACTGTCGCCCACCCAGCCGCAAAACTGCTATCTGAAGTAGAGGGACGACTGTCCCCTCTCGAAGATCGCCTGGGCCTCAATCCTGAGTCCCGACTGCGGCTCGGTATCTCCTCGGTCGAGCATCAATCCAAGCTCGATTCGTTCCTCTCAAAGATGGGGGGCGCTACCGCCTGAGGAGGCACCATGCCCAGCTGGGGACCATTAGGACAGCAAGTCTTTGATCGCACCTATTCACGGCCCACCGACGGAGGCTCAGAGACCTGGCAGGACACAGTCCACAGAGTCGTCGAAGGCAATCTCGACCTGGTCGATCCCCAGCACACCGAACCACTCGAAGCGAGTCAACTCGCTCATCACTTCTCGAACTTCTCAGCTCTTCCAGCTGGAAGACACCTCTGGGTCTCTGGAGTCCCAGGGCGACAGTTTCTTTTTAATTGCCACCGCTCAGGATTCGGTCCCGAGCTGGCGGATCACTTCTGCTTTACCTTCGACGAGCTGATGAAGGGAGGCGGAGTCGGGAGCAACTACTCGAACTCGTATCTCGAATCGCTCCCCTCTCCCACAGGTAGGGTCGAGCTGTCAGTGGTGGTCACTCCTTCTCACCCTGATCGAGACGAGTTCGCCCAGCATCTGGTCCCCTCCCTACCAGGTGCTGTGGTCTTCGAGGTTCCTGACACTCGGCAAGGCTGGGTCCAGGCACTTCGGCAAGTCATCACCCTCTCTCAGGACGGTGGCGGCAACATCACCATCGACGTCTCAAAGGTTCGACCCCGAGGCGCACCGATCCTCGGATTCGGTGGCACAGCATCAGGGCCAGGACCACTGGTCCAGATGCTCGTCAACTGCGCCGACATTCTCAACGATTGCGTCGGACTCGATCTGTCGAGCCTCGACGTCATGGCCATCGATCATGCAATCGCCAGCTGTGTAGTCGCTGGGAATGTTCGACGGTCAGCTCGAATGTCGATCAAACACTGGAACGATCCAGACATCTTCGACTTCATCAGCTGCAAGTCCGATCCTGAGGCCCACTGGAGCACCAACATCTCAGTCGAGATCGATGCTCTATTCATCGACCGAATCAATACAGCTGGAACCAATCACGGCAAAGCTGTCTTCGAGGCAGTCGTCGAGGGCATGATCGACAACGGCGAACCTGGCTTCTTCAATTCGCAGCTCGCAGCTGTCGGAGAAACGGGAGACGTCCGCTCCAGCAACCCCTGTGGTGAGATCGCATTGGAGGACTTCGAGCCATGCAATCTGGGCCACGTCAACCTGGCAGCTCATGGCACCGATGTCGTCGGAGCTGCTGAAGCTGCTCGACTGATGACCAGGTTCCTGATCCGAGCAACCTTCGGCGATGTCGAAGATCCAAAGCAGCGAGCGGTCCTCGATCGGAACCGTCGAATCGGAGTCGGACTCTTTGGAGTTCAGGAGTGGGCAGCAGCTCACGGAATCCCCTGGTCCGACATAGCGAACTCAGAGGAGCTGGCGAACTTCCTCCTCACTGTCTCCGAAGTCGTCGAAGGAGAAGCCACCGCCTACTCCAAAGAGCTAGGCATCCCTCGACCTATCAAGACCAGAACAATCGCCCCCACTGGAACCATCGCCAAACTCCCAGGAGTCACCGAGGGCATCCACCCCATCTACGCTCGGCACTTCGTCCAGCGGATCAGGTACGCCGAGAACGATCCGATGCTTCAAGTCGAGATCGACAAAGGACGGCACGTCGAAGACTGCATCTATACAGATGGGACAAAGGTTGTCTCTGTCCCTACCAGGAACACCATTCTCGACAAGTTCGACGACGAGCTGATCGAGGACTGTTCAGAGATTCATCTCGATGATCTGTTCAGGACCCAGGCATTCTTCCAGCAGCACTGGGCGGACAACGCTGTCTCCTTCACAGCGAACGTCGATCCCGACACAACATCTGACGAGCTGAGCAGCGTGCTCGGCAAATGGCTCAGCCATCTCAAAGGAACAACGGTCTTCCCAGACCTATCTCGACCCCAATCTCCCTACGAGCGGATCGACGCCAAAACATTCGAGGAGCTGACAGCTGGCTCAGCTGTCGAAACAGGGCAGGACTTCGACGAATGTGCAAACGGAGCCTGCCCCGTTAGGTGAGGAACTATGAACACACAGGGCGATCAGGTCATCGACTTCATCGAGACCTTCCTGACTCTCGGAGGTTCGTTCTATGGCGAACCGTTCGAGGTGCTCGACTTTCAGCGAGACATCATTCGCGACGTCTACAAAACCGACGCAGATGGTCGACGACTACACAGGACCTACCTGCTCGGGCTACCAAGAAAGAACGCAAAGACAACTCTGGCAGCAGCCCTCGGAGTGTTCCACCTAGTAGCGGATCAAGCCGACAAAGCTCCCGTCGCAATAGCGGCAGCTGGTGACAGACAACAGGCTCGACTCGTCTTTGACGAAGTTCGACGAATGATCTCGATGTCTCCAGATCTCGCTGAGGTCTGTGACGTCTACAGATCCGAGATCAGATGCAACCTCAACGGCGGCACCTTCAGAGTCGTCTCAGCTGACGCAGGACTCCAGCAAGGGCTCAACCCCAGCTTCGTCTGTGTCGATGAGTATCACGTCCACAAAACCAAAGACCTCTTCGATGCCCTCACCCTGGGATCGGCCACCAGGGCGCAACCCCTGACAATGGTGATCTCCACAGCTGGCTTCGATCTGGAATCTCCACTCGGTGAGCTGTACCGCTACGGACGGCAGATCGAGACAGGAGAGAAAGTGGACCCGAGCTTCGGCTTCACCTGGTACGGACCAGGAGACGACGAAGACTTCGACCCAGCTGACAGAGAAGCCTGGGCGAAATTTAATCCAGCGTGGGATCATTTCCTTCAACACGAAGAGATGGAATCAGCTCAGCTGCGAACTCATGAAGCTGCCTTCACCAGGTACCGCCTCAACGGGTGGACCAAGTCCGAGACAGCATGGCTACCCTCAGGAGTCTTCGAGAATCTGGGCAGCGATCGACGTCTCGAAGCTGGCGAACGAGTTGTCCTGGGCTTCGACGGAGCCTGGCAAAACGACTCGACAGCTCTGGTCGCCTGCTCAGTCGACGAACCTCGTCACCTCGAAGTCGTCGGACTATGGGAAAAGCCAGACGGATCTCCACACTGGAGAACCCCGATCAATGAAGTCAAGGAAACAATCAACGAAGCCTTCCAGCGTTTCACAGTTCTCGAACTGGCAGCTGACCCCTGGCGCTGGGAGCAGACTTTGCAGGAGCTGAGTGACGAAGGCCTCCCCGTTGTCGAGTTCAGCACCAACTCAGTCCAACGCATGACCCAAGCAACTCAGCTCGCCTACGACGCAATAATTGACGGAGCTGTCTCCCACAACGGAGATCCAGCTCTCATCAGACACTTCTCGAACGCTGTCCTCCGAGAAGATCCTCGACGAGGCTCTCGCCTGGTCAAAGACCGAAGAGGCAGCACCAGAAAGATCGACCTCTGCGTCGCATCAGTCATCGCTCTCCACCGAGCCACGTTCTACAGAGACAGCGAACCCTCACCAGAGACTCAGCTGCTCGTCATCTAGGAGCGCCTATGCCCTACAGCATCGAGACAGAACATCCCGAATGTTCAGGCTGGGCTGTTACCAAAGACGACGACGGCTCTCTCATGGGCTGTCACGAAACACAAGAAGAAGCGAACGCCCAGCTCACAGCTCTCAACATCGCAGAAGCTGAGGAAGACGACAGACAAGTAGTCCTCATCTATGGCCCACCCTGTGCTGGAAAGACCAGCGTGGCTCAGGAGATGGCACAACGTGGCGATCTGATCCTCGATCGGGATGCCATTCACGTCTCCCTCTCGAATCTTTCGATGCACGATCACGACGCAGCTCTACTAGGAGCTGTCGAGGCGAGCTGGAACTCGCTGCTCAGATACGTGCCAGAACACCCAGGGTCAGTCTTCATCGTCACAGGAGCACCCACCAGGGCACAGCGTCGAGAGCTGGAGCACCTCACCACTTCCACCCGTCTCGTCTTTGCAGACCGAGACACCTGCCACGCCAGAGCCAAAGACGCTCGACCAGCCAACTGGGGCACATTCATCGACGAATGGCATGACCTCTACGAACCAGAGCTTCACGATCGGAGCGAAGACATGAACATCGAACGACGCACCGCCACAGAAGGCGTCGAACTAAGAGAAGAAGGCGACACCCTCACAGCTGTCGGCTATGCGGCTGTCTTCGAGCAGACCTCGCAGAACCTCGGCGGGTTCGTCGAGCGAGTAGCGCCTGGAGCCTTCCGAAAGACTCTCCAAGAAGCGGACGTCCGAGCGCTCTTCAATCACGAAGCAGATCACCTCCTCGGTCGCAAGTCCTCGGGAACTCTGCGAATGATGGAAGACGACAAGGGTCTCAGATACGAGATCGATCTTCCGAACACAACACTCGGCAGAGACGTCGGTGAACTCCTCCGTCGAGGAGACATCACTGGCAGCTCCTTCGGCTTCCGAACCATCGGCGATGAATGGGCAGAAACAGATGACGGCTACCCACTGAGACGACTCACCGAAGTCGCTCTCCGAGATGTCGGCCCTGTGACTTTCCCTGCCTACACCCAGAGCGAAGCCTCGCTCCGATCCCTGGCTGAAGCCAGAGACCTCGACCTGGACAAAGTGGTCGAAGCAGCTGAGGCAGACAAGCTCCGAACAATTCTCCAAGACGAGCCAGATGAAACCGACATCGAGCCGAGCAGCCCTCACTCGACCGGACTTCCTCGCTCATCTTTTATCCGCTGACCGGCGCAACCATCAGCACCCCAACCCTTCAACCTTAGGACCGTCTAATGACACCCCAAGACATACAGGCAGCCTTCGAGGCTCGCCAGGCGGCAGTCCACTCACTGAGAGAACTTGCTGACGAAGCCCAAGGTCGCGACATGACAGCGGAGGAAGAGCAAACCTTCCAACGCCAGAACGACGACATCGATGCTCTCGATGCTCGTATTCAGAGCGGCCTATCCGACATGGAACGAGAAGCGAAGGCCACCGAAGCCATCGAGCAATTCCGTTCCCTCAACACCCTCAGCGATGCCCCTGAAGCAGCAGTCGACGCTGGACAAAACGACGAAGATCTCTTTCGTCAACTCCTCAACGGAGAGATCCGTTCCTTCGAGTCCAAAGGCGAACGCCGTGACCTCACTGAAGGATCAGCAACCGCTGGCGGAAACCTTGTCACCTCGACTCTCTACCAACGAGTCATCGACAAGTTCACAGAGGAAGGCGTAGCTCTCGCAGCTGGCGCAACTCTTCTGGAGACAGCGTCTGGCGAAGACATGCTCGTCCCGACTGTGACCGGCTACTCCACTGGAGCGCTCGTCGCTGAAGGTGGCAGCATCGGCGAATCGGACCCAGCCTTCGGACAATCCACGATCAGCGTTTACAAATACGCAGCGATCGTCGAGGCCAGCTCAGAGCTGATCGAAGACAATGGCGTCGGATCATTCAACGTCCTCAACTTCGTCGCCGACCAAGGTGGCGCAGCTGTAGCTCGCGCACTCTCGGCAGCATGGACCGCTGGTTCAGGCAGCTCACAGCCGAACGGGTACGACAACTGCACCGCAGGCGTCACCGCTGCATCAGCCACGGCGATCACCGCCAACGAGCTGATCGACCTTCAGCACAGCATCACCGCTCCCTATCGGATCGGCTCTGCCTGGGCGATGAACGACAGCACCCTCAAAGCTGTCAGGAAGCTCGTCGACTCCAACGGACAATACGTCTGGCAGCCAGGACTTCGAGTCTCGAACCCTGACGAACTGCTCGGCGCTCCCGTCTACACCGACACCAACATGGAAGAAATTGCCACAGGCAAGAAGACTGTTGTCTACGGCAACTTCACCCGCGGCTACTTCTGCCGAATCGCTGGTGGTGTACGAGTCGAAAGCTCGAACGCTCCAGCCTTCACCACCGACCTCATCTCCACGAGGTTCATCGTTCGAGGTGGTGGCAACATCATCGACACGAACGCCCTACGGCATCTAGTCCAGGCCTAACCCTAACTACTGCCAGCTGAGAGACGCCTGGGGGCTTCTGCCCCTGGGCCTCTCGGCCTAGTTCTCAACGACCGAAGGGATCTTCATGAAGATCAAAGTCCTCGAATCCATTTCCGCGGTCCACGGCAGCTTCGCCCCTGGCGATGTGACCGACTGGCCAGACTCCAAAGATGCGAAGCGCCTCATCGATGCAGGCGTCGCAGAAGCAGTCGCAGGCTCTAGCCGCACCAAGAAAAAGGTCGAGACCGCTCAGGAGACCAAGTCGGTCGAAACCGCCACCGAATAGGAGCGCCTCGTGGCCTATTACGCAGTCCCCTCATCGGAGTCGGCGCTCATACAACGCAGCTCAGCTGAGGATCTCTCGGTCACGTTTTACGCAGGCGAGACCGCTGGTGACGCCGACGGAGCTGTCACCATTGGCGTCGTCGATGCTGAAGGATCAACCGTTGTCGCCTCAGGCACCGCTACCACTTCAGCTGGCTCTGGTGTTTACACCTACACACTCGCAGCTCAGACCGATCTAAACGACCTCACCGCCACCTGGTCTGGCACGTTCGGCGGAAACGTCATGGAGTTTACGACTCAGCATGAGATCGTCGGTGGCTTCTACGCCAGCCCGAGCGAGATCCGAGCGATGGACTCCATCAATGGGGAGACCACAACTTTCCCTCTGGCGGATCTAGTCAAAGCGATCACCTGGTCGAGCGAAGTCATCGACAACTACGTCGGAGCTAGCTTCGTCTATCGGTTCCATCGAGACGTACTCGACGGGAACAATCAAACAGACATCCAGCTCACTCATCTCTTCCCTCAGGTCATCATCTCGGGAAGCATCGGGGGCACAGCTCTCACCGCTACCCAGATCTCGAACCTGAACAAATACGACAGCGGAGTCATCAGACTCAAAGACGACGTCTGGGAGTTCAACAATCCAGGCGGAGGAATCAAGATCAACTACGAAGCTGGCTTCTCCAAGACACCACCAGCAGACATCGCCTGGGCAGCTCGAACCCTGGCTCGGTATCACCTCATCGAGCAAGTCAGTCGAATCCCAGATCGAGCCATCTCCGTCCAGAGCGAGTTCGGAAACATTCAGCTGGCACAGCCGGGCATGAATAAACCGACCCCCATTCCAGACGTCAACGTGATTCTCAACAGGCATCGGCATCGTCCGCCGGTCGCCTTCTAAGGCGGCAGGATGTTCCGAAACTTTCGCAGCTCAAAGCAAACCGAGAATCGAGACCTGACCTTCGGAGACATTTGGAAGAGAGGCCTCGACCTCACAAACGCCAACACCACAGCCGGAGAACCTGTCACCTATAGCTCAGCGATGGCGCTGTCGGCTGTGTTCGCAGCGACTCGCCTTCTGAGTGACACCATCTCGACTCTACCCCTCGACGTCTTCTACAAGAGGCAAGGATCTGAGCAAGTCTTCAGACCTCTCCCCCAGTGGATCATCAACATGAATCCCGTTCTGAGGAACAACGAAGTCCTGGGTCAGGTGATGATGAGTCTCCTCCTCGATGGCAACGCCTACCTGGCAACACTCCGAGACAACACAGGCAACATCCTCGAAGTCACACCGCTCGACCCCAGTGACATCACCCCCAGACTCGAAGACGACGAAGGCCGAAAGGTCCTCACGTTCAGATCAGCGAAGCTCGGCGACGAGACATTCACGAGCCGAGACATCGCACACTTTCGAGGCCTGATGAAGCCTGGCGACATCGTCGGAGTTTCACCAATTCAGGCAGCTCGGGAAACTATTGGCCTGGGATTAGGCGCTCAGAAATACGGAGCGGCCTTCTTCGGCAACGGTGGCCTCCCTGGCTCCCTGGTCGAGGTACCAGGGCAACTCTCCGAAGAGGGAGTCCATGCCCTGAAGTCAGCCTGGAATGACGTCCACCGAGGAGCTGGCAACAGCCACCGCCTCGCAGTCCTCACCGAGGGCGCAAAGTTCTCGAAGGTCTCACTGAATCCTGAGGACTCCCAGTTCTTGGAGACCAAGATGGCCAGCGTCGGAGACGTCGCTCGGCTGTATGGAATCCCTCCTCATCTGCTCGCTGACACAGTCAAGAGCACCAGCTGGGGGTCAGGACTCCACGAGCAGAACATGGCCTTCTCGATGTATACGCTCAGGCCTTACATCACCCGACTCGAAGCTGGTGTGACATCGATGCTGAGGAGTCAAGGCATCTCAGTCGCCTATGCGAAATTCGATCTCGCTTCAATGAGTCGAGGAACGAATGAACGCTGGGACAGCTACCAGGCCGGAATCATGAACGGCATCTACAGCATCAACGAAGTCCGATCTCTCGAAGGACTCCCACCGATCGCTGATGGAGACACCCACTACGTCCCACTGAACCTCGCCCCTGTCGGAGTCGAAACCGTCGAGGAGCTGTAATGGCTGGGACAATCATGGCGACGTTCAAGGCTCGCCTAGTGACACAGCTCCAGGCGAACTCAACGCTCACCAATATCCAAGTCACCTACGGAGACCCAGGAGGCGCTCAGCGTCGAGAGGCTGTCTTCTTAGGGGACATAGAGACGAACGACCACATCCCAGAGTCGCTCTCCTCAGGACGTCGACGAAGGATCGAAGAGTTCACCCTCGAAGTCTTCGTCGAAGTCTCGTCAAAGCCAACTCCTCAAACGTGCGAGGAACGCTGCGTCGAGCTGGCGAGAGCTGTCGAGACAGTCCTTGCTGACGATCCACAGCTGAACAATCTCGATCAGCTCATGTGGTGTCAGCTCCAGTCAATGTCCATGACCACAGTCCAGGCAGACGCTCCCGTCTGCACGATCCGAATGCTCATCAACGCGAACGCGAGGCTTTCATGACCAAGAGCAAGAAGGGCAAGTCCTTCACCTATTCAGGCGGCCTCGACGCAATCGAGATCCACGCCACCCATCACACCTACATCTTCAACAACGGCGAACCCGTCGAGGTCTGCCCAGAAGATGTGGCAGACATCAAACACCCAGACATCACAGCAGGTGGCGACCCAGCTCCTGCCCCAACACCCCAGGAGACTGAGGAAGCATGAGTTCAATTCTAGATCAGGTTGTCCAAATTGCCGAAGAGTCGACCTATGGGACATTCGTCAGCCCGACTCGGGCTTATGAGGCCCAGGCTGACACCTTCACCAGAGACACCACCTACATCGAGTCGGTCGGCATGAGACGAGATCTCCAGACGATCCGCTCGGACCGCAACGACACAGTCACTCTCGGAGCCACTGGCTCAATCGAGACCGACGTTCTCACCAAAGGCCACGGCTTGCTGATGAAGAACATCCTCGGCACCTCAGCTGGGCCAACCCAGCAAGGAGCCACCGCTGCCTATCTTCAGACCTTCACCTCTGACGACACAGGCCCGACCGGATCACTGACCACTCAGGTCTCCAGAGTCGACGCTGGCGGAACCCTTCGGACGTTCTCCTACAACGGATGCGTCCCCACTGGCTTCAACATCACCCAAAACCTCGACGAAGCTCTGAAGCTCACCGTCGACTTCGATGCTGAAGAAGAAGTCACCTCTGAATCAGAAGCGACTCCAAGCTACCCAGCCTCGACCGACGTGCTCGACTTCACAATGTCCACTGTCGAGATCGACGACTCAGCTGTGTCCAGCTTCACCTCTTTCAGCCTCGACGCTGATCTCGGCATGAAGACCGACCGACGATTCCTCAAAGGCTCAGCTGTCAAGTCACAGCCAAAGCGTTCGAGCGTTCCCAGCTACACAGGAACAATCGAAGGCGAGTTCGAGGACCTCACTCAATTCGCTGCCTACACAGCCGGCACCGTCTTCAAGTTGGAGTTCATCTGCACCTACCCAACAGTGATAGCCAGCACCTACTATCCGAAGCTCCACGTCACTCTCGCAGCGTGCAAGTGGACTGGCACAACTCCAGTCGCTTCGCTCGATGACATGACGACGATCTCTCTGCCTTACACCGTTCTCTTCGACGGCACGAACCCAGCAGTCCAGATCGAATATATGAGCACCGACACCAGCTTCTAATGGCTCGGACGATCACCACTCAGCGAACGCTGCCAACAGTCCGAGGCTCGAACAAGTCTCTCATCGCAGCTGGCGGAGCTAAAGAGCTAGCGATGTCTCTTCGTCGTCTCGGCGACAAAGAGCTGTCCGCTGAAATGAAAGCAGCCTCTAAGGCAGCAGCTGAGAAGGTCGTCCCCTATGCCCAGAGGCGAGCACCAGTCGACACTGGAAAGCTCAAAGCCTCGATCAAGGCAGACGCCACAAGATCCATCGCAAAGATCAAAGCAGGCTCCCCGAGCCGAGTCCCCTACGCCAGGGCGATTCACTCGGGGCGCTACGTCAGAGCAACGGGGCAACGCACCAAAGGCGTCCCCTACATCAGAAAAGCGATCCCTGAAGCCTGGCCTGAATTAGTGAAGGCCTACACCAAAGGCCTCAACAGGGTCGCCGAAAAATTCAGAAAGAAACACGGCGCACACCGAGTCACTGGGAGGTTCAGATGACACAAGCCGACGACACACTCAACTTCGACATCAACGATCTCACGATTGCCGAGATCGTCGAGATCGAGGAGCTGACAGGAATGCCCTTCGATTCGATGGGCGATTCCTCAAAGCCGAAAGGCAAGATGCTCCAGGCTCTCGCATTCATCACGAAGCGTCGAGGAGATCCCTCCTTCACCTTCGAGGATGCTGGTGCTCTGAAGATCAATCTCGACTCAGGAGACACGGACCCTACCGACGGCGACGAGTAGTCAACATGGCGCTCGTCGCCCACAGGTTCGGATTCTCCTGGGCGGATATGCAGACGATGAAGCTCTGGGAGTTGGCAGCTCTCATGCAACAGATCAAGACCGAGCAGAACCAACAGCGAATCCAAGAGCGAGCAGCTCGCTAGGAGGCCACCGTGGCTGGAACAAAACCCATAGTCATAAATATCCAGGGCGATGATTCCAACCTTCGGAAGGTCCTCAAAGGAGCAGCTGGCAAAGTCGATGGCTTCGCCAAGAAGCTCGGCACACTCGGCATCAAAGCTGGAGCGGCGTTCGCTGCCACAGCTGGAGCGATTGGCGTCACTGGCGTCAAAGCCTTTGGCGAGTTCGAGACAGGTATGCAAGAGGTCTTCACCCTCATCCCCGAGGCAGGCAAAGAGACCTTCGACAAACTAGAGACACAAGTCAAAGACTTCTCCAAAAAGTTTGGCGTCCTCCCTGAGGAAACGATCCCGGCCCTGTACCAGGCGATCTCAGCTGGAGTCCCGAAAGACAACGTCTTCGAGTTCCTCGAAGTCGCACAGAAGGCAGCCAAAGGCGGAGTCACCGATCTGGAGACAGCAGTCGACGGCATCAGCTCCGTCGTCAACGCCTACGGATCAGAAGTCCTCTCAGCTGGAGAAGCCAGCGACCTTCTCTTCACAGCTGTCAAGCTCGGCAAAACAGACTTCTCTCAGCTCAGCGCCTCAGTCTTCCAGGTCGCTCCGATCGCAGCTGCGGTAGGCATCGACTTCGAGAACCTCACAGCAGCCTTCGCCAACCTCACCGCCCAAGGTGTTCCGACCTCGGTCGCAGCGACCCAGATGAAGGGAGCGATGGCGGAGCTGGCAAAGGAAGGCACCAAAGCCGATGTCGCCTTCCGAGACCTCACTGGTCAAGGCCTTCAGACGTTCCTGAAGAACGGTGGCTCCTTCGAGGAGGCCATTGTCAAACTCAAAGAAGGAGCCGACAAAGCAGGCATCAGCGTCCTCGATATGTTCGGCAGCGTCGAGGCAGGCCAGGCAATCCTGGCACTCACCGCAGATGGTGGAGGAGCATTCGGCGAAGCGCTCGACGCCATGCGTGGCTCAGCTGGAGCCACTGAGACAGCCTTCGAGACAATGAACAAAGGCTTCTCCGCAGACATGGAGAAGATCCGGGCGAACCTCAAAGTCCTCTCCATCGAGATCGGCTCACGGCTCGCACCGTTCGTCGCCAAGGCCAGCAAGTTTCTCCTCGATGGATTCCAGAAGCTGACCCCAACTCTGAAGAATCTCAGGGAGCGAGCTGTCGAGCTGGCAGCTGAGATCAGGAAACGGGCAGTCCCCATCCTCGAAAAACTCAGAGACATCTTCGTCATCGTTGCCGAGAAGGCGATGGTGATCTGGTCAGCTGTCTATGAGTACCTTGCCCCAGGTATCAAAGACCTCTCCGACAAAGTCCGAGACCTAGCCATCAACGCATTCGGCAAACTCAAAGAAGTCTTCGACGCTATCCCCTGGACCCAGGTGTTCGAGGCCATCGCAGAGTTCGCAGAAAAAGCGCGAGCCGCTGTCATGGACTTCGTCCGAGACATCCCCAACAAGTTCCGAGAAGCCACAGCGTTCGTCGAAAGACACAAAGAGATCTTCATCCTCCTCGCAGGCGCAGTCGGCGGAGTCGTCGTCGCTCTCGGGCTTTACACCACAGCAATCAAGATCTGGGCTGGCGTAACAAAAGCGGCCTCAGCAGTCGGAGCAATCTTCTCCGCCATTATCGGAGCGAACCCCATCATGATTATGGTGGTCGCCATAGCAGCTCTCATCGGAGCGCTCGTCGCTGCCTACTTCAGGTTCGAGCGAGTCAGAGAGATCGTCGACAACGTATTCAACTTCTTCCGCAACGACTTCATACCGATCGTCATCGAGGTCAAAGACACCGTTATCGAGATGAAAGACCGAGTGGTCGAAGCCTTCATCAGGATCAAGGACTTCCTGGTCAACACCTTCGGCCCAGCAGTCCAGGTAATCATCGACTTCGTCGTCGACCTGTTCAAGTACCTCAAAGACCAGATCCAGCTCGCCATCGATCTCGTGCGAGCGATCTTCGATGGAGACTGGAAAGAAGCCACCAAGATCTTTGTAGAGATGGTCGGCAACGCCATCGGCTTCATCGTCGACTTCTTCAAGAAACTCCCAGGGCGACTACTCAAAGCACTACCCCCGATCATCTTCGCTCTCATCGACATCGCCAAAGCCTTCAGCCAGTTCCTACTGGAAAAGGTGGCGCGAATCATCAGCAAGATCGTCGACTTCTTCATCGGCCTCCCGAAACAACTCCTCGACGCAGGCATCCAGATCGCATCTGCACTCCTAGAGATGGGCATCGACTTCGGTCGAAAGATCATCGACGGAATCGTCGAAGGTCTCAGACGAGCTGGCGGAGCGATCGGCTCCTTCATCATGTCGCTCGTCCCCGACGTCGGATCAATCGTCGACTCAATAGTCGGCGGAGCAACGAGCAAAGCCAAAGGAATCCTCGGAGCAATAGTTCCAGGGATGGCCAAAGGTGGCATCGTCACGAAGCCCACCCTGGCAGTCGTCGGCGAAGCAGGACCTGAGGCAGTAATCCCACTCAACAGAGCTGGAGCTGTCGGAGGTTCAGTCATCAACATCAACGTCACCACAGGAGTCGGAGATCCCGTCGCCATCGGAGACGAAGTTGTCGAGGTTCTCACAGCCTGGCAACGAGCGAACGGAACAATCCCAGTCGACACCTCGGCGGCTTAGTCATGGCAACAATCGTCACCACAGTCGAGGTCGCTTTCGACGGCTCGAGTTTCGTCGACATCTCAGACAGGACAACCAAAGTCCGCATCAAGTACGGACGACGCAGAATCCTCGACGAGTTCTCCACTGGCACCGCCTCGATCACCATCGAGAACAGAGACAACTTCCTCACGCCAGGACACAGCGACTCGACCTATGGGAACACTCAACTCATCAACCGCGAAGTCAGAATCTCGACAGCTGTCACAGGTGGCACCGATTCCTATTCGACCTACTTGTGGCGAGGCTTCATCGCAGACGTCGACTACGCAGCTGGGCAGAACACCTCGACCGTCGTCATTCGCACAGTCGACGGATTCGACAGACTCGCCAAAGCGTCCATCTTTAATCAGTCATTCTCTGAGGCATACACAGGAGTCAGGATCGCCGAGATCCTCGACCTGGCCTCAGTCAACTATCCAAACTCGACGAACCCCGAGGACCGATCCATCGACCTCGGTGCTATCAAGGCAACGGCAACATCGAGCGCAGTCACAGCGACAGCTCTCGACTACTGCAAACAGCTCGCACGAACTGAGAATGGTCGCTTCCTGGTCAACCATGCCGGAACACCGAGTGCCACCAACAAAGGCGGCATCCTCAGCTTCTTCGAGATCAACAATGCCACAGAAGCAGGCATCACGATCTCCGACGCTGTGACGCTCCCGTCGGGATCAGTCGAAGCAAAGAAGCTCCAGCTCGAATGGGGCAGCGAGCAGCTCTTCAACTCTTACGAGTTCACAGCTTCTGACAGCTCGATCCAGACAGGAACTTCAGCCAGCTCGATCACGAAGTACGGCGAGCGAGTCACCAAGCGAACCCTGCTCTCTGATGCCACAGCAGCTGATGAAGCTGGCACCTATTTCATCTACCTCCACAACGAGCCAGCTCTTCGAGCATCCTCGGTGGTGGTCGACATCGATTCAGCCACTACAGCTGACGCTGAACAAATGCTCCACGTTCACGTCATGTCAGCTCTATCCCTCAGCTACCTACCACCAGGCAGCTCCACCACTCTCACTGGTGAGTACGTCGTCGAGGGAGTCGACCTCGACATCACTGTCCGAGACATGGCAACCAACGCCTCAAAGATCAAAGGCGTCTACAACACCGCCAGCGCAGACGCTGGCTTCTGGATTCTAGGCGACACCGTCCTCGGGTCCTTCCCAACAATTCTCGCTCCGAGCTGGCTCGTGACTGGCGGATTCCGCCTCGACGATCCTGATCGTGGCGTTCTACCAGTAACCCTCTAAAAGGAGGAACCCCTATGGCAGGCCTAGGATGGCAGCAATGGTCCACAGGAGACACCGTCAGCGCTAGTGCTGCTCAGGGCTTCTGGCAGGATCAAGTAATTCAGTGCTACGCCTCGACCACAGCGAGAGACACAGCGAACCCCTCACCGAGCCACGGCCAGTGGGCATTCATCACCGCTGACGACACTCTCTACTACCGATCAAGCAGCGCCTGGGTCGCAACGTCCCTCGCAGCTGACATCACAGGAATCACCACAGCAGCCAACTCGGCACTCGCTGGCGGAGCAACCTCTGGCGACGTGACCCTCACGGTCGACGTCAACAACGCCACAGTCGCAACGGCTACAGCTGCGGACTACGTCCTGATAGCAGACACCGACGACAGCAACGCAACGAGGAAAGCCCTCATCAGCGACATCACCGCTCTCGCTGGAGACATCACCGAAGTCGCAGCTGGCACAGCTATCAGCGGAGGCGGATCTTCTGGAGCTGTCACAGTCAACGTCGACGTCAACGGAGCGAGCGTCGTTACTGGCACGACGGCGGACTACATCCTCATCGAGGACGTCACTGACAACACAACGAAGAAGTGCCTCGCCTCAGACATCGCTTCCGACCCCATCCCTCTCATTCTCGCTCTCAGCTAGGAGACCCAAATGGCTAACACTTTCAAGGTGCTCAACTGGTCGGCAGCTGCGGCAGCTGGCTCGAACACTTACACCGTCGCAGCTTCCACGACTGCGATCCTGCTTCAAGTCCAGGCGGCCAACGTCGGGTCAGGGACACACCCTGTCTCGATGACTGTCACCGACACCTCAGCAGGGACCACTGAGTTCGTCGCAAAAGAGATCTCGGTTCCGCTCAATGCAGCGATCGGTCTCGTCGCAGGCAAACAAGTCCTCGAAACGACTGATGTCCTCGACATTTACAGCGACGCCACCAGTCAGATCGACGTCACTGTCTCGATCCTCGAAATCACCTAGCCGATGGCTGGCATCGCATCGGGAAAGCCCTGGTCTCGGATCGGGGCAGAAACCGCGCCGACCAGTGATGCGGCTCCTGGTGTATGGGGAGACCTCAACGAGGTCGCCGAGTACGTCGGAGCGAGCACTTGGCCGACTCATGTCAAAGGGACGATGGAATACATCGCCCAGTATGCAGCCGACGGCACGACGGGACTGTTCTCGTTCACGAGTATCCCTCAGAAGTATCGGTCCCTGAGGATTGTTATGGCGAACGGAAAACGAGTTGGTGCCGGTTCAAGTATCGGAATGTGGTTCAACTCTGATAGCACGTCGGGCAACTACGGCTACGCATCCATGTACGGCTCAGGGACTAACTCGAACTACACCTACAGTCGAAATTCTGGGACGATCAGCATGGGCGACTGTCCGACTGGCAACGCTGCCGACTCACAAATGTGGATCTGTGACATAGCGAACTATTCCAACGCCAGCGTCGGGACAGCGTGTCAAGTTTGGCAGGGCGCAAATCAGCAAGGCGGAAACAACACGGGCCTCATGGGTTTCGGCTATTCAGTGGCTAGCGCCATCACCACAATCGAAATCAATTCAAGCGGTTACAACCCCGGCCTCCTTTACAACTACGACACACCGACCGTCTTCACGTTGTTCGGGATTGGACTGGTCTAATGGCTGACTTTGAAATCATTGCCGAAGGCACACTGTCCACCGGCGCAAGCACGATCAGCTTGACGAGCATTCCTCAGACGTACACCCATCTTGAGTTTCAGATATCGGCTCGTGGTTCCTACGCCTCCGCCTATCCCGGTTCTACGAATATGCGGTTCAACAGTGACTCGGGCAGCAACTACGGCGGCGCCGACGGGTACGTCAGTTCGGGGACACCCGGAGCCGAAGGCTACTCGCTAAACGCTCTTACTCAGACTTATTACGCCAACGTCTTGGCGCTTGACAGTTGGACGGCGAACATCCAAGGTGTCACCAGTTGGATCATCCCGAACTACACCAGCACGTCGTTTGCCAAACAGGTTTTTAGGACGGGAACTGTCACCGACGCCAGCAGTATCTACACGCTTCGTTTCGGTAGCGGCGCATGGGATAACACGGCTGCCATCACCCAAATTGATCTCCTTGAACCATCAGCAGGGGCGGAAATCATGGCGCAGTCCTCATATTGGCTAGCAGGGTGGGCATAAACCATGACGATCACAAAACTCGCAACACTGACAGCTAGCGGCGTATCGTCCGCATCGTTCTCTGGTATCTCGGGAAGCTACGACGACCTCAAAATTCTGGGAAGCGCTCACACCGACGATGCGACTCCGAGTTGGGGCAACACGACCCCGTACCAAGTGATGACTATTCAATTCAACAGCGATTCGAGTTCCGTCTATTTCGTTTCATACGGCTACGCCACAGGAACAACCCCGACAGGTGTGACGGACGGCTGGACAAGCTACACATCCGCTCAGGAGATCTCGGTGCCGCTCGCCCCGAACTCGTACAGCAGTCAAGATGACTTCAGCGCTATCGAGATGTACGTTCCGGCCTACTCGGGTTCACGCCAGAAAAAATGCAGGGTTCAGGGTTCGTTCATGACGCCTTACGCCTCCGCCGGGGGTCCCAACCCACTATCAATCATGGGTAACGGCGGCTGGGACAACACCTCGGCGATTACCTCGATCACGTTTGCTGCCAACTACGGCGACTTCGTGTCAGGTACGTCGTTCACCCTCTACGGAATCTCAAACTCATAGGAGTAATCATGCCTCAAAAGTGCATCGTCGACTGCTCGACAGGAGAACAAAGCTACGTCGAAATGACAACGGAAGAAGTGTCCGACCTCGAAGCGGCAGCCCAACGAGCACAAGCTCAACAGGCCGAAGAAGAAGCAGCTGAAGAGGCACGCCTCGCAGCTAAAGCCTCAGGAACCGCGAAGCTCCGAGAATTAGGTCTCGACGATGAAGAGATCGCTGCTCTGGTCCGATGACATATGGAAGCAACGGCAGCGTCATAGGTCCAGAAAATACGCCCACATCCAGCAGCGCTCCTGGCGTCTGGTCACTGGGAGAGATCGCGGAGTCCCTCCGAGACAGTGCCTGGCCTGCTCCTGACGCAATCACCATGATGGGATTCTTCAAGCCCGACACCAGTGTTTTCGGAACAGGCACCTACGGATCAGTCGTTCTCGACACTGACTCATCAGGCAACCTCTTCGCGATGTTCCCAGCACAATCGTCAGGGAACAACTACATCGTCGAAGTGAACAAAACCACAAAGGCGATCGACTCGATCCGCAACTACACCCAAGCAGACGGAGTTGCTCTCTACCTTTCAGTCATGGGGATCAGCAAGTCGACAGATGTCATGTATCTCGGCGGAACTGCACAGACTGGTCCGGGCAGCAACAACAACGCCTTGATGGCTCGACTCACCGAATCTGGGTCGGCAGGCTACGACACTTTCTCGTGGTCATACGACTGGATGGGTGGTTCGATGGGCGGCTGGCCCTTTAACTACAACAACGTCTACTTCACGAGCGGCGTCAAGAATCAACGAATCCAGATCGACGACACAAACGGCGTCGTCTATGCCGGAGGAAAATGGTGGACCTCTAACTCCTACGGACGGCTCCTGGCTATTGGGACGGCTGCGACCTACGCCAACCACGGATACGCCTATTGGGGCAGCGCCTACGGTTCCTACTCCGCCTACGTCCTGTCAGTGATCGGCAGCAAGTCGTCAACCAGCGGCAAAGCCTATTGCCTCGTCGGTGACGATGGAGACCCGAACAAGTACGTCTCTCTTCAGCAGCTAACTCGGTCCACGAGTTCCGACTCGGATGGCGATCGAGCTTCACCGTCGCCGACTGGTGTAGGCCGAGACATCTTACGCAAAGAAGGTCGAGTCCAAGCCTGCTGCGATTCGATGGACACATCAGAAAACATCTACATCGCCTCAGCCGATCCGGGCACTAGTCAGGTTTTCTACTTGACGAAGTACACAGCAACGACTCACCAGTGGACGGTCCAGATCACGACACCATGGGCCAACGCCTACCCCAATAGCTCAGGCCCAGTCCTCGACGCATCAGGAAACGTCTACTGCGCTTGGTACGTCCCCGGCGGATCAGCGAGCAACAGCGGCGGCATCTACGTCGGCAAGTGGGACTCCTCAGGCAGCCAACAATGGCTCAACCTTTTAGAGTTCAACGACGCCAACCAAACCGACAACAACCACACCTTCTACTCATGCGACATCAAGCTCGGGACAACCGACTCCGCAGACGACAGCCTGTGGATCAGTTCAGGTCAGATGTACTGGGGATCAGGAACGACTGGCTACTCCGACGAAAAAATGATCTGTCGACTACGAAGCGACGGCGGAGGGCTAGGCACCTACAACTTCAGCATGACAGGCAAACAAGGCGGAGCGCTGTCGATCAGCTACACCGCCTCAGGCTTAACGACTTCTTCCTACTCATCTAGCTCGGCCTCAGCAGATCCTCCCGAACTCAACTTCGGAGCGTCCTACGGTAACGCTCAAACCGTAAATGGAACGGACGCTCAGGTGACGAGTGGAACAACATGGGAGACAAATCCATGACCGACGACTACAACCCATTCGAGCATCTCACCGACGAACAAAAGAGCCAACCCTACATTGCCTACACGGGTCTCGATGACAGCCGGTGGGATGGGCAAGCGATCAATCCCAACTACGACGCAGAGACCTATGGAGCAATCCCCGAAGAAGCGCCTCCCGAGTGGCCTATACCTGAGGACATTCTTGGCGCTCCCAAGTACATACGGGACGGCTCAGACTGGGTCATCAATCCCGAGCACCAAGAGTCCTAGAAAGCCGAGGTCGAGAACTAAGCCGCTAGACCCATAGAAATAGGGCTTTCCTCTCCTAGAGGGTCTACATGGGAATTATTCTGAAACAATTCACACTGTGACCTCCCCATTTTGATACGCTGAAAGCATGACATTCAGCACAGGACACGAATCAAACGGTAAAGCGGTCGCCTACCTCAGGCTCTCCTACGTCAAAGGCGAAGGTGGTGAGCTGGGCGAGATGACCCTCGAAGATCAGATGACGAGTTGCATCGGAGTCGCAGCGTCCAGAGGACTAGAGATCACGAAGGTCTATGACGAAGGCCAGGGTCGATCGGCCTTCAAGGCTGGCAACCGACCCGAGTGGGATCGAATGCTCACCGAGCTGGAACCTGGCACAGCTGTCATCGGCTGGGCGACTTCCCGAATCTCCAGAAATAGTGAAGAGACCTGGCGAGACATCGACGATCGAGGTGGCATCCTCCTCACAGCTGATGGCGGCTCGTCCGAGACTCTGATGGGCAAGCAGGCGATGGCCTTCGCAAACGTCGTCGACGAGTTCTACTCCAGGCGGAAGTCCGAAGAGATCATCGCTGGCCACGCTCGCTCTCGCAAGAACGGTCGAGTCCTCGGTAAGCCCTCCTATGGTTACAACAAGAAAGACGCAGTACTCAGCCTCATCCCTGAGGAAGCAGCGGTGATCCGAGAGGTCGCTCAGAACTATCTCGATGGAAGCAACTGGGAAGCGGAGGCGAAGCGTCTCCGAGAAGAAGGCATCCTCAATCGCGGAAAGCCATTTCAGGGCAACTCCATCCGGCAGCTCTTCGTCAGCTGTCGAGTCGCTGGATTCCAAGACGACAAAGAAGGCAACCTGATCCAGGTCACCGATGAGCCAGCACTCGAACCTCGAATATGGCATCAAGTCACAGCGGAGATCGCTCGACGAAAAGGGAAGCGCAACGCTGGCAACACTGGCACCAAGAGCAGCAACAACCTCCTGGCCAATCTGATCCGCTGCAACCAGTGCGGATCGTTCCTGGCGAAGCGACAGGCAGTCTCGACCGACGGTAGAAATTACAGCTACACCTGTAGAGCTGGTAAGTCGAAGGGTCTGTGTAAGCAGTACCCAGGAGTGGACAACCTAAAGAACTCAGCCAGGGGCCGGACCGACATCGTCGACGAGTACGTCGTCCGCGAAACCATCGGCAGGATGGCGAAGCTCGAACTAGCCGAAAGCCAAGGAAACAAGAAGGCAGGCACCCAGCTGGCCACAGTCAGGAAGGCCTGGGCAGCTGAACTCGACCCCACTGTCAGCCTTCGAGGAGTCGAGATCGAAAACCGACTCGCTGTCCTCGACGAGAAGCTCGATCGAGCCATCAGCAAACTGGCAACCGCTGACGACGACATGATGGAAGTCTGGGAAGGCACCGCCAAAGAGATCAAGGTCGAGCAAAGGAATCTCAAAGAAGAACTCGGGAACCTGGAGCCAGAACAAGTCAGCACTCCCTACCCCTGGAGCGAATGGCAGGACGTCATGATGTCGGACGAAGAAGACTTCGATGTCCTGAGTGCCTTCATTAATCAAGAGGGACTCGATACAGCTCAGAAAGTTCTTCGAGTCATCATCGAGGACATGGTCCTCCACAAGATGTCGCACGAAGGACTCGCCCCCAACTCGACCGAGCGACGAGTTCAACCAGACAAACAACTAGAGATCAACTGGGCCTTCTGATTCATCGGGCGGCCCACAGGAGGTCGCCTGATGGCACTCATTACCCCCGACCAATGGGGCGCACTACCGCCACGCAAGACAAGACAGCTCTCGAAGTCATCCGTCCGAGGAATCGCCATCCATTGGGTAGGCGTACCGGTCAATGGAGACTCAGCTGCAATCACAAGATCGATCGATCGCTACCATCGGGAGACCCGAGGCTGGTGGCAGATCGCCTACCAGGCAACAGTCGGCCAGGACGGTCGAGCCTACGAAGGCAGAGGATTCCGCAATCGCTCAGGAGCTAACGGCTCAGGTCTAGCGAACAGAAGCCACGGAGCGTTATGCCTCCTGCTCGGACCAGGTCAAAAGCCCAGCGACGAAATGATCCATGCGACCAGGGATGTGATCGCTGCCTTCCGTCGAGTCTTCCCAGCTGCTCTGGACATCGTCGGCCATCGAGACATCAAGCCAAAGACCGAATGCCCTGGCGACCACATCTCAGCTCTAATCTCCGATGGCGTCTTTGATCCTGGCGAAGCAGCTCCAGGCGAAGTCCCATCAGTCCTCCCTCGGTCCGGTTACCCAGTCCCCTCTCGACTCCTTCGTCGAGGAGACACAGGCGACGAAGTGGCCTGGCTTCAATACCAACTCAACAAACATGGAGCGAACCTTCAGGTCGACGGCATATACGGACCACGCTGTCGAGCTGCGGTGATTCGCTACCAGAAAAATAATGGCCTATCCCCCGACGGCCTTGCTGGCAGCAGGACCGTCTCAGCTCTCATAGGAGCAGCGCTTTGATGAATCTCAAACACCCAGCCACCCTCTATTCCCTGATCGAAGCTGTCCTCGCTACAGCGTGCTTATTTCTTCCTCTTAGTGGACCTCAGGTCGCAGGCATCCTCGGAGTCTTCGCAATCCTCACAGGACAACAAGTGAAGCGCCGAACGCCATGACCGAAGGAGCGATCGACAACCTGTCCGACATCAAGGTCAGCAAAGTCACGCTCGGATTCTTGGCATCACTCGTCGGCCTGGCTGGATTCATTACCTGGCAGGCCAGCTCGATAGCGAATCGAATCGTCGAGCTGGAAGAGACAGTCCTAGAGATCGAGCAAAACGACAACGGCTCCGACGCTGTGATCGTCGCTCGGCTCGACAAGCTCGAAACTCAGATCAGCAACATCGGCCCCATCGACACCGAGGATCTCGAAGAAGACATCCTCGACCTCGAAGAGCTGATCGAGGAGCTTCAAGAACGAATCGAGAACGACATCACCTGGCAGCTCGGCGACATCTGGTGGCGGACCGACGTCCTCATCGACGTCATCAGCTCCCGTCCCTGGGGCGAAGAGCTACTCCGTCAATACTTCGGCGCTCCAGCTGGTCCTCCTGGCTGGTGACTACACATTCAACTAGCGAACGGTCCCCTCTTCGGAGGGGACTTTTCGTCGTTTTCACCGAATACCTAGACCAGGCAGCAACTCTGGCAACGCCTCACAGCGCCTCCTGTGCGGAGCAAAACAACCGATTCCGCGAAAAATTCCCCAATCCCCGATTCTCGGTCCACTGAGTAAGGGAAGGACAACAAACGGAGGAACCCAGTGGAGTTCACTTTCAAGAACGGAGACGACTTCATCCAAGTCGTCAGACAGATCACACCAGCTGCATCGAAGGACGAAGAGCGACCAGCTCTGCAACTGGTGAAGATCGAATGTGTCGATGACGTCAGCCCTCCGGGCAACTCGACCAAAGTTCTCAGATTCCTGGCGAGTGATGGCTACGTTCTCGCAGCTGCGGTCGCCTGGGCGGAGTGCGACGAAGCCATCCCTCTCGGATGGTATGCCTCAGTCCAAGCGAAGGACCTGGCTGATGTAGTTCACGGCAGAGTCAAAGAGATCAGGAAAGCAGGAGTCTCCCTCGACTTCGCTGAGAACGGAGCCTGGACCTACCAAGTCGGCCAGATCCAGGGGAGGTTCATTCAGGATAAAGAGGGCCGACATCCAAACTTTCAGAAGCTCTTTGATTCGGTGGAAGGACTCGATGAGTCTGACCCATCTGTCTGCCTCGGACCCAAAACCGCCCCATTCATATCTCACCTAGCGAAAGTCTCAGAACGACCGCTCGACGTCTGGCTCAACCCAAAGCCCGAGGGGCCGATCCTCATCAGGAGTGGCGTCACCTTCTCCGCTCTGGTCATGCCAGTCAGACATGACGCCTCTCTCTATGTTGGCTTTGCGGAAACGCCAGCCCTCAGGAAAGAAGAAATCTACCCCGAAGGGCTGGTCTCCCTCGGATGACGACTCCCAAGGTTTCAACCATCAAGAGACAAGGGTCTCGCTTCTATGTTGACCCCGTCACTGGTGACAAACACCCCTCTGTCACCTCGATCACGGGCGCAGCTCCGAAGCCTGCCCTCCAGTATTGGGCGGCTCGAACAGTCGCCGAATGCGCTGTCGAAGAGTTTGGAACCCTGGCACAGATGGTCGCCGGAGGTAACCCCTCCGGGGCCATCGACTACCTGAAGCGAGCACCAGGGCGAAACTCAGGGAAGGCAGCTTCACTCGGAACAGAGGTCCACGATCTCTGCGAGCAGGTTGCCCTGGGAGAAGACGTCGGACGTCTACACCCTGACCATCAGGGATTCGTCACGCAGTACGAAAAATTCATCAAGGACTTCGAGGTCTCATTCCTCGAAGTGGAGAGCACCGTCTGGTCGGATCAGTTTGGCTATGCGGGAACGCTCGACTCCATCGCCACGATCGATGGTGAGAACATCCTTCTCGACATCAAGACTGGAGCGAGCGGAGTCTGGCCAGACGTTGCTCTTCAACTAAACGCCTACGCAAAGGCCGACTGCCTCATCGATGCCGATGGCACCAGGCGAGACATGCCTGAGATCCACGGCGCAGCAGCTGTCGCACTACGGCCCGAGCAGTACGAGCTGATTCCAGTTCGCCTGGGCGATGACCTCTTCGAGGTCTTTCAAGCACTCACCGTCGTTTCCGACTGGGAACGCGAAAAGAAAAAGAGCGTCCTCGGTAATCCCCAGACGCCAGAAAGATAGAAATGCCCCTCCACAAAATATTCAACGAAGCACCCAAGAACTTCGGAGCAGACGACATCGTCGGACGGTTCCGATCAGGGATGCAGCTGGGCGGTAGACCCATAGCCCTCACCGAATGGCGAGTCACCTCAGGAGACCCCGAGGTCATGGCCAAGATCTCCGAGCTATACACAGGAGAAGTCGAGACCTGGGAGACAACGACTGAAGAGAACCTGCAAGTCCTGACGAATGTCAGCTCGATCAACATCGTCCTCAGCTCAGTCGATGCAGGCCTGACCCTCTGGGGTCGGGGTACAACACCGATCCGCAGCTGTGATGGGCGTGCCCAGCGAGACGAGAACTCGACTCCTTGCGTCTGTCCTTCTGATCTCAAAGAGCACAAGGCAGCAGCTAGAGCTGGGACTGCCTGCAACCCGAGCATCAGGCTCCTCTTCCGTCTTCAAGATGCCCCAGACCTAGGGATCTGGAAGTTCCAGTCCAGCAGCTGGGCGCTCGCTGAAGCGATCAATCCAATCGAGGAAGCAGTCAAGGCCTCGGACCTTCCCCTCGCTGCGACTGTCCGACTCGAAGAAGTCAGCTGGGAGAACAAGTCCGGCGAGAAGCGACAGTTCACGAAGCCGATCGTCGAGCTGATGAAAGTTCCTGCTTGACCAATCCAAACAAAGCCAAAGGCACTCGCTGGGAATCAGCAGTCGCTCAGCACCTTCAGGAATACGGATTCGACGTCTGGCGAATGGCTCAGACTGGAGAGTTCGACCAGGGAGATCTGGGCGGTCTGCCTGAGTTCGCCTTCGAGTGTCGTGACCGAGCGAAGCTCGACCTCGCTGGCAACGTCAAAGACGCAAACAATCGAGCAGCGGCAAAGCGCTCGAAGTATGGCGTCGCTGTGATGAAAGCCCGAGGCAAGAAGACAGGCGACGGATACGTCGTCATGGACCTCGACACCTTCGCTCAGCTCCTCCAAGACCTCTACGACAGAACATGAAACTCTCAGACCTACTCAACAAACTCGAACAAGTCAGGACCGAAGGATCGAGCTACCTGGCACGCTGCCCAGCTCATTCTGACAGCCACCCCTCACTGATCCTCACGCTCCAAGAAGACAAGAAACTCCTGGTCCACTGTCGAGCTGGATGCTCGAAGAATAAAGTGCTGAAAGCCCTCGGGCTACAGCTGGCGGATCTGTTCGACATCGATGCCGACATCGAGGACGCACCTATCGCCTCAACTGGACCACCAAGTCCCCCGACCGCAGCTCACATCCAAGGCGTCACCGATTACTGCAACCGAGCGAACGATCTCTACAAGGACTCTCCAGCTGCTAGCTATGCGGCTGATCGCTTCGGGATAGACCAGGACTTCGGCTTCGCCATAGGTCTCGGCTACGACCCTGGCAACCTCGAGTTCGAGTGGCTCACTCCTGCCTACAGGCAGTCGGCTCGACTAGTCGTCCCCTTCCTAGGAGCTGACGAGATCATTCGAGGACTCCAATCGAGGGCACTTGACCCTCAGGCCACCGTCAAATGGTGCGGCCCCCAGAATCCACCAGGGCATCGCTGGGCGACTCTGGGAGTCTTCGACTTCTGGTCGGAGAACGACAGCAACATCCTCATCACCGAGGGACCAGGCGACGCCCTGACCGCTCTCGGGCACCAGACGGGAGCTGTGCTGGTTCGAGGAGCTGCTCTGTCTCGCAACAGTGAAGTCCTCTCGGCACTTCTGGCAGTCACTCATGGCAGGAGAATCATCCTGGCAGGAGACAACGACGAGTCAGGACTCGACTTCAACGTCACCCTCGGCTCAGCTCTCGCAGCTGAAGGACGCCAGGTCCACACCCTGAGCATCGACGAAGGCGGAGACTTGACCGACTGGCGTGCTCACGCTGGCGACGAGTTCCGAGAGAACTTCTCAAAAGGCCTACGGTCTGCAACTCGAATAGACGTCGAGCAACCACCACCACCTCCACCTCCTGTCTCGGAAGAAGAGTTCTTCGATCCCACTGATCCGCTCTATGCAGCACCACTGACTGACGAAGGCAACGCCCTGAGGCTCGCCTCGACCCTGGGCAACGACTGGCGCTACACCGCTGGCATGGACTGGCTCTGGTACGAGCGAGGCTCATGGTCACCCAGGAAGCATGGCATCAGTCGAGCTACGGCTCAGATGCTTCTCAACCTTCGAGCGCTCGGGATGACCCTGGTCGAGATAGCTGAGACTCACAACCTCGACGACGACGTGGCTGACTTCCTCGAAGACAAAGGCAATCAACTCATCAGATGGTCCCTCAGCTGTGAGAACTCGCCACGCTTCGACAGGATCTACAAACGCTGCGCCGACCTAGTGGCTATGAGTGAAGCCGAGTTCGACAATCACGATCACCTCCTGGTCTGCAAGAACGGCAACGTCGACCTCAGGACTGGCGAGATGAGCCAGCACGAGCCTCTCCTATATATGACCCATCGAGTCGACTTCGACTATGACCCCACAGCTGAAGCTCCACGCTGGCACCAGTTCCTCGACGAGATCACCCTGGGCAGGACAGAGCTGGCTGAGTTCCTTCAGCGAATCGTCGGCTATTGCATCGGAGGCGGTACACAGGAATCAGTCCTCATCGTCTTCCACGGTGGCGGAGCGAACGGCAAGTCTGTTTTCCTCAATGCCCTTCGCCATGTCTTCGAGTCGATCACTGGCATCGCTGCGTTCTCAGCATTTGAGAAGAAGAACAACCAGTCAGGAACCTCGGACCTGGCAGCTCTGGCTCGGTCGAGGATCGTCATGGCATCAGAGGGCGAACGGAACGCTCCGATGAATGAGGCGCTCCTGAAACGAGCCACAGGTAGCGATCCCATCTCGGTTCGCCATCTTTACAAAGATCAGTTCTCCTTCGTTCCGAAATGGAAGATCGTCATGGCCACGAACTACAGGCCAAGACTTCGAGGAACAGATGAAGGGCTCTGGCGTCGGATCTTGCTGGTCCCCTGGGACGCACAGTTCCTCGGCACGAACAGAGACCACAACCTTCAGCACAAACTCGAAGCCGAAGCCGAGGGCATTCTTGCCTGGGCGATCGAGGGTGCGATGAAGTACCACAACGAAGGCCTCAACCCTCCGAAGATCATTCAGCTCGGGATGAATGATTACCGAGAGACATCTGACGAGATTGCCACGTTCGTCGATCAGCTGGAGCTGGGCGAGGACTTCGATGTCTCAGGTCGCGATATCTACGAGCGCTACCAGGATTGGTGCCTGGAAGAAGGCATCAGGGCGATGTCCAGGCAGTTCATCTTTGCTGCGATGAATGAAAGATTCCCTGAGGTTCGCAAGAAGAAGACGAAGACTGGCGTCCACTTCGACGGCATGAGGTTCCGAGAAGAGGTGTCGCGGTGACGAAGGTGACTTTCTTTTCACTTAAAACTTTTTTATTTCCTTCTTTCTTTCTTTGCTTAGGAGAGTTTCTAAGTAGTGGTTATTTTCACATAGTCATCACCCAGGGGCATCTGTCTCATGGCTGACCCACTTCGAGGACCGCTCAAAGGTGCGAAGGTCTGGGCTTTGCGAGACGACACCACTCATCACGCAGCTCTGAGAATGCTCGGTGACGACTTTCCGATCGCCTATGACGTGGAGACAACTGGCCTCGATTATCACGACGAGCTGCGCCTAGTTCAGTTCGGAAACCAGACCGATGCCTTCGTTTTCGACCCTCATGAGTACCCAGAGCTGGTTCGTCACCTGGCAGTTCGTCACCACAAGATCGCCCACAATGCTCCCTTCGACGCTCTGCACCTCGCGAGGTTCACAGGCATCCCTGTCGCCCAGATCCTCGCCAACACCGTCGACACAATGATCCTCGCCCACCTGGTCGACCCGAGAGACAAACTCGACGGAGGCACAGGCAAAGGACTCAAAGAGCTAGCGGCTCACTACGTCGACCCAGAATCGCCTGATGGCCAGACAGCTCTCAAAGCTCGCTTTAAGGAGCTGGGGTTCAAGATTGCCGACGGCTTCGCTCAGATCGATCTCTGGGACCCGACCTTCGTTCTCTATGCAGGACTCGACGTGATTCTCACAGCTCGTCTCATCGGCCCTCTCATGGACTCCATCGCCAAGTACGACCTCGAACGACTGTCAGACTTCGACCATCAAGTCCAGGCCATGACTGCATCAATGACCGAACGAGGGATGGCAGTCAACCTCGACTACAGCTGCCAGCTCGTCGAGGACTTAGAACGCCAGGCAGAAGCAGCTGAACAAAAAGCCACAATCTTCGGAGTCAACAACGTCAACTCCACAGCTCAGGTCGCAGAAGCTCTGATCGTTCGAGGTGTCGAGCTGACAGAGAAGACACCGTCTGGCTCTTGGAAAGTCGACCGAGCAATTCTCGAATCCCTCGATGATGAACTCGCCCACCTGGTCCTCGAAGCTAAGGGAGCTAGGAAGGCCATCAGCAGCTGGGTCGAACCGATCATCGAGCATGGCCAGCGAGACGGTCGAGTCCACCCCAGGATCAAAACGCTCGCAGCCAGGACGAGTCGAATGTCGATCACCGATCCACCACTCCAGCAGCTGCCATCCACCGACCATCACGTTCGCAGCTGTCTCATCGCTGACCCTGGCATGAGCCTCATCGCCTGCGACTTCAGCCAGATCGAGTTCCGAGTCCTGGCAGCTCTGTCAAGCGAGCCATCGATGATTCGCACCTTCGAGCAGGGCGGAGATCTGCACAGCGCCACAGCTGCTCGCCTATTCGGTGATGACTACAGCAAAGCTCACAGGAAGCTGGCCAAAGGAGTTGGCTTCGGCCAGGTCTACGGGGGCGGAGCTGACACCCTCAGTCGCCAGGCAGGAGTCTCAAAGCTCGAAGCTCGAAAAGCGATGGCGGCATTCAACAGAGCCTTCCCAAGAGTCAAGAGATGGTCAGCTGGCCTCACAGACAAAGTCACGCATGGCGAGCCGATAGTCACGCTGCCAACCAACAGAAGAATCCCCATCGAAAGAAAGTTCGGATACCGAGCCACGAACTACATGATCCAGGGCCTAGCCGCTGATCTGTTCAAGGGGTCACTCCTAGAGCTGGACCGCCTCGGACTAGCCGACCAACTACTGATTCCCGTTCACGACGAAATAATCGCACAGGCACCAACACAAGAAGCCGAAGAGTTCGCACACGCTGTGGCGGAAGCCATGTCTGGCGAGTTCGGACCTGTACCCATCGTCGCAGAAGCCGAGGTCATCGGGACCAGCTGGGGCGACGCCTACCGCCAGGAGCCTCATGCAGCTCACAGATGAACAAACACTCGATCTCACGGTCAGGTTCTGGAGTCGAGTCGAACCATTCAACATGCGACGAGCTGACGCCTGTGCTCGATGGATCGGGCACCGCTTACCAGCAGGCTACGGAACGCTCAAAGACAACCAGGGCGACACTCACTACGCACACCGAGTCAGCTGGTCCCTCATCAACGGAGAGATCCCAGAGGGCAAAGTGATCCGCCACAGCTGCGACAATCCCAGCTGTGTTCGTCCGAGTCACCTGGAGCTGGGCAGCCAGTCCGAGAACCTCATGGACCGAAGAAAGTCCAACAGAGTCCGAGTCCTCCCTGACATCACTCGGGAGGACATCCTGGCGATAAGGCATTGTTACTCGACAGGCAGATGGTCCCAGGGCGACCTGGCTGAGCTGTTCTTAGGTACAGGGGCAGGCCAACCCAGCATCCAGCGAATCGTCAGTGGCAAGACTCACAGGAACGTAGGCGGACCAATAGCGAAACCTCGTCGAGGGAAGAGACCTGGACGTCGTGGCGAATAAGAAACGGTCCAAGAAGATAGAACCGAAGAAAGTCCCAGTCGACGCTGAGAAATACAACAGCTTCGACAAAGAGGTCATCAAGTCACTCCAGCTCATCGAGGGCATCATTCCCGAGATCATCGAGCTATATGCCACAGCTGTAGAACTTGCTGAGATTGCTCCCAGCTCGACGCAGTACGGCGAACGAGTCTCCACAAGCTCAGGGCATTCAGATCCAGTCGGCGACATGGCAGTCGATCCTCGACGGTCTCAACGATCCAAACAGATCAGAGAGGCTAGAAAAAGCACGAAGGCAGCCCTGGAACATGCCAGAGCTGCCCTCTACTGGTCGGCCAGCGCTAGCGGCTAGAGGTGGCCTTCGTCCAGGTCGTCCAAGTCCAGAACGTAGCCGTGCCCTTTCATCGATCTCTTTTGTCCATGCTCGGAAGCATCATCAAAGATCTGGTCGAGCACACCCCACTCCTTGCTCGTCAGAGTCCGATCGAACTTCGGGTCCGCTACGAATGCAGGGACGTCTCCCCTGATCCTCTGTAGTGCTTCGGAGCACTCCTGAGCATTTATTCGAGGTGTCTCGAAGCCGTACAGGGTGACCGCCTTGCCATCGAAGCACGCCACTCTGAAGAGATCATTCGTTGGAGTGAAGAAACTGGATCGCCAGGTCAGCCCTTTCGAGATCAGCTCCTCCCAGACTCCCTGGACGTCGAGTTCTTTGTCCCACTCCCAGAAATAGGGAGAGATTCCAAGCTCCTCGCATCGGAGGCTCCACGAAGCCGTCGGAGCCAGATTCTCTGGTTCGATCACCCAGGCCTCTAGGTCGGCCCAGCCCTCCCAGTTGCTCTGGTGGTAAATAAACGAGCAAGGGTGTCCGACGAGCTGCTCGACTCGACTGCACAGGTCAACCTTTAATCGCCCGAGCTGTTCCTCTGCTTTCCTCTTGAAAGCTTCGTTCTGGGACATCACCCTCTCATGCTGCTCAGATATTCCCTCCGACATCTTTGGAGTTCCTTTCTCTGAGTACGGCGTCCTTCTCTTTCACGGCGGCCTTTACTTCGTCGAGGCGTTTGTAGATGTTCTGGATCTGGTAGGAGAGTTCTTCTTGCTCCTTTTTCATTTGCGACATCTCGCGCCTCATCGTCTCCACCGACTTCCCCTCAACGGCTGAAGACTCATCCTGTGCGAGTAGTTGGAGCAGATCATCAGTGGAAAGTTCCAAGAACTTCGACAGACGCTCAATCTGCCCACCAGTGAGTCGGCGCTTCCTATTCGAGAGGATGCGACTCATCTGCCCCTCGGTAATGCCGAGATACTCGGCTAGGTCTCGCTGTGTCCTCATGTCGTCGCTCTTGGAACATGCGACATGCACAGCCTCTCTCAGTCTTGACATCGGTCTCCCTTTTTACTTCTTGAAATAATTGAATTTTGAGATAAAGAAACGTCTCGCCCCCGAGTCGCTCCGATCCAAAGAGCAGCGCCCCTGCTCACCAGATCTAGGCTGATATTAAGCGCACAAGATTCCACCTTCGGCAAGTTTCTCTCAGAGTCAAACTCACCAAAAAATGATGTTTTGCTTCGAGCTAGTGATTGTCAGACCCTCGAACTAAGTTTCCCCGACTGCATCAAAGCCTAATTTGGCAGGCTATCGGGTCATGACTTGCGTCGGCTCGAATAGACCGGTACAGATGCTTGACAAGCGTGTAACTACACGGATGTAATCATAGGTCCGGCCTAGCTAAACAGTTAGTAGGTGGGCTGGATCACAAAAACAACTTCTTGCGACTTCGAGAAGATTGCGACTAGGTTTCTAAGGGAGAGGGGCCTGACCGCCTTCTGGGGGATGCAAGAGACACGGCGAAGGATAAGCAAGGTGAAAGACCCACAAGCAACAAACAAGACAGGAACCTCTCCAGAGGCATTCGAGATCATGATGGAAGCGGTAGAGACGCTCGCCAGATCGCAGCGACTACCGAAGGAAGACCTGGAAGACCTAAAGCAAGACGCAGTCATCATCGGTCTTGCGTGCATGGAAAAGCACGATCAGAGCAAAGGGGATCTCGGTGTCTACATCTGGACATCAATACGAGACCTACCCAAGCGAAGGAAGGACGCACACTTCTCGATCTCACGCAGAGACAACGCAGCGATCAAAAAGTGTCGATACCTATTCCCTGATGACCTCGGCACCCAGCGAAAATACTGGATCGACGTTCTCGGCAAAGAGGGAGCAGCCTTCGACAATCTCCACAAGACCTACCAAGAGCTTCCAGGTCAAGGGAGCTTCGAGGGATTCGAGTTCGGGAATGTTATGGGCGACCAGGAGCACCAGGAACAGATCGAGGACACAGCGAACATCAGCAGAATCCACGAGACATCTCATCTCTGGGAGCAGGAGCTGAACATTCGACAGAGACGGATCGCTGCTCTCTATTTGTCGCCTAAGGATCTATCCAATCGGAAGATCGGTCAGCTCGTCGGCTGTGACCATAAAACGGTCGCTACAGACATCGAGAAGATCATCAGCTCCATCAAGCGTTATGGCTTCGGAATTGGCTCGCTCTAATTCCCCAAAGTGACCCTCAGTGGTCAACTGTTATAGGTAGGAGAGGAAAACCCATAGGGGGCATCTTGCCCCAGGGGTTCCTCAACTTCTTAGGGGGGCCTTCCATTCGGGGGGTCTCTATGGTGACGACATGGCTCTTCAACGGCCCTGTATTGATTGCGGTCGAGTTACTAAGGCAGGCCACTCTCGATGCAGCACCTGTAGTCGGACAGTCCGAAGAGTATGGGACCAGCGTTCCGAAGCTCGACGAAGACAACGACTTCAAGGCCAGGGAGCAGCTCGTCGCCTCCGCCAAAGAATCAATCGACAGGGGGCGGCCACCTGTGCCCACTGTCTCCGCCATCTTCCAGCCAGCCTGATCCAGGTCGATCACGTTCTTCCACTCTTCCTCGGAGGACTCGACGTCGACGAAAACCTCGCTCCGCTGTGTACCCCATGCCACAGGGCAAAAAGTGCCCTCGAAGCAGAAAAGCGCCGAACTAAGGCCTGAATCTGCTCAATGGGGGTAGGTGGATCAAAACTTCAATCGAAAAGGCCCCACAGCAC
>PYIK01103544.1_pt1 | contig 34315 bp, 36 predicted proteins | sample 3578011 | NCBI WGS metagenome assembly PYIK01 (sample SAMN08408022, study PRJNA431606) | Marine metagenome isolate SA_KN192-05_S13_70m, whole genome shotgun... | biome: marine; feature: oceanic pelagic zone; material: water; isolation source: 70 m water sample, 0.2-0.8 um fraction ... | reverse complement strand
GCAGCAGGCACGCACTTTGGATACTTTCGTTTTGAACCACTTGCAGATTTTCTTCCACATTTATTGAAACCCCCACCTTTTTTCTTGGAACCTATATCGACCCAATCTTGTTTGAACCATTCTTTTAGACCAGCCATTACGAATTCTTTCCGTACGCTCTACCCATTCCTTTTTTGCAGACACCGCCGCCTTTCCATAAGGTATTCTACCACCCCCCAATGATCGCCGAAAATAGCCCAGCCGCGCCACCACAGTGGACAATATGTAGCCCGTTTTCCCGGAATTTAGGCAAATCCGAGTCCTTCATACCCTCAGGAATACCTTCGGGAATGTTGCCAGCGCCGCGAACCAGTTCATGTCCGGGCCTGATCGTCAGCTCGTTTATACGTTCGGCCAATTGTTCCCGCGACCACCCAGACTCTCTAAAAACTCTTGAATGGTCAGGAGCTACTGCGAGAATTGCATCAAAGCCCAAAACAAGTTTGGGGTGTTGTATCGAGATCAGATTCGCTGCGTAGGTTCGAGCCAGTGAATCCGGATCACGTGACAGTTGATCAACGAGATTCCTCGGCGCTTCGCCGGGGAACGCCAGAACTGTATTGGTGCCCGCTGGAAAGCCGTACATCGTCGAGATTGGGGGCCAAGGCGAGTCGTTTTCTCGTTCGGCGAAACAAAATCCAACCTTTCCGGGAGATCCGAATGCGGCTCTGTCTACCTCTCCTGGCCTTCCGCCGCCGACATTTCGAATAACAAGCTGTACCGCACGTCCAATAGTGCTATTTGCGCGGTTGCCTTGACCGAGAACATTGTTTCCGGAGTTCATACCTATTTGTTCAGCTATGGGTCCATTAACAATTAACACCGGAGCATGAGGCATAGTTGTAGCCAACAGACCATGCATGTTGAAAGTCTGGGTGCAGACCGCCTCCACACCCGCGAGAACTACTGGAAGATATTCAGGCCTGCATCCAGCCATCACAGCGTTGATAGCAACTTTTTCGACGGTGCAGGGCGCTAAATCCGGAGGGATAGAAGCCACAACCTCTTCTGGTGACCGCGTAGTTCCTTTTAGCATCGCCGCTACGCGCGCTTCGCTTGGCGGAACTACCGGAAGCCCATCTGTCCAACCGCGGTCGAAAAGGGCTTCATGAGTATCTTCAAGAGCAGCAAATTCGACGCGTCGGGCTGTGATGCTTGAACCGCCAAACCGAAGTTCCAAGTCTGGGCTAATTGAAGGGTCAACTGAAAGTGAGCCGCATCCGGGTCGTTGATCCGGTAAGTCACGCCCTAATCCAGGAATTTTGGTGAGTGATTCCCAGTTAGATCGAGACCAACCAACAGTTCTAGATACCTCTTTGCCCTCTTCTACTGCAAGGAGAGTGGGAACCGTTTCAACGTTGTGATGCCAAGAAAATGTTAATTCTTCGTCAAACTGACGGTTGTCGATTTCAGCGGGAAAGTCAGGGTCATCTTGGGTAAAGACCGTTAGTTGAGTCTCTTTTTCTAACTCTATAAGAACTGGAATTATGAGCTCACAGGTCGGGCAGTCCTTCTTTACAACGGCGACAAGCCCTTCTGGAAGGGTGGGTAACTCATTAAGACTCATATGTCGACGATAACCGGTTCTTGATAACTGTTCTAAACAGTTCGGAGTGACGGGGGACTACGCTTCAAACAACAGTGAACGAGGAGTCGTAGTGACTGATATTGATCCAGGGCTATTTAGAAGTGTTTTGGGGCATTTCCCCACTGGAGTTACCGCAGTCACGGCGGTTAATGAAGGCAAGCCAATTGGGATGGCTATCGGCTCTTTCACCTCGGTATCGCTTGAGCCGCCCTTGGTAGCTTTTCTACCAGGCAAAGAATCTGGCTCTTGGAAAGAAATTCGCGAAGCCGGGTCATTCTGTGTGAATGTCATGGGCCAAGATCAGATGGAAGTATGTGGCGTTATGGCTAGTCGAGCTGAAGATAAGTTCGAAAATGTCGATTGGTCACCCGCCCCCTCTGGTTCACCCATCATTACTGGTTCAGTCGCCTATATCGACTGTGAGATTGAAGCCGTTCATGATGGCGGCGACCATGACATTGTCATAGGTCGGGTCCTAGGTCTCGAAGTTCTGGATAGTAAATCCCCACTTGTTTTCTTCCAAGGAAACTACGGAACCTTTAGCTGACATAGAACAGTGGCAGTTGCGGCGCGTTTGATATTGGGAATTGTTTTTCTTAGCTCTGGCGCGTTGAAGATACGCGACCCTTCATGGCTGCCGACAGCACGAAAATTTGGTGCACCTAGGTTGGTTGCTGTTGCTCTAGCGCCAGTTGAGATTCTCCTGGGTGCGATGCTGCTTGTTGGTGCCGCGTCACCATGGTCATCTATAGCGGCGGAAATCATTTTGGCGATCTTTACGGTGGCTATGTTGCGGGTGATGCGCAGACCCGTCGAACACAGACCTGTATGTGCGTGCTTCGGCCGATGGACAGCCCGCCCTGTAGGTAGCAGTTCGGTTGTTCGGAACTTGATCCTGCTAATCCTGGCCGCTATCTCAACTGGGGTGTAATGGAGTAGCTAAGTCCAACATGTCAAGAATGAATGATGAGATAAATGCTTCCTCGCGCCAGGCGTCGTAACGACCTGATGGGCCACCGTGACCAGAGTCAATTTCGGTGCGAAATAAGATTGGTCGAGTGCTAGTAGTTTCAGCACGCAGTTTCGCAACCCATTTCGCTGGCTCCCAGTATTGAACTCTCGGGTCGTTGAGTCCGGCTGTGACGAGGAGGGCCGGGTGATTAGTTTGTTCGATATTCTCGTAGGGCCCATATGCGGCCATCATCTCGAACGTCGAAGGGTCATTTGGATTGCCCCATTCCTCGTATTCGGTAACGGTAAGTGGAATGGTCGGATCGAGCATCGTATTCACGATGTCCACGAAGGGAACTTCAGCCACAACTCCAGCGAACGCGTCCGGTCGTTGGTTGACCATGACCCCCATTAGTAAACCTCCTGCGCTCCCTCCACGAGCCACAATGTGGCCAGGGTCAGCCCACCCTTCGGTGACGAGGTGATCGCGACAACTCCCGAAATCCGTAAACGTGTTTTGCTTGTCTTGGAGTCGTCCCTGTTCATACCAACTACGTCCGAGTTCGCCACCGCCACGAATGTGAGCTATCGCAAAAACGACGCCACGATCTAATAGTGAGAGGCGGGCGGAAGAAAAGGAAGCAGGTATTCCAATTTCATAAGCCCCGTAGCCGTATAAGACTGTTGGCGCCGGCCATGACACAGCACTCGGTCGCCAGACGAGGCTAATTGGCACCTTTGTTCCGTCCGGAGATAATGCCCACGACCGCTGACTGCGGTACATAGAGAGGTCGACATTTCCAAGAACAGCCTGCTGTTTGATTAGAACTTGTTCCCTGCTGTCGATATCAATTTCATAAGTAGAGGGAGGAGTCACCATCGAGGTGTACCCGTACCTGAACGTACGGGTTGAATATTCAGCGTTAGCTCCTGGAGCTGCTTCAAAAACTGGCTCCGCCATCTGTATCTCAAAATCAGAACCCGTGTAATGGTCGAGGACGCGCATGATCGGAATACCTTCCCTGCGTTCTGTGACGACAGTGAAGGTTTCGAAGGTATCTATGTCTTCAATTCTCACACCCTCCCGGTGCGGGATTAATTCTTTCCAGTTCTCAGACCCCCAATCATGGATCGGTGCCTCCATTATTCGGAAGTCGACAGCGTCGTCGTTGGTCAGGATCAGTAACCGTTGTCCTTGATGGTTGATTCTGTATTCGTGCCCCTCGCGCCGAGCCTCCACTAGGGAAAGATCACTTTTGGGATGATCAGCATCGAGTAACCAATACTCAGAAGACATTTTTGATTCGCTTCCGATAACGATGAATTGTTCGCTTCGTGTGGCCCCTATCCCCACCCAAAACCGTTCGTCATCTTCAGTGAAAACCGTCACATCAAGTTTCGGGTCATCGCCCACTTGATGTCGGATGACTCTGTCAGGCCGACGAGCCTCGTCTGTCAATACCATGAACAAAGTTTGAGAGTCGTTTGCCCAAACCAAGCCATATGAAAGGCCGCTGACACCAGCGTCAAGCACCTCACGAGTTTCGAGGTCTACTACCGTAAGTTCATATTCTTCGTTGCCTTGATCGTCAATCGTGTAGGCAAGCAGACGGTGATCAGGACTCACGGAGAGATCGCCTAGGGCGAAATAATCTGAACCTTCAGCTAAATCATTTTCGTCTAATAGCACCTCTTCGGATGTTGGATCTCCCCGAAGCTGGCGCACGTGCATTGGGTATTGAAGTCCCTCGCCTGTGCGGACTCCGTACTCCCAAACCCCTTTGGGCACAGGAACTGATTGATCGTCCTCTTGGACCCTCGACTTAATTTCGATGAAGATGTGTTCCCGTAAGTCTTTCAGGTGCTTGGTTGCCTGCTCCGTCCATTCATTTTCGGCGCGTAAATACTTAAGTACAGCTGGATCATCTCGGTGTCGTAACCAGAACCAAGGGTCCTCCGTCGAATAACCGTGCACCGACCGCGTGTGGGCGTGGCGGGGAGCGATTGGTGCTGACTGGTTTACGGGGTCCATTAACTGGACGCTAGCTGCCATTGGCCCCAGAACTAAAGGTGAACTGCCTGCTGGCGCGATAGTTTGCAGGTTGCTGACCGATTAACTGTTTGAGGTTTCGACATGCCTATTTATGCGTTAGGTGACCATCAACCCGAGATTCACCCTGATGCTTGGGTCATGCCCGAGGCAGTCCTGATTGGTCGCGTAAAGGTTGGAGCTCGCGCGACAATCTGGTCGGGGGCGGTCCTTCGCGCTGATGACAATGACATCCTGATTGGCGAAGAGACCTCAGTGCAAGACAACGCTGTGCTGCACGTAACTGAAGAACTGCCCACTATCGTCGGGCGCGGTTGCACAATTGGTCACCTGGCTCACTTAGAAGGTTGCACAGTTGAAGATGAAGCGCTTGTAGGCACTGGATCGATAGTGCTTCACGAAGCGGTAATTGGCGCCAGGGCGTTAGTAGGAGCAGGAGCAGTGGTACCAGGAAGGATGCATGTGCCTCCAGGTTCGATGGCTCTGGGCACCCCGGCCAAAATCAGAGAAGGGGTTGACACAGACCCACTCATATTGCCAGGGGTGGAGACTTATATAAGTCGTGGCAAAACCTTTAGAGAACAGATGCGACGTATCGACTGAGCGGCGACAATAAATGACATAGGGTCAACTCATGAGAAAAGCGAAAATTGATCTCGGCAAAGTTGGCCTGTGGACTGGAATTCTGGACAGCATGCCGTCTTCGGCGGCCAATGAGCTTTGCGCAGAAGCGAGCGAACTCGGTTTCAAAACAATCTGGATTCCAGAGGCGGTGGGTCGGGACCCGTTTGTTGGAGCAATGCGAATACTGGAGAATACTTCTGACCTCGTAATCGCCACTGGGATCGCCAATATTTATGCCCGCGACGCAATGACTATGGCAAATGGACAGCGGAGCATCGAAGAGGCACACCCTGGGAGGTTCCTGTTAGGCCTAGGGGTCAGTCATCTGCATTTAGTTGAGTGGGTCAGAAAACATGATTATTCAAAGCCTTTGACCTATATGCGTGAATACCTCAAAGCCATGCATAAAGCACGGTTTATGGCGGTTGGGCCATCCGAGTTGCCTGAACTTGTCTTGGCGGCGCTCGGCCCAAAGATGCTTGAACTCGCTGCATCGGAAACCGCCGGGGCTCACCCATATTTTGTGCCGCCTGAACACACACAGATGGCTCGCGAGGTCATGGGCTCTGACGCTTTGCTGTACCCAGAGCAGATGGTTGTTTTGGAAGATGACCCAGGGGTAGCTCGATCAGTAGCTCGACAACACATGAAGACCTATGCTGCCTTGCCGAACTACGCGAATAACCTCATTCGACTGGGCTACGACGCTGTAGATATCGAAAGCCTGGCCGACAATGTGGTTGATGCGGTAGTTGCATGGGGCTCTCTCGATCAAATCCGTAACCGAGTAAACGAACATTTCGATGCTGGGGCAGACCACGTTTGTGTTCAAGTATTAACTGAGGAGCCACATCAGGTACGTGACGGATGGCGCAAATTGGCGCCCGCTTTGATTGGTTGACCTGTTGGCTTCCGTTCGTACCGAAATTACAGAACTCGCAACAGGGTTGGGAATGTTGGGGTTCGACAGTCCCGCCGAAGCAGTCAGCCAACTGCCGCCACAATTTATTGATGTGAGTGACCATGTGTGGGATCAATTCACGCAGGCGGTCGACGAGTCTCTGCACCGGGTTGATTTCGCCGGCGCGTATCGGAATGGACAAGTGTTCTTGCAAGCAGACCACGGCTTACGAGGGCGGCCACCGCGTCTTATTGAATGGAAAGGTAGCCACCGCAGTCCAGGGCACGACCAGTTGCCAATAGATCTGCGGGTAGACCACGTCTATCTGATCTCTTGTAAGTACTCGTCGAAGATTTTGCTCAATGCAGCGCCCGCTAACTTGTTCGCAGCGAATCGAGATGTGGGGGATTGGTATGACCACGCTGCTCCAGACGAGCATCAAGCTTTGTATGCGGCAGTGCGAGAAGAAGTTGAAAGCACCATCGATCTTCCGCCGTTTGTGGGCGACCTCGCGAAACACCATCGGGTGGAGTTGAAAACAGCATTAGCTGACCGACAATGGAGCCCTAGATGCGCCGCCGCCTACCGAGATCTAGCTTTTGAAGTAGGCCGAGTTACGGCAAGCCAATGGCGGAAGTCTGTAGCCACAAAACGTCAGCGAGAATCTCTTTTGTGGCGCTTATTACGTATCGGGCCTGCGCCCTATTACGTCCTTGGCTCAGCTAAAGACCGGTCGTTGCGCTTGTTGGTGACTACTCCCTGGGACTGGCGACGTCGCTTCGAATTTCGTGATCTCGAAATGTGGGGTGAGCAAGCGGGTCAACCGAAAATCGGCTGGAGAGCAACCGTACGAGATCATGAAGCTTCAGAGGAAACCTATGTAGATGGGCATGTCGAAGTTCGCTGGAGTCATGGCCGTTTCGCACAAGCGCCGGAAGCCAAAGTTTATTTAGACACTCCGCATACGAAAGTGCCGGGATACTTGCAAATTGATGATGCTGAGGAATGGAAAGGTGAAATAAGTGGGTCCGAAATTCAATTACCACTATCCTGATAGGAGTAAATATTCTCTTGGGAGTTTGAGTGACTGATACTGAGCCCAGCGTTTCCATAGATGTGGGTAAATACCAGCTTGGCTGGAGCGATGAAGAGGACTACGTATTCAAGCCGCAAAAAGGTTTGAGCGAAGACATTATTCGTGAAATGTCGTTCCTCAAAAAAGAACCGGAGTGGATGCTCGACTTCCGCCTGCGGTCATATGAGATCTTTAAAAGAAAGCCGATGCCCAACTGGGGTGGGGACACCTCGCAGATTTATTTTGACGATATTTACTACTACATCAAGCCGACTGAAGGTCAGGTAGATGCTTGGGAAGAACTTCCGGATTCGGTAAAAGATACCTACGAAAAATTAGGGATACCTGAAGCGGAACGAAAGTACCTTGCCGGTGTCACTGCGCAATATGAGTCGGAGGTGGTTTACCACCGAAACCGAGAAGATCTAGAAGAGCAGGGTGTGATCTTCTCTGATATGGATTCGGCGGTAAAAGAACACCCTGAAATAATCCAAAAGTATTTCGGCACCATTATCCCTCCTGGTGACAACAAATTCTCGGCGTTGAATTCAGCTGTGTGGTCTGGTGGATCGTTTATATATGTCCCGCCCGGGGTCGAGGTAGAAATGCCGTTGCAGGCTTATTTCCGAATCAACGCGGAGAATATGGGTCAATTTGAACGCACCTTGATCATCGCTGATGAAGGCGCGACAGTGCACTACATCGAAGGATGCTCTGCGCCTGTATACAGTTCAGATTCTCTTCACTCAGCAGTCGTTGAATTGGTCGCATTGCCTGGTGGTCGAATCACTTATACAACGATTCAGAATTGGTCCAGCAACGTATTCAATCTTGTCACTAAGCGTGCGGCGGCATATGACGAAGCTCATGTGGAATGGATTGATGGAAACATAGGTTCACGGCTGACTATGAAATACCCAGCGGTGTATCTCATGGGGCCAAAGGCCTCTGGTGAGGTGCTATCTGTTGCCTATGCAGGTGAAGGTCAGCACCAAGATGCTGGAGCGAAGATGGTCCACGCAGCTCCCGAGACGTCATCAAAAATTGTGTCCAAATCGATTTCTAAAGACGGTGGACGCACTACCTACCGCGGCTTGGTAAGAGTGGAAGAGGGCATGAATGATTGCCGCTCCCATGTTCAGTGTGATGCACTTTTACTGGATGAAATAAGCCGATCTGACACGTATCCATACCAAGAAATTGGATCTCGGGACGCCGAAATTGGCCATGAGGCTACGGTTTCGAAAGTTGCCGACGACCAGCTTTTCTATCTTATGAGTCGAGGGCTGTCGGAAGAACAGGCGATGGGGATGGTTGTCAACGGCTTTATTGAGCCGGTCACTAAGACTTTACCTATGGAATATGCGGTTGAATGGAGTCGACTTATAGAACTCCAGATGGAAGGATCCATCGGGTAACCCTTTGATCGGGTTGTGAGTCCGTAAAGGAAAGGCCGTAGTCGGAGTAGTGATCGCTGCTTCTCCTGGGTACGGTCACGATGAAATCTTTAATGGAGGTTTTTAGGTGCGTACACCGAAAGACTTTTTTTCACCACTAGCTCTTGGGGCACCAGACCCCCTTAGAGAGATTCCATTCCGCCCTTCGCGGATGATCCATTTCTTCGACCCCTCTAACGAAAAAATGAGATCGAAAGTTCCGGCAATAGCACCCACTGTCGATGTACTGCTTGGAAATCTTGAAGATGCAGTTGCAGCAGATAACAAAGAAGCAGCGAGAGCGGGCTTGGTCGAAGTCGGCCGAACCTGGGAGAGCGGAGAAACTCAGTTATGGACCAGGGTCAATAGTCTTGACTCCCCGTGGTTTTTGGATGACCTAATGACGTTGGTAACTGAAATTGGGGACAAGCTTGACGTGGTGATGATTCCCAAAGTCGAGGGAAGCGAAGATATCCATTTCGTAGATCAGTTACTCGCCCAGCTAGAAGCGCGAGCCGGTCTGAGCCGACCGATTTTGGTGCATGCAATTTTGGAAACAGCTCAAGGCGTTGCGAATGTAGAGGATATTTGTGGCGCTAGTCCGCGAATGCAGGGTCTTTCCTTAGGGCCAGCTGACCTAGCGGCTGACCGTCGGATGAAAACCACCAGAGTCGGGGGAGGGCACCCCGGCTACCTCGTTCGACAGGACCCAGAAGATGGTAGAGATGATGATTCTCGGATTTCTTACCAACAAGATCTTTGGCACTACACGCTCGCCCGAATGGTCGATGCGTGTGGCGCTCATGGGATTCTTCCCTATTACGGACCATTCGGAGATATAGCAGACACAATCGCGTGTGAAGATCAGTTCCGAAACGCCTACCTGCTCGGATGCGTGGGCGCCTGGAGTTTGCACCCTGTACAGATAGATATTGCTAAGAAAGTATTTAGCCCTGAACCATCTGAAGTTGCTTGGGCAATACGAGTAATCGAAGAAATGGGAGATGGAACTGGGGCGGTAATGCTTGATGGCAAAATGCAAGATGATGCCACAGTCAAGCAATGTCATGTGGTGGTTAACCTTGCCAGGGATTTGGCTGCTAAGGACCCAGATTTAGCCGAAAGATACGGGTTCTGATCCGTCAGAATCAACCCATAATCGCAGGAGATACAGACATGTCGAGTTATCGGCCCAGACGTTCCGTACTTTATATGCCCGCTGCTAATGAACGAGCGTTGGAGAAAGCCAAAAACATTCAAGCTGACGCTTTGATTTTCGACCTTGAGGACGCCGTAGCTCCAGATAGTAAGGAGATAGCTCGTCAACAAGCCTGCGCAGCAGCAGCTTCTTCCGATTACGGAAATCGTGAACTGACCATTCGGTGTAATGGCTTAGATACCCCCTGGGGCAGAGAAGACGTCTTGGCTGCTGCCGCTGCAGCTCCATCGGCTGTCGTGATCCCAAAGGTTGATGGTTCCGATTATTTGGATGAAATTTCAGAGTTGCTGAATCAGGGCGGAGCTCCGTCTTCGACCCAAATATGGGCGATGGTGGAGACACCAGTTGGAATACTCAACGTTGATCAAATCGCTCGACATGAACGAATGTCGGTCATGGTTCTAGGAACCAACGACATGGCTAAGGAACTTCGGGCGTCAATCACTGCCGACCGCACAACACTCCTGCCGTATTTATCGATGTGTCTGCTGTCGGCGAGGGCCGCGGGTATCGGGATCCTTGATGGTGTCTATAACGACATCAAAGATGAGGCTGGTTTTGAAGCTGTCTGTGTTCAAGGTGCCGAAATGGGATTCGATGGGAAAACACTTATCCACCCGAACCAGGTTGCCCCGACCAACAAGGTCTTTTCGCCCAGTATGGACGAGCTCGATTTTCACAGACGTGTCATTGAAGAGTTCGAAGCAGCGGAAAAAGACGGCCGAGGAGTTTTAACAGTTGATGGGAAGATGATTGAGAATCTTCACGTCGATGAAGCCCGTCGAGCGATAGCGGTTGCTGAAGCTATTGCTGCCCTCTGATTAGGAATAACGTTTCCTAGCTCGTCTATTCATAGAAGAGGCGCGACAATATAGGTATGCCTATGCGCACCAATTGTCGACACTATGAGACCCGGTCATATGGCAACGGCGAGACTGTAAGGAAATGCAACTTAGATTTGGCGCCGGAGGCTCCTTGGCGGTGTCCAGACGATTGCCCCGAGTACGCTCCTCGACGAATCGATGTGGCTTGGGACCATGGATCTCTTGGGGTGCAGGACTTCGCCGAAGAGCCTGCAAGTTTGGGAGATGACGACTCGATAGCAGCCCTTCTAGATGCAGCCGAGGACATTGTGAATGCTGCGGGTCCGGACATCTTGATGGAACTTGAAGCGGAGAAAAACAAGAAGGGACGTCGTCGTCCGCGAATAAGCAAAAAGGCTCGGGCAAAAAAAAGAAAGAAAGGTAAGAAACGCTGAATCGTTTAAACGGGTATTTCTACTATCGAGATAGGTAGAATTACCTGTTGTGACATCCATCGGAACGACTCCGTTCGAGGCCCCAGATTGGACCGAAATAGGCGGTTCTCCCGAGCATATTGAGCGGCGAAAAGAGGCCGAGGAAAGAGCTTCGCGCCTTGGGTTACCTTCTTTTGAAGAGGAGCTCTGGCGTTACACACCAATCGATGAATTAGACCTTGCCAAATACAAACTGCTTCTGCCCGGAGGGCCGGTCATCGATGCGGGTCTCACCGAGGGCCTTGATAAGGAAGCAGCCGCTGTAATCGATGTTGTCAATGGGAAAATCTCTGCAATCTCAACCTTTGACGAGTCAATTTCGGTGCATTCCACAGGAGACAAACTTGAGAATGCAGTTGGCTCGGTCGTGTCGCCCGACTTCGACTTCTTCGCCGATTGCAACCTGGCATACAACACGGCCCCGGTATTTATTGAGATTGCACCCAATTCGGTTGTCACATCTCCGATTCTGATTCGACACCACACCAGTTTCGAGAATCTTGCTTGGTTCCCTCGAGTATTTGTTCATGCGGGCGAGAACTCCGAAGCAACAGTCATTGAACATCAAAGCAGCACCGACGTGGATGCGTTGGTATGTCCAGTGATCGAAATAAACGTTGCGCAAGCAGCTCGCCTGAAATACCTCACCGTCCAAGAGCACGGGGCCAAGATCTGGCAGATTGCTACCCAGGTCGCAAACGTAGACAGAGATGCCCATGCATCGCTAAACCAAGTGGCTTTAGGTGGTGCATACGCCCGAGCGAGAATAGACACCAAGATGATGGGACAAGGTTCCTCCAGCGAGACCACAGCGGTTTATTTTGGCAGACAAAAAGCGAAACACGACTTCAGAACCTTTCAGAAACACGAAGCCCCACACAGTAATTCCAACCTGCTGTTCAAAGGCGTAGTCGATGATGAGAGTCGAGCTATCTATAGCGGCCTCATACGAATCGAGTCAGACGCAGGTGATGTAAACGCCTATCAAACCAATCGAACGCTAAAACTTTCTGATGAGGCTTGGGCGGAATCGGTTCCAAACCTGGAGATCGAAAATAATGACGTTAAATGCAGTCATGCATCTGCGGTGGGACCCATCGACGAAGAGCAAAAATTTTACTTAGAAAGTCGTGGCGTACCAGCTGACATCGCCGAGGCACTAGTAGTCAAAGGCTTTTTCGCCGACGTCTTAGAAGCGCTTCCGTCATCACTAGTTAGCGAAGCCGTCAACCTTCGAATCGAAGAACTTCTCGCAATTGACCTAGAGCTGAGCCGACGATGACGCATCTATGTAGCGCCGACGAGATCGGGGATGGAGAAGCACGAAGATTCGACGTGGAAGGTCACCGCATCGCCGTTGTCAGAATTGGTGAAACATTCCACGCAATAGGAGACAGGTGCAGCCATGCGAACTATTCACTCTCCGAGGGAGTTGTATGGCCCGATGACTGCGCCATCGAATGTCCCAAGCATTTCTCGAAGTTTGACCTTCGAACAGGAGCGCCTGACGTTTTTCCTGCCACCCAACCAGTGCCGGTCTATCCAGTGAGCCTCACCCATGGTGAAGTAGAAGTGGAGTTACCATGACCGTCCTCTCTATAAAAAACCTTGGCGTAGTAGTCGCCGAGCAACAGATTCTTCATGGAGTTGACTTAGAGGTTGCATCGGGAGAGGTCCATGCTGTGATGGGCCCAAATGGCGCTGGTAAGAGCACACTTTCAAACGCGATCATGGGTAAAGCGGGCTACCAAATCACAAGTGGCTCGCTGGAATTAGATGGCCAAGACCTTTCATCTCTCCCAACGTGGGCACGAGCTCAAGCCGGACTCTTTCTTGCCATGCAATACCCAACTGAAGTTCCTGGAGTGTCAGTGCGCGAGACTCTGGAATTCGCCTTAGCCGAACGTTCAGGCCAAGAAATAGATGTTCAATCCAGGCTCCTTGAAGAAGCAGGAAAAATTGGACTGGCAAACGAACTTTTGGACCGCGCCCTAAATGTCGATATGTCAGGCGGAGAGAAAAAGAGAAATGAAACCGCTCAGTTAGCAGTTCTGGATCCTCAAATTGCAGTTCTAGACGAATTGGATAGTGGGCTTGATATCGATGCCTTGCGAGCTTGCGCTGAGCGCATCGAGGGTATGACTGAGCAAGGACTAGGAGTTCTGTGCATCACCCATTATCACCGGCTTCTTGATTATTTGCCCGCTGACCACGTCCATATCTTGGTGGATGGTCGAATTGTCGAGAGTGGTGGCCCTGAACTCGCAGTTGAGCTTGAAGCTGAGGGCTATTCGCGTTTTATCGAATCCGATGATGAATCTGAAGGAGTGTCGGTGGCGATTGGCGGACGATCACAGCAAACAAGCAGCTCCACATCTGAGGCTGACGATCCCTTTGCGGATCCACTTGCCTAAACACATTGGTTTAGTGCCACTTTTAGGCCCGATTACACTTGTTGGCGTTCCACCCGGCTTGACAGTCATTGGGAGCGAAAGACAATGAAACGCGAAGTTTTGACGACTGAACAACTTGTGGTTGTGGCCCGAGAACTGCCCGAATGGGCGATCATTGCGGATGGGCTAGAACGCATATTTGAGTTTGGTGATTTCGTTAAGGCATTTTCCTTTATGACGGCCGTTGCCATGCATTGCGAGCGCTTAGATCATCACCCCGAGTGGTCTAACGTATATGGAACGGTTCGAGTTCGACTCACTACCCATGATCGGGCCGGTATTACTGATCTAGATGTCGCGATGGCAGAGCTTATGGAAAGTCTTGCCTATGCGTGACTTTAGAGGTTCGCTCTTCAGGGTCTACAGGATGTGGTCGAAGCTGCGGCCAGCGAAACTGACTATTGGAGTTCGGGCACTAGTTCTTGATGAAGAAGGTCGAATTTGCCTAGTTCGCCATAGCTATCGAGATGGTTGGTATCTGCCGGGCGGAGGCGTTAAGACCGGAGAGTCTTTGGTTGATGCTATGCAGCGAGAATTACGCGAGGAAACAGGCGTAGAACTTCCTGAGACACCTCAGTCTGTTCACGGTGTGTTTTCATCGTTTAATGAACACAAGAGCGACCATGTCGTCGTCTTTGTGGTGAGGGACTGGTCGATCAGCTCTTCGGTGTCTTCCGAAATAGCTGAGGTTGGTTTTTTTGCTTCGGACAACTTGCCTGAGGGCACTTCGGCAGCCACTACAAGGCGGATTAAAGAGCAGGTCACAGGTGTTCCGCCCGGACACCGCTGGTAAAGATTTACCCTTCTAACTCGCTGAGTCCGGTCAACAAAGCGTTCCATGAAAGGGTCGCGCATTTGATGCGGACAGGAAACTTGACGACACCTTTGAGGGCTTCAAGGTCACCGAGTTCAAAAACTTCCTCCGAAGTTTGCTCTGACACTTCAGAGCCGATCTTCTCTTCGTGGATAGACATCATTGCTTTGAACTGTCGGGTCACTTCGCGAACTTCGTCTATGGCTTTCCCTTTAACAGCCGCTGACATCATTGACGCCGAAGCTTGACTAATTGAACACCCGTGGCCAGCTATCCGAACCTCTGAAAGCGAATTGTCGCTGATCTCGAAGGTGACCGTTACTTCGTCCCCGCAGAGAGGATTAAAACCCTCAGTTCTATGGGCGGGAGGAGAATCGAGCTCGCCTTGGTTACGTGGATTCCTGTAATGATCCAGGATGATTTCCTTATAGAGATCATCAAGCCCAGGCACTCGAGACTCCTCTGCTCATAGCGCGAACATTTCGCCTGCAGGCTCTAGCGCGTCGACTAAAGCATCGATATCTGATTCGTCGTTATACAAATACATTGAAGCACGTGATGTTGCCCCGACCCCTAACAATTTCATCAACGGCTTTGCGCAATGATGGCCAGCTCTAACGCATATACCCCTCTGGTCCAAAACCTGGCTTAGATCATGAGGGTGAACACCTCTATATTCGATCGACAAAACACCGCCACGTAGGTCTGGGTCCCTTGGTCCGTGGATGGTTAGCTCCTCGCCGTAACGATTATTTAGAGCATTCATGGCGTACTTGGTGAGCTCGATCTCATGTTGACGAATGTCAGCCATGCCCAAAGACTCAAGAAACTCAACAGCCGCACCTAAACCAATGATTTCAGCTATTGGAGGCGTTCCGGCTTCGAACTTGTGGGGTAGTTCGTTGGCTGTGAACCCGTCTTTTCTCACGTCCACAATCATTTCTCCGCCACCAAGGAATGGTGGCATTGAATCAAGGACCTCTTCGTGACCCCAGAGCACCCCGATGCCTGTAGGACCACACATCTTGTGGCCTGTGAAACACATGAGGTCTGCACCGAGATCTTCTACATCAGTTGGCAGGTGTGGAACATACTGGCTGGCATCGACTGTAACCAGTGCACCAATCTCATGAGCCCTGTCGGCGATTTCGCGCACTGGGTTCAAGGTTCCCAAAACATTGCTCATAGCTGTGAGGCTGACCATCTTCACCCCATCTAGAAGTTGATCGAGCGAAGTTAGGTCCAGTTGGCCGTCGGGAGTCAAGGGAATCCACCGAATTTCGAAACCTCGTTCAGCGCTGAGAATCTGCCATGGAACTATGTTCGCGTGGTGTTCCATATCAGTGATAAGCACAGCGTCGCCATGAGAGAGATTCTGTCCGCCCCACGACCGAGCGACAAGGTTAAACGACTCCGTCGCGTTCTTTGTGAAGACAACCTCATTGGCGGAGCTAGCCCCGATGAATTGAGCTATGCGCGCTCGTGAACTTTCCATAGCCTCAGTGGCTTGAGCAGCGATTTCGTATGCGCCGCGATGCACGTTGGCGTTGATAGTCCGGTAGTAGTCGTTCATCGCTTCAATCACCGCGGTCGGTTTCTGCGATGAAGCAGCTGAGTCTAAATATACGATTTGATGGCCATTCACGACTTGAGAAAGAAGCGGGAATTGTTCTTTTATGTTGCGTGGCAGGCTCATGATTCGAACCGTTCGTAGCCCTCGTTTTCTAAACGTTTGGCGAGTTCAGGCCCACCTGATTCAACTATTCGGCCATCGAACAGTATGTGGACATAGTCAGGGTTGATCTCAGATAACAGGCGCTGGTAGTGGGTGATTAAGAGGACCCCCATCTCCGGTTTCTCCTGCTGGACTTCTCGCACACCTTTTGCAACCACTTTTAGGGCATCAATATCGAGGCCGGAATCTGTCTCATCAAGAATTGCGAACTCAGGTTCAAGAATCGCCAATTGAAGTATTTCGTTCCGCTTCTTTTCTCCTCCGGAGAAACCCTCATTGAGGTAGCGATCCATAAAGGAGGCATCCATATCTAGGCGGCCCATCCACTCTTGCATAGCTACGTAGATATCGATTGCAGAGACATCCTCGGAGCGTCGCGCTGAGGCCGCCTGCCGAAGGAAATTGCGGACAGAGACCCCTGAGATTTCTTGGGGGTATTGGAAGGCTAAGAACATTCCAGCCTTAGCTCGAACATCAGCGTCCCAGTCAGCTATTTCATCACCATGGAGGCGGAGCTTTCCACCTGTGACCTCATACTCGGGAGACCCCATCAGTGTTGTAGCCAGTGTTGATTTACCCGATCCGTTTGGACCCATAACCGCGTGAATCTCACCGGAGTTGATCGTCAGATCAACTCCGTGCAAGATGTTCGGACCTTCAGCGGCCCGAACCTCGAGTGCCTCAATCTCGAAGAGCGGCGGTGCCATACAAGTCAGTGTATTGGCGCTTTCGAGCAATTAGCACTGTCTTGATAGTGCAAATTAAACCTTTACGAGGATGGGTAATTGTCGTCGCTGTTTAGCTAAGAAAATCTCTGCAAACGTCAAGCCAAAATTGTGTTGTCAAACTCAGTGACTCCACGTCGATTCGCTCATTGTGGCCATGGAACCGGGTCATGAAGTCACTCGATTTTAAGTCAGGGCTGAAAAGACCAGCACCATAAGCAACTGATCCAAGCTCTCGATATACACGGGCATCAGTGAAGCCGACGACGAACTGAGGAGAAAGACGAGCGGTCGGGAAAGGTTGATTTACAGCTTTTTGGATTGTGTCCCACAATGGGTTGTCCATCTGACTAACGCTTGCCGGGTCGTTCATAATTATTTCCACCTCGACCTGGCCTGCTAAATCACCCAATGCAGCATCGAGATGGGCTTGAACCTCTGCGGTGGACTCTCCGGGAAGTGTGCGGATATCGACGTTGACGTCTATTTGATCTGGAATGACGTTGGTCTTCATCTGCCGATCTGATTCAGCCAAATTTGGCGAAAAGGTCGTGTGGGTGCAGCTATAGAAGTGTCGAGCAACCCCCTCCACTGGATGAGCATCCAACCAGTCATCGATCCGGTCAGTGTCCAGCATGATTGACTTAGTCTCCTCATCAACATCGAGGATGCTTACTTGCTGGCGCCAAAGTTCGTGAAATTGGGCGGGCGGACGGTAATCAGCGAGTCTTTGGATGACCCCTGCCGCTCTGACCAGAGCGTTATCTGACTTGAAGGGCGCCGATCCGTGCCCGGGGGTGCCTTTGACGCGGAGCTTTCTCCAAGCAACACCTTTTTCACCAATATTGACCCCTATGTAGGGTTGCTCCGAGGTTCCGGTGTGTAGACCCCCATTTTCGGTTAATACGTAGTCAGCCATAATCGCATCTGGATGATGGTCGGCCATCCATTGTGCACCGTGAGCTGAGCCAGACTCTTCGTCAGCTACAGCAAAGTAGAGAAAATCACCGGAAGGCCGAAATCCGCTAGTAGCAAGATGTTTAAATGCGACCGCTTGTGAAGAAGTTAAGTTGAGCATGTCAACTGCTCCTCGTCCCCAAACTTCGCCATCTACCAGTTCGCCTCCGAATGGGTCTCTGTCCCAACCCTCGGGGTTGACTGGCACAACATCGGTATGGCCCATGAGACATAGGCTGGGTGCGTTTGGGTCGGTGCCGGCAATACGCGCCACCAAAGATTTTCGGCCCGGTGTGGGCTCGAAGGTCTCAATGTCGATGCCTGGTCCCTCAAGGAAGGTCTCTAAAGCATCAGAGTTGAGTACTTCATTGCCCGACGCAGCGGTCCCGTCGTTGACACACGCATTGCGGATGAGAGTTTGTAAGAGCTCAATAGTGGTCTGAGTTCGTGCCTCTTTGTCAGTTGCCATTTAACGAGCGTAGATGCATTTGTAGTCCGCTATGCACAGCTACCCAATTGCATTTGAGGGACTCCTCACTTTTAGTTCTTCTCCCTTGGTCATCTTGTGATGGAATGCATGGGTGACAACTGAGCCATTGTGTGAGCTGACTGCCCTAGAAATGCGAAGTCTCCTAGATTCAGGAGAGGTCAGCTCTAGAGAACTCCTGGCAGCCCACCTTGAACGCATTGGGCAAGTGAATCCTGGACTCAACGCAATCGTTACCCTGATACCTGACATTGCTTACGAAAAGGCTCTCGAAGCAGATGAGGCTCAGGCACGAGGCGAAGAATTAGGTCTGCTGCACGGCTTACCAATTGCTCATAAAGACCTAGTTGACACTGCTGGTGTGCTTACAACCTTGGGGTCACCTATCTACAAGGATCGAATCCCTGATCAAGACGATCTGATTGTTGAGCGCATACGAGATGCCGGGGCAATTATGGTCGGCAAAACCAACACCCCAGAGTTTGGTGCGGGATCTCAAACATTCAATGAGGTGTTTGGAGTCACATCGAACCCCTATGACACTTCTAAGACCTGTGGCGGTAGCAGTGGCGGCGCTGCAGTCGCTTTAGCTGCCCGCATGCTGCCTCTCGCTGATGGATCTGATTTGGGCGGCTCACTGAGAAACCCCGCTTCATTCTGCAATGTGGTTGGCTTTCGACCTTCGGGCGGACGCGTCCCAACTGTCCCAAGTTCCAATCTGTGGATGCCGATGGCAACAAAAGGCCCTATGGCACGAACAGTCAGCGATATAGCGCTGTTCATGCAGGCTATAGCTGGCCCTCACCAGCTAGCGCCCAGCTCCAACGTTGAGTCACCAGAAATATTTGCTGGCTCATTAGAACAAAATTTCAGTGGTACCAGAGTTGCCTGGTCACCTGACTTGGGGGGCTTACCAGTGGACCCGGCAGTACGTGCCGCCCTCGCTTCGGTACCAGACCGTCTTTCGGATTTAGGTTGCGAGGTAATAGAGAGTTGGCCCGATCTCTCAGACGCCCCAGAGATCTTCCAGACACTTCGGGCTGAAATGTTCGCCCACAGCTATGCCTCATTGTTGGAAACGCATCGAGACCAGCTCAAACAAACTGTTATATGGAATGCCGAAAAGGGCTTGGCAATGTCAATGAGAGATCATGGAGAAGCTTGTTTCAAACAGGCTCAAATGTTCGCTGAGTTGCAGAGCTTCATGGCTGACATCGACTTTTTGGCGTGCCCAGTTACACAAATTCCACCTTTTTCGAAAGACGTTGAGTACATCAAAGAAATTGAAGGTGTCCGCTTCGACACTTATATCGACTGGATGAGGTCGTGTAGTGACATAACTACAACTACTCACCCAGCGATCTCAGTGCCTGCCGGGTTTACTCCCGAAGGTTTACCTGTGGGTCTTCAGATTGTCGGAAGAAGCCGCGAGGACCGTTCGGTGTTGGAACTTGCTTACGCCTTTGAGCAGGCAACAGGCGTTGGTCAGCGGCGCCCGCCGCTCCTGGGCGGCTAAGTCGAAGAAGCGCTGGAGCCTTTATATTCGTTCGAAGTATCGGCGTCGTTCCCAGTCAGTGACTGCAGCATCGAAAGCGGTGCTTTCGTTTCGCCAGAAATGGCTGTAGTGGTCAACAACGGCTTCGCCGAGCACCTTTCTGACGAAACCGCTTGATTCGAAAAGTTGCGTCGCTTCGCGCAAGGAAATAGGTAGAGAAGCCGGCTCAGATTGATACGCGTCTCCTTGTAGAGGTGGTGGTGGTTCCGTATGAGATTCGAGCCCCTCTAACCCGGCGGCGATTGCTGCCGCGTAGGCCAGATAAGGATTCACGTCGGCTCCAGGTATACGACATTCGATTCGAAGTGACTGCCCTTCACCGACAATTCGAAACCCTGCCGTGCGGTTGTCAGGAGACCAAGCAGAGCCGGTCGGGGCCCAGGATTGTGATTGGTAACGCTTATATGAATTAACGGTTGGGGCAAAGCACGGCATTAGATCTCGAAGGTGAGATAGCCAGCCGCCAAGAAAATGAGTGAAAGTTTCTGAAACCTCTAGCCCGGCTATTTCGTTGTCCCCGACGAACAAATTGGTTTCCTGGTTCGTTGACCAAAGACTTAGATGTAGATGAGAGCTAGATCCTGCTTCGGTGTCATGAGGTTTAGCCATGAAAGTCGCAGCGGCTCCCTGTTGGTCGGCGACTTCTTTGACGCACTGCTTCAGCAATACATGACGGTCAGCCATTTCTAGGGCGTCGCACCAGCGAATATTTAGCTCGTGTTGTCCTCGTCCAAATTCGCCTTTGGTTGACTCCACTGGGATCCCCATGTTTTTCAGATGGCGGCGGAATGCTCCATTGAGGTCCTCGGTGCGTGCTCCCTGTAAGAGGTGGTAGTCCTCCACGTACCAGCCTGCAGGTTCCAAACTGTTGTAATCCCCCAGAGCGGCATCCCGATACGTCGTGCGGTAGAGGAAATATTCGAGTTCCGACGCCACCATGACTCGCATACCGAAGTCTTCGAGCCGCCGAATTTGATTTCGAAGGATTGACCTTGGCGCCACCGCAATTAGGTCTCCGTCGTGAGTAAGTAGATCGCACATTATTAATGCGGTCCGATCGAGCCACGGGACGGGCCTCACGGTCTTCATGTCTGGGGCGAGATAAAGGTCTCCGTAGCCGAGGTCCCAGTTGGAAAAAGCAAACCCGTCAACGGGCTCCATTTCCATGTCGACGGTCAACAAGTAATCGCATGCGTGGGTCCCAGAGGGGTCTTCAAGAAAGAATTCGGCGTCGAGCCGTTTCCCCATGAGCCGCCCGTAGTGATCAGTGAAGGCCAGTACCACGGTGTCGATGCGGCCCGCTTTTGTTGCCTCAGTTAACTCTTGCTCGTTCCACCCATTTTCCCGACGTAAATCGTCCTTTTCTCGACGTAGTTCATCTAGTTCGGCTTTGGCGGCGTCCAATAACGTCGGGAAATTAGGGGAAATAGGTGAAGCAGGGGTACTGGTAGCTTCTTGTGTTGGCATGCCAACACCTTGATCTAGCATGTCGCCTGGCAGGGTGTCTCCCCTATTTGGCCCCTTATCGGTACCCCTAACTGTCCCGCTCTCACGCTCCCGAGCTGCTGCCCTACGTTCACGAATTCGGTCTGCTTCTTCCCGTTCTTTAAGCCTCTGAGCTACGACTGCGTCAGTTTTATACTTTCGTAAAAGGCGGTCTTCTTCCGATTCTGCGGGGTAGCTAGGGGTACTGATACTGGGGGAAGTAGTTGCGGATGGCATGCCATGGGTGGCAGGCTCACTTTTAGTGGTACTGCTAAGCGGTCCGCTGTTTCCCCTAAAACCGAACTGTGCTAACCAGGTACCAGGAAGCAGCCAAAAGCCTTCAGCGTTCTTTGCAGCGCCCGGAATCCCGTTAGCTATGCGGCGGCGAAGGGTTCGTTCGGAAATTTTGTAAAGCCGCACAGCGTCAACAGTTGTGTAGAAATCAGTTGGCATGTCAACCAGTAGTACCAGCGGAAGAATGGCATGCCATGTTAATTGTGTGTACAGGGTATCTAAGGCGTCCTTGGGGGAGTTGTTCAAGTTCCCTGTGCGCTGAAGATAGATGTCTGTTGATGTAGCTGAGGCGTGACCTAATGCGCATTCGAAGAGCGCACACCATGAGTGGCTGCCCCCGCTGAATGCCACAAAAGTTATAAGGCACTGCATCAGCCAGCTTCTAGGCGCCATTGGTTCTGCCATATCGACGCCAGTAGTGTTGGTCCAGATGAGTGACCTTGCGATTGAGGCGTGTGGACTAGTAAGAAAGTTCGGCGACAATCACGCTGTTGATGGAGTTGATTTAGCGATCCCTCGAGGAGAAATCTACGGCTTCCTTGGCCCAAACGGAGCCGGTAAATCGACGACAGTCAAAGTCTTGTGCACCTTGCTTGCACCTAGTGCCGGTTCAGCGACGGTCGCGGGCTACGACGTCGTGAAAGATGCAGCCGAAGTAAGAATTCGTATAGGGGTGGCGCTCCAAGAAGCAGCATTAGATGACAAGCAAAGTGGTCGAGAAATCCTTGACCTACAGGCACGGCTCTTTGGCCTTAATTCGGACGACCGAGATGAAAGAGTCAGCCGGTCGATGGAGTTGGCTGATCTGGGTGACGCTATCGATGATTGGGTGCAGACCTATAGCGGTGGAATGAAACGACGACTGGATTTGGCAGCCGCGCTTATCCACGATCCAGAAGTGTTGTTTTTGGATGAACCGACGACCGGTCTAGATCCGGTCAGCAGAGTCCGGGTGTGGGACGAAGTGAGGCGCCTCAACGAGATGTACGGAGTCACGGTTTTTTTAACCACTCAATACCTAGAAGAAGCAGATGCGTTGGCTGACAGGGTTGGCATTATCGACGAAGGCCGAATTGTTCAAGAAGGCAGGCCGATAGACCTCAAGAGGAGTGTCGGATCTGATGTCATTGTGGTGGAACTTATCGACAAATTAGATCAAGCCGCTGATGTTGCGGCTGCGTTGTCGGCAGTCGATAGTGTCACCATCGGTACGCAGGGGATAACGATCTCGACAGCCGATGGGGCGGGGCTCGTCGCTGAGGTGGCCGTGGCTTTTAGCAGACAAGACATTTCCCCTCAATCTCTAACTGTGAGAACCCCTTCGCTCGACGATGTCTTTCTTCGAGCCACCGGTCATCGGTTGACGAGTGAGATCGAACAATGATCTCGGACCGGAAACCCATCTCTCAACGCAGCCGGTTTTTTGCTGATATTGGCACCGTTGCCCGTCGAGCTGTTCGAAGTCTTTCGAGAGAACCTGAGTTCATCGGACCAGCTTTAGCTATTCCGATCTTCTTTTTCATCGTCAACATTGGAGCGTTAGAAGCATTCGTGGAACGGCAACCAGGGATCGATTACCGAGCATTCCAACTCCCAGTCGCCATTGTGTTTGCAGTAACCGGAATATCACGCGCGAACATGCTGGTAACAGACATCCAAACCGGGTATCTAGATCGGATGCTGGTCACACCGATTCGTCGAGTATCGCTGCTGTTGGGTCTGATGGTGGCCGACATCGTTTTGGCCTCTGCTTTAGCAGCGGTAGTACTGCTTTTAGGTTTCGCCGTCGGCGTAAGTTTTGGAACGGGAATCTCTGGTTTGGCTGTGTTTGTCCTTCTCGCCATGGCGTGGAGCCTTGCCTTCACAGGTTTCCCATACACGGTTGCTTTGCGGACTGGTAACCCGGCGGCGGTTAATTCAGCTTTTTTGATCTTTTTTCCCTTTGCGTTTTTGACACCGAGCATGTTGCCGCGAGATTTGATGAGCGGATGGTTGAAAACGGTGGCGGCGTGGAATCCGGTTACGTACCTGCTCGAGGGTATGCGTTCGGTTCTGTCCGAGGGCTGGGAACCAGCGATGTTACTTAAGGCAATGGCCGCAATAGTGGGCTTGGGGTTGGTGACGTTCACCATGGCTTTTCGTTCTTTGGCGCGACGCGTCGCGACCGGCTAGTTGTCTACCAACCGCGGTCGGCCCACTCTTGGAGCTGCGGGGACTCATTTCCGATCGTGGTGTCATCGCCATGGCCGGGGAGAACAACGGTCTCTGACGAGAACTTTGAGAACATCCGCTCGTCGATGCTTTTGATTATCGTTTGAAAATCTCCGCCTTCGAAGTTGGTTGCGCCAGGGCCACCGGGAAAAAGAGTGTCTCCTGAGAACAGTAAAGGGGTTTCCTCGACATGGAAACTCATTGAACCTGGGGTGTGGCCGGGGTTGTGGATTGTGCGAATGCGGAGGCGACCGATTTCGATTACCGAGTCGTCTTCCAATATGAAGTCGTAACTAGGCAGCATGGTTGCATCCTCAGCAGCGACGCCTACTTCGTAGCCGGCATCCCGGATGGCTGGGATAGCTTGAATATGGTCCCAGTGGCCGTGAGTTTCGACGACCGTTCTAACTCCTAGAGTTTCGCAAATTTCTAAGAGTTGTTCGTGCTCATTGGCAGCATCAATGAGAAGAGCTTCACCTGTCTCGGTGCACCTCACAGTAAACACATTATTTTCGTAGGGTCCGACCACAACTTTATGTACTTCGACGCCGGTCCCTTTCCAGTGAAGAGTCATGGTTCGAGTTTACGGCTTTGCTTGGTGTGCTATCGGGATGTTGCAACACTGAGATAATTAGTGATAGGTATACCTATCACTAATGGCCAAGTAGGCCTGAGAAGCAGATAAGGCTGAGTCTCCGAGTGTTTTCGAGCTCCAGAGCATCGACAATTGGCAAGCGGTTGTTGCTTCAATGGGTTTGGTTTCTTTTTCCGTTTCTTATTGGATGTGCCGGCAGTGCGACGGTGGACGATGTCGCGAGCGACCTTTCAGAAGTCCCGATTACGACGGCTTCATCGGCCGAAGAACCGAAAGGAACTGAACCCGAGGGTGAGCAACCCGGAGTCATTAATGAACCCGAACCGATTCTTCCTGCGATCGTTACGGATTTAACTGGAACGGATGTCACCGTTAACTCAGTTGACCGGATCATTCCCCTAGACGGCACTGTCGCTGAAGTTGTGTTTGCCTTGGGGCTCGGCGACCGAGTGGTGGCTACTGATCTTTCTGCTACCTATCCGCCAGAAGCTGATGCGTTACCTGAAATCGGGTATCAACGGGCGCTAACGGCTGAGAGTATCGCCACCTACTCGCCGACTGTTTTGCTCGCAACAGAAATTGCGGGCCCCCCAGGCGTAATTGACGACCTAAGGCGACTGGGATTTCCAGTCGTAATCGTCCCTAATAGCTCGGGCCCCGAGGGTCCACCCGAAAAAATTCGGGCCGTAGCTAAAGCGCTTGGTATTCCCGAATTAGGCGAGGAGCTAGCGAACAGGGTCGCACAAGGCATAAGCGAAGCAACTATTGCTAACCCGGCCAGCAGGCCTCGAGTCGTGTCGCTTTACTTGCGTGGCGCTAGCACTCAATTGGTTCTAGGCAGAAACTCAGCCACCCATTGGATCATCGAAGCAGCGGGTGGGGAAAGCGTGGCCGAGGTTTTGGACATAGATAGCAGCGAAAGCATTTCAGCTGAAGGTCTGATGGTGGTGGCGCCTGATGTCATTTTGGTTCCATCGGCCGGACTTGAATCGGTTGGCGGGCCTGATGGTTTGATGGCTATTGGAGGTCTTTCTCAGACACCGGCCGGAAAACATGGAGCCGTGGCTCACTTTGATGATCAGTGGCTTCTAGGTAATGGGCCTCGGGTTGGTTCTGTAATTGAGCAACTAGCAGCGTTTCTTGACGAAGCAAGGCAGAGAAAAGAAGAATCCAGATGATAAGCAAAGACATTGTTGCGGCCGCAGCGGCTCTAGCTCACTCGGTACCGGGTGCGGAACTATTGCTTCGCCGTACCGACGGAGCACGCCTTGTCGTTGCTGGCCATTCTCGTGCTGACTTAAGTCCATGCACTTTCCGGCACTTAGTGGCTGAGGGCCCGTGTCCAATAGCCGAAGACGTAGAAACCTGGTTAGGCAGCGTAGAACCGCGAGGCACGCTCGAACACGCGGTGGCTGGTGTATACCGTTCTAGACACAGGGCGGGTGAACGATGGTTTGTGGTGGACCTAGACCCGTCTCGAGTGCGTCAGCTTTTTGATGACTTGGACTGTGAGCGAGAAGTAGCTGACGCGACGAGCGTTATCTTGAGAGCCGACTTGGAGCTCGGATTAGTAGTTGTAAAGCTAGAGGTTGATGCACGATTTTCTGCGGAGCGTGTTGACCAACTAGCCCTCTGTGTCTATGCCAGCTATCTGGCTGAAGTCGCGGTGGGCGCTCCAAAAGAATCTTTGTCAGATCAAGGCGAAAATTGGAGGGAATGAGAACAATGAGCATTGTGAGAATCAACGCAATTACGGTGCCGGACGGATCTGGGGATGAACTGCTGAGACGGTTTGAGGCCCGGCTCGGGGAAGTTGAAACCATGGAAGGTTTTGAGAGCTTTGAACTTCTGCGACCTACAAGTGGCAACACTTGGTATGTGTATACGCGCTGGGCATCCGAGGAAGCTTTTATGGCTTGGGTGCGCTCTCCAGCATTTGCTCGTGGGCATGCGGAGGCCTCTTCGCAACCTGTTGCCCATGGAGCAGAATTACTTGAATTCGATGTAGCGCTGCAAGCCGAAGCGTCGGAATAGAACAGACGATGCTTGCTCGTCAAGATTCAGCACGGGTATTGCTGTCGTTGTTTTTGGTGGCACAGCTTCTGGCGTGCGCGGACTCAGATGAGCCAGTCCTTGTAGAGCAGCGTGCATCAACAACCCGACCCGACGATGACGCTCCTGAAGCACTCTTCTCTGAGCAAGAGAATTACCTGGAGCGTGTTGCTGTCACACACCAATTCGGTGAAACATTGGTTCCGACGCAACTTGAACGGGTAGCTGTTACTGGTCAGTATGAAGAGGATTCTCTCATAGCGTTAGGAATTGTCCCGATAGCGGCCGTGTCGTCAAGGCCCGATGGTGATGCTTTTCCAACCCCTTGGGCGCATCGAATTACGGGTGATCATCGAATTGTTGACCTCGGGGCACCAGATTCTGAGTTGGATTACAAACGCTTAGCTGAACTTGAACCGGATTTAGTTTTGGCAACGCGATCGGATCTAAGCCGTAGCGAGTATGAAGCCTTAACGACGATTGCACCTACTGTTGCGCGACTCTCAGATACCGATCAGTCACAACTTTCTTGGAAAGAACACGTCCAATTATTAGGCGGAGCCTTATCACTTGACGCCGAAGCGGATCAAGCGATCCTGGTCGCTCAAGCATCTATCTTTGATGCGATCAGACCACACCCAGCTTTGAAAGGCGCATCATTCGCATGGCTGAAAGCTGACAATGAGAACGAGATTCAAGTCGCTAGCAGCAGGCACGCGTCGTCTCGATTTCTTAAACAGTTAGGACTTGTGTATCCCTCAGACCTAGACGATGAAGTCGGGAATGAGAGGTGGGGACCTTTAACAGATCAGCTATCCGCTCGGCTTGATGTCGATGTGCTGCTTATAGAGGCCGATTCTTCACTCGAAGAGGTGTTATCTGAATCATCGCTATTAGGAGTTTCGCCTTCAGTTGAACGACAAGAGATTGTCTGGGTGCATCGAGGCACAACGCTGCAAGCTGCGCTCAATACGGTCACGATCCTCAGCCTCGAGGTGCTGCTCGAAGAATTGGTACCAAAGATTTCTGACGTGGTCACGGTAGTGCTGGACCCGCCTACCACCGAAGAGCTCCTGGCCATGGAAGCGTTCCGCCTGGTCTACGGAAGTGAAACTAGTTGGAGTGAAAAAGAGCCGCATCTAGAAAATGCGGCACAGCTTCGCGCTGCTAACGAGGCCTACCGGCAAGGAGCTGTCGACAACGATGGAATTACATTGAGACCTAAGGCAGCTGAGATTTCTGATGACTCGGCCAAGATTATTTATGATGTTTATTTCGGAGACTCTGCGGCTTACACCGACTTGGACCGAATTGTGTACTTGATAGACGGAGTGTGGAAAGTAACGGAAAGCGACTTTTGCGACTTTCTATCAGCGGCACAGACGCCTTGCGGCGGGTAACTTTAAAAGAGTTTGAGTGGACTTGGCTAGGGGATCAAAAGCACAAGTGAGGGTCAACTTGAGTAGGCCTTTTTGCTGGGTTTTGGCGGGAGTAGCTCTCCTTTTGTTAATGAGCCTCGCCAGTCTTATGGTTGGTCCCGTCTCAGTTGATGTGAGTCAAGCTTGGTCGGCGCTCTTTAACTTCGATTCGAGCGACACGAGCCAAGTCGTGGTCCGTCAATTGCGGTTACCGCGAACACTCTTGGCAATTATCTCTGGGTGTTGTCTAGCTGTAGCCGGCGCGATAACTCAGGGCGTGACTCGCAACCCGTTAGGAGGGCCTGGCATATTAGGAATTAATGCGGGCGCTGCCTTCGCGATGGTGACAGCGATCCACGGCCTCAATATTCTTTCGCCAAGCGGATATGTCTGGTTCGCTTTTATTGGAGCGGTTGCCGCAGGCTTTTTGGTGTACATAGTTGCTCAGGTTGGGCCAGGGGGGATAACCCCAGTCAAATTGGCATTAGCTGGAGCTGTGGTAACGGCTTTGCTCTCAGCTTGGACGTCAACCCTTTTGTTGTTAGATGAAGAAACCCTAGACGAGGCGCGTTTCTGGTTAGCAGGATCTTTGACGGGTAGAGGTACCGAAGAAGCACGCCTCTTGTTCCCGCTGATCATCGTTGCGGTAGTCGGAGCGCTACTGCTGGGGTCGTCTCTAAACACCCTTTCTCTTGGAGAAGAAACTGCGGTATCTCTCGGTCAGCGGGTTGGACTGGTGCGATTGTCCGCTGGCATTGTTTCTATAGCGCTGGCGGCATCAGCGGTGGCAATAGCTGGCCCAATAGCGTTTGTGGGGTTGGCGGTACCTCATATAGCCCGTGCTCTGGTCGGCTCGGACTATCGATGGGTCACCCTCATGAGCCTCACCTCGGGCCCATGCCTTCTCTTGGGGGCCGACATCGTCGGTCGAATGGTCGTATCCCCACTTGAACTCCAAGTGGGAATCGTTACTGCGTTAGTGGGAGCACCTTTCTTAATCTTCCTTGTCCGCTCAAGGAGGCTTACTAGCTTGTGAACCTCTTATCGCTTGCGGCACCGTCGCTACAAACTCTGAGTTATCTGGTGATCGCGTTTGTCAGTGTCGCGATCGCAATCAGCTTTTCTAGACGAATCACGACCTCTCAACGGGTACTGCGATGCAGGATTTTTTCTAGTTTGACTGACCTTCGAGTGCTTCGTTTATGCGCCGGCACCTTGGTTCTAACGATTTTTCTAGCTCTCCTAGGCTTGGAAGTGGGGGAGTACCCCATTCCGAGGTTCGAAGCTATAAAGACTGCCCTTTGGAGTCGTGGAGGAGAGTTCGATTTTGTTGTCAACTCCTTGCGATTTCCACGAGTACTGGCCGCTCTGCTTGCTGGATTCTGTTTAGCGCTTTCTGGAGCGTTATTTCAGTCATTGTTGGGTAATCCGTTGGTCTCACCTGATGTGATCGGAATCAATACTGGTGCTGCTCTTTGTGCAGTCTTTGTGCTCACCGTAGGAGCCGATTTGAGTGCGTTGCCATGGGCAGCGTTTGTTGGGGCGGTATTAACGGCCATCGTGATCTATTCGCTGGCGTGGAAGCAGGGCGTTAACGGGAGTCGACTGGTCCTTATCGGGATTGGAATAAACGCACTACTTGCCTCAGGTATCACCTACCTAATGGTGAAGTACCCCATCGAACGGGTTGTTGCAGCAGCTCGATGGCAAGTAGGAAGCCTCTTCGGAAGTTCGTGGTCGGACGTCAGAATTCTCGCTCTGGGTGTAGCGATAATCACGCCGCTAGCTTTGTTTCTTGTTCCCAAACTTCGACTTCTCCAACTTGGGGACGAACTGGCGATTGGCCTAGGCAGTCGAGTGGAAATGGACCGTATGGCCATCATCGTGGTGGCGTCAGCATATGCGGCCATCGCCGTAGCTGTAATTGGCCCGCTAGGTTTCGTAGCACTACTTGTACCTCATATGGTGAGATTGATCGTCGGGTCCTTAACCGGTGGCGGTCTGCTCTTAACTGGCTTGGTTGGAGCTTTGTTCTTGCTGGGCTGCGACCTAGTAGCGCAGCAGTTGTTCGCTCCGACCACTCTCCCAGTAGGGGTTGTAACAGCGGCTCTGGGAGGCCCCTATTTCTTGTTCATTCTTGTTCGATATAACCGCGCACTTTGAAAAGAGCCATAAATGGTAAATCTTGAAACCTCTGACGTTGTTCTCTCTTACGGCAGTAAGCGGGTTGTTGACGACCTTGATTTCACTGTGCCGGAGGGGAAGATCACGGCGATCATAGGCCCCAATGGTTCAGGAAAGTCGACCTGTCTCCGAGGCCTAGCCAGAGTCCTTCGACCTGCAGAGGGAGCGATCACGCTCAATGGGCTCGACATCCACGCCCAGCCGACTAAGGCGGTAGCGAAACAAATTGGCTTGCTCCCTCAGGGTCCCACAACGCCGTCGGGGGTCACTGTCCTCGACCTGGTTCGTCGCGGCCGGTACCCGCATCAACGGCTTTTCGATCAATGGTCTACGGAGGATGAACTGGCAGTTAGGAATGCATTGATTTTGACTGGCCTTGAGGATGATTCGGACCAGTATGTCGATCACCTTTCTGGTGGCCAGCGACAGCGAACCTGGATAGCGATGGCCCTTGCCCAAGAAACAGATTTGATGCTCTTAGACGAACCGACAACTCATTTAGATATTGCTCATCAAGTCGAAGTACTTGACCTTTTGCGACACCTCAACCGGACTGAAGGAAGAACGGTTGTGATGGTGCTGCATGACATCAATCAAGGTTGTCGCTACGCGGACCACGTTGTGGCCATGAACGACGGGAGAATTGCAAACCAGGGAGCGCCTGAAGAGGTGGTCAACAGTCAAATGATGCAAGAGGTCTTCGGCTTGGCTGCGGTTGTGATTTCCGACCCGGTCACGGGAACGCCGTTATGCGTGCCTGACGTTGTCGACAAAGGGGCAGGCAGTGAAACTTGACAGCGGACATGAGGCTGACGCTGTTAGATATCGTCGCGCAGTGATCGCAACAGACCGATGACAAAGGGCTCGAGTTGGGTGGCTTCTTTTGCGACCTCGGGAAAGGCCACCCTGCTTAGCTTGTCGCCGGAATCACTCCGCACACGAAAAGTCATTCCATACCGGTCTACCCCGACCATCTCGGCTTCCTCAGCTTTCGGTATTCCACCCCGTTCTTGCACGAAGATCAGGTTCGCGTCTGCGTGATCGTCGTTCATATGTTCGATAGCGCCTGATGCGTTTTGAGTAAATGGATCCTCTTCCGCATTGCAGTAGTCGTTTGCAGTCATCCAACTCATATGGCCAAATCCCCCGACGAAGCGGCACCGTTCAACGTTGAGTTTCCAAAAGTTGAAATCCCTAAAGTTCGCGTAGTCAGCTGAGTAAGGGTGTTTTGTTAAATAGCTGTCTTCTAATGCTTCTTCACCTTCGAGCAGACTTAATCGCCCTATTAGCGTCAACCTTGCCCCAACTAAAGGATCCCCTTCAGTTGTATGAGATGCATCAACTAACAGGCTGGCGCGACTATCGGAGCGACCATTTTTTGTGTGCTCTGCCAGGTCTGAAATGAGGATGACCGGGTTGCCTGCATCGTCGACAATATGAGAAACCAGACTCCCATAGGGGTATCCCTCCGTGGTGAGAGTCGACAAAACGCCGGTAGCGCTCGTTGCCATCAACGAACGAGACAGTTCGGCATCGCTAGGAAAAGAATGAGTGTCGCCGGTTGGGGAGACATCCTGCCCAGCACCGTGCTCGAGTTCTGGAGTGTCGGTCATTGGATCGATCCTACGGTGAAGTTTGTAGAGCCGGCATGATTGTTCACTTCGACGCTTATATGCCTTGGCAACAGTGAAGCATTAATTTCGCTTTAGCGGTAGTGACCTGTTGTGGGCGGGTCCGCCCCACGCCGTTGGAGGGTTTTGCCCGAGGCAGGCAAAGGAAGCGTTGGCAAGGAGGGGAATCCCCACCAGGCCGGACCCGACCCACAACTCGCCCCAGCACGAAGAGGCGAGGGATCCGGAGATCCGCAGGTACGTTGCAGAAGTGTTTAACATAAAATGATAAGCAAGCCAAACATAAATGACGAAGAAATATAATTTGCTCGAAATATACGCAAAACGATGCTTTCTTAGTGCGAAGAGGCCAGAGAGCCTGTTGGCAAAGCTTGCGTCAATTGCGACCAAGGACTTTGAGGCCATCAGATTATCTTTACGATTGCAAGAACCTCAAACTAAGGGTTGATAATTAGTATTAGGAACCCTTATCATGCCAGTGTTATTCCCCTTCTAATCTTCTTATGGAGAAGCCAAACATGAAACGTTCGTCCTTGCTTAGATTGCTTGGTCTGGTCTTTGCGTTTGCTCTTGTCGCCGCCTCGTGTGGAGATGACGGAGCTTCAGTTCGCGAAGTAGGTTCAGCAAGCTCATCTAGTGGTAGTGGTTCTGGTTCAGGCAGTGGTTCTGGTTCAGGCAGTGGTTCTGGTTCATCTAGCGGTTCAAGCAGTGCCTCAGCATCTGCTAGCGCCTCAGCATCTGGGAGCTCATCGTCCTCGGGTAGCGCCTCAGCATCTTCGAGTTCCCCAGCATCGGGTGCTGAAGTTACTGATGACGCGACTGCGGGCGAAGGTGGATACGACTATGCATCGAATGTCGACAACCATCGCTTGCTAGTGCTCGATATGTGTGACATGAATGATTTGCTCGGAGCTGACACTATTGACTTCGACGCTGTCGCAGACATTTACAACAACGGTAAAAATGCCGAAAAGAGTGACGGTTCATTCCGAACTCTCGGAGGGTTCGCATCCGCAGAAGGTAAGAATCATCCCCACGATGACTACTACGGAGCCCCAGGCTCTCTGGACGCATTCATTACCTCAGCGCTTGAGGGAACTGGAATGTTCGCAGGCGAAGCCGATGGCGTAAGGAAGCAGGGCGTGCAAAAGGGTATGCAAAACCAAGCCCTTCTCGCTTATGTAACTCACGAACTCAACTCTGCAATCGCAAAAGCTGGTGATGGAAACTGGGCTGGCGCTGTTCACAACTGGGATGAAGGCTGGGCCTTCTTCCACGGTGCAGCAGGCGGCTGTGGTCCCTACGGAACCGGCAACAAGCGTGGCGGGAACTACGGCACTTTGGGAGCTGACGGTGAGACCGCTTTGGCTAACGAAGGCATTCTGGCTGCGATGGTCGCAGGTCGAGACGCGTTACTTCGAGGCAACGCAGCAGCAGCTGCTAGTGCCGTTACGTTGGTGAAGCGCGGCGTTGTAATTACCTACTCGCAGGCTGTAATGCGTTATGCGTCAAAGGTTGAGGACGACCTCGCAGGAGGCGACATGGCTAAGGCTCGTATCCATCAGGCTGAAGGTTATGCCTTCTGGCGAGTTATGGAACCAGAGCTTGGCGCTCTCGGAATGTTCGCTGAAACAATTGAGGTTCTAAATAACGCGTATGACTTGGCCAACGAACCAGGTTCAGGCCCGTCTGCCGATGAAATCCGAACTGCTCTCTACCCAGTATGGGGCCTCTTGGAGATCGGCCGAGACGACATAGGAACATTGCAGTAAGACCACTGCTACTGACGGTGGGCTCACCCTCGGGTGAGTAGGTCCCAGCCGTCGTTCTCACTGGAGTTAAATCCACAGGAGAACGACGGCTGCTTCCGTTTTGGTTAGTTACATAGCTAGCGCAAGTGATGCTCTCTTTTGTATAAATATCGGGTAGCTATTAGAAAAACTTAACCTCACCTAATCATTATGAGTAAGGTGTGCTTGATGTCAGTGATGGAGAACGCCGAAACATCAGAGCCTTCGATGCGGCCCGCTCCGCGATCTGTCATAAACGAGGTTGTAGCGATAGACGACCGCATGAGTGAAATTCGTTACGGTGAGGATGAATATATTTTGGTGCCTGCGTCGATCGACCATGCCGGTGCTCTTCGATGGCTTTCCTCAATGAGGCGCGTTGAGAGTGTCGAGATTCAATTTGGCAAGCCTGGGCCTGTTGCAAGACTTAAGGGCGCCAACAGAATCAGCCAGAGCTGCAAAACAGTGCAACTCAGCACGGCGTTAGGGCTCTTGGATCGCGGTGTGCGAGGCCAGATCACGGTCAACAGAAAAGATCTTCCCTAATGGTCGTGTGTCACTGTCTCGCTATCAATGACTCCACTATCCGAGAACTTCTGGACAGTGGGGCCCTAAGTGTTGAGGAAATTGGCACGCGTTGCGGCGCCGGTACGGAATGCGGAGCCTGTGTCGAAAACGTGCGCAGACTAGCTGTTCCCCAGAATTTGGCGATCCGAATAGGCGCTGCTTGAAGTATCTCAAGCGATGGT
>PYIK01204989.1_pt1 | contig 35120 bp, 40 predicted proteins | sample 3578011 | NCBI WGS metagenome assembly PYIK01 (sample SAMN08408022, study PRJNA431606) | Marine metagenome isolate SA_KN192-05_S13_70m, whole genome shotgun... | biome: marine; feature: oceanic pelagic zone; material: water; isolation source: 70 m water sample, 0.2-0.8 um fraction ... | reverse complement strand
TGGGTGGCGCAGCGACGGGATCAGAACTCCTGGACCGAGCTTGATTCGATCGGTGCGTTTCGCCGCCAATGCCAGAATCATCCAGACGTCTAACTGGAGGGCTGGAGTGTCGTACACCCAGGCCGTTTCGTAACCAAGTTGTTCAGCAAGTTCGATATGGGCGGGGGTTTCGGGAATGGGCGGAAAAGCAACAGAGATCCTCATACCCGTATTCCATCACGAACCGGGTCTGAGGATCTCTGGGACTTCAATAATTAGGCGATTCGACGCGCTATCGACTGCAAATTACTAGCCGCATCAAATAGTGAGTCGGCTTCCGATTGCAGCGAGTTAAGCGCCTCAATGGTGAATACTTCGGGGGGTTGACGCTCTTCGTACTGAGCTATCGACTCGTAGTACATCAGAAGAGCAAAAGTTGCTCCGCCTTCCCCGTGGCTAGTCATCAGGCCCGCGGTCGGCGTTCCAGCTAGGCCATTAGCCATATCGCAGAAACGCTGAGACCAGTCCATTGCCTGTGGGATCTTGCTATACGGTGCTTTCGCTACATTGCTAAACAGGATGTCCATCGGTTCTGCTGGCATATTCGCAGATCCTGCGATCGGCGACATGATGTTGTCTTGAGCAGGTGCAGCCATCATATGAGTAGCCGAGCTAACCATTTCCATATAGTTCTCATCAGCTAGCAAAGCTGCTTGGCTTTCTGTAAGAGAAGCCCAACTGTCAGCTCTTGTGCTGACTGCCACGGTGCCAAGAGGCATGCCGACCAGGCCTTGCCAGCCGTACCAAGTCAAATCGCTGTTCGAGTTCAGATAGCTAACGATCTCAGTCGTCTTTCCCAAACCTTCGTAAACGCACTCAGGTTTCAACTGCATAAGTCTCTGAAATATCTTCATTTTCCCACCTCACCTTTAGTTTTTCGGGGTCTGGGCAGAATAGTCCCCCTATTCAAGCGATCCTAAAATCAACGCGAATCTCCGATGCAAGAGACTTCACGTTGTCTCTTCTGGGCCAAGGAACGCTACCGCCACACCTAACTCCGCTTCTTTCTTCAGAGTCGCGATACGGCGGTGGGGTTGCACCGCTGGTTTCACTTGACCCAGCAAATCTCCGAGAAGTTCCGATGTTGCGTCTATATCGTCGACGGCGATAACTAGTCCCCACAAGTCCCAGTTGCGCGACTGGTCTTCAGATTCAGGACCAATGAGTTCTAGTTCTATATCGCCCATCTTCGGTGCTGAACGAAGCATCGCTTTTTCGGTAGAGCCAAATGGTCGACCATCTTCAACCTCCACCCCTGCATTGCTCAGCGCGGTTTTCCCTATATCGAATTCTGGGACCATGAGAACAACGTGATGAAAACCAACCGACCCATTGGGATGCGCAATAGACGGTCCCGGGGCCGGGTTCTCAGTGAAGGTCGTGGGTATCGGGCCGAATTGCGACGGCAAACTGTTGCGAAGGACCCATGAGTGGATCCCTGTCGGTCCATCACTGAACACGACTTCTGTCATACCAACCAGGCACCGCCGGTCGTTGATACTGAAGCCGAGTCGTTCCCATGCGCTTGGGTCGTCTCCGACATGGAGTTCTGCAATTGTCGGCTCTATATCTCTCGTTGGATTCACGAACTTAGATGCCATGTAGCGCGACGCTTATGTCGTCGTTCCTGGTGGTGGGCCCCATTCGTTGGTTTCGGGGGAGCTGGGTTGAACGGCCCAATACAGAATTGGGATTACACCAATTCCAGTGAGGACGAGCCACATCCATTTTCCGTTGCGTCCTACATCATGTAACCGCCGAACACCAAGAGCGATGCTGGGGCACAAGTACGCGAAGAAATAAATTACTTCCAGTGGCCCCACGTCGTTGCTGTCTAGGTTCCATATGGAAGCCGAAACGCCCCCAAGAATAAATGTGACGATGGCTGAGATCAGCGTTGGCCACCAGTAGGAAGGCCTTGCGGAGCGGCCTTGGAAATCGGTGTAGCGACGCCACGAATCAAAGTAGTAATGCAATGCATCTCCAGATCATTTGGGAGGTTCCAATATTGAGATGGTATTCGGGAAATACCGGTCGCCGTTGACACATGACCCACTCATAGTTTCTTGCATGCAAAGTGCGACTCAGCATGTCAAGATGCTGGCATGAGCGACCCCGTTATCGTCACCGAAGATCATGGCAGAGTAAGAGTAATAACGATTAATAGGCCCCAAGCCTTGAATTCAATGAACAACGCTGTGTTTGCTGGAATTCGAGATGCGCTGGCAGCAGCTGAAACTGACGACGAAGTCGCCGTTGCTGTTATCACGGGCGAGGGGCGAGCGTTCTCAGCTGGTCAAGATCTGCAGGAAATGCAGGACGGACTATCTGGGGAAGGCGGAGGAGATCATCAGTTCCCTGCAATGTTGAAGCAGCTCACCGAATTTAAGAAACCTCTGGTGGCGGCTGTAAATGGTCTCGGCGTGGGGATTGGAATGACATTTCTTGCCCACTGCGATCTGGTTTTGATGTCTACTGCTGCGCGGCTTCGCACTCCGTTCCCCCAGTTGGGGTTGGCTCCTGAAGCTGGGAGTAGTTACACCTTTGCGACTCGGATGGGTTGGCAAAACGCGGCCTACGTTCTTATGTCTGGACGTTGGTTTTCTGCTGAAGAATGTCTCGACATGGGTCTTGTTTGGAAGGTGTGTGATCCAGAAAACCTCATGCCGGATGCGATCTCTGTGGCTACTGAGTTGGCAGCTAATCCAATACCGTCACTTGTGGCTACGAAAGAACTACTGATGGGAGCCGGTCGACCTGATGAAGCTTGGGCAGCTCACAAACGTGAGATTTCTGCGTACGCGACGCTGTTAGGGGCTCCCGCCAATAAAGAGGCTGTAGCGGCATTCGTAGAGAAACGTGATCCAGACTTTTCTTCTATCCCTGGGATCTAAGAGGATTCTCGTGCCCATCTTGGTGGGCGACTACTAATAATTGCTTCAGTTTCGAGGTCATCTAACTCGGAGACACTTAAACCAAGCACTTGTTGGAGAACCTCGCGGTTGTCTTGACCTCGGTATCCGATTCGTGGTTCCACACCAGCCGGCGCGCCGCGAAACCGCCATGGCGACTGGGGAACGGTAATCATTTCGCCTCGACCAGTGTCAATGTCAACGAAAGCTTCTCGTTCTTTCGCCCACTCGGTATCTGCCAGTTCTCTAACTGATCGGACTTCAGCGGCAATAACTCCTCTCGGGCCGATAGCAGCTTCAACTGCATCAGCATCGTCGAAGGTGGCAACAAACTCCGCGAGAATTTCTGTTAACGCCTCGCGGTTCTCTACTCGATCCTCGATAAGGGCGAAACGAGGGTCACTGGCCAGGTCTGGACGGTTCATGGCTTCGATCATGTATCGGAAACCGTCATTTGTTGTTATATCGGTCGTGATGCTCACATAGCGACCATTCGCCATACGAAGGACAGGCGACCAATTTTGGCCGCCCTTGAACCCAACCATCGGGTCCTGTCCTGTCATTTCAATCGCGGCTAAGTCATTGACCATCAACGTGCTCTCAGCCATCGATACTTCAACTTTTTGGGCTTCCCCCGTGCGGTCCCTCATATGGAGTGCTGCGAGAACAGCTCCCAACGCATGGAGACCAGTGCAAGTATCTGAGTGGGACATCGGATCGTTTCTCGGTTCCTCTCCCCGCCGTCGGGCCACCATTTCGGTGACACCTGCCTCAGCATGAACTGCCGAGGCAAACGCGCCTTGACCTGAACGCGAATTGTCATGTCCCCAGCCACTGACTGATGCCATAACAATCTTGGGGTTTACGGCCTGTAATTGTTCGAAATCAATCCCTAATCGGCCCATAACGTCTGGTCTGTAATTTTCTAAGACAATGTCAGCGTGCTCGACGAGTTGTAGAAAGAGTTCTCGGCCTGCTTCAGAATAGAGATCAACTGAGATGCATTCTTTGCCCGCGTTGTATTGCACGAAGTACGGCGATAGACCATCGACTCGGGGCACGAGTAACCGTGTCAAATCTCCGTCAGGTGGTTCGACCTTGATCACGCGGGCCCCAAGGTCGCTCAGAAGTCGACCGCAAATTGGCCCAGCTAACGCTCTGGTCAAGTCCAGGACCATTACATCTGAAAGCGGCTTTTCCATAGCTTCGAAAGTTAGCTCCCCGAAGGGTGTGCGTGCTTAGGGTTAACCGTGTACGAACCTGTGGCCTGATCTGTCGAACGGATCCGGGTCTAGATTTAGGAACTCGGCTCTCAAGTAATCCCACAGAGCAAGCCGCTCCCAGTTGGGTTCACTTGGCATTTCGTTCTCGTCAAGGAACGGATTTGGAAGCAACACAGTCAGGAGTTGCTCATCGGCTCCGTTGAAAAGTCTTAATCCCCACGAGACAGGGGCGTTTTCTCTGATCAGGCGATACATCTGTGCTCGCTGGCATGGCCGAATCGCTGCTATCTGCGGGTCAGTGGGGTTTGATGGGTCACCGATTGTCGGCCCGATACATATGTGCATGTGCCATTGCTCGAAATTGAGGGTTGCGTAGCCATCCATCACCGTTATCCGCGGCTGGCATGGGGCCTGAATTTCGTATGCAGCTCCTTGGACGATGGGACCGAACTGCACAGTTTCCCAGTGCTGAAAAACGACTTCGAGTAGTCGCAAAAGAGTGGCCTCATCTGTTGGAAGGTCAAAGCTTTCGACGAGCCCAACGCCAGCTTCTTCAATTGTGCGACTTTCACCACTCATCTGCTCAGACTGCTTCCAGTTCGAAGACTGTCGGTCGCCGACTCACCTCACCGGTGTCAGTTACCACTTCAGTCGCTGGCTGAGGTAATGGTCTGTTCACTCCGAAATCGACAGGTCGCGTTGAGGCTGTCAGTAAGACGACTGCTCCTAACAGTGCCATTACGAAAACTGCGCCTACCGGCAAAATCCTGAGGGTTGATAGGTCGGCTAAGAATCCGACTATCGGAGGTCCAATCAGGCTCCCGAAACCTGAATAGAAGAAGAGCATTCCTGTAACTGCGCCGATGCCTACTAGACCAAAATAGAAGGCAACGACGTCGCCGGCTAACGCGACAAAGCCGCCATAGGTGAGTCCAAGGAGGGCCGCAAAAATCACGAGCATGTAGTAGCGACCGTCAGCGATGATCCAGAAGAAATATGCGACTGGTTGTGCCATCAACGCAATCTGGAGTAGTCGCACCGAACCTAGTTTTCCAGCTACCGCAGTTAGTAGGAGCCTGCCCAAGATGCTTGAAGCTCCTACAACACTCATCAACAACGCTGCCTTAGAAGGTGTGATGCCGTCATCTTCAGCAAATTTGATAACGAAGGCGAAAGACCCCATCAAGGCCATTGACATCAGACCGAATGCAATAGAAATGGTCTTAAATTCTCTGGTCCGCATGACGTTACGGACGTGTCCGCCACTGCCCCCTGGAGCCTGGGATGGTGACCGTCTCACCATCACGAGGCCAACCAAAAATCCAGCAGCTGATATCACGGCCAAAATTCGGTAGCTGTTGCGCCAGCCCTCTGTCTCAATGATTGCCTTCGCAAACGGAACCAATAGCAGCGTTCCGAAGCCCGAACCGGTGGCTGCCACTCCTTGAGCCAAGGCTCTGTACTTCACGAAGAAAGTCGCGACGGTCGAGAACAGTGGGGAGCAGAAAATTCCTCCCCCAAATCCGCATCCGATTCCGTAGACGATGTAGCCCTGCCATATTGCGGTGACAAATGAGGTCGCTACGAGACCTCCGCAGAACAGGGCACCACCAATCAATAGAAGTGGTCGTGGACCGTAACGGTCAGCCCATCGACCCGAGATTGCTCCAGTACCGAAAAACAGAAACATGGATAGACCAAAAACAATCGAGGTCGGGCCGAGTTTCGTATCAAACTCTTGGCCCATCGAACTAACGAATGCGCCGAAGGTGTACAGAACCCCAAAGGCGACTCCGTTCGCGATTGACGCACCAACAGCCACAGCCCACGCCCGTGGCGTATCAAAGTGGTCTGTCGCTTCAGTCATGTTGCGGCCATCGTATGACAGTCATTGAGTTTCGTCGCTTCAAATGAATCCTGAGGGACCTCAGAAGCACGGTGGTAGCACTCAATGCTCTCATCTAACGTGTGGCTACTGCTGACCTAGATGTGTTGTGAGGAACTCCAATGGAAGAAACTCAGGGGCTATTGAAAATTAATCCGGTGGGCTCTTTGGGGCCAGGTGACCGTCTGTTGGTGCTGCTCCACGGATTCGGTGCAGATGAAAACGACTTGGCGCCACTCGTGCAACATATTGATCCAGATGGGCGCTTCACCTCGGTCTGTTTTCGAGCGCCAATCGATCTAGAGCCCTTCGGGGCAGCCTGGTATGAGAGAGATGAAGGAGGGGAAGTTGATGCTCATACTTTTAGATCCTCAGTACAGGCAATTGATCGAACAATCGATGCAGTGTGTGAGGCAGGAGGTTTCCACCGATCGGAATCAGTCATAATCGGTTTCTCTCAGGGATGCGCTATGACCCTTGCCGTTGGACTTGGAGAAGGAACCGCCACTGCACCGTCCGCTATGGCTTGTCTTTCAGGAATGCTGCAAGACATACCTGACTTTGAGTACAACCTGTCATCAGTTCCCAACATCTTGATTCAACACGGCTCGCTTGACCCGATGGTCGACATTGAACGCGGTCGTCGTATTCGTGATGTATTGAACGAAGCGGGACAGGAACCTCACTACGCCGAATATCCAATGGGTCACGAAATTTCAAATGCTTCGTTGTTTGACCTCAGGGACTGGCTGTCAACAACGTGAATTAGAAGGCCTTCAGGTCAAAGACGTTCGGCCGTCGACTTTCGGGTAAATCTGTTCGCTGTCCTGAATCGATCACCACTTCATCGAGCATCTGGCGTTGGTGGATAGCTTCGGGTCTCACACGCAAGAAGAGTGTCATCAGGAGCGCTCCGGTAAGAACGGCAATAGTGATTGCCTGAGAAGCCCCAAACACCTCGGCAATCTCTCCAACCGCCAACATGCCCAGCGGCAAAACCCCGATGGCACTGCTAAGTAACCCCAGAGCCCTGCCACGGCGTTCCTCAGATACGGAATCCATGACCAAGATGGATTGGGTCGACCCGAAGAAGCCCATGCCAACAGAGGCAAACACCAGGAACATCGCAGATGCGGCGTACCACGGCGATAGGGCGAAGCCGACCATAAACGCGAATGCTACGTAGGAACCGGTTACGTATAGAAAACCGCGTCGCACGGGGTGGTATCGAGCTATTCCTATGGAACCCATAAACATTCCGATGCCCAGCATTGCCGCAAGGAGGCCTAGCAATGCGGGGCCGACGTTAAATTTTCCTCCGACTACCTGCAAAAGAGGGCTAGCGGAAAAGAAGAAGAAGTTGACGAAAGCCGTAACACCCAGAATTGATATGAGATTTTTTTCGGTGCGGAGCATTTTGATGCCCTCTATCAAGGCCGTAAACCCTGCTGTGGCAGCTTGCCTGCGCGCGGTAACTGAAGGCACTGACGTAAAAGTCGTCAATGAAATGACTTGTAATGCCCCCATAACTATCAAGGCCCAGCCGACACCTACACCTTGAATGAGAGAACCCCCAGCTAACGCTCCGAAAGCTAAGGCCATCGCTGTGCCACTCGATTCGAGGGCCAGCGCGTTGTCTATTTTCTCTGGGCCTACAAGGTCGTAAACGATGACACGCCGCCCCACCATGTCGAAGACCCAACCGACACCAGTTACAAAAAGCACTGGGTAAATCATCCAAAGCTGGAGCCTGCCAGTAATTTCGACCCACCCAAGAATCGCGAGACCTGGAATGGTCACAAAGAACTGCCCTATTACGATCCGACGGCGATCGAATCGGTCTGATATCCATCCCCCGACGACACCACCGAATAACAGCGGAGACCACAGAGCTACTCCCGCTAGTTGAACCATCCGGGCAGATCCGGTCAAATCATTGGCTATGAACGGGCCAATGAAGGAGACACCCCAGCGCGAAAGATTCCACGTCCAACCGGACGCGAAAAGCAGCGGAAAGTGACGAACTTTGAGGGCGTCGAAGGTGGTAGTCACCTAGCGATGCATACCGCCATCAACAGTGAACTCTTGGCCAGAGCAGTAACTCGAATCATCCGAGGCTAAGAACAGCGCCACCGCAGCAACTTCTGTAGCTTCAGCTTCTCGCCCTAGTGGTATTGATCTAACCATTCTGTCTTTATCGAACTCAGAGGTCATGTCTGTGTTGATCAGCCCCGGATGGATCGAGTTGACCCGCACATTATGTCGACCAAGTTCAAGCGCAGCGATTTTGCTCATCCCACGTACTGCCCATTTAGTAGCGCCATACGCCATTGACGCGAAGGTCGCTTCTAATCCAGCTACTGAGCTGATGTTCACAATCGAACCCGCACCTTGTTCGATCATTTGCGGGGCGACAGCTCTCATCCCATAAAAAACGCCAGTCTGATTGATGGCGACTGTTTGATCCCAAATGTCGTCACTAGTGTTAACCAGCCTCGCTCCCCTAAGGATTCCGGCGTTGTTGACTAAAACGTCAATGCGACCGTGGCGGGAGATCACATCTGAAACAACCGCTTCCCAAGCTCCGGCTGATGAAACATCATGAGGCAGAAAATCGACGCCCAATGTCCCGGCTGTTTTGCCACCTTCGTCTTCGAGAACGTCTGTTATAACGACCTCCGCTCCTTCGTCCCGAAACATTTCTGCTTCAGCTGCGCCTTGGCCTCTTGCTCCGCCTGTGATTATCGCTACTTTGCCGTCTAAGCGTCCCATTACACCTCTAATCAGAATTCTTCTCAGGCAACATTAGCGACGAGTTGGGTTAAGAATCTCTTTCGTTTCTAGGTCAGGCGTCTTTCGGGTCTCTAGGGTGGAGGTTGTGAATCTCGAAACTGTTATAGATGGTCTCCACTCGGTGGGCCCATCTTGGGAGAAAAGATCTGCTTTAGCTGACGAGCAAGGCTGCATTGATGCCGAGAACGCATCTGACATCAGAGAGATCAGCGCTGCCCGTCTTCTGCAGCCAAACGATTTCGGGGGTGCGCAGGCATCAATTGAAGATCACATGAGAGCTGTTGCTGTAGCGGGTGAATATTGCATGGCAACTTCGTGGTGTCTGGCTGTTTGGAGCGCTCATGGCTGGATGTTGGCGCAAATGCCAACAGAAGGACAACATGAGATTTGGTCTGATCCCACCAATCTTGTTAGTGCTTCCATAGTGCCAAAAAACGAGTTTCGCCAAGAGGGAAGCGATGTGATCGTGTCAGGCCGTTTCGGCTTTGGTTCCGGTTGCGACCACGCTCCTTGGTTAAGCGTCGGAGGGTTTTTGCCAGGCGACCAGCCGACACCTGTTATTTGTGCTTTACCGGCGGAAGATGTGATCATCGATCACAATTCCTGGAACGTCGTCGGGTTACGCGGTACTGGGAGTAAAGACCTTGTCATAGCCGATGAGGTCGCAGTACCTGCTCATCGCGTATTACATGTCAGTGAAACTATGGCTCGTAAGGCACCTGGCCAACTGCACTACGGAGGCCCTCTTTACACCTGTCCATGGCGAACTACAGCAATACTGGTACTCGCGGCCCCAGTAATTGGCGCTGCTAAGGCGGCGGTTCGTCGATTCCAAGAAAGAATCGATGACCACTTCCTCGTTGCACTCGCCAGCGTTCAGAGAAATGATCCCGCCGCCGGATACAGACTTGCTGAGTCCACAGCAGAAATTCATGCAGCAGAACTGCTCTTGTATGACGCTGCTGCCCGACTAGACCATCTGGGTGGTGTCGAAGAAGTTGACCCGGTAGTTAATGCGTCAATAATTCGGGACTGCGGCTGGGGAGTCAGAGCATTAGCAAATGCTGTAGACCGCTTATATGAAGCAAGCGGCGCGAACGCTATGCGAGCTGATGAACCTATTCAGCGGCTGTGGCGTGATGTCAATGCGGCTCGATCCCATGCGATATTGACATGGGACCATGCAGCCAATACCTACAGCAGGGCGCTTCTAGATTCGATTTAGCGGTCTAAATTGGGAAGCACTTCATCCCGAATTAGCGCATCAGACTCAGAGGCTGTTTCCCGGTTGGTCCCCATAGTGGCCCCAACGAATATCAGCTTGTCCAAACCTAAGCGGTTAAGAGCTCCTATTCGTTCTATGCATGTCTCAGGCGCTCCAACTATTGCGTAGCTGTCCACAAAATCCGGTGTCAATACCGATGCTTGCTGGCTGTCGGCACGGGTATGACTATTCATGTCGTACTTGTCGTGCAGTTCACTCATAACTTTGCGTTGTGCCTCCGACACTGGTCCTACGACCTCACCGTGCATAACCGAGAATCGGGCAAATGTTGACAACCCTCCGCGAACCAGATCTCGAGCGCGTTCCAGATCTCCATGACAGACCACGTTCACATACGCCCCGTATTTGATGTCGTCGGGGTCAAGCCCTGCTTCGTCGCGAGCGTTGCGCGCTGTTTCAATTCCCCAGCTGATTCGGTCAGGATCAGCCCCTAATGCGAACATGATCCGTTCCGCGTGTCTAGCTGCGGCTGCGATTACTTTGGGACCCGTCGCCGATACCTCTACAGGAACCTTCCCTACTGAACCAGGAAGCCATGCAATTTTGCTAGTACCAGCGGTGTCTGCCAGTTCCAGTTCGCCGACAGGCGGAGCTAACGCTTCTCCAAAGTTTAAATTCTCAAACGGTATTTCTTCACCTCGCAGATAACTCTGAAGAGCCCCTAAGTAACGTTCAAAATCTTTAACGCGAGCGGGCGCCCTTCCTAAATGCGCAAGCGCTGAATCACCACGTCCGATACCTAGTTGCACACGGCCTGGGGCAAGCCGATTGACGCTAGCTACCGCTCCAGCGGTTACCGCCGGGTGACGCGTAACAGGATTGGTCACCCCCGAGCTGACTTGTATTGCTTCCGTTGCTTGAACTGCTGTGGTCATTGCGACATACACATCGCCAGACAGATTTTGAGAATCAACAAAAGAAACCCCGTCAAAACCCTGCTCTTCAAGATGAAGAGCCGTCCGACTTGAATCGGGTCGAGCCACCATCTGTTGAAAGATTCTTGCCATGCCCCGACCGTAGTCTTTTAAACGACTGTGCGAACGGCTTGGGAAAACAGCTCCCAGAGCAGCCGATTGAGTGCTCCGACTACGCTTTGTTCGGTAGGCGGCTCACCGAGTGGGTCGGCGACACCTGGGGGAAAGTAGTGGAAATACCAAATCGGCCTGACGTCGAAGACTGGGAAACAGACTTCGACCATTTACATAACGACTACTCCGCAGATCCATACTCCATTTGGAAGGACATGCGCGAAGGCGGTTGCCCTGTAGCTCACACCGAACGTTTCCATGGAGTGTATTTACCAACACGGCACGAAGACATTTCAGCAATTGCACACGACACCGAACACTTCTCGTCGAAAGCAGTAGTGATTAACGATCTACCCGCAGCCGACATCGGTACTTTCCGCATGCCACCGATCACTTCGGACCCTCCTGATCATCAAGATCATCGCCGCGCTCTTCTCCCAGCTTTTTCTCCAAAAGCCATAGAGAAGTGGGTTCCAATAACCCGTGGCATCTGCAACGAGCTACTCGACCAATTCGCTGACAACGGATACTGCGATGCGAGCGCAGATTATGCGCAACACATTCCTGTGAAAGTAATCGCCCGAATGATTGGGATTCCTGAGGAAGACGGGGATCTCTTTCGCCAATGGATTCATGACTTGCTTGAAGTGGGACCCTCGGATCTCAATATCTCCCAACAAGTCACAAGCGAAGTTTTCGCTTATTTTGGCGAATACCTGAAGGAGCGTCGTGCGGCACCGGGTGATGACATTGTTACCTACTTGATTGAAACCGAGGTTAACGGCGTCCCGATGGACGACCGCCAAATACTTGGCGGGCTTTTTCTGCTCCTGTTCGCTGGGATTGACACAACTTGGAGTTCCATCGGCTCTTCGTTACTGCACCTCGGACAAAATGCGGGCGACCGCATGCGGCTTGCGACTGATGATTCTGCTTTTGACGCCGCAGTCGAAGAATTCCTCCGTTTTTACTCTCCAGTAACTATGGCTCGCGTCATTACCGAAGAAGTTGAAATATCGGGTACAACGCTGTGCCCGGGAGAAAGAATCCTCCTACCTTTCCCGTCAGCGAATCGTGACACCGAATTCATGGAAGATGCCGAGACATTCAAAATTGATAGGGAAGTGAATCGTCATTCTGCCTTCGGTCTTGGGATCCACCGATGCTTGGGGTCGAACTTGGCTCGAATGGAAATTAAGGTCGCACTCGAAGAGTGGGTTCGCAGAATTCCTGAGTTCGAATTGACCGACCCGAATCTGGTGTCGTGGTCAGGAGGTCAGGTGCGCGGGCCTCGAAATATACCTTTGCGCTGGTGAGTTCCAGTTTCAATTTTCCCGAAAGAAGTAATTAATGAAGATCGGTTTATTCACCCCATTGCGGTCCCCCGTCGCAACACCCGAATTCCTCAAAGACTTTGGACAAAAGGCTGAAGAGATTGGCATTCATTCAGTGTGGCTAGGCGAACACGTAGTCATATTCGATGAATATAAGTCTCGATATCCGGGCTCTTCTGATGGTGTTTTCAGATTCCCCGATGGTTCCGGACTCATGGACATGGTCAGCAGCATCGGATTTCTTGCCGCCTGCACATCCAAGCTTCGGTTGGGAACTGGAATTTGTATTCTCCCTCAGAACAACCCGGTCTATGCCGCAAAGGAATACGCCACTCTAGATTTCTTATCCAATGGCCGCCTCGACTTCGGAGTCGGGGTTGGGTGGAGTTGGGAAGAATTCGAAGCATGCGGAGCTCCATGGCCAAACCGCGGAAAAAGATGTGACGAATATCTTGAGGTCATAAACACTCTGTGGAATGACGAGCTGAGTTCGTTCTCGGGAGACATGTACAACCTGGCGCCGTGCCGCATGCACCCGAAACCAGTTCAAAAAGGTGGGATTCCGATCTGTATCGGGGGACACTCCGATGCTGCTCTCCGCCGGACCGCCAAATACGGTAATGGCTGGTACGGAATCAATCTCTCTCCTAATGAAAGCAGCGAGATGGTTTCGCGACTAGCAACCTTTCTTGAAGCAGAAGGTCGATCGATAGACGAAATCGAGATTCACGTCGGGGCAGTCAACGACCAAATGGACGCTTCGATGGTCGAGGCCTACGCAGAAGCAGGTGTGACTCAGCTCCTTATCCCATTCTTGCGGCAAGGGACTAAACACCTTGATGCAAATCTAGAAATCATTGAACCATTTATCGAAGTATCTCAGAGCATCAGTTAGCTTCAGAAATACCTTGATCATCCAAGTTCGATGAGGCTTCAAGCTCGTTCGCAGTCATCGATCGCGCTGAAGCTTCCACTGGCCTAACCTCCGGTAACTCATCACCAGAAACGCCTAGCTCGCTAAAACGTCTGAGGGTTGGCAACACTCTGCTTTCTACGCTGCCAACCATTTCGTTATATGCCTTCGTAGCTGATTCTAATCCTCGCCCTGTCTTCGCCATAGCAGCCAAAGTGGTGCCAACACGATGATGTAATTCGCGACCATGCTCTTCTACTTTCTTGGCATTCTCAGCTAATTGGGTTGTTTGCCAACCCCGGGCAATAGTTAGAAGAAGCGCCATCAGACTCATCGGTGACGCAATTACCACTCGTTGACGCATCGCTTCATCCACGAGGCCAGGCTCCGCTCTCAGCGCATCAGCAAGAAATGATTCTCCAGGCACAAACATCACGACAAAATCTGGCGCATCATCAAAGAGCGCCCAATAACGTTTATCAGCCAGCGCCTTGACATGGTCCTGCACAGCTTTCACATGACTTTTCAATTCGGCTTCTCTCGCAACAGAATCATCAAGTTCTTGCATTCGCAGGTACGCAGATAGGGGGACTTTGGAATCGACCACCAGAAAGGCCCCGTTGGGAAGCCTGACTGTCAAGTCAGGGCGTAACACGCCGTCGTCGCTAGAAACTGAAGATTGTTCCGAGAAGTCACAAAAAGAAGCCATGCCCGAAAGATCAATGATATTTCGCAGCTGATTTTCTCCCCATGCCCCCCTCGCGGAGGGTGACTTCAATGCGCCAGCGAGCGCACCAGTCCGCGTATTCAACTCGGTAATTTGATGCATCAAATTTTCGTTCAGGGCTTCAAAGGAGCCCTTGTTTTTTTCGTAACTCGACTTCAAATCACCTACCGAAGTCTTTAGTTGATCCATTTGTTCCGTTACAGGTTGCAAGAGATTCTTGGTCTGCTCTTCCAAGGTTCGGCTACGTTCGTCGATCAGTTGGCCAGCTAGTTCATTGTTGGCCTTTAATGCTGACTGGGCAGCTTTGCTGACCTGTGCATCAACGGCTTCTTTGACGGCCGTTACTAATCCTTCAGTATCCAACCGAACTTCAGGCTGTGGGGAGTCCACTTCCACAGATCGAGCGCGCACTTGACTTAATAGGTAGCCAACTGCGACAGCTAGAAAAGCCACCACTGCGACGAGAATCACATTCATGAACTACATGTTGACATTAAGGAGGGACAACAAGGGTTGATCTATCAATCAATTATTCCTGCCGCACGCAACGCTTCTAATTGCTCTTGAGTAACACCAACCTCAGCCAGGATTTCATCCGTGTGCTGATTTGGCAAAGGAGCACCGTGTCGCACCTTCACTGGTGTTCGACTGAACTTCGCGGCGGGACCTGTTAAGGGCGCAGAAGATCCATCAACCAGTCTGGTTTCCTGCAACAAGTCTCGCTCGAGTACATGGGGGTCCTGTGCAGCATCCGCAAAGGTATTAACCGATGAGATGACTATTCCGGCTGCGTCAATGGCAGATACCACCTCTCGTTTAGTCCGTTCGCGACACCAGTGAGCTACCAACAGATCAACTTCAGACCTATGAGCCAACCTGTCTGCGTTTGTTAAGTATCGGGGGTCACTGCCCAGTTCAGGGCATCCCAAAACCTCAGTAAGTCTTACCCAATGAGAATCAAGTATGAGCGCCATAAAAACGTGGCCATCTAGGCATTCGTAACAATTAGTCGGCGCACAAACTCTGACTTCACTCCCCCACCTTTCAAGCGAACCACCAGTTGCCCCTAATGTCAGATAGCCGTTCGATTGGTAGATAATCGAGTCCAAAAGGGAGACATCGACGTGCTGGCCTTCGCCAGTGGCATCTCGGTGCCGCAAAGCCGCTAAGCCTGCCAAAGCCCCATGAAGACCAGAAAGATCATCAGCCAAAAAGGTCGGTGCCTTCGACGGAGGGCCATCTTTTGATCCATTTAACGCCATCCAACCACTGTGAGCTAAAGCGCCCGGGTCATACCCAGGACGTTCCGATTCGGGACCGAACTGCCCCCACCCACTAACCGACAGGTACACGATGTCAGCTTTTGTTTTCCGGCATTCCTCATAACCCACACCCCACCGCGCAAGCGTCCCGGGTTTGAAGTTTTCAATAACCATGTCAGCCGAAGCAACAAGAGTTAGAAAGGTTTCGGCACCTTCCGCTTCTCGAAGATCAATGGAGACACTTCGTTTGTTCCGATTGACCGTTTCTTCGGCAAAAGACCGATTTGTCGCACCAATCCAAGGCTTCCAATCCAGTCCTTCATCTCCTGGCATCGCGACTCTAATTACATCAGCCCCATAATCAGCAAGGAGACATGCAGCCATAGGGCCCGCCCACGCTGTCGTTGCGTCAACAACCCTGATCCCTGCCAAGGGACCCGGAAGGTCATTGCGAGCATCTTTATAAAACTCGTCCTTCTTCATGAACTGCAGCGTAGATATTTTCCGATGAGTCGTGCAGCATAAACAGAGTCCCGTCTTCTAGGGTCCTCATAAACGGGGATAGGAAATCTATGAAGTTCGGTGTTCATTTGCCAGATGCGGGGCGCGACCCAAGTCGAGAAGCCATGATTCAGGTGGCTACAGAGGCTGAGGACCTTGGCTATGCATCAGTTTGGTCAAGCGATCATATTGCGTGGCCCGATCCTGCCACTCTGAATTCGAAATACCCCTACGCCGACGACAACAGCGGCTTCCCCCAAGCCGGAAGCGCCTGGTTGGATTGCATCGGCACACTCCAATTCGTCGCCGCAATTACAGAACGAGTACTTCTCGGAACCACCGTCTTGATACTCGGCTACCGGGGGGCAGTCCAACAAGCGAAAAGTTGGGCAACCCTTGATCACCTCTCCAACGGCAGAGCAATCATGGGTGTCGGGGTGGGGTGGATGAAAGAAGAATTCGAGGCCGTCAACCGTCCTTGGGATCAGAGAGGTCAGAGAGCAGACGAAACACTAGAAGTATTCAAGGTGCTCTTTGCCGAAGGCCTATCCACCTACGATGGACGTTGGACACAATTTCGAGATATCGGGTTTAGTCCCAAGCCAGTTGCTAACCACATTCCCGTGTGGGTGGGTGGTCACTCAACAGCAGCATTTAAGAGGACTGCCGCATTCGGTGACGCGTTTCACTCCGCTTTCGCTCACCCAGACTTGCTAAGTGAACAGTGGTCAACAGTCACAAGGGAGTGCGAATCACTGGGTCGAGATATTGAGGAGCTTGAACTGACAAGCCTCTTCAGACTTAATTTTGATGGCGGCGATTTACATCAAGGTGAAGTCGGTGGAACAACCGAACAAGTCATCGATCAAATTGGTCAGTATTCCGACGTTGGGTTAGAACACGCCGCATTTTTTGTTTTGGGAAAAGGTAACGAAGGTCGGCTAGAAGCAATACATCGCTTCGCCGAAGAAGTCGCTCCTCACTTCACTACGAATTCATAGATTCCAAATTTACGGAATCAGTCCTCCACCCAATCTTCCACAGGTATACCTAGGCCATCAGCTATCCGGTTGGCATAGGCGTAGTAGGCCGTGACCTCCGCTATATCTAGGACATCTCTGTCACTAAATCCTGCCTTACGCAATTGATCTACGTCTCTAGACGTCACTTTTGAAGGTAGCAACGTGAGCTTCGTCACATACTCAAGCATCGCCTTTCGTTTTTCAGTAAGTGGAGCAGAACGCCAGTCAGTCTCTACCGCAACGAGCAGGTCATCATCTTTAAGTAATCGACGCAGACCGCGCCGGTGATGATGAATTCAGTAATGGCATTCATTCTCGAGACTTACGACAAGCGCAATCAGCTCCCTTTCAACTTTACGTAGGCTTTGGGTGCCGGCCATCGCTGATCTATAGAGCCCGTCATGAGCTGCTAACCCCCTTGGGTTCAGGGAGTGCACTGACATGACGTAGTCGATTCGACCGGAGCTCTTGTCTACGACCCGGCCGTAAAGACTTTCGAGTGCGTCGTCATCCGCCCATTCTTCATCTGGAACAACTTCAATCCATGCCATACCTCTATCGTGCCCTGTTTAAAGCAACTACGGTGACAAAAAGAGAAACCTCGACTGGGAACTTCTATGAGTCAGACCCCGACATCAATCATTCAGTCCTGTCACGAATCTTCAGGACTTGAAATCCGACCAGATTTGACGGCTGCGCATGCGCACGTTTGGGAGAAACTGGCAGCACCGGGCACATGGTGGAATGGTGTCGAGCGACTTGCAATAGCCGAGGTCGTGCGAACTGCTCTAGACGATAAGGAACCCCCACCACCTTGGGTCAGCGCTTCTTCTAGTGGTCGTGTGGCACACAACCCGGCACTGAGATCTCAGCTACAAGATGCCGTATATCGACTTACAAGACACGCCGGTACTTTGACCGAAGACTGGTATCTGAGCATGCGCGATGCAACTGCTATCACCCATCAACAATGGGTCGAAGTAATCGATGTAGTGATAAGTGTTGCTTCAGTTCTGCGATTCGCTCAGCTAGCGGGGATTGACCGGCCAGAATTTCCGACAGCTCTCGACGGAGAACCTCTAAGACAAGAGCAGCCATCCAAACCCGCTAACCATCATTGGGTGCCGGTCGTTCACCTTGAAGACATGACCACAGAGCTTGAGCCTTTCTACGAAGGACTGCCCGTTATTGCTCCTGTCATTCGAGCCTTAAGCTCTGTTCCCGCTGCCATGGACACGTTGTCGGTGCTCTCCGGCGCTCAATACATACCAAATCGAGAGATGGTTGACTTGAATTGGACTAGAGGGACTTTGTCTCGTCGTCAGATGGAATTTGTGGCTGGACGACTCTCTGCGCACCGCGAATGTTTCTATTGAACTGCTGCCCACGCAATGATGCTCCGTGCGAGCAGCTCCGCAAACGATCTTGACCTAGATCTGTCGCTCGTACGCGGCGAGGCGAACGAAAGTGAAGCGGTTCAACACGCCCCAGCATTGGCAAACTTGGTCGACAGTTCAGTCAACGATCTTGAGGCACTACCGACTGCCCGCGCTGCGTTAGTTGAAGTGACTGACAAAGAAACGATGGTTGACGCATGCGCCGTCGTAGCGAATTTTGAAATGATGACTCGAATCGCCGATGGCACGGGCACTCGCCACCCACCTGAGCGACTCGATGCGATAGGTGATATGAGTCAGTCCCTGGGTCTCGACCAGTTCACTTCCGCTCGCATCTGAACACAAACGGCTTAATCATCAGTCCAATCGCGAGGCTGGTCGCCAAAGTAGGTCGTTCTTGCGACATGAGAATTATCGCTCTTACCCATGTAGCCGACTGCTAGATGATCCATGTGTTGGATAGCTCGACCCACAGGCATCGCTTGAGCGTTTATAGATGCCTTAGTAACAGTCACAGGCACCGGTGGTTGATTTAGGACCTCTAAAGCTAGTTCTTCGGCTGCGGGCATCAGATCATCGTCACCATCAACTGTGGCTGTGAAATAGCCGAATTCATTGAGCTCTGCCATTCCATATGTTCGGCCCAGGATCAGCATTTCTTTAGCCTTGTGTGGTCCAACGAGGTTGACGAGCACTGGAAGCGAATGCCACGTCAAATTGAACCCAATGCTGACCTCGTTCAACGTCAACTTCACTGTTGAGCTAGCGATTCTGAAATCGCAGGCAGCTGGCAACACTGCGCCTCCGCCGATCATGTATCCGTGACACAACGCGATAGTGATTGGATTCATATGTAGTAGCGCGTCGTACATCAACGCGCCCTGTTTTGATCCGATCATTGTGTCTTGAGGACTGGTCCGGGGTTGTTTGAGATCGGCTCCCGAACACAAAGATTTACCTTCGCCTCGAACAATTACAACCCGAACTGAAGAGTCGGCATCTAGCAACCGAACAGCTTCGTACATATCAGCGACTAGCTGAGCATTCACCGCGTTATGCACTTCTGGTCTGTTCAACACCAGATGGCGGACGGCACCTTCTCCATCAATTTTGACAGTCTCAAATTCCATTTTGAGAGTCTTCCAGAGAGTTGCCGGTTTCGCTCAACCTTGGCCTTCTAGTATTCATGAGGAGCCAAACTTCGGAGGAAAGCATTATGAGCTACGACGGGTTCGATTTAACAGGCAAAGTTGCTGTTATCACCGGAGGGAACGGCGGTATTGGTCTCGGTTTCGCCCGAGCTTTGGCCAGTGCCGGCGCTGACGTCAGCATTTGGGGAACAAACCTCGAAAAAAATAGTGCAGCGGAACAAGAGCTTCAGTCAATCAATCCTTCAGCATCAGCCATTCAATGTGATGTGTCCGATGAGGACCAAGTAGAGGAATGTATGGCCTCGGTGATTGAAAGATACGGCCGGATCGATGGTTGCTTTCCCAATGCTGGTATTGGCACACAAAACCAAAAGCCATTTTTTGAGCACTCTAATGATGATTGGTTCTCGGTCCTAGATGTCAATCTCCACGGTGTCTTTTACACCTTGCGAGCCGCAACCCGCCAGATGGTCGCTCAAGGGGAAGGTGGCTCTCTAGTGCTTACTTCGAGCGGCACGGCAATCCAAGGTTCGCCTAAAGGGCAGGCTTACGCAGCATCGAAGGGTGCAATGTTGGCCATGATGATGGGGCTTTCAGTCGAAATGGCACGCTACAAAATCACAGCGAACGCCGTTATACCTGGTTGGATCGAAACGGAGATGACATCAGGCTTGTTTGGGTGGGACAAATTCGTGGACAATGTCATGCCAAGAATCCCAATGCGCCGCTGGGGACAACCAGATGACTTTGGTGCAATAGCCGTCTATTTGATGAGTGACGCCAGCAGGTGGCACACAGGAGACGTCATCAAAATCGACGGCGGCTTCAGCATTTTCTAGTGACACACTCCAGATCACTGTCTCAAACATCGCTATTCGAAAGCGCACGGATCGAAGAATTCGATTTGCCCGGAGCTGACATTGTTCTTCACCGAGGCGTCTGGGATCACATCGAGGGTGACTTCCTGTGCCAACAGCTAATCCATGAACTCGAATGGAGGCAAGACAAAATTTCGATGTTCGGGCGCGTGCATGATGTCCCAAGACTTAATGCCTGGTACGGAGATCCAGACTGCTCATACAGCTGGTCAGGCATTCAGATGAAGCCGACTGCATGGACTTCAAATCTGCGCAGCATTCGACAACGTGTCATCGAATTAGCAGGTGAAGAGTTCAACTCAGTGTTGGCCAATTTGTATCGAGATGGGGACGACAAAGTTGACTGGCATGCAGACGACGAACAGGTATTGGGCCTCAACCCGGTCATCGCTTCGGTGAGTCTGGGCGTATCTCGCAAGTTCCGTATACGACGCAAAGATCGTTCACTTGAGACACTGGACATAGTTCTCGATTCTGGGGACGTTCTGATCATGCGCGGCCCCACACAACAACTTTGGGAGCACCAAGTGCCTCGATCAAAAGTTATTAAAGAACCCCGCGTGAACCTCACCTTCAGGAAAGTGATGCCGACGGCGTGAAAGACATGCTGTTCCTCTAGCGTGGTCAGAGGTGACTACCCGAACTTCTCTGCCCTGGAGGTACCTGCGCCTAGCGGTCGGGCTTATCTTCTTCGGTGTTGGTTTAGGCCTTGTACTTCTCGGTGACTTCGGCCTTCCACCGTGGGATATTTTGCATCAAGGGATCGCTGAACAGACCTGGCTGACGTTCGGTACCGCGATGATCGTCATCGGGATACTTCTCCTAATAGCGCTCCTCATACTCAAAGAACCCTTGGGTGTGGGAACACTCGCAAATGTTTTGGTTATCGGATTGGTTGTAGACGCCACGATCAGCATTGCAGGTAGCCCATCAAATTCTTTGGTTAGAGCTTTCTGCACCACTTTTGGCCCTGTGGTCGTCGCGATCGGTTCGGGATTTTACATCGGTGCTCGGTTAGGACCCGGGCCCCGTGACGGGCTGATGACCGCTCTCGACCGTCGCGGTGTCGCTATTTGGAAAGCCAGAACTCTGATTGAGGGAGCCGCTCTGGCTTGCGGGTTAGCAATGGGCGGAACTATTGGTTGGGGAACACTTTGGTTTGTTGTCGTAATCGGGCCAGCAGTCCAGTTCTTCTTACGCTTACTTGACACTCAACCATCCAGCAGCTGAACCTCAGACAGTCGTAGCTCTACAAAGACGACCGAAAACCTTCTAGGCAAAAACCGGATCAAACGCGCTAGAAGGCAGCGAGTCAATCCATCGTTCTGACTTAAACAGTTCTGCGGCTAACCGTCCAAGTTCGTCGCTACTCTTAGCAGCCGAACCGCACCCGCCAAGCGCCACAGCAACACCGTCTTCGACCCATCCGATGTATGGGTGCCCCGATGCTGTGTTGGTAACTACACAAGGCTTCTGTGCCCAGCTTGCTACCTCAACACCAGGTAACAAACCCAACAAGGAATTCTTAAGGGCTTCAACTTCTAGAGAGTCCCCATCACCCTGGAACCATGGCGTAAGAGCATCCTGGGCGACGGGCTTAGCATCACGCAAATCCCCACCAATTTTCAAAGCAACTCGGCCATCTGAATAGCGGACAGGCGGCACCCAGTAGATTTCTTGAAGCCGTTCGTCTGGAGGGTCAACACATATAAGACTCGGCAGATCACTATCAATAGATATCTCTGCAGTAACAGTTGTGCGCGGCATGCGCCTCAGATCCAAAGGCCGTTGGAGAAGTTCCGAACCGAAGGCTCCGGTTGTTACCAACACTCGATCAGCGGACAGTGACCCGCAATTCCCGTTGATCTGGTACCCACCATCTAGCGCCGTTATCGTCGAAGCAGATTCTGTTACCACGACACCTTTTGCCTGACCAACGAGTTCTGTCTGAGCTTTCACGAGGCTCCGCGGATTTATGTAACCAGCTGGGGCACCCTCGTACAACACAGGGTGCCCGTTTGTGAGAGAAATCCCTGTCTCAGCGGACACCCACTCAGAATCAACTGAATGAGCATCACCTCCGGCCAGTTCGGAATTTTCCAACCATTCAGAAATCTTCGGTGATGAGCTAACAAGTCCACACGGCGAATGGAATTCAATTCCGGACCGGTCCGCTATATCGGCATAACGAGCTATTGAACGAGCAGCTAGCTGCGACCAAATCGGGGTACGACCCGCGATCCTCGTGATCCTTCCTTCATCAGGGTGGCTGCAAAATGGTCCTTGGCTTACCCGACGGTCAAGCGGCTCGTCAGGACCAATAACGATGACGTTGCATCCTGCCTCTGCCAGGTGGCGCGCAGCCGCAGAACCAATCAATCCCCGCCCAATAACCGCGACTTCGTATGAGGCGCCCACTGATGTCAGCTAAGAACAGCTTGTGCACGTATTTCGACGACGGCTCCAGGCATAGCTAATTCTGTACAACCAATTGCAGTCCATGCCGGATACGGCTCACTAATCATCTCATCTTTGACTGCTATGAACTCTCTCAGATGCTCTCGCATGCCGATGTGATAACTCGTGAACTCGACGATGTTTGATAAATCACCCCCGGCTTCAACCAAAACCGCTTCGATATTTTGGAAGGCGAGTCGGAACTGTTCGGTAAAGTCTTCGGGGCATTTCCCTGAGGAGTCGTTTCCTACCTGTCCCGACATCAACAACAAGTTGCCTGTCTTTATGCCCGGAGCAAAGTGGAAGTTGTCGTACATTGCCTGCTGTGAGGATGGAATTATGCGTTCAGTCATGGCCGCAGGGTAGCTGGGCTAAGGCCACTGCCTCCACGAGAATGCTCGTATTTGTTTATTGAACAAATTTTCGCTGCCCAGCGACAACAGTTGTCTAATTCGATTGTGTTTCCGAGATCAGTTCGAAAATAGGTTCATAAGCGTGAACCCCTGATGGTTCATCTCTCTGAGCGACCCGCATCATTACAATCTGATCGGCGACGCCTTCGTAATCTTTTACTCTCTGCGCGCATTCTGATGGGGTCCCACTAATAGTCATAGTGTCGATAATTTCTTCGGGAAGCAGTTCCATAGCTTCAGTTGTCTTTCCCTGAGGCATCAGTTCAGTCAACATTTCGGCCGCTTCAACAAATCCTTGCTGTCGTATTTGAGAGTCGTAGTAAGGATGTGGGACTGGATGGAATAGCCCGCATACTGCTGCTTTGGCTGCTTTGCGAGCAGCTTCTGAATTGTCGTTCACACTCACCAAAGCCCCCATTGGGAAGGCAAGTTCTGAAGGATCTCGACCTACTGATTTCGCCGCAGCGATCGCATTGGGGCGAACTGTTTCGTTCATAAATTCCACCGAAGCCATAATGCCGACTCCAATGCCGTCACTGATTTCTGCTGCTAATCGCATCATGTTTGGTCCCGATGCTGACAGGTATACCGGCACAGACTGACGTATTGGAGGAAAACTCGCCCTCCACTTGGCAACGTGATGCACTGAACCGTCGTAGCTAACACGTTCTCCTACTTGGGCGGCAGTTACTTGGCGAACTATTTGCACAAAGTCGCGCATAGCGGCCATGGGCTTCGTTGAATCAATACCCATGTACCAGTCATTGAAGTGAGGATTTCCAGTACCAACCCCCATAACGAAACGTCCTCCGCTCATTTCGTCTAAATCTCGAGCCGTAAGTCCCGTTAACCACGGAGATCTTGCAAAAGCATTCACGACGTAAGTTCCAACTTCTATCGATTCGGTGGCAGCGATGACGGCTGCGGCCTGGGTGACCGCGCTGCGACCTGCTTCTGCAACCATGACTGACCCGGCTCCAACAGCTTCCATTTCCCGAGCGACAGTAACGACAGTGTCAAAACTTTGTTCAAATCCCAATAAGGGGCCTAATCGCATCTTCAATCCAATCAAAGGTGGGTCTCACGACCGTAGCTGCACTTCAAAAGGTCGCGCCTGATGGTGCCCAGTTGCTAGCAAATCTTCGTGGACAAGAGAGTGTTAAGGATGCTTAGCTTCATAGGAACCGATTGGACCGGGCATCAGTCATCAGCCCGAACCTATTCTTTGAACACCTCAATTTTTTTGCCCCCCGGGAGGATAAGAAATGTTAGGACACGATGCGGTAGCCCAAGCCCTTGTCGATCATGGAGTCGACACTGTTTTCGGTGTACTCGGAGACGGAAATCTTTTTATTGGCGAAAACCTGCAACGAGAGCACGACGTCACTCTGATCGGGGCCACACATGAGGCTAACGCTGTTTGCATGGCCGAAGGATGGGCAAAAGCGACCGGCAGACTGGGTGTAGCAACTGTCACGCATGGGCCCGGACTCACCAACACGATTACTGCACTAGTAGAAGGCGTAAAGAACGAAACGCCGATGCTGTTAGTAGCTGGCGACACTCCAATCGAAAATGAACAACACCTTCAGAACCTTGATCAACACGCATTGGTTGTAGCCACAGGCGCGGGTTTTCAACCTGTCCGAAATGTTGAAACTATTGCGGAAGATGTTTCTTCAGCTGTGCGACGTGCCCACGCCGAGCGTCGACCAATTGTCTTGAATGTCCCATTAAATATCGAATGGGACGAAGTTGAATACCAACCGCGCCCGGCCCTCAACCCTCCGCCTGTCCGGTTAGCGCCAGACCCTGATCAACTCGAATCAGCACTCGGTATTATCGCCTCCTCAACCCGACCCGTCATCTTGGCTGGTCGTGGTGCTGTCGCGTCGGGTGCACGAGAAGCTCTTATACAACTGGGTGATGCTCTCGGGGCGCCTTTGGCAACCTCTCTCTTAGGCACAGGCTTTTTCAGAGACGAGCCTTTCAACCTTGGTATTCACGGAACGTTAAGTCATGAAATTGCCGGCGAAACCTTGGCGATGGCTGACTGTCTCGTCGTCTTCGGAGCTTCGCTGAATTTCTTTACGACTGATTATCAAAGCCTGTTAGCAGGCAAGCGAGTTGTGCACGTGAACCTTGATCCAACCCACATTGATCGACATGCAACTGTTGACGCAGGGGTTGTAGGAGACGCACGAGTTGTAGCTGAAGCGATGATCGAACTGTTAGCAGAAGCCGAGCATCAGCCATCTTCATTTAGGACAGCGGACCTCGAAAAGAAACTTCGAGAGTTCGACCCAACTAATTCATACGAAGACAAAAGCTACGATGGCGCCGTTGACCCCCGAACCTTGACTCGCCAGCTAGATGCTGGTTTACCTCAAGACAGGCAAGTCGTAGTTGACGCTGGCCGGTTCATGCTTGACGCTCTGACAATGTCGGTTCCTAAACCGCGAGACCTGGTCACGAGCCACGGCTTCGGAGCTATAGGGCTGGGCATGTCGACGGCAATCGGTGCCGCTGTAGCTGACCCAACCCGACCGACGGTGCTGTGCATCGGTGACGGCGGCTACATGATGGGAGGTCTAACCGAACTTTCAACCGCTGTACATCTGGGCCTCGACCTCGTAGTGATCGTGTACAACGATGGCAGCTACGGTGCCGAACATATCCAACTCGTAGCTAAAGGTATGGACCCAACCGCTTCTCTTCATGACTGGCCAGACTTCTGCGCTGTCGCTGCGAGCATGGGTTGCGATACGGCAAAGATCACTTCTCTCGAAGACGTGGACGCGGCGCTTGAGATAGTCAAAAATCGACAGTCGGGCAGACCCGTATTGATTGAAGCCTCTACTGATCCTGATGTGGTCTCCACCATTTATGGCCATCACAGATGAGTCAAACCACCATTGACTTATCGGACACCTACGTTGGGATGCCCGACACAATGCAGGGTGGCTACGTTGCCGGCCTAGCTGCTGGGTCCTCCAACGGCCCTATCAGGGTCCATATCCGCAAAGCAATGCACCCTGGTGAATCGTTGGTTCGCAGCACTAAAGATGATGGAGCAGTGATACACCGAGACACCGACCTGGTGATGTCTGCATCTCTGGGCCCTCTCCATGTAGATCCTCGATCACCAATCTCAAGGGAATCCATTGATGCAGCAATGGGAAGACCCATGGGATGGGACCCGCCATATCCGCAGTGCATCGGATGTGGCCACGAGGTTGATGGACTCGGAGTACGAATCAGACCACTCGGCGACGGAAGTCATGTTGTTGCAGTCTGGTCGCCTGCCCCTCAATGGGCAGACGAGAACGGAGTGATACCCCGAGAGTTTGTCTGGACAGCTTTCGATTGTGTTACCGCATACGTACTTTTCGTCGATCCACCCAAAAAAGCTGGCGGCGGTGCAGTAACAGGCAACATAGCGGCACAGTTTTTCGACGACGTTCGTGTGGGTGAAACATATGCATTTCAGTCATGGCGAGAACGCGACGATGACCGGAGCATCATCTGCGGAGGCGCTCTATATAGCTCCGAAGGGTTAATAGCGGTTGCGGACCAAGAGATGGTGCGGACAAAGGACTGGGGATTTCAGATACCGTCCGAACCTCTAGCAACATAACTTCTCGATTCACATTGAAAAGAGTTACGAAATGATTGATTCAGTTGAAGAACATTACGGAAATGACGGCATTGTTGAGCGGGTCGTTGGCGCGTTAAGTCAGTCAGGTTTTGATACAGAAAATCTCGACCCTGATGTCTTGGCTGGCGCAGACGAATTTCATATCGGCGGCCGCGAAGGCACCATTCAGGTCGCGGCGGCGCTCAACCTCAACAGTGAAAATCATCTCCTCGATGTTGGTTGCGGAATCGGCGGAGCGGCCCGATTCTTCGCTCGATCCACGGGAGCATCAGTCACCGGCATCGACCTAACACCCGAGTTTGTTGAAGCAGCTATCGAGTTAACCGACCTTGTCGGTATGAGCGAGCTGGTTGACTTCAAAGTCGGTTCAGCGACAGACCTCCCATTTATGGATGACACCTTCGACGCAGTAACCATGCTTCATGTTGGTATGAACATCGCCGACAAGGACCAGATGATGCGCGAACTTGCCAGAGTGTGTCGACCACAAGGAACAGTCTTGATCTACGACGTGACGATTACGAAAAACGGTGATTTGACCTACCCTATGCCCTGGTCTTCAACGCCCCAATTCAGCTTCCCAGAGTCCGTTGACAGCTACGAAAGGGCAGCCGGTGACGCTGGTTTACGCCATATCGGCAACTCCGATCACTATGACTTAGCTTTGAGATTCTTTAACGAACCACCAGCTTCCCCTCCGCCAGTGACGCTCGGGCATCTAATGGGCCCTCGCATGATGGAAATGAAAGACAACGCGGCTGACGCCGTAAATCAAGGTCTTATTAGCCCAGTGATGATGAAGTTTCAGGCTCCCTAAATTTCAAACCACCTTTTCGGTACTAACTCGTCTGACATCCATTTCGAAGCGGAGACCTTCAATTGGGGGGTGAGCGACATGCCAATGGATTCCATTGACTAGTGCGGGCCCAATGCGTTCCATCAGTGCCTCTCCAGCTTGACTAAACCAGTCCTCAGCACAATAAACATCGATCACGGTGCAGTCGTGCCAGTCAACGCCAATGGAAGTCATGCGATCCTCCATTTCTTGACAGACCTGATCAATTCTTGACATCCAGGCCTCTTTGTCGCTCCGATCTTTAGCGACAATGCTGCTGACTTGAAGATCGCTTTGATCCATCAGATCACCTGCTCCAGCCACTACGAATGACCGACGGTCGGGATTGTCAGATGGCTTCACGTAGCTGAATGCGTACAAAGAGGTGGTTTGGGGCGCGTATTGAACCGGCGCAACATTTGTTCGGGCAATAGGGTTTTCGTCACCGTTCAAAAGACCCCAACTATTCAATAAGGCCCTGTATTCATCGTTGAACCCAATAAAGCCCTCAAACGAATGCGGCTCAGGGCAACGAAGCTCCACTGCGCATAATGCTCTTCTGTCGACACCATCGTCTTCTGTGATGGCCTCAATGCGTTCGAAACCCTCACGCCACGAAATCTCTTCCGCCAAGCGAATACGAACAATCTCATTCCCAGGAGACGCCACTACTCCACCTGAATATGGGTCAATACCGGGGACGTATGAGAACGGAGCTACCGGGCTAAGTCGCACATTCATATGCACCTCTCGTTGATATAGACCCCATTCTTTCACCGTGATGAACACTTCACTATGAATTGTTGAATTGCGATATCAAGTGCATCGCCTTCTTGTCGCGACTACGGTCCTGCCCATGGGAGAAATGGTTTCATTTGCAAGTAACGGACACGACGCCAGAGGACATCTAGCCCTGCCCGACAGCGGATCAGGGCCAGCGGTCATGGTCATTCAAGAATGGTGGGGATTGAACCCGCAAATGAAGGGAGTGGCTGACTATCTCGCCGACCAAGGTTTCGTCGCATTGGCACCAGATCTGTATCACGGTGAATTAGCGGGCCACGACGAGATGGACAAAGCTGGACAACTAATGACCGACTTGCCACCCGATAGGGCAGCTCGCGATATGAGCGGGGCAGTCGATTTCTTACTGAACCATGAAGCGTCGTCTGGAGACGGGGTAGGGGTCGTGGGATTCTGCATGGGAGGCCTCCTCAGCTTCATGATCGCGGCTCTCCGCGGAGACGCTGTTAAGGCCGCCGTTCCGTTCTACGGATTTCCGCAAGGGGAACAAGAACCAGATTGGTCAGGCTTAACTGCCTCAGTTCAGGGTCATATGGCCTCACCCGACGATTTCTTTACTCCAGAAGCAGCATCAGATCTGGGTGAACGCCTTCGGGAGATGGGTAAAGACGTTCAAATCACGATCCATCAGGCCGGTCATGGCTTCATGAATGAAGAAAACCCTATGGGTGCGTTTGACGAAGGGCTTGCAGCTGAGCTCTGGCCTCAGGTCGTGGGTTTCTTGGAATCCAAACTCAGCTGATTCGTTAGTTGACCGGGTCGACACCTGCAACGGTCACTCGTCGCATAACGCGTCTACGAGCAGAAATCTCATACGGACGCAACCGGTGGAGCGTTGACCGGTTATCCCAGATGACCAAATCATTCGCCTGCCAGTCATGTTCATAAATGAACTGTTCTTGTGTTGCTGCGGTCAGGACGTCCTCAATAAGCTCCCGGCCTTCGTCAAGGTCCATGCCTTCGACGTGTGAAACATGGCCTCCCATGTAGAGAGACTGGCGGCCGCCCGCATGGCTGCGTATCCATGGGTGGCTTACTGCTGGGTATTTCTTTTCCTCTTCAGGGCTCATCGGCTCCATACGGCCAGGGTTGTTTGCTCGGCTGTAGACATAGCTATGAATCAACCGTTTACCCTCAATCGCCGTTAACAGATCTGCGGGAAGTTCGGCTAAAGCAGAAAACATGTCGGCGAATTGTGTCTCACCTCCAGAATCGGGCACTTCTACGGCGTAGAGCATGGTGCATAGACAAGGGACTTCTCGAAAAGAGCTGTCAGTGTGCCAACGCTCAGTGCCTCTCAGAAAAACTGCTTGAGGCTCCTCGTAGTCAACAACTTCACCATCGTTTCTGACGTTTGTTAAATCAAAGATTTCAGGGTGGTCGGGATGTCGTTTTTCGGGTTCTGGAAGGATTTCTAATTCTCCGAAAGCTCGGCCTAATTCGACGAGTCGAGCAGGCGAAATCTCCTCGCCTCGCATTAACAAAACTCCATGCTCGCTCAATCCAACGGTCAGCGCTTTGACTAGTTGTTCGTCAACATCTTGATGTTGATCTAACCCATGTATTCGAGCACCAAAATCATTTTGCAGTTTCTCAAACTCAAGCTTCATGCTTAGCCAGCAATCTGAAATTCTTCTGAGCCAACCGGAATAATCGGAGAGAAGTCACGGGCGGCGTAGTACTCCGCTCGTTCATAGGTTTCTCCGCGGTTGTCTATCGGACAGACATTTACGAACAAAAGCAATCTTCTGAGTGGACTGATGTTGACAGTAGAGCCATGCACAACGGTCATATCCATAAAGAGCACCGAGCCTGCAGGCCCAGTTATGGTTTCCAGCCCGTATTGGTCCACAAGCCGAGCCATTGTTTCCTCGGTGATGTCATAGCGGTACTTCGACACCTCTTCAAAATCAGGCGACGTCGGGTCCAGCGAAGCTGTCGAAACTAAGCCTTCCTTATGTGAGCCGGGAACCCCTAGTAATGGAGCGTTTACTTCTGTCACATCATCAAGGAAGATCCCGATCATCACTCCTCGCGGTTCTGGCACTCCATCGACTCGGTGATAAGTACCGAAGTCCTGATGCCATGCAACAACTGATCCGTTGGTCTGTTTGATGTTGATACGAGATTGGTGGACGTATACGTCGTTGCCTAAAAGGGTCTTACTCGGATTGATGAGATTTTCATGCCGACACAGAACAGCGAGCTGTTCGTCAAATAGATGCATCCCCCATGAAACATGCGGTGACCCATCTGCTTCACGTCCTACCTCAGGACCGGGTCGCTTCAGAACCTCAAGTGCGGCATCGCTCAGTAGCTGAATCTCGTCAGTGTTAAAAACAGACGGCGCGACTGTCCAGCCACGTTCTCTGAACTCTTCACACTGATCCTCAGTCAGATCCATTTTCAGCAACTCCTGTACGAATTTGTTCAATGCCGTTTTGTAAAGCCGACATCATCAAACCAATGTCGTAGCTATAGCTGACCATTCGAAATCCTCGGTTCACCCAGTCAATCCCCGTCTCCACTGACCCAGCAAGACACGCTGCTGTTTTCCCGTGGGTTTCGCAAGCTCCCAAAATCATATCTATGCCTTTTTGCATTTCCGGGTGGGCGGTATCTCCCGGGACCTCAAGAGAAAGTGACAGGTCGCCATGTCCTAGATGAGCAACATCAACTCCAGGAACCGACATGATTTCTTCAGCGTTAGCGATTCCTTTTGCGGACTCAATAAGAACACAAACCATGGTCCGCTCGTGAGCACCAGCAATGATGTCAGGCACCGAGTCGGAGCTGTAGTCATCGTGAGCTCCACCAAACATGGCTCCCCGTTGACCTTGCGGTGGATATCGAGTCCACTTCACAAATTCTTCCGCTTGTTCTGCACTCTCACACATTTGGAAGAGCATCCCTGCTGCACCTAAATCAAGCAAACTTGCGGTGTATTGATAGGTGGTATCGGGGGGCCGCACGAGCGGAACGATGTCTAGGCCGCGGCATAAAGCCAATTGCATCTTCATTTCTTCCATGGAGAAGCCGCTGTGTTCCATGTCATAGAAAACAAAGCTAGAGCCTGCGTTTTGAAGTATCTGTGGGAGACCCGCACTCAGAAATTCGAAGACCATAGTCCCATAGTGGGTTTCGCCGTTCGCTAGGTTCGCTTTTAATGGATTGGGACGCATGTTCCAAGTGTTGCAGAAATTCAGCGTCCGAATTTAGTTGTGGCGGACATATCCAGAATTCGTCACCTGAGCCACTTCGGACCAGCAATATCCGGGTCCACAAAGAATTTGGCTAATTAATGCTTTATTGATTTGACGACCCTTACTTAGTCGTATAGTAATTAGTGCTAATTACTATTTAGTGCTAAAAGGAGTTTATAATGTTTACTAAATCAGTGACCAGCAAGATCACTTTCTCTCAACCAAAGCTGCTGTTCATGGCAGCTGGCTTTGCGTCCCTCGTGCTGTCAGTCAGTCTCTGGTACAGCGGCAACAAGGACCAAGGGATTTTCGTTGGACTGTGGGTACCAGCCATTCATTCTTTGGGGACCCTGGTTCTCACTAACGATCGGGCTGCCCAATGAATGAGACGCTTTTAATGTGTGTCGGAGCAGCTGTGTTCGGTTTCACCGTTTGGGGGGTGCTACTCGTTGCCTATGCGAATGGTAGAGATGCCTCGAGCGAAGACCTCTCTTTCGGACAACGTGAATCGGTTCCCCTTCCAACCGGCGAATTTGCAGCTCAACCGGTCTACACCCGGGTCACGGCTCCAGAAGCAGTCGTAAGCCAAGGCGATAACAACACTTCGTTAGATCCCAAAGACTGAAATCCACATGACCTCTTCCCTTGCTCTTATCGCCCTTGCGACCGCTGCCTTCATGGCAGGTGTCCTCTGGGTCATACAGGTGGTTCATTACCCCCTGCTAGAAGAGGTTGCGGAAGATTCGATCACGAGAATAGCGACAAAACACCAAGGTCTTATCACCTGGGTCGTTGCTCCAATCATGGTCATCGAGGCCACTAGCAGCTTTCTGCTCCTGCTCCAGTGGCCAACAGAGGCGATCTTTGAGTCTCTAATCGGATTTTGCTTACTGATCGTTGCCGTTGGCGTAACCGTCTTTCAGGCGGTGCCGCTTCACTCCAAAATAGCCAATGGGAGGGCAGATCTAATCCCCAAGCTGGTGCGAATCAACTGGACCCGCACGGTGGCATGGAGCTTACGAGTTCCCTTCGGCGCTGTGGTTGCCTACCAGATACTGAACTGAGTCCCCTATGACAAGCAAACATGCAATCAACGTAGCCATAGCCATTTCTCGGCCTCCCGCGGAGGTATGGGATTCCGTCAAAGACATTGAATCTCACACCGAGTGGATGAAAGACGCCTCCGCTATCCGCATTACATCTCAGTCAAAGGCGGGAGAAGGGACGCATTTCGAATGTGACACCAAGATCGGCCCATTTCGCTTGGTTGACAAAATGACGATTACCTCCTGGCAAGAAAACAGCGTCATGGGCGTCAGCCACCAAGGAATCGTTAGTGGGTGGGGTCAATTTTCGCTAGAGGAATCCCACTCAGGGGGAACCATATTTCGGTGGGCCGAGAGCTTGCGGTTTCCTTGGTATCTCGGAGGCCAGCTGGGGGCCTTCATTTCGCGTCCCATTCTTCGCTGGGTTTGGAATGGGAATCTCCGCCGGCTCAAAGCATTAATCGAACACGACGGTCGAGATCTACAACTCTAAAAATCAACCTCGCTTTTACCGCTAATTCTCTTAATAAGTCAATAATCCAACCAAATGAAAGGCTGAAAATGAATGCACCAAGCAACACCCTCAATCTCTACCTCAACGACATTGGTAATCATGATCTCCTTACCAAAGCAGAAGAGGTAGAGCTAGCCGAACAGATTCGACTAGGGAAAGAAGCATCAGAAAAAATGGAGGCCGGCGAGTACCTTGATCTCCAAGATCTGAAAAGACTCGAGCGGCTGACCAAAAAAGGTTTGCATGCCAAGGAGCACTTCATCCTCAGCAACCTCCGACTCGTAGTGAGCGTTGCTAAGAAATACCCCGTCCCTAACTCGCTAAGCCTCGAAGACCTTATCCAGGAAGGCAACATCGGTTTGGAGCACGCAGTCGAAAAGTTCGATGGGCGTAAAGGCTTCAAATTTTCGACTTATGGAACCTTTTGGATCCGACAATCAATTAATCGCCTGATCGATCAACACAGCAACTTAATTCGGATTCCCGCTGACACTCACAGCGCCTTGCGGCGAAAGCTGCGCGAGGCTGATGTGGCATCTCCAGAGTTGTCTCAAGAAATGCGCAGGATCAACGCATTAACTCGCGTTACCTCTCTTGACGTGCCAATTGACAACGACGGGAGCAAGGATCTCCATACGGTGGTGGCATCTCTCGATCCGACCCCAGATGATCTCGTTAATGAATGGCACAACCAGGAACTCGTCACCCGAGCACTCAACAAAATGAAGCCCAAAGTACGAGAAATGGTCCGCTACCGTTTCGGTTTGGATGATGGTATCGAAAAAACATTCCGTGAAATTGGTGACTTAGTGGGAGTTTCAGCTGAAAGCGCCCGGCGGGCGGTCAGCAAGGCTCTTGCGTCAATCGCTGCCGACAAGAGCCTGGACCCTGCATCGTGAAATCGTTAAGGGCTGGACCGTCGCACACCTTGAATCGCTTTGCAGTGTCGCCTTTAGGATTCGCGTAATGAGTTCTTTACTCGTATTCACGAGAGATCTTCGCCTCGACGATAACCCGGCTCTCTGCGCTGCAGCCGCTGACGGGCCGATGCATTGTCTTTTTGTTAAGGATGAAGCGATCTTGAACAACCCAACGACCTCCCAGAGACGACTTAGCTTTCTAAATCAATGTCTCGAAGACATCTCGTGCTCTTTAACCGACTGCGGAGCCGAACTTGAGGTGGCTTACGGAAACTGGCTCGAAGAAGTTCAACAGCGAGTTCGAGAGTTGAACGTAACAAGCGTCCACATCTCCGATGACTACAGTCTGTACGCCCAAACCAGGCTCCAAAGACTCGAAAATTGGTGCAAGGATGCAGGGGTTACTTTTTGTCGGCACCCAGGGGTGACAGTCGTTCCACCCGGTGATATTCAACCCGCCGGAGGCGGAGAGTACAAAGTATTTACCCCCTACTGGCGTGCATGGCTCAAATCACCCAAACGTTCGGTTGCCTGCCTGCCGCGATCACTCAAAAACTCCATCCTTGAATCGTCCCCTGCCAAATCAAACCCCTACACAGAACTCTCTTCCGGAATAATTGGAGGAGAAACTCACGGCTGGCTTCGCCTAACCACCTGGATCCAGAACGGAATTGCTTCCTACGAACAGAACCGAAATACACCTTCGGAGGAAGGCACATCGATCCTGTCGCCCTATCTGCGCTTCGGTTGTATTTCGCCCCTGCGACTCGTTGATCTCTGCGCTCATCTTCCAGATGCAGAACCCTTTGTTCGGCAGGTGGTGTGGCGAGATTTTTACGCAAAGATTTTAGCTTCACGACCTGAATGCTCACAAAGCGACTACAGAAATCGCGGCGATATTTGGGAATATGATGACCACT
>PYIK01026969.1_pt1 | contig 40644 bp, 39 predicted proteins | sample 3578011 | NCBI WGS metagenome assembly PYIK01 (sample SAMN08408022, study PRJNA431606) | Marine metagenome isolate SA_KN192-05_S13_70m, whole genome shotgun... | biome: marine; feature: oceanic pelagic zone; material: water; isolation source: 70 m water sample, 0.2-0.8 um fraction ... | reverse complement strand
CCCTTTTTCGCGTATTCAACGGCTAAAGACTTCGTAAGTGCGAGAACCCCGGCCTTGCTTGCTGCATAGGCTACTGAATACGGTATTCCTGCAAGCGCCGTTGTGGAAGAAACATTAACTATTGAACCCTTAGTCTCTAGTAAATAAGGAATTAGTTCTCGGCAAACAAGAAAGGTCCCTGTAAGGTTCACAGCTAAAGTTCTTTCAAAATCGCTTGTTGGATGATCAGATGTGTGATGCCACAACTGGATTCCTGCGACATTTGCAACCACATTAACTTTGCCAAATAAGTCCAACATGTTCTTAACCGAACCAGTAACTTCATCCTCATCTGATACGTCACAGACCTCAGATTCAACATTCGCTCCAAGCCTGCGACAGTCTTGAGCTGTTTTTTCCAGTTCACTTTTGTCTACATCAACGATATATAGCGAAGCGCCCTCGCCCGCCATCCTTTTTGCTGTTGCTTCTCCTATACCTGTTGCAGCTCCAGTTAGGAAGACGACTTTATTCTCAAAACGTTCCATATAACTTATTTACCTTTTTGCACTTGTTTACGGATTTCTCCATTTGTTAAATTAATGATGCTACTAACGGTCTATGGATGTAAAGTATCACAGGCCATAATTCCCAAGGAGGCACTTTAGGATGCCAGACATTTCTTCCTTGAGCCTGTCGTTTGATAAAGTCACCATGACATTTCCAGATGGCACTGAAGCTTTGCTTGATGTCTCCCTCTCTGTTGGCCCCAATGAATTTGTAACTGTGGTCGGCCCTTCTGGCTGCGGAAAATCCACCCTCCTGAACATTGCCTCAGGACTGCTGGAACCTACCTCCGGTTCGGTAGAGATTGCTGACACAAGCATGGGATACATCTTCCAAGACCCTACTCTTCTGCCGTGGAGAACAGTTTTGAGGAACGTCGAACTTCTCTGTGAACTTCATCAGGTTCCTAAGGAAGAAAGACGAAAAAGAGCACAGGAAGCGATAAATCTTGTGGGCTTAAGTGGATTTGAGAAACATTTTCCCAAGGCTCTCTCTGGCGGGATGAAAATGCGAACTTCACTTGCGAGAACCTTGACTTTACACCCAAGGGTTTTTCTATTTGATGAACCTTTTGGCTCGCTTGATGAGATCACGAGAGAAAAACTAAACGACGAAACACAACTCCTATTTCAGAAAGAGGGCTTCTCTAGCCTCTTCATTACTCACTCTATTTCTGAAGCGGTTTTCCTCTCAACAAAGGTCTATGTTATGTCTGATCGACCTGGGAGAATAATAGCCGAGTTTGATATTCCATTTGATTATCCTCGGGCTCCTCATCAAAGATTTGACCCTAACTTTGCTGAAATATGCGGAGAAATCTCAAACGCTCTTCGTGGAGTCGGCCATGACTGAAGATATTGACCAAGGATTTCACAATAGTGAAAAAGGGGCGTTTAAAGCCACAAGTCCTTTCCATCGCTTTCGGTTATTTATTTCAAATATTTTTCCTCCGGCGATATTCGGGTCGTTGATTATTGGAGTTTGGTATCTGGTCTCTTACGGGATACTTGACGAAAGTAGAAGATTCTTGCTGCAACCCCCTCATAGAGTTCTGACCAATGGCTTTCTGGATTGGGGCGGACGAGATGGTATGGGCGAAATGCTCCAATCCTTATGGTCATCGACGAAGGTTGCCGGAATTGGACTATTTTTTGCGATCCTGGTCGGTTTTCTCCTTGCTGTAATCATGAGTCAAGCGGTGGCAGTGGAAAAGGCTCTATTCCCGTATTTAGTCACTTTGCAAGCGATACCGATTCTAGCTGTCGTGCCCCTGATCATGTTTTGGTGGGGATCTGGTCAAACGTCGAGGGTTGTTGTATGTATTCTTATATCCCTCTTTCCTATTATCGTTAATACGCTTTTTGGTTTGCAGTCAGCAGAAAAGGATATGCATGCGCTGTTCACTCTTCACAAAGCCAATAGATTTACAAGGCTGAGAAAACTTATGCTTCCTGCTGCACTGCCTGCTATCTTCGCTGGTTTGAGGATCTCTGCTGGGCTTTCTGTGATTGGCGCAATCGTTGGTGATTTCTTTTTTGGAAAGGGCGAAGTTGGCCTTGGGCAACTAATTAAGCGATTTTCGAGTGAGCTACAAGGAGAGGAACTACTTACTGCTGTAATTCTTTCTTCTGTTCTCGGTGTTGCGGTCTTTCTCCTATTTACCTGGATCCAGAACAAAGCAATCGGCAGGTGGTCAGATAGAGCTGATTTAATTTCCTAATTAAAATCTCAAATCAAGTTTAGTATTTTACGTTTTCTTTACACTTAAGTCTTTAGCTTGGTTCCTTAAGAAGGAAAGCGAGATAATAATCAAACCCCCAACTGAAAATAAAACTATGTATAAAATTTTCCTTCCGAGGCTATCACTAACGGCAATACTGTGTTTATCAATTAGTGGGCTTATCGCCTGTGGAGGAAATTCCCAAATAGAGGAAAATAATGCGGTAGGGTCGGAAGGTCTAGACTCCTGTCCGGATCCAATTATTATTCAAACTGATTGGTTTCCTGAGTCAGAGTATGGGGCGACTTACGAACTTTTCGGAGGTGGCACGTACTTGATTGATAATGAGAATCGCTCAGTTGCCGGAACTCTTCACGATGGAGAAGTTGATACTGGCATTGGACTTGAGGTCCGAACTGGCGGCCCTGCTATTGGTTTTACTCCAGTAGCAAGTCACATGTATACCGATACAAGTATTACCTTGGGGTATGCCAATACTGAGGGACAAATTACTCGGTTCAACAGTGCTCCTCTTTTATCAGTGGTTGCGCCACTCGAGAGAAACCCTCAAATGATCATGTGGGATCCGGATACGTACCCAGACGTTGAGTCCATTGCTGACTTAGGAGAGAGAGATATCACAATTAGCGTATTTGGGCCGGAAGTATTTTCAGAAGTCTTTATCGCACAAGGTATATGGTCTGCAGGTCAGGTAGATCCCTCTTATGACGGCTCTCCAGCTAACTTTATTGCCAGTCAGGGGTCGATAGCCCAGCAAGGGTTCGCCTCCGCAGAGCCATTCAATTACAAAAATACCTACCAAGAGTGGGGTAAAGACGTTAAATACCAGCTTCTTCACGACGCTGGGTTCCCTGTCTATTCGCAGACCTTAGCGATTAGATCCGACGATCAAGTCTCTCTTGATGTCTGTTTGAGAGATTTGGTTCCGATAATCCAACGAGCTGTAGTGAACTTCAGTTCCAACCCTGATAGTACAAACGCCCTAATCGTCGATGTAGTTGAGTCCTTTAATAGTTTTTGGGTTTACGGCGAGGAAATCGCTGATTATTCGGTGAAAACACAATCGGAGTTAGGTCTTGTAGGCAATGGAACGAATGAAGTTGTTGGAGACATGGATCAAAATCGAGTCCAAGAGGTAATTGACCTAATGGATGAAGCTGGAATCGATACAAATGAAATAGGCCCTTCAGATATTTTCACAAATGAGTACATTGATGAGAGCATCGGGTTTGATTAAAGAGAAAGCTAAAAATCACTAGTGAATAGAAAGCTAAGGCCTATAGATGGGTCTTTAATACTTGACTTCACTAAAAATTCTTCCTTGGTGACTTCAGATCAATAAGAATTTCCCCTACTATCAACTAGTGCCAAATTCTTCCAATTTTTTTCGAGGCGAAAAAAAAGCTCTCCTAGTTTGGTTTACGCTTCTTCTAACAGCCTCGGCTCTTCTGCTGTCAGCCTGCGGGGGGGATAGTAACCCTGTTGAAGAAGCCGCTGAAGAAGCGGCCACCCCCGAGCCAACCCCAACAGTTCCGCCGACACCAACACAAACCCCTACAGAAACCCCTGACCCATCCCCCGCTTCTTCACCAACCCCTGTTTTATCTCAGTTTGAACAAGACGAGAAAGATGGGATTATTCGGTCTCCTCTAAATGGGACCGCAGTTTCTGAAGAAAGTCTGACTCGAAGAATTCTAGGTGTAAAGGTAGACAACCATCTGGAGGCCCGCCCCCAATCTGGTATCGAAAAAGCTGACCTTATCTTTGAGATATGGGTGGAGGGCCTGACACGATATCTTGCGTTCTTTCAGGCATCCGATGTTGATTACCTAGGACCAATACGTTCGATGCGCCCAACCGATATCGCCCTTCAAAATCCTTTTGGAGCAAGTTTTGTTAATTCGGGTGGGCAAGACTGGGTCTACGAATTAGCTTGGAGTTCGTCAGTTCGCTACTTCTTAGAACCAGAAGGAACATTTCGAACAAACGACCGTTACCCTCCTCATAACCTATATGGAGACACGGCTGCTTTACGAGCACTAGACGATAGGGATGACTACGACGAACCCCTAGAAGCTCTGTGGAATTTTGGGGAAATGCCGCAAGATGCAACTCCAGCAACGCAAATATCGATGACCTACCCGTACGAGTTTTCTTCTAGCTGGTATTGGAATCCCGTACTAAATCATTACGAGAAGAACACAACAGGTAATCCCCATTACTATTTAGATTCCGAAGGGAACGCCCAGCGGGTTTCAGCTGACACGCTTATAGTTTTTGAAATGGACGTGTATATGACATGTTATGGCTGCACATCTGGTCGCGTCGTTCCCGTAACGGTAACAACGGGAAGCGGGCCGGCATGGATACTAGCTGATGGGAAAGTTGTCTCAGGAACATGGTCACGAGATACAGACACAGAATGGTTTTCTCTACAAGATGCAGATGGAAGCGATTTGAAGGTCCCTCCCGGGCGCATATGGGTCACTCTAGCTCGAAATGACCGAACAACAATTCAGTGACATCCCCCATCTCTGATTAACGAAGAACTCCAGTTAATAGAACCCCCACTCGATCTGGTCGCTGAAGATAACCTGCTTTTAGTGCGGATATAACCCCAGCCACTCCGGCGGACCCAGTGGGCTCAGCATTTACACCCTGTCGATTCACTAAATCGTAAGCCATGGCTATTTCTTTTTCTGAAGCTACGATACTTTCTCCTCCTGTATGAGCGAGTGCCTTTACGACGCCAATCCATTCATAGGTAATATCGTCGAGGATCCCAGTTGCAAGACTTTCTGGTTTCTCCCAAGGAGACATTAACGTTGCAGCATTAGAAAGTGCGTAATCGATCTTTTCTTGATCTGTCGTTTCTTGAGGAAGTCCTTTCCAGGCCTTATCGAACGGCGCACACCCTTCAGCTTGGACGGCACATACCTTAGGAACGTTCTCGAGAATCCCGAACTCTTTAGCTTCTAATAGGCCTATAGTGCAGCTCGTAAGTAGGGCTCCACCTCCAACTTGTATAAAGAGGTGACCTATCGCATTAGGTGCTATTACCTCTGCTAGTTCCCATCCCAAAGTTCTTCCACCATCTAAGGCAAAAATATTCTCAGAAGCTTGGACACTAAATGGAAGCGAACCTTTTTTGATAGCTTCTTGGAATCGATTCATACATGGATCCCCAAGTTCGCCCACTTTTCGATCGCATACATGTATGGTCGCATCTAGGTTCTCAAGCTGGTCTACTATATTTGGGCTTGCCCAAGTAGGTATAAAAACATCTATCGGCCTACTGACAGCCCGAGCAACTGTTGCTGCGCCTATTGCTGCATTTCCGCATGAAGATATAGCTAGCCTTTGATCTGTATCAGTAGCATTAACGGCTAAATGAAGTAGAACCCCCATTAAATGCCTTGCTTTATGTGACCCGGCAACATTATTGGTTTCGTCCTTCCAGAGACAGAAGTTTGGAAGCGCATCTGAAGCGCCCATCCATGTTCCTGTTGGTGTTGTTCGGAACCCGGAGCCATCTATAGCTGAAATTGCTTTATCGATTTCGGCCACTAATGAAACATAATCCTCATCGGTCCAGCCTTTATCAATGGCATAATGCCATGACCATAAGAACTTTCTCCATTTGATGAAGGGGTTCGATGCAGACTCTTCAGATGTGGGCCAAGTCGCCCTAGGAGGTGTAGGAAGCCAAGATTGGCTTGAGGCATTTGTTGGCTCAAGCACCTAGACCGTCACACCTGTTTGATCATTAAACTCTTCAACCATGGTGTCCCATGCCGGGGTCATGGTGTGAAGGTAGTCCCAGAATTTTTGATCCCGACGGGCATCGAAATCTTCTACACTAACTCCTTGTTGCTCTACCCATGTGTAATAACCTAAGTTAAAGATTCTTTCCCGACCTATTTCATCCAATTGCAATAGATGTTCGGTATTAATTTCCTTAAGAAAAGTAGATGCTATCTCACTGGCATGACCCATATTGAAATCACTATTAAATTTGCTTTGCAACAGTTGTTGTTTTTCGCTCTCGTAAAGCTCGGAACCGTCTGTTGCAACAGTTATAACAACATCGTTTTTGCCGAGGTTGAGAGCTTTTGCGGTCTTTATCGCAGCTGTCATATTGCAGATTGAAGAAAAACCGAAATGGCAGAGATCCATAACAATTTCTGCATCTACCCCCATTTCTTCAACAAGGAACTTTTTCCCCTCCTCAGTTGTAAAAACGAGGTTCAAGTTATCAGTTGCTTGATCGCTAACTCCTACGACAACGTCCGTATTCATGACGTTGTGGATTAGAGGTATATGTTTATCTCCGATCCCCTGGATATTGTGCTCCCCGTATCCGTTGTAGAGCATGGTAGGACATTCTAGTGCTTCAACAGCAACGATCTTTGCTCCGAAATCATCCTTTAACCTGTCTCCTGCTCCTAGGGTGCCGGCAGAACCAGAAGCAGATACGAATGCTTTCAATTCAAGATCAGGGTTAGCTATTCGCATTGTCTCGAAGACATGTCCTAGAGCTTGCCCAGTTACCTTGTAATGCCCTATGTGATTCGCATACTCTGAGAATTGATTAAAGATGAAATTGGTTTCGTCCTTCTGTAGCTCATTACAGGCATCATAAATCTCTTTGACGTTGCTTTCTGAACCTGGTGTTCGTATCACGTCCTCTGGGTCTAGAACCCACTTATCTAACCAGTCAAAGCGCTCTTTGCTCATGTTCTCTGGCAGTACCGCGACACCTCGACTTTGTAAGAGAGTCGATATAGCTATTCCTCCGCGAGCATAATTCCCAGTGGATGGCCACACTGCACGATGCATATCAGGGTTGAACTGCCCACTAACTACTCGTGGTAAAAAACACGAATATGCTGCAAGTACCTTATGTGCGGTAATCATTGGAAAACGATTTCCGAACATAAGAACAATTTGAGCATCGACTCCGGTTAGTTCTTTCGGAAGGACGATATGTTCTGGCAAAGTTGTTTGGCAAGCACTCTGAAACGAATTGTACCAATGCACTCGAAATAGATTAAGTGGATGAGCTTCGTTTGGGTCAATTTCTTCTAATTTAGTAAGGATTTCGTCAGGGATTGAGGAAGGGTCAGAAAGCTGTTCAAAGGTAGGTAATAGAATTTCTGCCTCTCGAAATCTGCTGATAGACCTCTCATAGTTTTTCTGATCCACAACTGACTGCAAGAGCCCATATTTCGCTATATCGATATCTAAAGTCATATATTCACGGTATCGCGTTCTAGTTCTTCGGAGACCGCACTAATGCTGTTTATTGAACTATCTGTTAACACCCTATGAATATCACTGGGCGAAGAGCATCGGCCTCTTATAAAAGCTACGGTGAGAAATATGGCTGATACGAGAATTGATCTGTTAGATGGCGATTTCTATGTAAATGATCCTTATACGGCATATCAGTGGATGAGATCTGAGTGCCCAGTGTATTGGGATGCGACAAATGAGCTTTGGGGAATTTCAAGATATGACGACATAGTTGAAATTGAGAAGAATAAGACGGTATTCATTAATTCGGATAGAGACAAGGGGGGGTACCGACCAAACATGCCAGCTGATCAATCGATTATTGGTCTTGATGACCCAGGGCATAGTGTGCGGAGATTACTTGTTTCGCGACGGTTCACCCCTAGATCAGTTGATTCTTGGACTCCACATATTGAAGGTGCAGTCCACCGATTATTAGAAGATGCTACTTCAGAAGATCGACCTGTCGATATTGTCGGGGAGTTGGCTGCCCCGTTGCCAGCAATGATGATAGGCCATCTACTTGGCTTCCCGGATGCACTTTGGCCTGCACTACAACGGTGGTCAGAAGAAACGATCGCTCTTGGTGGTGGCCCGAGGTATGCCAATGAAGCTGGGACAACCGCTGTGTTTGAATTCGTTCAAGCTTGTTCGGATTTGTATAAAGAAAAAAGCAAATCTCCTAGCGATGACATCATGAGCACTTGGATCGAAGCTGAAAGAAATGGCTTAAGAGACAAAGCAGACTTTGGGCTAGACCAAATCATAAGCGATTGCCTTTTATTACTTGATGGAGGTGCAGAAACGACAAGGACAGTTATAGCTCGGACTCTTTTAGAACTAACTAAAAACCCTGATCAATGGGATCTTTTAAAGAATGGGGCAAACCTAGATTTAGCGGTAGAAGAGTTTATTCGATTCGTTACCCCTATCCACAATATGTGCCGCGTCGCCACAGAAGACTATGAAATTGGTGGAGAGACAATTCGAAAAGGGCAACAGATTGTCCTTATGTATTCTTCGGCAAACCGAGACACATCTCACTTTGATAATCCTGAAAGATTAAATATCGCTAGAGACCCTAATCATCATATTGCTTTTGGGTTTGGAACCCATTTTTGCTTAGGGGCATCATTAGCGCGATTGGAAATAAAGCTTTTCTTTGAAATTTTCCTCGAACGAATAGCCAGCATTAAGTTACTCGCTGATCCTGTCGAAATGCCGAATTCATTTGTTTACGGGCTGGCTTCATGCCTCATGCAGCTCGAAAAAGAGAATTGAGGAGTTTCTTTTTTAATAGATCGGTAAATAAATTAACTGCGAAGAAACAGGATCTGAAATTTGAAAAAATAATTGTTAGTCTTCACTTTTTAGATCTCCGTGGATTTCATCTTCTGTTAGACCGATTAAGAATTCGGTGAATTGAGGGCCTCTACGAAGCGAATGCCCTCCATCAACGTTAATGCACTGACCGGTGATCCAACGTGAATCTGAACTGATCAAGAATTCCACCAAGGAGGCAACATCTTCAGGAGTTCCAATATCTCCCAAGGGCGTATTGTCTATATAGGACTTGAAAGTTTTGCTGTCTCTAGGCACTCCCTGCATTATCTCAGTAGCGATAAAGCCCGGCCGAACCGCGTTGAAACGGATGTTCGACTGCCCAAATTCATCTGCAGCATTCCTAATCATCGCTTCTATCCCAGCTTTTGCTGCAGGGTACGCTCCGAACCAAAGATGAGTCAAATGCCCAGCAATTGACGACATCCCTACGAATGAACCTCCTCCGGATTCTTTTAAGTAGGGAACCGAATGTTTTATGCATAGCATCGTCCCTAAAACATTGAGGTGAAGGACCCTAGTGAACTCCTCAAGACTTTGAAGATGATATGGGGCTAGTGCTCCACCTCCTCCGGCATTGGCAACAACTCCTTTAAGTCCGCTTCCAAAACGGGAAGCTGCCGCCATAGCTTCCTCTACCTGCGCTTCTTCAGTCACATCACAAACCCAATATTGAATCTTGCCTTCCCCGGCAGTGACTTTTGCGATTTCTTCTTGTGCTTGTTGAAGTCGCCCCTCGGTCCGTCCGCAGATAGTAACTGAAGCACCATTGCGCACCAAGGAAGCAGCACACGCTTTACCTATCCCAGTACCGCCACCAGTTACCAGAACTCCATTCCCGCTTAAATCATCCCCAACCATCTAGTTTCTCCTCAATTCTCATCCGTGTTTCGTTTTTGCTTTTTACCTGACTCATCATTCGCTAATTTTTCTTCCATATGCTTGCTATCCCAGGAAAGCCTTGGATCTGGCTCAAACGTCGATTCAAGTAAAAGAACGATCCAAGTATTACAAGAGTGGTGAAGGGCCAATTCACAAAAAACCGGATGATCAAATAGCCATCAACCGAAGCATTATTAAATAACCATATGTCGAATGCAGAGCTGGCAAATTGTGCGAAAGCTATAAACACTGATATGTGGTTCATAGCCTTTTTATAGACCGGTTGAGACGTAATACTTCTCTTAAAACCCAGAATAAGAGGTGCATATTTCGTCAGCAGATTTTTTTTCAGAAAAACAGAAATAATGAGTACGAAGCCGACCGATGCCTTTATCCCGATACCGATTCCAAAATACACCGCTTCACTGTCTGTAATGATTCCAACGACTCCCCTTGCGATAATGCCAATAGTTACTATTGGCAAAAATCGCCCGATAGGGTGCCCCTGTCGGTATCTCTGGAATGTAATCTTTAGCGACCAAACTGTGGCTACAACAATCGCCCATAGCAAACTGAACAATCGATTAACGACGATAAAAGCGAACAAGGGGAATAAGGCTTCCCATATATTTCTATCCCCTGTCGGAGTGATTGGGTTATTTGGGAATTCTGATGAAGATCCCTGTTCTTTGTCTTCAGCCACTTTCCCAGTTTGGCCTGCTTGAGAGAAAAATCCTCTTTCCGCCGTATTTGTTTATTTAGTGATGGATAGTCTAAAACCTTTATATGTCTTCCAACAAAAAAATAACGATCGCCATTACTGGAAGTGCATCTGGCATTGGAGCGTCTTTAAGAAATTCTTTAGAGTCGGATGGCGCCAATGTTATAGGGATCGACCTTAATAACGCGGACGTCATAGCAGATTTGAGCAACATTGATGGCAGGAATCAAGCTATATCAGAAACGCTTGATAGAGCGGGGGGTGCTTTAGATGGCCTTGTTACTTCCGCAGGGGTGGGCACGCCCTATGACCCTGAAAAAATTATTTCTATCAACTGGTTGGGGACAGTAGAAATAATAAATGGATTACGCGAAGCTTTAGTTCTTTCGCATTCCACTTCGAAAGTGGTAGCTATTTCATCAAACTCAACGACCATTACACCGAATGTCCCTGAAAGCCTTATAGAAGCGTGCCTCGCTTTCGACGAAGAGAAATGTAATCAAATTCTTGGAGACTATTCCGGCATGGCCTCAATGGCTATAGCTTATGCCGCTTCGAAGACGGCGGTAGCTCGTTTCGTCCGAAGGTCTGCCCCTTCTGAACAATGGGCTGGATCTGGAATTAGATTAAACGCTATAGCCCCTGGAGCGATACTGACCCCTCTTCTTCAGGGAGGCTTGGATGACGAAGAGTTCGGGGATGCCATCAAGACATTGCCGATTCCTACTGGGGGCTTCGGGTCTCCTGAAACTATTGCGAAGTGGATAAAAATGATGCTCTCTGACGCAGCAGATTTTATGTGTGGCTCAGTAGTCGTCGTTGATGGCGGATCAGATGCCCTGATCCGCCCTGATGATTGGCCAAAATCTTTTACGATCTAAATGATCTAATTGGGCGGGGCTGAGTCTTAGAGGTATGTTGGTATTTACTTCGAAGAACCTAGAGAATGTTTAGTTAAGGAAAGTTATGTACCCCGGCATTCATGCAAAAAGTCACCCAGATAAACCTGCTCTCATAATGTCAGACACTGGTGAAAGCATGACATATGAGGAGCTTCACTCTTACGCAGAAAAAGTAGCAAACCTACTACAAAATGCTGGTTTCAAAACCGGAGATCATATTGCCTTATGTCTAGAGAATCGACTTGAATTCTTGCCTATCTGTTGGGGCGCTCATTATGCCGGCGTTTACTACACCGCTATCAGTTCACGCCTGACCGCACCAGAGATTGAGTACATCATCAAGGACTGTGGGGCAAGAGCATTTATCACTTCACCTTATAAAGGGGCTGAAGCTCGAGAAGTAGCCTCAGAAATACCAGATGTTTCGCTCCGGTTATGTGTCGGGGGGAATATCGATGGATTTGACTCTCTGGAAGATCTCTTAGACCAACAGCCTCTTAGTCCGGTCGGTCCAAGAGTTGAAGGCGCTGACATGCTTTACTCTTCTGGAACCACTGGACGTCCGAAAGGGGTGAAAGTCCCCCTCCCTGGTACCTCTCTGGGAGAAACTGACGGAGTTACAGCTCTAATGAGCGCACTATTCGGTGCTAATCAAGAAACAAACTACCTTTCTCCTGCCCCGCTCTACCACGCAGCCCCGCTTAGATTCTGTAGAGGAATCCATAAGATCGGTGGAACGGTAGTTGTAATGCCTAGATTCAGCCCCGAGGAAATGTTGGAAAGTATAGAAAAGTATGAGATTTCCTTCCTCCAAGTAGTTCCTACGATGTTTGTGCGCCTATTGAAGCTTGACCAAAGCGTTCGTGATGAAGCTGATGTCAGCTCTCTTCAAGGAGTTGTCCATGCTGCAGCTCCATGTCCTATTCCTGTTAAGAAGCAAATGATTGAGTGGTGGGGACCAATCATCCATGAATACTATGCAGGAACTGAGGGAAACGGTTTTTGCTATTGCAATAGCCAACAATGGCTTGAGCATGAAGGGACCGTTGGAAGTGCGATACAGGGAACCTTGCACATCGTCGATGACAATGGGGAAGAATTACCAGTTGGGGAAGTCGGAGCAGTTTATTTTGAAAGCGACTCTACCTTTGAGTACCACAATGATCCAGAGAAAACGAAGGGAGCGCGACTTGCAAATGGCTGGTCGACTCTTGGCGATATCGGTCGACTTGATGAAGATGGGTACCTCTATCTCACAGATCGAAAGGCCTTCATGATTATCTCTGGAGGAGTAAACATTTACCCCCAAGAAGCTGAGAACGTGCTCACTATGCATCCCAAGGTTTTAGACGTAGCAGTCTTTGGAGTACCTAACGATGACTTAGGTGAAGAAGTGAAGGCAGTAGTCCAGTTGATTGACCCTGCGTCAGCAAGTGCGGATGTTGAGAGAGAGTTACTAGCTTTTTGCCATGAGCAGCTAGCAAAGGTTAAGTGTCCGAGAACCGTCGATTTCAGAGATGAGCTCCCAAGACATCCAACTGGAAAACTATATAAACGGCTTCTCCGAGATGAATATTGGGGAGATAGGAATAGCCGAATCGTTTAGGAAACAAATATGGATATAACAGAAATAAGTGACCGGCTTGAGATAGAGCAATTAATGGTTCGTTACATTGAAGCAATCGACTCTAAGGACTGGGATCTGCTAGATAGCGTTTTTACTGAAGACGCCCACTTAGACTATGAAAGTTCTGGCGGCCCTGAAGGGAAAGGAGAATATCCCGCTATTAAGCTATGGCTGCAGAATAGTTTGGCGATTTTCCCCATGACCCAACACTTAATTGGCAAATCTTTAATCGAAATCGATGGTGATTCTGCAACATGTCGGACAATATTTTCTAATCCGATGGGGGTTCCTACTAACCAAGACGGAATCTATGACCCCGATGGAAAACAACTTCACATATTTACAGTTGGGGGATGGTATAACGACACATGTGTCCGCACAGAATTGGGTTGGAAAATTAGCGAAAAAGTTGAGGAGCAAGCTTATATGGAAGGATCATTTCCTCCATTCGAATAGAAACGCAAAGAACTCTAGCCGTTTTGAGATAACCATTCGTACATAGCTATACCACTAGCCACTCCGGCATTGATCGACCTTGTAGACCCATATTGGGTTATCTCTAATATCATTTGACATTCACTAATCATCTCGGCACTTAGGCCTGGTCCCTCTTGACCAAAGACCAGAACACAATCTTCTGGAAGTTTCGCTGTTTCGATAGGAACTGAATTTTTAATATTATCGACCCCGAGTACCACTATGTTCTCAGCTTTAGCCCATAAGGCAAATTCCTCTACCGTCTTGTGGTGTTGAACATGTTGATATCTATCTGTAACCATCGCTCCTCTCCTATTCCAACGACGTTTACCAACAATGTGAACAGCTTTTGCCATGAAAGCATTCGCGTTTCGAACGACGGTACCTATATTAAAATCATGCTCCCAATTTTCTATTGCTACATGGAATGGATGACGGACAGCATCAAGGTCCTCAATTATTGCTTCCCGTGTCCAATATCTATACCGATCAACAACATTTCTACTATCTCCATTTACGAGAAGTTCGGGGTCTAGTCGAGAGTCATCAGGCCATGGTTTTGGATGGGGGCCTACAGGCATCGAAAATCCTTATCGAACAGATTTAAATCTACATACGAATAGCTATTTGCCATGTTCTTAGCTTCCAGGAAAGATTTCTCCTACTCCCCTAAAGGTAGCACTCCGAACGCCATAACTACGTAATGGAGAGTTGCTGCCGCTACAACCATAAGATGCCATATTTCGTGGTACCCAAAAGTCGAAGGCCAAGGATCTGGTTTTCGCAGTCCTACGATAAAAGCACCGAAGGTATAGAGAAGCCCTCCTACTCCCAGCAGTATCATCCAAGAGAGATCTAGGGTGTCCCACAGTTGGGGTAATGCTAGAACTGATACCCATCCCAGAGTAAGAAACAATGCATTCATTAATCCATACGGAGGTTCAAAAGGTAAAAAGCGTAACAAGCACCCAACACCAACTCCGGCCCAAGCAGATATCAGAAGGGTCAATTGAAGCCATCCATCCACAACAAGCATTCCAATGGGTGTATACCCTCCAGCGATACAAAAATAGATCCCGACATGGTCTAACCTTCGGAATCTCAACCATTGCCTATCATTAAAATCAGTCCTATGAAATAGGGCACTTATGCCCAACATCACAGAAACACCAAAGGAAAATGCAAACGCAGCGAAGGCCGTTCTAGCTGATGGCGCCGTGCAAATAAGCACAATCGCCATCGGGACAGAAAGAAAGAAACACCAAGTATGAAGAACTCCACGGAATCGTGGTCGTTCTACAGCTCGTTGGCGAACCACCAACAGCGAATTTGGAATTTCATTGTCCATTCAAGTTCTCCTGAAGTGAAGAGATATACCCGTTTATCTCTTCAGCGCATGCATCAAAAATGCCCTGATCACCGCCAGCTGGATCTTGTACTTCTTCCCAGGGTTCTATCATGACATCATCCAATTGCAATGCGGAGACCCTATGCCCAAAATCTGCTTGTGAAGCCTTGAGAAACTTTGCGATGCGAGGGAGAGTGCCTGTAATAGAGCTCACATCAGGGTGCTTACGTCGAATGTATTGCACATGCTCCGCCTCGAATACAATTATCAGGTCAGCCCAATGGCAATCTTCGCTTTCTAATTGCTGGCTTCGGTGATGGGGGTCCGAAAGGTTCATCTTGGCAAGCGCTTCTCTGGTCCTCTGGCTCATTGGCAATCCAGAAATAGAAAAAGTCCCTGCGCCCCTAATTTCCATTGTCGAAGTCATATCTCGCATCATGGTAACCGCCATCACCGAACGTGCAGCATTCCCTGTGCATACGAACAGTAGGTTTGCCATCTCTACAGTTCGTCTTCTTGCTCTAACCGAAGAAAGAGCGCTTCGGCTTCTGAGCACAAGCGCTGCCCATCGTGGCAACTCGCTTTTACGTTGATTCGCCTACCACTATTTTGGGTAACCCATCCTCGAAATATCAGTTTCTTATTTGTAGGAGTAAATGACCTGTATCTGATAGTTAATTTACCGGTATAACCTGTTTTCCCTTCGGCTAAGCTTTGAACAGCCCCAAATAGTTCGTCATAGAGTCCGGCTATGTACCCTCCATGAACTGACCTCGGCGCCCCTTCATATAGCGAGGACAGGGTTGTTTCAAACATGTAGCCTGGCTGACCATCTGGCCCAGAGTGTAAATCCCAGTTCACCGGCGGTGAGAACGGGTGTAACTCTCCTTGGAACAATGATCTACTCCGGTAACTTTTCGAAGTTTGTTTTCTAGAGCCCGGTGGTTTCTCGGACCAGTGAGGAATGGATTTTCCTTGTAATTTCTCACTGGCTGTCTCGACTAGCATCTTGGCTGCTAGTAGCTGTTCTGAGCCTAGTTCTACCTCTCTTGTTATTTGTGCCAGGTCATGTATCGCATCCCGCAATTCGCTTGCAGCAGATAGAACATCTTCTTCCATACATCCTCCGTAAGGTAGAGAACTCGTGGTAGCTCCAAATGATCTTTACCCACCCATAGGATTGTATGGGATCTTATTGATAAGGTCAGCTTTAAAGACCTAAACAGTCAGCGATTCTTTCTCGTTGCCTATAGATGTCTCCCCATGAGGAAGACAGAGTTAGTCCTCTTTTCAACCATATTTGCAAGTCATACTCCAGAGTATATGCAATAGCCCCGTGACACTGAAGAGAAGTTTTACAGGCTAAATCAACAGCTTTTGACGCAAGTAACTTTGCCATGTGGGCCGCAAGTTCTATTTCAGTATCGTCCTTATCAAGAGACCAAGCTGCCCTATACACCATAGGTCGAGCGAATTCTATTGCTTTCCCTGTGTCAGCTAGGTGATGCTTTATCGCCTGGTTAACTCCAACTGGTTTCCCAAATTGTTTGCGTTCTTGCACATACTGGACAGTCATATCCAACAACTGCTGTGCTACTCCTACACATTGTGCAGCAGTGGCGACTTCAGCTCTTAACTTTGTATTTTTAATTAGCGACCGAACCTTATCAGAATCGCCTTCAATTACTGTGTTAGCGCTTGTCTTCCAATTCACAGAAAAGAGTCTGCGGGAAGGATCGACGGATGTCTGTCGATTAAGGTCGACAGACTCTTTGTCTACTAGGTGCAAAAGACTATCACGAAATAAGAGGAGGTAGTCAGCCGAGTCAGCTCCGACAACATATTGGCCCTCAAGGGCGACCGAAAGGCGTTGTTCCCCGTTAATGGCAGATTCGAGGATACTCGTATACTGATTTTCGTTATTACATTCCTCCATCAAAGGAATAGATAGAGCGGCGTGCTCCATAACTGGTTCAGGACAAGCAGCACGGCCTAATTCTTCCATAATCAAGACAAAGTCCTGATCGGACATTTCTAAACCACCTACGGCTTCGGAAGCTGCCATTCCTAGAACCCCCATAGACGAGAATGAGCTCCATAGATTAGGCATGGTAGCGGAATCAGACTCAGCATAGTCATTAATCGCCTCAGGGGAGCAGTCCTTCTTTAACATCTCTCGGGTAGCCTCAGCAAAAAGCAGATGGTCCTCTTCGAAGGAAAATTTCATTCAAATCCCCTCATAAGCATTAGCTTTCTGAAACTAAATAACAGCACGGTCACTTCCTTGGCAGTCCGAGCACACGTTCTGCAACAATATTTCTCTGGATCTCATTTGTGCCCGCATAAATCGGGCCGGCAAGCGCGAACAAGTATCCCGACATCCAACTTCCGCTATCCTCAGCATCTGGCGCACCCTCAACAAGTTCTCCTTGTTCAGAGAGCATGCGAAGAGCTGAGGCATGAATCTCAATATCAAGTTCTGACCAGAAAAGCTTCATGTAACTGGCTTCAGCTCCTAACGTTCCACCTTCCATCAGTATTGTTGCTTTTTGGAACACCTGATATCGGTACGCCTGCGCATTAACATAGGCATCGACCACCTGATCGCGGATAGCAGATGGAAGAAGTGGATTTCGTTCTATTGCTTTCTTATATAACTGCACTAATCGATGAGCCGCTGCTAAAAACCTTCCGGGTGCTCGTAAATTTAAACCGCGCTCACTGCTCGCCGTCGCCATAGCTACGCTCCAACCAGCTCCCTCATCTCCAAGTAAGTTCTCAGCGTGAACCCTACAATCATCAAAGAAAATTTCAGCGAACGCAGGTTCCCCGTCAAGGCGAGAGACCGGCCTTCTAATCAAACCAGGAGAATCTCCAGGTACTAAAAGATAGCTCAACCCTGCGTGGCGTTCACTAGCAGGATCCGTCCGAACGATACAGAAAATCCAATCAGCCCACGCCCCTCTCGAGCACCATGTTTTCTGGCCATTGACGACATAGCTATCTCCATCACGTACGGCAACCGTTTTTAAACTAGCTAGATCACTACCGGAATCTGGCTCTGACCAACCTTGAGCCCAAATCTCATCACCGTTTGCCATTTTTGGGAGAAATCGATCTTTCTGCTCTTCTGTCCCCCAACTAAAAAGGGTGGGGCCAAGGAGACTTATGCCGTTTGTATTCACTCTGCCTGGCGCTCCGGAGAGATAATATTCCTCTTCATACAAAAGCCATTCAATTAGAGAACAGTCACGCCCACCATATTTTTTGGGCCAATTCGGGACTGACCAACCTGCTTCAAATAACGTTCGTTCCCATGTCCTATGCTGTTCAAATCCCAGCTGGGTATCCATAGGCGCCCACCGGTCATCAGGCTTATTCTCATTAATCCAGTTTCGGATCTCATCACGAAAAGCTGTCTCATTTGAGTCGAAAAATAAGTCCATAACTTCCCAACTAGCTAAGGTTTTGTTGATTTAATTCGCTTAGGATGACAGATGCCTCAGCGATGATGCCTCGGATGATCATTTCAACTGGCGGCGCCGAATTTATTACACCCAAACCAACTCCGGTTGGCATAATCCCTATCTCATGGTTGCCTTCAACCATTGTTGCCTTTGTGAGCATGGGAGCATTGGCCGCAAGCATGAGTTGAGACCATGTGAGGTCCTGATTTTTCTTCATCGAGATTGCCTCGCTAATTAAATCGGGGAATGTTGTTTGCGTTAGGCGACGAAACTTGAGCGCATTAACCATCGCCCGAGGGAACCGAAGCAATTTTGTTGATTCTAGACCTCGAACCATCGTGGTATTAATAACTCGTTGCGGAACACCATCAATTGCTCGAGTGCGGACCGTATCCGTGACTGCCGATTCAAAGTATGCTTCCTTTACGCTTTGTGGTACCCCGCTTTCTTCGGAAAGTAGGAATCGAGTACCCATAGCTATACCCTCAGCCCCCCAGGCGAGTGAGGCAACAAGCCCCTTCCCATCTGTAATTCCCCCCGCAGCTAATACAGGAATATCGACAGCTGACGTCACTTGAGGGACTAGAACCGCAGTAGGAACCTCTCCAGTATGTCCACCCCCTTCACTTCCTTGAGCGATCACCGCATCAACTCCCCACTCTGCGACCTTTTCAGCGTGTCTTCGCGCTGCGATCGTTGGGATCGTTACGATTCCACTATCTTTGAGTTTCTTTACCATGTCCGGCTTGGGGGCTTGTGCAAAAGATACAACCTTAACTCCGGACTTAATGCTCCAATCCAACCGATCTTCAATGTCAGGAGCATCTGTTCTAACATTAATTCCAAACGGCTTATCAGTTGCCTCTTGGATTTCCGCAACAGACTCCTTCATCTCATCGAAAGTCTGAGTTGCAGTTGCGAGGAAACCAATCCCTCCAGCTGCACTAGTTGCAGCAGTTAACCTAGCTGTCGAAACCCATCCCATCCCAGTTTGAACAATAGGATACTCAATCTTGAAAAGATCACAGATACGAGTATTCAATCTTGGATGACTAGCACTCATTCAGGCACCTCTTACCTCTTGATACCTCATCCCCGTAGGGTCAATAATATCCATGATGCGAAGCTCTTCTTCATCAGGTACACGCGTCTGATCTACATTTACTGGAACAACTAGCTCAAAAGACGTATTTTCTATGACCTCACTCACCTCGACTCCCGGATGAATAGATCGAATTCGCATTCGATTTTCTGGCGTCTCGAAATCAAACACGCCGAGGTTCGAAACTACCCGATGAACATCGTGAAATCGATTTTCAGGACCCCCAAGAGTTCGCATTCGGTCATAACCAGGGCCAGAAACGATATCAACTTCGGAGACAAAGCTCCTTTGAGAGTGATTAGGCACCCAATAACTCGTCCGGTGGTTAATTAAATTCCCGGGAGATCCCCTTAAACCCAATAGTTGTGCTTTTGGTTTTTTGTAGTCACCTATAGCCGCAATATTTTGATTTCCGTATTGATCAATCTGGGTAGCTCCCATCATCACATGCCTTCTCCCCGACCAAACAATGTCAAAAATAGTTCTATAAGGTACGTATGCTTCAACTGTTCGTTCCGCAGAGGGATCGTTAAGAGGCAAAGGATTCGTTGCTAAAACCGAAACGGCATCAGTCATAACAACATCAGGTGAAAACGTTGCCTTCGCTAAACGCCCTCCAATAATTGGACTAATTCCTATCGGATTACACAGAATATCTGCCTCATCTCTGAAACAGTCAGCAATCGCTGCAACGCAGATATCAGCACGCTTCATGACCCCTGCTCCCAACTGTCGACAGCGGCCAAATACTCTTCGTGTGAACCAGCTTGAAGATACTTCTCATTGAACACATCCCACAACTCTTTATCCGATGCAGTTGCGCCATACATTTTTTGGAAGGCTTCATCTCTACTGTAGTCAGGTAGGCATTCTGTAAAATGAGCTCCCATAGGAGCTTCAATTACGCCATCTACAAAGATTCGGGGAATCTTTAAGGTATGTACGCTCCCCTCATTTAGAAAATTTTCAGTAGGAATAACTTGCTCGCAACTCATGAATGTTCGCTTCGCCGCCATCGCAAATAGGTCATCAAAATACAGGTCTGGGCCAAGAAACTGTCCATTGCCTCCCGCATCAGCTCTATTCATGTGAATAATCGAAAGATCTATATCAAATGCAGGGATAGCTACTAGAGTCTCTCCTTCTCCCCCATCCGGTCCCGAATACGGTGAAACGATAGTTCGGAGCTCTGGGTTCATAGCTAACATATCGGATCCGAGGCCTGCCCTCGTAGGGTAAAACGGAACTCTATGTGATGCAGCTAAAAGCCCAAGATAGAAAGCCCCCTCATCAAATTCGACAGCCTCAATTGCCCCAGTTTGGCGAGCAACACGAAAATGGGGCTCTAAAGGTATCGAGTCGAGAGAAACAAAGCCATACACTGCTTTCTTCAATTGTCCGGTTGCAGATAGAATTCCGATTTCGGGCCCGCCGTAACTAACTAGAGTTAAATCAGTTACACCTGATCGGATTATCGCTCGAACGAGCGACATCGGTTTCCGGCGCGACCCCCAACCGCCAACACCAATAGTCATACCATTTTCCAACTCAGCTATGAACTCCTCTTCAGTTATGACCTTGTCAGCCATTGGTTCTCCCATTATTGCGGAAAGTCTATATTTCCCAGATAACTAAAAAGGTTATCTCAATTCTTCCCTCGATCTGCCACAATAAGGAAAGCAACATTTTTAATACTTTGATCAACTAGGAGGCCATATGGCAAATCCTGATAGTGGTATTGCAGATAAGGTCGTCATTGTTACAGGTGGGACCAAAGGAATAGGGAAACAAATTGCTCAAAGTTTCCTCAAAGAAAAAGCCAAAGTAATCATCTGTGCTCGAAACCAACCTCAGGAAACCATTCAGGATGGAGAGAGCATTGCTGACTACTTCCAGTGCGATGTTAGAGAAAGCAATCAAATCATGGATCTGATCGATTACTGCATAGCTACCTATGGCCGTTTAGACATACTGGTAAATAACGCAGGCGGAGCACCTCCAGCAGACTCGAGCTCAGTCTCAGAACGCTTTACAAAAAGTATCATTGATCTAAATCTCGTAGCTCCTTTGATTTTCGCACAAATGGCAAAGAAAGCAATGATTGACAATGGCGGCGGCGGATTGATAATTAACATCTCAAGTATCAGTGGAATGCGGGCGAACCCCATGGGAGTGGCTTATGGCGCTGCGAAAGCCGGCCTACTGAATGCCACGGAGACGCTAGCTCTAGAATGGGGTCCAAAAATTCGAGTTGTCTCAGTGACTGCAGGATTAATCCTCACAGAGGACAGCCGAGCTTTTTATGGAGATGATGAAAGTGTTTCTGAAATAGAAAAAACTATCCCAATGAGACGCTTGGGAGGCCCAGAAGATGTTGCTAATGCATGCCTATTCGTAGCCTCAGAAGCGTCTAATTGGATATCAGGATCAAATCTTGTTATTCATGGTGGAGGAGAAAATCCTTCCTACCTATCTGCTACGACCGCATTTGAAAGCAATCAACCGTGACGATCCCGTATGTTACTGACATTGACCCAGAATATGGAAAGGTCGTAGAAGTATCTCCATCGGTTCGACGTGTCATCGCCAACAATCCTGGACGGTTCACATTTACCGGAACGGGAACCTACATCATTGGAAGAGGCCAAGTCGCCGTTATCGACCCAGGCCCTGAGAACGATGACCACGTGGCTGCCATACTCGCAGGTTTACCAGGAGAAGAAATATCCCACATTGTAGTTACTCATACGCATAAGGATCATTCTCCAGCAAGCCGAGCACTGCAGACTGCAACTGGAGCTCCTATCTATGGGTTTGGCCGCCACCCTGTGTTGCCAGAGGAAGAAGTTTTGCGATCAAAACCGACCAGTTGGGACATACTACTACCCACTCCCGAAGAGTTAGAAGAACTCAAAAAAAGTATGGCATTCCCAAGCGATGATGAGAATGAACACGAACAAGATGAACCTGGCGATATGGCCTTCAATCCAGATGTAGAAATTGGACATGGCGACCTTATCAAAGGAGGAACCTGGACTCTTGAAGCTGTTCACACTCCTGGACATATTTCGAATCACCTGTGTTTTGGCTTCAAAGAAGAGAAAAGTCTATTCTCTGGCGATCATGTTATGGGCTGGAGTACTTCAGTTATCCCATCTCCAGAAGGAGCAATGGGAGAATACATGGACAGTCTCTATCTTCTTCTGGACAGAAACGATGAATTTTTCTACCCAACTCATGGGCCGAGGATCCCTGAACCCATTAGCTTCACTCGATCTCTAATCGCTCATCGTCAAGATAGAGAGCAGCAAATACTTAACTGCCTCTCTGAAGGGCCCATGGCAATTCCGGATCTTGTTATGAAAATGTACGTCGACACTCCTCATATTCTTTATATGGCCGCCGGACAATCGGTATACAGCCACCTTGTCCATATGGTTCAAAAGGGTATGGTAGAAACTGAAGGAGCACCAAGTGCTGATGGTATCTATCGCTTAGGTTCAACGAAGTGAAACTCGGAGCCCAATATGGCTATTGGACCAAAAAGCCCCAATTAGATATTGTCCCAACCGCAATAGAAGCTGAAAGCCTCGGATACGATTCACTATGGACGGGAGAAAGCTACAGTAGCGATGCCTTTACACCTCTTTCTTGGGTTGGCGCCCACACACAAAAAATAAAATTAATTACAGGCATCGCACAGCTCGGAGCTAGAACACCCGCCTCTTTGGCAATGCAAGCTATGACTCTTGATGGGCTATCTGGAGGAAGGTTTTGTTTAGGGATTGGTGTCTCTGGACCTCAGGTCATTGAAGGCTGGTATGGGCAACCATTTGGGAAACCACTTACGAGAACGCGTGAAACAATTCGGATTCTGAGAGAGATTTGGGAACGTGAGCGCCCGTTAGTCTCTGATGGGCCGATGTTTCCACTCCCCTATCCTCACGAGGCTCCCAATTCTTGGGGTTTAGGGAAGCCGTTAAAACTTATTACAGAACCGCTTCGTCCAGATATCCCGATTTTGTTAGGAGCTGAGGGGCCAAAAAATATTGCTCTCGCATTTGAAATGTGTCAAGGATGGATTCCGCTCTATTACTCGCCGGAAAGACCAGACATCTTCGATCTTTCGGATTTTACAATCCCTCCAAATTTCGAAATTGCTGTCAACGTTACTGTGAATATCTGCGAGAATATCGAAGAGGGCCTACTGCCCCAGAAAGCGATTATTGCGTTTTACATAGGTGGAATGGGTGCCCAGGAAAGAAATTTTCATACTGAATTGATGGGGCGAATGGGCTACGAAGAGGAAGCAAAAAATATTCAGGACCTTTTCCTCAATGGGAAAAGGAACGAAGCTATCATGGCTGTGCCTAGTGCTTTTGCTGATGAAATATCTCTCGTTGGGCCTAAAGAACGCATCGCTGAAAGGCTAGGTCTTTGGAGAGATTCTCCCGTTACAACATTAATTGTGGGAGCAAATAATACAAATACTTTGCGGACAATGGCAGAACTCGCACTCTAAAAATATTAGTTTTGTTAATCTCAATTCGATTAAGCCCGTTGGGAGCTTACGCTAAGACTTTCTCCAGTCATATACCCGCTCAGATCACTTGCCAAAAAGACAATAACATTGGCTACTTCCCATGGTTCGGCCCCCCTACCAAACGCCTCTTGGGACTCTAAGGCTTTCAACAGCTTAGGATCACTTACTTTCTCGAGAAAAGGATGACTAGCAAAACTCGGTGAGACAGCATTCACGCGTACCCCAAATTCAGCAGCTTCGATAGCTGCGCAGCGTGTTAAAGCCATAACGCCGGCCTTAGCTGCAGCATAATGACTTTGACCTGCCTGAGCTCGCCAACCTAATACGCTTGCGTTATTGACAATTACACCTGCTTCATTTCCAATCATGTGACGAAGTGCAGCCCGCGTGCACCTCATAGTGCCATTTAAGGTGACGTCTAAAACACGATTCCATTGTTCATCTTCCATCTCAACAAGATTGTCTTCTCCCCCTAGACCTGCGTTGTTGACCATGACATCGATTGAGCCGAATTCTTCCTCTGCTGAACTTATCAACCCTTGGACATCCTCCTCTTCAGTTACATCACAAACAACGCCAAGGGTTTTGTACCCATCAGTATTGAGTTGATTTACAGCTTCATTAAGTCGACGATCGTGCCAGTCGGAAAGCATAACCCTTGCGCCTTCCTCTAAACATCTCTTAGCGGTGGCAAAACCAATACCTGTTCCTGCTGCTGCTGTAATGACAACTGACTTATCTTTCAAAAGATCACGACTTGGAGGATATGAAGGCACAGAGGAAGTCATTTACTTTCCTCACTGGCCATTTCTTTCATACGGCGTTCAAGATCCTCTATGAAAGGGTTAACCTCCTGTTGAATTGTCCTAGGAAGTACTTCTTCAATTTCTTCTGGTGTCCATGATTGACCAGAAGCAAACATTGATCGAACTTCCCGTGGCTGGTTCCAAACCGAAATTCTCCGACCAACAACGCTATAGATTTGTGCATTCACTTCACGACCAGCATCAGATAGAAGGTATGTAGCCATTGGAGCTATATCGCCTGGATCACCGGTCTCAAATTCGAATGGAACTTTTTCGCTCATCCTCGTTCGGGCTGTGGGAGCTATACAGTTTGCATTGATCTGTGGGCCTCCTCGAAGGCTAATGCTGGCTGCAGTCATTGCTGCTGACCGCGTTAGGCTAACGATCCCACCTTTTGCAGCGGAATAATTAGGTTGGGCAGTAGAAGCAGTAAATGCCCCACTTGTGATTCCAACGATACTTCCCCCAGTCTCCTGTTTTCTCATGGCGGCCATAGCGTGACGGTAAATTGTGAAATGGCCCTTGAGATGGACAGCTATGACTGCGTCCCATTCTTCTTCAGACATGTTGAACAGCATTCTTTCTCTGAGGATTCCGGCCACGCATACGACTCCGTCAATTGAACCCCACCGTTTGATAGATGCATTGACCACTTCCTCTCCTGTCGCCATCTCTGAAACATCGCCAGCTATTGCTTCGGCCTCAACTCCTAAACTTTCTATCTCTTGAGCAACTGCGTCTGCAATTTCACTAGTTGGTTCAGAGCCATCAAGCGCAACCCCGTAGTCGGCGACGACAATATTTGCTCCTTCTGCGGCTACAGCAAGAGCTATGGCTTTGCCTATACCTGATCCAGCTCCTGTGATGGCAATGTTTTTCCCTTCAAGGTACTTGGCCATATTGTCTCTCTTTCTAGTTTTACTTAGGCTTCAAATTCTCTCAATAACAATAGCTATCCCCAACGCTCCACCTTGGCACATCGTTACAAACCCCAATTCTTTATCCTGTCGCTCTAGCTCATGAAGGAGTGTTGTGATGAGCCTACTTCCAGTGCAGCCAACAGGGTGACCAAGAGCGATTGCTCCTCCATTAACATTGACTTTATCCATTGGCACATCATGGACCTGCGCCCATGATAAAAGAACAGAAGCGAATGCTTCGTTACATTCAAAGAGATCAAAGTCACTGATGGAATATTTGCTTTGGTCTAGCATTTTTTGTGTTGCCGCTACAGGTCCATCTAGCAAATAGTATGGATCAGCACCAACCATCGTGTGATATGAAATTTTCGCTCTTGGTTCCACACCCATTTTCTCAGCGAAATCACTATCCATCCATAGGACTGCGGCGGCCCCGTCAGAAATTTGTGACGACGTGCCTGCTGTATGTAATTCACCTTCTATAACAGGTCGAAGTTTGGATAGGCTTTCGGTTGTTGTCACCCGCAATCCTTGGTCTTTAGTTACAGTTAGCGTCTCACCTGTTGGCGTTCCGTCGCCATCGACTTGAGGAGCGTCCGGAACGGGGACTACCTCTAAATCAAATCTTCCTTCATCCCAAGCTTGGGCAGCTTTCCTTTGTGATTCTGACCCAAGGTGATCTAGCTGCGATCTTGTGATACCCCTATTTTCTGCTATGCGTTGTGCCGCTCCGAATTGCCCATTTGGTGGGTCATCCCACGGCCAAGTTTGTGCATCTTTGTAATACCCCCCGCCACCTCGCGCAGCAGTTCCCAGAGGAACTTGGGACATTTGCTCAACTCCGCAACCAATAGCTACTTTAGCCCCGCCAGTAGCTATAAGGCCCTGCGCAAAGATATTAGCTTGAGCACCAGATCCACATTGACAATCGACAGTTGTAGCTGCGGGAGTGTAACCGATATCTGCACTTAGCCAAGCATTTCTAGTTACATTTGAGGCTTGTTGGCCTGCTTGTGTAACGCATCCTCCCACTAACTGATCTACAGACTCAGGAGGGACACCAGCACGATTTATAACCTCTTGCTGGACAATCGAAAGGAGATTTGGAGCAATGATCCCTGCAAGCCAGCCTCCCCTCTTTCCAATTGGGGTTCGTACCGCTTCAACTATGACGGGATCTCCCACTTATTTCTCCAATCCTTGATCTTTTTAGGGTAATAGGCATTAGGCCGCCTTGCGTTGGCATGGAGAATATTTTCACCTTCTCTCAACCAACAGTAAATGGGTGATTCAGTTTGCGTAAACCTCTTCATCGTTTTATCTTTTAGGAATGTCGATTTGGGTACCCATTGCTTGCAGCGCAGTAATTCTCGTTTTCAGCGTTTCTCTGCTCCGAGTGTCGGGGGTTTGGAGTCAAATTTTCGCCCCGCGTAATCTAAAACCCAAAGATGCTTTCGATCCTCTTGTCGCAGCTCCTTTCGGGTGGATAGAAAATCACGTTTTTTGGGACAATGCTGATAACGAAAATGAGGAAGAGGTAGATAGTTCACTTGATTTTTGGAACGAAGAATCCGAAAGTTTTGCTAGCTAGAAGAAACCAGCTCTAGATCTGCCCTTATGTAACGCCCTGACCCCAATGGGTGTTACAGCGATAGTAATATAGGCCTAGATCACCCATGACGTCCCCAGAAACTTTTATTGCTTTCGCTGCAATTATGATTGTTATTGCTCTTATTGGAGCGGCAATTGACTGGGTTGGAGCTCCACTTAGACATAGAAGGTTTGTACCGAAAGCATACAGATTCCCTGACGAGAGACTATTTCGTAATGAGAGTTTAAATAATCCAGATATCCAGGCCTCTACTTCGTCCACAGGGTCCATCTATTTTAAAGAAGAAACATTGCCTATTGAGAGCGAAGAGCGTTTTCAATCAGGAAATGACATCGAGGTATTAACTTTGGAAGCCCCGATCAAAGAAGGCGCCGCTGATGGTACAACTGCCGAATTAGGTGTTGACCCGTTGCAACATCGCGGAGACAAAGCATCTGTTGACCTTGAGCAGGAGAAAAGCTTAGCAATAGTTCAGGATGAAATTAAACTACCTCTGCAGGAAGGCGTTACTCCCCCAAAGAGGCATGAGGGAACGCTTCGCTTAAGAGGGTGGAAGCCTGGCGGCTACATCTACAATCTCACTCAAGACGGGAGAGAGCCTTCTCCCGCTACCGTCAAGACACGCTACTGGAAGAACGTAGGAGCAGCATCTGGGTCAGCGATTTTTGGAGGTCACAACATTGAGCGGATGAAAGATGGGAAACCTCCACAAAGACGCAATTTCAAAAGCGGGAAAATGGAGACCATGCGGATATCTCCAAAAAGCTTTGAGGAATCTGAAGGAGAAATCCCCATCCCTTACTGGCCATCAAATGCCGTCGACCCATTTGGCAATTCATCATGACAAAGCAAACGATCTCAGAGCTACTTGAAGAATCTGGCAGCGACACTATCAGTTATCGAGGAAGAGTAGTAAGAGCGCTTGTACGGATCCCGGTGAAAGATGGCTCTTTGGTAAAAGTTAAACGAGAGAGCGTAAATTCTCCTCGCCTTCAAGCACTGAAAATATCTGTAAACAAAGGGGCAGTAGATATTAATGGCCATCGTGAGCCGGTGATTTCCTTGTGGAGCCATACAAGCCCCGAAGAAGTTGAATTTACTGTTCGAGGAAGGGAAGTTTCAGTGCTGGAAGTTTGGAATGCTTGGTCTATGGGAGGCGTGGATACATCATGGATTGGCAATAGCGGGATAGTCACAAAGACATCTGCAGAAGGTCAACAGCTTCAATGCAGCGACGGGATAGGTCAAGCTACCTTCTCGGACTTGGTAGCTACTATTGAAGTAATAGACTAAGTTCTCGAAACGACTCTAGGTCTAAATCGTCACTGAGGCTACATAGTTACCATCGAAATCGAATGGGCTTAAAATCTGCAGCATGCGAACTGCAAAGCTAACTACTTCATCTTGCGAGTACACCTCTGGTAGTGATAGCACAATTCCGCGTTTTGGATGGTCTTGATGCAAGGCCCAGCCCTCCGGAATTTGCATCTCAAAGTCTTTAATCCTTTCGATGGCTTTTGTTCCAACCGGATGAGTAATACCGATCTGTGCTGGGACAACTTGGCCCTTTCTTTCGTAGGATGGAACCCATGTAAATTTCGGGACTATGGGACCCCGACTAGAAAACATTCGCCAAAAGATTGAGCTTTGGTGGACCTCCCCCTCTTCTACCATTGGCTCGATATGGACCCAGAAATTTTGTTCATTGACATGGTGGTTAGCACGCAGGAGCATAGTAACTTCATCGAAGTCAGTAGCAGAAAAATGGAAAGTTCGATAACGAATAGCCATAAAGATCAACTTTACGACGAGAGAAGAAACTGGGCCACGATAGCTCTGATTTGTTTCTAATTCTCCCAATATCTATCTGGGCAGTCGAAATCAACTACAGGTCGGAAGACCCCTCCCCTAACTTGCAATAAGGCCAACCCACCACTTGGGTCCTGATGCACAAGCGCTGTCATCAAAGCACAGGGCCCACCTGAGGCATCAGGGGAATAAACTGTCCCTTGGACATTCGCCATATTAAAGAATGTACGAGTATTCAACTCCTCGCCGACCTGATTCAGCAGATGCGTAAGAAAATCGGCGCTCCAATACCCTAGTGAAATTGCTTGACTGTAGATCAAGGGGCCATTGATATTTTCTAGATCTGTTGCGATAAGAGTCGCAGCCTCTCGGTACTCTTCTTGAGGAGGGAATTGTGTGAAGACGTACCCTCCTTCAAGTTCTTTGGAAGTTTCATACTCTCTAAGAATGCCTGGGAGGTAAGTGACATCATCAACAACCATTCCAGGAAATGCACTAATTAATTGCGCTTTCGCCTGGAGGGTTTTTCCCAACCCGATTGACAACCAGAGCATATCTGAATCTACGTTGCCTATTTCTTCGAGAATGCTCTCCGCTATACCCGAATCTTGGGTTGGCGGAATCCTTACTACAGCCACAAGATTCTCCCCCCATACTTTACTTACTGTTGCCTCCATGGCATCCCCAGCTACATCGGACGTAGTTACAAGAATCACCGTTGGTTGGCGTCCATAAAAGATCTTTGAGACTCGCAATGAACCATCATCAACTGATGCGCCAGAAATATCTAATGCATGGCCATTTAGGCAACCATTGAAACCAAATCCCCATTGATTTGGGTAGCAGTACCCCTCAAGAAACCCCCAACCAAAAAATGGAATATTCTGTTCAGCTAAATAGTCCGTGACTGTCCTATCAGCTGCAATTGAAGCCAAAACTATGGCAAAAACATCTTGGTTAGCCATCGATTGAGCTGCCTCTAATGCCATCTGTGGATCTCCGCCGTCATCTATAACTTGAACAATTTCAATACCTCTGGCATTAGTTTCATCTTCAGCATTAATGCGACTAATTCGGGCTTCTACTCCAAGCTCTATATCACTAAATACGTCTCCGGTCTTTATTATTCCGATGCGCACTGTAGTATCGCTAACTCCACGTGAAGAAGGGACTACTTCTTCAACTATGCTTTCTTCTTGATCAACCTCAACCTCAGCCTCGTTGTTTGATTCTTGCACTGAAATATCTTGCTCTTCCGGAATTTGCTGATCTATTTCAGGTGGTGTTGTAGTAGCTTCACTTTGGGTCGGAACAGCGGATAAAGAAGGACTATCTGCGTTTGCGCAGGCGGCTATGACAAATAAAGTCATGCAACCCAATAACACTATTACGGGGTTGGTGAATTCTAGTTTCTCTCTTCCCATTCAATTGGTTACGATAGGTCTAAATTTAGCTATTGGAGCATTTCGGCGTAGATTTGTTGATACTCATGAAAAATAAGATGCCTTTTGAAGAATGGTTAGACCAGCACGGAACTGAGAACAGCTCTTTAATTCCTGCCGCAACAGTAATTTTGCTCCGAGACTCTAATGGGGGTCTTGAAACTTTGATGATGAGACGTAATTCAAATCTCTCTTTTGCTGAAGGGATGTGGGTTTTCCCCGGTGGAAAAGTTGAAGAGGAAGATACGGCAATTGGACAAAACCAGCATGATGCAGCTTTGTCCGCTGCTGTTCGTGAATGCGAAGAAGAGTCTGGAATGATATTGAATCCTGCTGACTTAATTTACTACAGCCACTGGATTCCCCCTGTAGAAGCTCCTCGGAGATTCTCGACATGGTTTTTTATCGCTCCCTCCCCAAAGGGGCAAGTAGTGATCGATGACGGAGAAATAATCGACCATGAATGGTGGAGACCCGAAGATGCCCTCGCACGAGCTCATGACAGAAAAATTCAAATTCTCCCACCTACTTGGATTACCTTGTTTGACCTACAGGAATTTACCTCTGCTAAAGTTGCGCTACAAACCATCTCAGCTAGAGGCCCAAGAGCTTACGCTACGAAAATCATTCGAACAGACAATGGTATGGCCGCAATATGGGAAGGTGATAGTGCATATGATAACGGAGAGGTATCGAGCGAAGGGCACCGGCATAGACTTGTAATGGAGGACCCTATTTGGAGGTTTGAACTTGGGGAAAGCACGACGCTTCAAGGTTAACCCGATAGAGTTTGGTAGCGTGATCGATGCATTTAAAGGGAGAACAAGGTGACCTCGGAAACTTTTGATGGATTGAATTCTGGCGAAGTTGCAACACGCAAAAATAACGGACAAACCAATAAAGCCCCAGAAACGACATCTAGGTCTCTATCGGAAATAATTTACGCAAATGTGTTCAATCCTGTGAACGCCATAATGTTGGCGCTCTTTGTATTGATCCTGATAGCTGGCTTTCCTGCTGATGGCCTTTTTGTGGGAGTGGTAATCGGAAATAGCGTAATTGGCGTTGCCCAAGAAGTATACGCTCGGCGTGAACTGATGAAACTGCAGCTGCTGAATGCCCCAAATGTCTTTGTCAGACGTGATGGAGAAGAAAAGGAAATCGACTCCGAAGAGATTGTTTTGGATGATCTACTTGTCATAAGCGCCGGAGATCAGGTTGTTGTTGACGGAGATGTGATCCAGTCCAATAGTTTAGAAATAGATGAATCCCTCCTGACTGGTGAATCAGACGCGATAGTAAAAGAGACTAACGATGAGCTTCTTTCGGGGAGTTTCGTCAATGCTGGATCGGGAACGTATCGAGCTAGGCGTATTGGAGCAGATTCATACGCCAATACCCTAGCGATGGAAGCAAAACAGTTTGAATTAGTCGATAGTGAATTACGAAACGGTATCAACATTATTTTACGTGTCTTAATGTTTCTTATACCTCCAGCCGGAGCCTTACTACTCGTTTCGTTATTCGACGCTGAAGACAGATGGCAGGATGCGCTGCAAGGCTCGGTTGCTGCTGCTGTCGCCATGGTCCCAGATGGGCTAGTTCTGTTAACCAGCCTCTCCTTTGTTGCCGGCGTAGTTACCATTGCAAAACGTCAAGCATTAGCTAAGGAGTTGGCTACAGTCGAGCTTCTAGCCCGAGTTGATACTCTTTGCCTTGACAAGACGGGAACTATCACAACCGGAGAAATAGGGTATGGCGGTTTAGAGATCTTCGATGGGATTGAAGAAAGTTTCGTCCTTTCAGCAGTCGGCGCAGTTGCCCATAGTGATCCAAATCCGAACCCGACAATGGCCGCAGTAGCCCAGAGCCATGACTCCCCTCAAGACTGGAAAGCCGTCAATATAGAACCCTTTAGTTCAGCGCGAAAATGGTCATCTGCTGAATTCGATGGGCGCGGAACTTTCTTCGTTGGTGCACCAGACATCCTAATCGACCAGTCATTCGAAGAAGCCGCAACCGCAGCTCAAAAACATGCGGAAACTGGTCGAAGAGTACTCGCCCTTTGCCATAGCGCCCAATCCTACAAGTCAGAGCTACCTAATGATCTAGAACCTCTCTCACTCATCCTCCTTGATGATACAGTTCGGGACGACGCCCCAGAGATATTGAAATTCTTCTCGGATCAGGGCGTTGATTTGAAGGTCATCTCAGGTGACAACACGGCTACTGTAGCTACAGTGGCTGACCGGGCAGGAGTACCCAATGCCCACCTTAACGTTGACGCTCGAACTTTAAGTAATGATTCCGAATTAGCGGAAGCAATTAACCAATCGACTGTCTTTGGACGAGTAACGCCGTATCAGAAAAGATCAATGGTAGCTGCCCTTCAGAACGAAGGTCATGTGGTTGCGATGACAGGCGATGGCGTTAACGATGTGCTTGCCCTAAAGGATGCAGATATGGGGATAGCAATGGGAAGTGGAAGCTCAGCTTCACGTGGTGTTGCTCAGCTAGTCCTTTTGGTTAATAGATTCTCAACTCTCCCTGAAGTACTTGCCCAAGGACGCAAAGTTATTAACAATATTGAGAGGGTTGCAAATCTCTTTGTGACGAAAGCTGTCTACGCACTTCTTCTAACAGCAATTATTGGAATACAAGGTGTTGAATTTCCATTCCTCCCTCGACAATTGACGTTGATTGGATCCTTTAGCATTGGACTCCCTGGCCTAGTCTTAGCTCTTGCTCCAAATACAAACCTAGTTCGCCCAGGGTTTCTAAAGAGAGTGATCCGTTTCTCTCTTCCTGCTGGAGCTGTAGCTGCATTTGCTGCTTGGATTGTCTATATTCAATCGCGTGACCGGGCTGGGTCAGATATCAGTGTCCGGGAACTGGCCGAGGCCCGAACAGCCGCAACCATTACTCTTCTTTTGATCGGACTGGTAGTTCTAGTAGTAGTATCGCGCCCTCTCCGCATATGGAAAATTGGCTTAGCTTTTGCCATGGCAGGACTACAAGCCTGCATTATTGCTCTGCCATTTACACGAAATTACTTCGCCTTAGAGTGGGTTGACGGAAGAACATGGGGCTGTATTGCCATCGTCGTAGCGATAGCTACATTGCTGGTTACAGTAATTCCTTACCTCGTGCCAGGTATTTTGCCTCCAAAAGAAAGCGAAGAGACTGACAAAACTGAAGGTGTTGCATCTCCAAGCTGACCTATCATACCTATACGTATCGAAGAGAAAGGATATCCAATGACATCAGATCTTAACGCTGAGAAACTATCTGCATTCGGGAAAAAAATCGGTGGCATATTAAATGGAGCTTCAGCAGCGCTAATGATCAGTATCGGCCACAAGGTTCGCTTGTTCGACGTTATGTCGGAAATTGGACCTTGTTCAAGCGAGAAACTAGCTGAATTTTCAAAGCTTAACGAACGATATGTCCGAGAATGGCTCGGAGCCATGACTACTGCCGAAGTTGTCTCATACGATGCTTTTAGAGATCTCTACGTTCTTCCCAAGGAACACGCTGCAATGCTTACAAGAGATGCAGGGCCGAGAAACCAATCTCTCTATATGCAATACATCCCATTACTTGCCCAAGTAGAAGATCAGATCGTGGAGTGCTTTCAATCTGGGGGCGGAGTTCCATACAGCGAATACACCACATTTCACGCGGTGATGGCAGAGGCTAGCGCAGCCCGCTTTGATACCCTCCTAGTTCAATCCGTACTCCCAATAGTTCCAAACATTGAGGAACGACTAGAGAGCGGTATCAGTGTTGCCGACATCGGGTGTGGGTCGGGGCATGCAATAAATGTGATGGCACAGGCTTTTCCTAGAAGCACCTTTACAGGAATAGATTTTTCGTCAGAAGCAATTAGCGTTGCGCGAGAAGAAGCACAGCATCTCAATTTGGACAATGTTGAATTCCTACAACAAGATGCAGCTAATCTGCAATTGAATGAAGCCTTCGATTTCATAACGACTTTTGATGCTGTTCATGACCAAGCACATCCTCGAAAGATGGTCAGCGGGATTTATGCAAGTTTAAAACCAGGAGGCTACTGGTTATGCGCTGATCTTTGCGCCTCTAGTCACTTAGGCGAGAATCTTGATCACCCGATTGGAACTTTTGGGTACACCGTCTCCTGCATGCATTGCATGTCAGTGTCGTTGGCATACGAGGGAGAAGGCCTTGGAGCAATGTGGGGAGCACAAAAGGCTCGGGAAATATTTACCGATGCAGGCTTCAGAGTTGAAGAAGTTGCGCGTGTAGATGGAGATGCCGGAAATAACTATTACCTCTGCAACCGTCAGAATTAACAAAGGTTCCGCGCTCTAGTTTTTTACTACTATTTCGAAAGTGACCGACAAAAGTGCCATGAAGGATTTTCTTTATTTAGCTTGGCCAGTTGATCGCCTGTATTTCGCTATAGGCTTCGAGGCCCCACTTCCCCCTGTCGCGACCAACTCCGGACATTTTGAATCCGCCGAAAGGGGCATACATATGCGGCGCAATACTATTAAGCGCAACATTTCCGCTTTCTAATTGCTCTCCTATTTCGTAAGCTCTTGTCGTATTACCTGCATAGACGTAGCTAAATAATCCATAATCACTCTCATTAGCCAATTCAATTGCATGGCCATCTCCGTCGTGGGGCATAATAACAACAACCGGACCAAATGCTTCTTCCTGAACTACATGCATTTCTGGGGTGCACCCTGCAAGCAAAGTTGGCGCGATAAAGAACCCATCTCTTTGAGGTCTCTCTCCCCCCACTACAACTTCAGCCCCATCATCTATTCCAGATTGGATAAAGGCTTCAACGCGATCGCGATGAGTCTCTGTTATTACTGGCCCAACGAGAGTGCTTTCCTCACGTGCATCACCCAAAGTCATGAATTCAGAAACTGCTGTTAGCGCTTCTATGGTCGGTTCGTATATTTCTCTATGGCAAATCACTCGCGTGGGAGCAGTACAAATTTGTCCACTGTGAAAACCCCACACACTAGCTATTCCGCCGACTGCTGCTTGCACATCGCAATCTTCAGTCATGATCAGAGCACCTTTTCCGCCTAGCTCCATAAGAAGCCGTTTCATCGTCTTCCCTCCAGCTTCCATGATGTTTGCGCCCACCTGAGAGCTTCCTGTAAAGGAGATCATATTGACATCCTTTGAATCAACAAGTGCGGCCCCAACTTCTGGGCTTGAACCAACAATTACGTTCACTACACCGGGAGGAAAGACTTCATTTAGAACTTCGCCTAATTTGATAATCGCCAAGGGGTCTTGTGGCGCAGGTTTTATTATGACTGTATTTCCCATAGCTAATGCTGGAGCAATTTTCCCTGCCACATTCACGAGCGGAAAGTTATAAGGAGTGATACACGCAACTACACCTGCTGGTTGGCGAAGAACATTTCCAGTGATAAGAGACTCAGGGGCTAAAGCGCTAGCAGCAGAATAGAGAGGTGGTAGCGGTTGATTCATTTCGAATGGTTTGGAATAGTATCGAAACCGATCTACAAAGGCACCTGCGACCTGCATTGTTCGAGCGACTTTTATAGTTGCCCCTGTTTCAGCTTGAACAAGATCAACCCAACCTTCACATTGTGACTCAAGGGCATCTGCTGCTTTTCCAATATACTCACATCGCTGATCCATGGAGAGCGCCCTCCATGAGCTAAGAGCTTCTTTCGCCGCAGCCGCAGCTGCTAATGCATGCTCAACGGTTGCTTCAGGAGCACGTCCTATAATTTCAGTCGTATTAGGATCAACAATGTCATAATGGTCCGTTGTGGAAATATGCTCTCCACCGATAAGAATTCTCCAGTCTTCGTCAACATGAACTTTGTTCACTGTGTTCTCCTATCTTTAAGCTAATTAACCTTAGCGGTCTCATTGAGAATACAACCTTAGATGAACTAACGTATCGTTATGAAGGGGAGGTAGCAATGTTTGATCTACTTATCAGAGGCGCTCAAGTTATTGATGGCACTGGGAATAACCGATTCACCGGTGATGTTGGAGTCGTTGGAGATCGAATTCAAGATATAGGAAGCTTGAATGGTGCAACAGCGGCCGAAATTATCGAGGCGGAGGGGAAAGTACTTACGCCAGGATTTGTGGACGTTCATACTCATCTTGATGCACAGATTTTTTGGGATAAAACCCTTTCCCCATCACCTCTTCATGGCGTTACTACGGTTATTGGAGGAAATTGCGGATTTACAATCGCCCCGTTGGGAGACGACCCTGAAGTGGGCGAATACCTAATGCGCATGCTTTCGCGTGTTGAAGGGATGCCTCTCCAATGCCTTCAAGAAGGGGTTCCATGGAATTGGAAATCGACGAGTGAATACTTCGATGCGATCGGTGATAATTTGTCCATCAACGCTGGATTCAAGGTCGGCCATAGCGCCTTACGGCGAGTAGTTATGGGAACTGCTTCAACTGACCGGGAAAGCTCACCGGAGGAGCTAATAGCGATGCAGGAACTCCTTAGAGAAGGTCTCGAAGCTGGGGGTATTGGTTTTTCGTCATCATGGTCCAGAACGCATAATGACCCATTCGGAAAGAAAGTTCCGAGTCGCTATGCCAGTCGTGAAGAAATGATAGCGCTTTGCAGCGTTCTTTCTGAATTTGAAGGAACCTCGTTGGAGTTCATACCCTCACTTGGCCCATTCGAACCTTGGGCGATGGAACTAATGAGCGACATGTCTGTTGCAGCGAATAGTCCCTTAAATTGGAATGTTCTCAATATCAACGCGCGCACTCTTGAAGCCGGGAAAGCCAAACTAGAAGCAGGAGATGTTGCATCAGCTCATGGAGGGAAGGTAGTCGCACTCACTGTCCCAATGACTTTAGCCCTTCATTTAAACTTTTTAGGCGGTTTCGTTCTAGACGCTCTCCCAGAATGGGAAAATTTCATTCTTTTGCCTAAGGAAGACAAACTAGCAGCCCTTCGTGACCCTGATACACGAAAAGCGCTGGATGAAAACGCTCAACAGGACGGACCTCTCCGCAATGTGGCCCATTGGGGTGCGAAGACGATCTTCCATACCAAAGCACCAGAAAATGCTGATTACGTTGGGAAAACTGTTTATGAAATTTCTGAAACCACTGGGAAAAACCCTTGGGATACGTTGGTAGATATTGCTATAGCCGACGACTTGGAAACATCGTTCGGCAATCCGGTAAATGACGAACCCGACGCTGATTGGGAAGCGCGCGTGGAAGTCTGGAGAGACTCCCGAGCTGTAATTGGAGCTTCAGACGCTGGAGCGCACCTCGACCTCTTTCTAAGCTCCAATTACTCTACGTACATGCTTGGAGAAGCCGTTCGTAAACGTTCTCTGTTACCACTAGAGGAGGCCATCCATCTTCTAACTGAAGTTCCGGCGGATCTTTATGGGCTACGAGATAGGGGAACTTTAAAGAAGGGTTCATTTGCTGACATGGTTATTCTGGATGAGTCAACCATAGGGTCGAATCCAATAACTATCCGAAATGACCTGCCATTGGGAGCCCAACGATTATTCGCAGATGCAACAGGAATCGAAAGTGTATTCTGCAATGGTAAGGAAATAGTGCATCGAGGAAATTTCACGAATGCTCGACCAGGAAATCTCCTTAGGTCTGGAACGCATACTGAGAATCCCTCTCTTGATTGATTTCTTTAAGCTCACTTTCACATCATCTAGACTCAGAGAGTATTCTTCAAGTTACACAAAAGTAGGAGAGAAGAATGGCTGAACCCGTAATTGTCGCAACTGCACGGACCCCAATAGGTCGCGCTGCCAAGGGAAGTCTTGTAGATGTTAGGCCCGATGACATGTCCGCTTTCATCGTGAAAGACGTTCTAGATAAAGTCGAAGGGCTCGACCCCGCTCAGGTGGAGGATATTATTTGGGGAATTGGCCAGCCCGGAGGAGAGGGCGGTTTCAATATTGGCCGAATCATTGCTGTGATGAATGACATGGAAGTTCCAGGTGTGACCGTTAATCGCTATTGCTCCTCTTCATTACAAACAATACGAATGGCTGCGCATGCTATTAAAGCTGATGAAGGTGATTGTTTCGTTGCTGGTGGCGTTGAGACAGTTAGCCGCTATTTGCATGGAGCAGCTGATACTGGATCACATAATGAGAAATTCACAGGTGCGGAACAGCGAAGCGCTGATCGCACTGCCGGCGATGGCGGAAACTGGAGTGCCGCTGATGGGTTGCCGGACGTCTATATTGCGATGGGTCAAACAGCTGAAAACGTCGCTGAACATTTAGGCATCTCTCGTGAACGTCAAGATGAATTCGGTGTCCGTTCACAGAACCGAGCTGAAGCAGCGATGAAACGTGGATTCTTTGAGCAAGAAATAACCCCATTTGAGCTGCCCGACGGAACGGTAGTGTCAAGAGATGACGGAATCCGTGAAGGGACAACCCTTGAGGGCGTTTCACAGCTAAACCCTGTCTTTCGGCCTAATGGAACGATAACTGCTGGAAATGCATGTCCTTTGAACGATGGAGCTTCAGCTGTTGTCGTGATGAGCGACACACGCGCAAATGAATTAGGTATTCAACCTCTCGCCCGGATAGTCGCCAGTGGAGTATCTGCACTAAATCCCGAAATTATGGGCCTCGGCCCGATAGAAGCGTGTCGGCAGGTACTCGATCGAGCAGGGATGCAGATAAGCGATATCGACCTTGTCGAAATAAACGAAGCCTTCGCAGTCCAAGTACTTGGATCAGCTGACGCCTTAGGGATTGATATCGAAGAGCAACTAAATATTAACGGTGGTGCTATCGCCTTAGGCCATCCCTTTGGAATGACTGGTTCTCGAATTATGACAACGCTAATCAACAGTCTTCAGGATTCTGATAAACAATTTGGTCTAGAAACGATGTGTGTCGGCGGTGGTCAAGGGATGGCTATGATCATCGAACGACTTAGCTAAGCGAGAAGAAATTCATGGACCGCCTAGATGGAAAAGTAGCAATAGTAACTGGCGGGGGAAACGGCGTTGGAAGAGAACACGCTTTACTGCTCGCCTCAGAAGGGGCGAAGGTTGTTGTAAACGACCTAGGAGAAGATGCTGAATCTACCGCTGGCGAGATTAATAATTCTGGCGGTATAGCGATAGGCGTTCAAGGGGATGTCGCTGAATGGGAGACTGGAGAGAGGCTAGTTTCCGCAGCGATAGAGTCGTTTGGGGACTTACATATTCTGATAAACAATGCTGGCATGCTTCGTGACGCCATGAGTTTCTCAATGAACGAAAAGCAGTTTGATGAAGTAATTGCTGTGCATCTAAAGGGGCATTTTGTTTGCGCTCGAGCAGCAGCAGTTTATTGGAGGGAAGAAGCAAAATCTGGTAAAGAATCTCCAAGAAGGATTATCCATACAAGTAGCGAATCTGGTTTATTCGGAGGCCCTGGCCAGTCAAATTATGCTTCTGCAAAAGGGGGGATATTGACCTTGTCTATAACCCTTGGAAGAGAGCTATCCAAATACGGAGTAACCACTAACGTAGTGGCTCCAAGAGCAAGAACAGGTTTAACGGACTATATCCAGTCCATGGCAGCTCCGGAGGATCCAGAAGATTTTGATATCTACGACCCTGCCAACGTTTCTCCATTCGTTGTTTGGCTATGCACTGATGAAGCTCAAGAAATCAATGGGCAGGCTTTTATTGTTGGCGGAAGCGGAATTTGGTGGATGCGCAACTGGTCACATCAGAACAGTGTGAAGCTAGATGCAGAAAGATGGACCTTAAATACCATCGACAGCCATCGCTTTCTCTTATTTGGAGAGATGGAAACAGGCTTACCTAAATTTGAGGCCCCGCCATTTTCATAGAAGGCTAGAACGTGATGCCCTTATTCAGGGTTTTCTCTGGATGAATCTTCTTGAGTTAATCCTTGCAGTGCTGCAAGGGTAACTAGATTACTGTCTTCGCAATCCATCTCACCGGGACGGCTAGGGTACGAACGCTTCCACAGGCCATCTTGAAGCGTAATAATCACAAAGCAGGATGATGGGATCCCTTCTGAAGGAT
>PYIK01236812.1_pt1 | contig 44465 bp, 72 predicted proteins | sample 3578011 | NCBI WGS metagenome assembly PYIK01 (sample SAMN08408022, study PRJNA431606) | Marine metagenome isolate SA_KN192-05_S13_70m, whole genome shotgun... | biome: marine; feature: oceanic pelagic zone; material: water; isolation source: 70 m water sample, 0.2-0.8 um fraction ... | reverse complement strand
GCCACCTTCCTTAAGATTAAAGGTAATATTACTTGCTAAAAAACCAGTGTCACTTGCAGGGGCTTGTCCTTGAGAACTACTTGTATGCGTTCTTCTTGGGTTATATTTCTCATATACTTTACCAGATTTACTACCACCTAAAATTGATTGAACCGCTGTATTTCTTACTAGATTTCCAGCAATATTCATTTTATCTTTTATTTGTTTCCTCAAAGACTTTTCATAATTTTGAAATCCTTTAGGATTAAGAGATTTAATATCTACCTTTACACTCATTATGTTGCCACTCCTTCTTCAGCAATAACCACTTGATATTTGTCAATGTCATACTTTTTTTGTATAGATAGTATTCTAAAATCTTTAGAATCATAATTTAATCTATCGTCTATAGTTAAATTAGAATTATATCGCAAGGTAAACTTATATCTTTGCCTTGATTCAATTTGCCCACCCTCTACTCTCTCATTACCAACTAACGACTCAACTGACCCCCAAACGGATACAGTTGTGGTAAATGAATGAGAGTTACCACCCATTCCATCTGCTGTTCTTGAAATAGTTTGGATATTTACTCTATGCCTCATTTTTCCAATAGGCATTTAGTATCCTCCAGAATTAGAAAACGGATTGTTAGAGAAACTTAATACTCTATAAGGTTGATATAATTGTTTTGCTATAATAGGAAAGTTTGCTAAATTAGGTTCTACTTCGCCTCTATGTTCGTATAAATAGGTTATATGCTCTCTCATACCTACTTTTATCGCTTGTGGTACATCAGATGTGGCAGAGCCATATCCCCCAATGTAAGTAATTTCAACAGCATTTGCAACTCTTAGGCTAGTTGCCCATGTTTCTCCATCTCTGAGCACTACACGACCAGGATTTCTTTGCGTATCTACATAATATTTACTTGAGGCAAATGTTGACTCTGTATCATCATCTGTAAAGGTTTTAACATGGGTTACAGAAACAAGAGGAGGTCTTGGTAGGGGAATATATCTTTTATAGAAATTCATGTATGGGGCTTGATATAAGCCTTCCTTGATAGGTATATCATCTTCAACAAAACCATCTAAAGAAAGTTTATAAGTTGTGTTAATTAATGTTCTACCTGTATATTCTTCTGCAAAATTTCTTGCTGCACCAATTAAAGTATTAATTAAAGTATCATCATCACTTGTATCTATACGAAGAAATGATTTAGCTTCTGCAAGTGTGATAGGAGTTGTACTTGGTGCTGTTGTAACACTTAACCCTGCCATTTTTTATAGCCCCATCTGTTTTCAGATAAATCCCATAATCTTTTTGTGTCTTTAGGTATTTTTACAAAAAAATCAGAGAACTTAATTAAAGTTTTCGTAAGCATCATCTCTCATACTCCTTAACATCTTTATTACTTGGAAAGTCATTCATTTTTGCAATCACATCAATAGACCCATCTTTTTTATAAGTGTTTTGAAAAAGTTCTTTGAATTTTGTTAAAGAACTACATCCATCTATGGCTGTACATATTTCATCAGCTTTTGTTCTTACATTTGACCTAAAGGTAGAAACTGCACTTGGAATAGTTTTTTTGTTATCTTCCACATATCTCCAAACCATCCAATCTGTAGGAGATAATAATCCTTTTGCTGTTTTCTTAATTTGTTCTATATAAATAGTTTTTAAGCCTTTAGTAACAACCTGATTTCCATCTATATCTAATATTGCCTTTCCTTTTTCATCAACTTCTTTTACATCTTCAAGTGCTTTATTTTTTTTTGTAATAGTTTCGGTTACTGTGCCTTTAGTATCATTCACTGTGTAGGAAACAGCACCCCCAGTTTCAAATCTTGTATCTATAGGTGATGAGGGTATAAAGTCATAGATACCAATTTTTTTCTTTTCTGCTTTTGTCCAACTTATAAAAATCTCTTTTGGATGTCCAACATCATTTATCACCACTGGCTTTGGTGATGATATTAATTGTACCACTTTACTCGCTTTTACTATTGCGTACATTTTTACTCCTTAATTTTATATAACATATTTATTCATTTCTATCTAGCAGTAACTGGATTTGTGCCATCTCCTACAAATGGATTTTCAGCGAATGCCATATAAATGTATGTGTCTGTTGAATTATTTACTGCTGACCCTGTTCCAAATCTTATTTTAAAACCATTAGATACAAAATCTATGTGGGCAGTAGAAGCACTTGCATCTGTCGCATTTGCATATAAATAATCACTTATTGGGTTAAATGGACCTCTTTGATTATCTTCTATTATCCAACCATAAGTGCTATCAATATTTTTAATCATAGTAAAGGCTGGCTTGAATCCTGTGTATACAAAAGGTCCATCAGCATTACCATTAGCTTTGTATCTTCCAAATTTACTAAAGCCATCTACCGAATGCCAACAGTACGCCAACATAGCAGAACCACTTCTATTTGTTACATTTGAAGAACTTACCGTAAATACACTATTTGTTGGTGCTGTGTTTTGCCAATTATCATATGCTCTACTTACTTCGGTTTCATTTAAATATAAAAAGTTATTAAATCCACTAGGGTCTGCTGTTGTTGAAACTGTGAAACCAGCAACTGAAGCAACATCTAAAATTTTTACCATAATCCATTCTGGTGCTGACGATAACCCATGTCCAACACTTCCATTACTAGCAGTTCCAGTATATTGTACGATAGAAAATCCAGCAGTTTGATTAGCTTGGACTACACTAGCAATTGAACCATTTGAATTAGAACTAGTGCTTCCTGAATTTGCTACCCAGTTCCAGCCTACAAAAGAGTTGCCACTTGTGTTTGTATATCCAGCATCCTCTGTTGCAAAACCACCTTTTAAAAATTTTGTAAGACCATCTGAATCTGTGCCTTCAGCACCATCAGTATTTGAATTAAGATATTTGTTTGGACCTCTACTAGAATCATATAAAACATGATTTAAACTTGAACTATCTCTATTTTTTACCCACACGAATCCACTTACACCTTTAGATGTTTCTGGCATATTGTCCTGTTGTAGTGCAGAAAAACCAGTTGGTGGGGTATATGCAAAACTTCTTTGTCCAAAGTTTACTGAATGTTTTGTGCCATTAGTTGCATTACTTAATCCAAAATATACTAATTGTTGAGCAGTATACCCACTAAATAAAGGGTTAGCACCTGTAGATGGATTACCACTATTAATCCATGTATTGTTTTTTGATGCCCAAAATGCACCAGTATCTGCATCATAGGCAATACCAATTTTATCACCATTAGAAAAACCAGTACTATCGCCTGGATAATAATAATTACCTCCATTGTTTCCGTGATAAACAATACTACCTCCAGAACCACTATAAGCTTGATAACCAGCACTACCATTTGCATATCCATTGTATTGAGCTTTGTTTGTTGCAAGGGCATCAAGTGTACTTACTCCAAAAAAGGTATCATAAGCTCCAGCCACATCTACTGTTGCCTCAAAATACCATTTACCACTTTTCACTGGTTTTCCTATAAAAGCAGTTTCCCAACTTGTGCCTCCATTATCTGTAACAGTAAGATTGCCTTCGGTTAATCCCATTGTTGATGATGAAAAACTTGGACTAAATGTCGCAAAGTTTTGGGTAGGACTATCTGTTGTTTGATTTGTACTTGCTAAATCTGAAGCTGTAAAATCATTCGTATTTCCACTGGTATCGTCACCGAGAGATGATGAATCTTGGAATTTTAATCTATGTCCATTATCACCATATTGGTTTTGAGTATTAGCTTGACCACCCATTCCAGAATGACTAGAACAATAATAATATAATGTTGCTGTTCCTGTTGGTACTGTGATTTGTGTATAAGCACCACTTGAACCTGGAGTTCCAGCTGTTGTAACTCCACTTGTAAATTCAGTTCCAGAATTATGAGTACCATCAGAAGTCGTAGAAAATCTTAATGGGTGACCAGAGTTGGAGGAATCACTCTGGTCAAATTTATATGTAGCACCCTCAATTAAAGTGACTGTGCCTTGTGTAACTCCATCAAGGGCATATTTATTTCCCCCACTACTTACTACTGTAACTGCAATTGATGTTGTTGTTGTTGGATATGGTTTTACTGTTGACGGAACCCATCTGCCAGTTGAGGTATCAGTTTCGCCAAAAGATGCTGGAAGTAATGACTGACCATCTACATGGTTAAGTTCAGCTATATACCCATTAAACCAATAACTCCCAGAACTTACTGTTCTGTTTGTACCATAAGCATATGCCACATTAGTTCCAAATCCAGTATCAAAATTTTGTGAATAGTAATTATTCGTATCAGTTTCTTGTAGTTCACCATCCACATATATTTTGAATCTATCTGAATCAGTTGACTGCGTTGTATCCATAGCAAAAAGAACATGATACCATTTACTCGTATTTGTGAATCCTCTTTTTGTTTCAATTAAAGAATTATAACTTGAGCCAGAGCCAGTATAGTCAAAAAATGTTAGTGAACCTTTAGGTCTACTACCATTATTATTAATATAGGTTGAAATATAAGGAGTTTGTCCATCACCCCCAACAGTCCATAGTGTTTGATAACTTGCACCTGTCCCAGTCCATTTGTACCAAAGACTTATTGTCATTTTTCTTCTAGCATTTGGTGTGCTACTTGTACCTATTGTAGCTTGTAATTTATCAGCAGAATCTCCACTATTAAATATACAACTATTAGCAATCGTGCCACCAGACGAATCATCAAAAGGTACGAATTTACCAACTCTTTGTCCTCCTCCATTACCTTCATAAATTACACAAAAGAACTGTTCTTCGCCATTTTTTATTGTTGGTTCTGCCATATTAACTCCCTAAATTTGCTGTGCACAAAGCTAAATATCCACTTGGTACACTATATTTAAAATTACCTCTTCCATTGCCATCACTATTACCACCAGCAGTTGTTCCTCCATTAAATGTGCTATCCTGTCCAAAATTTAAAACAACTTTATTGGTATAGGTTGTATTATCTCCCATTATTATAGGTGCATAAGTATCTCCATCTGAAGTATCAACAGAATTTGATTGTGCTGAATAATCAAATTGAGAACCAAATGTAGAACCATTTTTATAAAATTGTATTGTGCTATTATCACAGTCAAAAGCAACTCCTATTATATCATCTTGTACAAAAGGTGTTTGACTTGTAGCCGATGTGTTAGGATAAGAACTTCCGTTACCCCACTCAAAATTACTAAATGCACCACTTGTGTGTCTGTTACTTAAAAGCACTACTTTTTCTTTGCCATAAGAACTGCCACCAATATTTGAACTTGCATTTTCTAAACTAATAAAACCAACCCTTGCTCCACTTAAAGCTGGATATGTAGGATACTCGGCTTCAAAATACCACTTACCAGATTTTACACCCATGCTTCCGATTGCATAGTTATTTAAAGAAGCACTTACTGCTTGTGATGCAAGATTTACACCTCTAATGTCTGGTGTTAAATATTGATATGTCATATTCATTGTTGGATTTAATACACAAAAATTATTTGTGGGTGAATCAAAAACTTGGTCATGTGCAGAGATTCCACTTGTCGTAAAATCATTATTGTTTCCTGAACTGTCATTACCCAAATCAGATGAAGACTCACCCTTAATATAAAACCCATTTGTTCCATAACTGTCTGAATATTCTTTAGGTATCCATATACCTGAACTATTTGTTTCTCCGAAGTATTCTGGACCATAAGCATAACCATCTAAATAGTGCATTTCTGCTGCATAATATTCACCAAAACTACCACCAAAACCATTTGCATTAACACCTATACCCATTTTTTCACCGCTATTATTCCAATCTGTATCTTGATTTAAATTAGGATAGTTTTCTGTTGAAAAACTTGATTCTCGTTGACCGTTAATATAAATACGAACTCTCTCACCAGCTATTGCATTTGTTGTGTCAACCACTATAACAAAATGGTACCATGCGGAAGGGTCACGAAATACCCTATTTGTATAAAGTTGTCCTTGCCATGCCGAGCCTGTATAGTAAATAAAAAATTGGATAATACCACTGGCTAAAAATGCACCATAACTAGCATTTTGATAAACACTAGGGAAAGGAAGAGCACAATTTGTTAAATCTCCAAACTTAACCCAAAAACTACTTGTAAAAGTTTTTCTATTACCTGAACTAGATGGTGTTCTGTGCATATATCCACTATCGGCAGAATTAAACCTAATTGATTGGTCTATTGTGTAAGCTGTTGTGCCTGAAGCACCAGATAAAATTAATGGTTTATTAATTAACATTTAGCCAACTGCCAATAGAGGTGTTCCTAATACAACACTTCCACTTGCTCTGACATAGTATGGAACAACATCAACAGCACTTGCCGCACTAGATAAAGTTATGGCTGGAGAACCTCCTCCACCCGCAGTTTCATAATCACTTGCACTTAAACTTACAGTCCTGCCGCCAGTACCATCTTGGGTGAATACAATAACACCAGATTGACCAGCAACTTCATTTGATGCTGTCAAAGAAGTAACATTACCAGTTAAAGTTAAATGATGATTATCACCAGTTGCAAAATCTACAGCAACAGAACCAGTCGCTGAGGAATTTGTCTTAGGTGTTGAAGAAGTTGAGGCATTACCACTAACTGTAGCAATATGTCCAGATTGTGATATTGTTAATCGTTCTGTTATACTATTTGCACCATCTGCTGTTGTTCCAAATACAAGTTCTGTTGGTAAATCATTTGCACCTGGAGTGCCATTTACTCTTGCTGAAATTTTAGCACCTGGAGTAGCCATGTCACTTCCATCTGCACCATAAAAATCAATAGAACCTAAAACATCATTATCTTGTACTACTGTAAATGTTCCGACAGTTGCTGCTCTTGATTTCCCTAATGCTATTGAATGTCCATTTGCATCTGCACTAAATCTTGTAAATGATGATGTTCCTTGAGCTGAATCTACCGCATTACATTGAAATTCTGAAACAACACCACCTATAGTGACAGAAGTATCATCATGAAATAACACTTGGTCTGCTGAAGAATCAATAAATAATTTATGAGTATCATTCGTTGACTCAACTCTAAAATCCATAGCATCCTCAGAGTTTTCATTTACTACAATACCAGATGCACCTAATGTGAATCCAATAGTTCCACCAGCTACACCATCCATTCTATTTGCACCTTGTCTATAAAAACCTGTATCAGAATCAGATATAAATGAGATACTCGGTGCACCAGCACTACCATCTTCAAATTGTGCTGTTTCTGAAAATATAAATTTTCCTGTTGATTGATTTATTCTTGCAATTTCAATATTTCCATCATTCGCTGAATTACGAATATATAAAATATTCCCTGTTGCAGTTGAGGTATCTACCCACATTTGATAAGCAAAAGTTGTAGATGGGGCAGATGTTCCATTTGATGTTGAAGCTAATGCGACCAGAGCATTGTTTAAATCAGCCCTGAATGCTGGGAAACCCTGATTGGCAATATTCATATCATGCTGTGACATATTTATCTCCTAAGAAAGTTGAATTCCATAACCAGTTGCGACATAGTCAAAAGTCCTATTCACTACAGAGCCACTGCTATTTAAAAATTTAACAGTAAAGCCAGTTGCAGATTTATTACTTATAACATAGGTATCACCACTATTCAAGTTTTGTCCTGTTATTTGGAGTGATTCAAGAACTTTAAAGGCATTTGAATATGTTACTGACTTCCCTCCAGATGCTGTGCCACTTGCTACATCACCTTCTGCTAATCGTCTATCTATCATCTCAACCTTTACTGATAATGCTGAAACTGTTGGTGATGCTTGAGAATCACTAGTGGTAAGCACTAATCTATATTTAAATCCTCTCCCTTCATATTCTCCAGATATAAATGGTCTAAATGTTGTAAAACTTGCACTTCCACTAGCTGGGTCATCATCTGTTGTTGCAATTTGCATTTCTACATCTGTTGTATCAAAAGCATTTACATCTCCATCAAAGTTACCCTCTCTATCATCAAAATTTCCACTGGCATCATCAAATGAGGATACATATTCTACCCTATCAACTGTAAGTGAATAATTAATTCGTGTTTTAAATTTAGCACCTAAATCTGTTTTTGTTGCAAAATCATAGGTTCCTTGTGATGAAACATTACCACCACCACCATCAAAGTTTCCTGTCGCATCATCAAAATTACCCCCAACACTATCAAAGTTTGAAGAAGTATCTAATATTAAGGTATTATCTGTTGTCTTTACAACATTAGAAACAGTACCAGCAAATGAAGGATTTTCAGTTATTGTTTCAATAGTGTTAACTTGATTGAATATTGCATCTCCAATAAGAACTTGAGTTGATGCTGGATTTTCTGAAAGATTACCTAACTTATCTACTGCTTTACAAAAGTAAGTTCCTGTCATCGCTGGAACTGTGACTGATTGAGCAGGTCTTGCAACCTTTTCAACAACTGTTTGTGCTGCAACATATCTAGGACTATCTCTTTCTACTGTGTGCCTTATTTTATAATGTGACAAATCTAAATCTGGTACAGGAGTCCATGTTAGATGAGCAACATCATCAATGACATTTACAGAGAAATTAGTAACATCACTCGGAGGGGCAGTTTTACCAACCACTTGGTGTTGTGTGCTTGCAAAATCAGATTTTGAACCCAATGTTGTCACAGCCCTTGCTCTTACATCATAAGTTACTCCATCTTCAACATTAATTAACTCATATCTATTGGTTGACGATTTTCCTAAACTAACATAATTAGAATCAGTAGTTTGTTTTGCCTCTACCTCAAAATCTTGTACAAAAGAATCTGATGTGCTTACATCAACAATTAAAACTGTAACAGCTTCTTGGTTAAATGCTCTTAATACATCTGATGCTGATAGTCCTGGAGGAGAAACATTAAATATATCTGGGAGTGTTGTATCTGCTGTTATAATGTCTGTTTCTTCTGCACTCCAATCATATACTGCTGATGATATTTCTTTAAGAACAAGAGCAAGAACTAAAACTCCATCAGCACTCGTTTGAAAATTCCAATTTGCTACCTCAAATGTTTTTGCAGAAAATCCAAATCGTGAATTAGTTATTTGTATTGTGTCCCCAATTTCAACATTAAATCCTGTCAATTTAACAGGCACACTTAATGTCATTTGTTCCCTATTTCTAAATAGCACTATTTTTGCGATTCTTTGTGCCATTGATGGTGATGTTGTATATGCTAATTCAATATCCCTAAAAATTCTTTCTGAGTTATCTTCTGCCTCAAATACATTTGATGTAATAGCAGGAAAGTCTGTTGGTTGATAATTTTCATTAGGGTCAGCGAATATACCTTTAACAGCATTGAATGAATCTCTTCTTGAGTTTCTCGTACCTAGAGTTATAGGACCAGCTAAATCATCTTCATCTAATGTTACTGTTGGTGAAACATACTCACCCACTTTAATTGACCACTTACCCCCTGAATAATATACTAGCCCAATACATGATGATGTCATTCCAGTTAAAATTTTAGCGGGAGTTTGTCCTGTATCTAAAATACCATGACACTCATATCTTTTCTCTACAAGTCTTTTAAGTGCTTGTGTTTCACTAGAACCTGCTGTTATATTTATAGCTGTTCCAGCAGTAGCATTACTAGATGATGTAGCAAGTTTAATTGTATCGTTATCAACTCTTATAATATAATAAACTGTACTATTAGATAAACCACTTATATTAGTGCCACCCTCTGTTGAATAAGTAACTGCATAACCAGTTTCTAATTCATGTCCTAGAATCGTAATTGTTTCATTAGATGAAGAAACATCAGTTGAGGCATTAAATGTTTTACTTATTGGTGTTGCCAAAGTTACATCTTCATCACAACTATTTGCCCCAGCACTAAATGATGTGTCATTTATTTCTGATGAACTTGCTCCTAGACCGAATCGTGAGTTTGTAAGATAATCCCTAAGACATAAAGCTGAGTTAGATGAATATGCTGTTGTTGATGTTCTTGGGTCTAAAACTTTTTTTCCTCTTACAGTTGTTGTTATGTTAGGAATACCATTAGGAAATACTGTACTATCAAATTTCAATCTTACATAAAAGTAAGCAATACCACTTAACTTATGTTCGTTTGTCCATAAATTATTTGATTCAGAAACTAAATCACTGTCAGCACTTTGTGTATCTGTTCCAGTATGATATTTAATTCTTACCATTTTTTCAGAACCAGATTTATATTTAGATTCATTTACAAAGCCATCAGTATCTAATGTCACATCATCTTCATTAATTTTAAAAGAAACAAAACTATCAATTTCATGTCCAGCAATCGCATATACCAAATGCAAAAAAGTGTTTGTTGCCCCTGTTGTTTCTGCATAAATTAAATTACCTGCTATCCTTCGTGTTCCGTAAATAACTTGCCTTGTCATTATTGCTTGTTTTAAAGAAACTAAACGACTTTGTGCTTGTGAACCAAATGAAGAAAAATTTAAGGATAAATCTGGTAGTTTTTGTTGAGGTGTTAATCCAAAAATACCACCAGTCAAAGCATCAATACCACTTGCTATTGTTCCAAATGCGGCAGTTCCCAAACTACCAATAGTCGGTCCTATTACAGGAACAGCACTAACTACTCTTGAAACAGTGCTTGTTACTCTTTGAAAGGCTCTACCTATTGATGACATTAAAACCACCTCCAAGCATATTGAATATGGTCTATTGAAACAAATTCAAGTTTGTCATCTCCAAGAAAAGCACAATTTCTCCCAATACATATACCCATACAAAAGCTATTTTTAGACCTAAGAGTAACTAAATCTCCCCTTTGTACTAGTTTGGTATTAATTCTAATTAATCGTTTATTAAATAGGCTTATCCAGCTTTTAAACCCACATTCATTTAACTTTTTTTTTAATTCTGTTAAAGATTTATATTTTTTATAAAATTCTGGAAATTTAGTTTTACCAAACAAGATTTTTTCCCATTCCAGAATAAATTGTCCACAATTATTTGAATCCCATGAAAATTTTTTATTTCTACATTCCTCAATATAATCTGATAGCTTACTTTCCCAGTTATGAACTCTCATCTTGAAGCAGTACCCCAATTTATTTCTTTATCTTGTAAATCTGTAACAAATTCTAATCCTTTATCGGTACTAAATAATGTTTTTTGTTCCTCTGCTGTATATCGTCTTTCATTTGGCTTTTCTAGGTCAATTAATCTTGATTCTACTGTCAAAACTATACCTGATGACTCACCAGCATCATTTATGGTCATTGTGTCCATTCTACCTTGAAATAATTGGTAAACATCAGCTATAACACTATAATTTGTGTTTAACATACCCAGAAAGAGAGTTAGAGTTCTGTTTTGATAATTAGCATTGATTGCTGCTGATAAAATGCTTGAATCAAGCCCAGATAATGCAACTGAAAGAGATGTCGCTTTTATTTCTGATGTTTCCTCTACTTTTGATATATTTAAAAATGTTCCGCTTCCAGTATATGATTCTGAATCAATTGTTATGTCACCATAACCAGTCCATAATCTTATATCGCCTTCTTGGAATTCTGCTTTGATTGCATAAAAAGGTTTTAGTGCATTGGCTGATAACTCAGTCAAAAAACCAGAGGTAAGATTTCTTGACATAATTTATCTCCTATTTTTTACTAAAAAAAGATTTTTTCTTTTTCTTTTTTGGCTTTTCTTCTTTTGGTTCTACATCTGATGGTATATTGTCATAGGATTTAGTCATTGGTATAACCACTTCACTGTCTACATACATTGCATGACCTGCTTTCATAAATCTTTCTCCAAGTTGTTTTTTCCATTCTTCTGAATCGTCAATCACTTCGTCAACCTCATATACTTTCGTTGTGACTCCTAATGGGTCACTTATTCCTATAGTTTTATTTATCATTTTAAATGGCATTTATTATCTCCTCAAAGAACTGAGGGGAAATACATCCCCTCATATTCTCGTCTATTAATCATTACGCATTATGAGCAGTAATCGCATTATCAGAAGAATGCAGAGCATTTCCTTTAACGACTAAAAGCCCAATAGGTGTTCCATTAGAGTGTGTGCCAGTTTTTGCTATCACACCTCTAATGTATCTTTTACCACCAATGTAACCTACTTGTGTTACTGTTCCTGTTGAATCAGGGTTACCAGAAGTTCCTGCGGTTCCTGTTCCATCAATCTTCAACCAAATACCATCAGCAGCAATTGTGCCATTAGTAATATCGGATTGTGTAACATCAGTGAAAGTAGAGTTATCATCAGAATGTTCAAGTGAAATTTCAAAGTGAACAGATGAAGAAAGTGTATCTCCTTCTGCACCAATGAAAGCGACTAAAGTTGCACTTTTATAACCTTGTAAATCTACACCTGTGCCATTGGCTGCGGCAGTAGTTACTGTAGGTTTGTAAGAAAGGGCAACTGCTGTATTATTTGCTAAATCAAAATTCATAATTAGTTCTCCTTATCTTAGCTTGGTACATATTTAGCGAGTGCTTCGTTCAATACAACTTGACCACCAACTCTTCTTCTTGCAACATATCTTACATTACCAGAAGTAGCTTGAGTGAATGGGTCACGCAAAATTGAAAGATTTACTCTATCTACAACCATATATGCTGACCTAAAGTCACCAAATACTACACAAATTGCAGAAGAGGCAACATCAGCCATATCAGGCATTTCAACATATGGATAACCTAGAATAGTATTAGGTACACCAGCAACCAAAGTCATTCCTGGTTGGAATACATATTGGTTATTTCCATCTTTAAGCTGTCTAATGTCAGCTAAAGTGTTTCTGTTGAATGCTAAAACAGCATTTTGATTGTATGGGGTTTTTATTGAATGAACTAGGTCAAGTAATGTGTCAGCAGTCAAAACTCCACTTCCACCTGTGACAGATGTACCAACATTAGTTGTAAATCCTTCAGGCTTGTTGATTTTATCACCAACTGTCATTGCATTACCTTCTGCTTTTGCGAATTGAGTTGCAAATTCTTGTTGCATCTCAGATTCTAAATCAAATACAGAATCTTCTAGTTCTTGTTCAGAAATATCTACTAAAGCATACACTTCATGACAAGGAATCTCTTCCAATTGTGTAGTGTACCCAGTAGTTTCACTTCTTGTTCCTGACTCAGCAGTCCATTGTGCTGTAAATGTTGCACTTCTGACAGGTACTTGTACGGACCTTTGAGAAGTTGCTCTTACTCTCGCAATGGAACGAACTGGTGAAATCTCAGTAAGAGTTTTCAAAAGTTCTCTCATGTACTCAGGTGGGGCAAGAAAACCAGCAGAAGTATCGTCAGAAACAGTTAATGCTTTGACTTCTTCAGGTGCAAGGGATTCTTTACCTTTTCTTAGCCATCTATCAAAGATAGCCACTTTTTTTTCTATTTGTTCAGCAGAGCCACCAACATTTGGTCTTTTTAAAATAGATTCAAATGTTGCCAGTTTTTCCTCGTGTTGCTCTTGTCTTTTTTTAGCAAGTGTTACTTCTTGGTTTATATCTTCCAAACTATTTAACGATTGCTCAATTTTAGACAATTTATCTTCAACAAGAGGGTCTGTTGAACCTTTTTTTTCCAAGTCAGAAAGTTTTTTATCATTGGTAGCTTTGAATTCCTCAAATGCTTTGCCCATTGATTCAACCGCTTCCTTAACTTGATTTTGGTCAACTTCAGACATTATTTATCTCCTTGTAAAGTTGTTGTTAAGTTATTAATTGAGTTTAATAGTTCTGGCATACCATCATCAACATCTCGCTGAGAAAGTGCCTTTACAAGTGCTTTTGCACCCACTTTAGATTCGTTCCTAGAAAGTCCTCCTACATCTCGTAGCAATTCTTCCCATTCCCTTATCGTGCATTCAGCACCTTTCACTTTCCTAACTCTAGCTTTAGGATTCATAGGAAAGGTTACTGCTGAAATCTCCATCAAATCTACATTCTTTAATCTTCTTTTTTTGCCATCATCATCATAGTTATACCCTTTAGCATCAACTCTATACCCAATAGATAAACCATCTATAGCACCCATTTTCATTAATTCATAAACTTCTTTACCTCTTTGTGTACCTAATGCTAATTTACCTTCTACTTTTAATCCCTTCTCATCTTCTTCCATTTTTTCATACACACCAATTGGCTCATCAGTTTTGTGCATAAATAACATTTTAATTTGTTTAGGACTTTTTTTTCTTAGAGAACTTGCAAAAGCACCTTTTTCTACAATATCATTCCCTAAATCTTTATTTCCAAAGATAGAAGCATAACCAGAAAATCTTCCTGCTTTTTCTTCGTCATCATCTTCATGATATACTTTCCATTCACAATTAATGTCTAAATATTTAGTTTCATTTTCTTGATTGTTTTGCTCTAAGACTTCAGTCATTTGTTTCTCCGTTTCTTTGCCTCTGTAACTACTTAAACATACTGCTGTTCGTTGACCTTTGTCATATTCACTTTGCATTTGTGGGTCTTTCATACACCTACCCATAAATTCATCTTCAGTTTCAGAGCCACTTGGTTTTGGTATTGGCATAATTAAGATTTTTACCATACTATTGACAAGAAAACAAGGTCATAGCATGAGTTTTTAGAAATGCCCCCAAATTTATGAGGGCATTGTTAGGAGAAGCTATTGATTTCTTGATTCAATAATCATTGAATCCCACACAGGTGCAAGATGGAATAATACATAGAATATTCCCATAAAAGCTAACACAAGTAAGAAAGTTCCTAAGTTCTGTAAAAAATTTTTCATTTCATTTTCTCCTTATTTATATAAAAGTTCATCTCTGTAAAAGTTTTAAAACATTTATTGGCAAACATATATTTATATCCAACAAAGTGGTCTGGACAATTTTCTACATAGTGCCAATCATTAGTTAAATAATCTTTTACTCTATATCTATTAGGAAATAGACAATATCTTTGAGGTGTGCTAAATCTTCTGTTTTTTCTGCGATTCATTTTACACCACCTTGTAAGAGTAAGTTTTGCCAGTAAGATATAATTTATATTTATTTTTTAGACCATGTGTAAGCCATTCATTACAACCAAATCTCAAAGCTGACCTAAGCTCTCTATCACCAAATCTTGAATCAATCTCTGGTAATATTTTTTTGAGTTTATAGAAAGTATTATTACCATTTTTGATTTGTTGCAATAATTCACAACATAGCCTTTCTTTGAACACTGCTGTTAATCTTATTTTATTCATTTTTTTCTCCGTTGTTTGGGGCAGATTTTTTGGTACTGCCCCTTTACCATCTTAGCTAACTGAAGCCAACCTCTCTGCTTTCCTCTTTTCATATCTAGCTTTTGATTCAGCTTCTCTCTGTTTTTCTGCATCAACAAAACTCTTAGCCCAAGATTTAAGTTCTTTGATATCATTCAAAGGGTAAGCTGAATGTCTTCCATAAAAACTGTAAGGCAATCTTTTACCCAAAAATTTTGTATACCAATATCTTTTTACAGTATCCCTCTTATGAATTCTTACCTTAACTTCTCTTGAATATCTAAGAGCAACTTTAGTAACTAATTCAGAAGTTGAACTTTTATCACCATACTCAAGCATATCATAGAAGATTACCCATTCAGCAACAGCTTTTGCATGACCAATTCTAAGCCATCCATTTTCTTTTTCATTTTTATGACGATTTTCAAATGAAACATATTCAGTTGTCATTTCAACTTTGTTGATGTCATGATATGATTTCATCATTTTAGTTTGAAATCTTGTCTGTAACTCAGTGACATAACATGGGTTAGGACTATAAAATGTTTTTGTTGGATTATAAACTTCACCATTATTTTTTTGTCTTAATGGAAAAGTAATAGTAAGTTTAAAAATTAAAGTATTCATGTTTTTTTCTCCTATTGATGTTATGATAATAAACTACCATAGAAAGTTTACCTTTGTAAACCCCTAGATGCAAAAAAAGATTGTAGTAAAATCAATGACTTAGCAGATTCCATAAAAAAAAAGTTTGATATAATAAATATTTTGTTTAGTTTAGTAAACATATAAGGAGGTAGAATGAAAGTAAATCTTTATCGTAATTCTGATTCTAGCCTAGTATGGTCAGAACCAGTAACACAAAAATTTTTACTCAACTTTTATAATCAAAGTCGTGTAAAAGAAAATGGTAGAGTTTTCTGCCCAATATTAAAAAATCTAAATGATATAGAAAAATATTTAGATGTAATAATAGAGAGGATATAAAATGCAACCTAATTATAATTTACTAAAAGTAAAACAATTAATTAAAAAAAGTAAAATGATTTTGACATACTCAATGATTTCAGCAGAGGATGGTCAATATGTAAGAGTTTACAAAAACGACCTTTTGTCATTATTAGAAAATGGTGTAGACTTTGATTTGGATAAATTTGATTTGCATAAGGATGGTAATTTATATATAAATTAATTATGACTGAAGAAGAAATTTTAGAAGCCATTTCAAAATCTAAGAAACCTGAAGATTATTTTAATTTATATGTTAAGGTTTTTGGTGAAGAGCCAGCATTAAATGGCAATACATGGGGTGAATATCCAGTGGAACAAATTGTTGATGCACTGGTTGAAAGAAAAAAAATAAAAAAGGATAGATTTAAAAATGTTGTTTATATAACTATTCCTTTGCTATATCTTTCATCTTTTTCTCAAACACTCTAAAAGTATTAGGTATATTTTTTTTCATCCATTGTCTTGATTGCTCGTGTTCATAAACTGCAAAAAAGTTTGCAAATGTTTCAGCATATTGTGCTGATGGGTGTGCTTGATAATAACTTTTTCCATGTCCATAAACATAGAAGTCATCACGAAACTGACCTTTTGTCATGGCATCTACAATATCAGACAAATCTCCTGAATGCTTTTGTTTGTATTCTTGAATTCGTGTTTTATATTGCATTCCTTTTCGTCTTCCTCTTGTTTTTGTTTTAGTAACAATTTTTTCGGTAAATAATTCTTTTTTAAATTGAGCCATTTTTTCTCTTCTCTTTGCACTCCATTCTAATCTTTTGTCTGAACTCCAATCAGTATCAAATAAACTTCTTTCTCTTCCACTATCAGTAAGTCCTAATCCAAATCCTAATTTTTCTTTGTCTTTTGCAAATGCTTCTTTAACTTCTTTCGTAGTCGCAGACCAAAAGGGTGCAAAAATTTTTTTATCTCCTTTTTCTTTTAAGTATATTTGATGGTCTATTGAATGACCATATTCATGTACTAATGTAACATCCTCTAAATTACTACTAATTGTTTTGCTTGATGGATTATAATAACCTTTTTGCCTGTCGTTAATAATTTTGTTTGGCTTACCTAATTTACCCATTACTTGTTGCAGTAATACTGGTGTGCCTGTCAAAAGTTTTTCATTATATTCTTTACTCAAGTTTTTTCCTCTTCTTATAACATCAACTTTATCGCTTATATCAAAATCAATTGTTTCTGTTACATCTCTAGCTTGTCTAGGTTTTGGTGTTGTGGTTGTGTCATCTGTTACAACATCCTCTGGTGTAACATACAGTAATACACATCTACAATTTATAACATTACTAGCACCTCCTCTTGGGTCACCAGGATATGCCATTGGTCTACCTCCTACAATGAAATCCTCATCCATGCCTACTGTTTGACCATTAGCTTGAACATGAGTTGCTCTTGACCTTGCATCTAATGTAGTTGTCCATCTTTTTTGAACATCAGGAATATTAAGGCTCTCTACAACTTTATGATTCGCATAACTTGCTGCATTATGTGTTTCTGTTCTTGCAATGGTGTTGCTTCTATATCTGTTAAAAGAATTAAAAGGTTTGCCTTGTTCTCTAATTTTTCTTCCAACTACAGGAACACCTTCATCAATATTAGCATTAATCACTCTTCTAATTATATTTCTGGTAGAGTTTTGAATCGCTACGACTCGTGTTGCACCAACTTCCCTTACATAATCTTGGTATATTTCTTCAAATATGTTTTGTTTTTGATAGTTTCTAAGCTGTCTTTCTCCAAACTTTTCTATGACAACCCTATAATGACTATTTAAAATTTTATATAAATCGTTTTGAGATTCTTTTAAAACTTGGTCATACCCATCAATCATTTCATAGCTATCAGCTACATTATCGTATAGCTTTCCAAAGAATACAATCATTTGACTTCTTAGCTTTCTTTCAAAAGACTTTCTTAGTCTAGTTTGCTCTTGAAACTCTTTACTTGCATTGATTCGTTTGCCTACTCCAATGTTTACTTGTTTTATTTGACTTTGTGTCTTTTCCATTTGAGATACTCAGCACCTTCCTCTAAATTAGAAAAGCATATCATTAAATCCGTCTTATTGGTAGCTTGGGGATTAATAATTGTGCATATTGCATGACCATATCGCTGTTCTTCAAAACCAAATCGTAATGCGTGTTCGTCATAGAATTTATAACCTCTTGCTCTTGCTAACCAACAACAAATGTCATTCTCTGGCAATTCTATTTGTTGTAAAGCCCAATTATGTTTATGACCAGCTATATAAAGATGGGCTGATGATAAAAACTTTGCTGCTTTCATTTGTCCATGTAAGTTATTCCACATAGAATGACCAGGAAAATCATGTGAAGCTATAATTTTTACCTTCTTATCATTAGGAAATTCTAATTGTAATCGTGATTGCCATTTTTCATAAATCTGATGAGGTCTTTTCATCCATTGAACAGGGTCAGAATTACCACTCCACATATCATGGTTGCCTGCAATAAGTATTAAAGGTTGCATTTCTCTAATTAACCATTCCACTAATCGCCAGGAATCTTTCTTTGTCACAGTGTGATTTTCATACAGTCGTGCCAATCTTCCAACCCAGTTGTTTGTTTGGTCTCCTAATGATGCACCATACAGACCTTTAGTATTTTTTATTATTCTCAAATCTCTTCTTAATGTAACCCAATCACAATAAGGGTCATCAATATGAGGGTCACCAAGCCATGCAATTCCAATCGGCTTATCTGTGTTTACTTTTACTGGTCTCCATCTCTTTTCATCTTCATGTAATTTTGTTCTTTTGAAATTATCTGTTAATCTATTTATAAGTTGGTCAATAGGCTCATCTGGGTCGTGTTTTAAATTAGGAACTGTTATTTCTTGTAATTCTTTTTTTACAATTTCATAAGGTTTATTATAATTTTTTTTTTCTTCTGTTGGATTGATATTATTTTGCTTCCTATACTTCCACAGTCTTGAGCATAATGTCGGTTTTGAAATTGCTAACTCTTCACAAGTTTTATCATAATTTTTTTGATTATTTAAGAAAGTGTTGTAAGTATCAACATATAGTTGATAATTCGTTTTCTTTGCCATTTTTTTCCCTTTGTTTAATCTTCTTTGCCTTTTGGTTTATATAGAGGATGTTCCTTTGGTAATAAATCCCTGTCAAATTGCCCACTTCTAAACCTGCCTGTTCTTACTGCAAATAAGAATGCGTTCACTCTAGCAATTGCCCACTGGTCTGGTCCAACTACATTTCTTCTTACTGACTCTGGGTTAGTTCTATATGCACCAACACCTCTTCTAAATACAGCACTAAGCATTCTTAATGTTACTCTTTTTCCTTTTTTATCACCATGTTTGTCATTATGTTCTTTTATTTTACCTTCTAGTGTTTTCTTAATCTTACCAGATACTTCTTGTTTTTCCTCGCAATCAACACAACAAGCCTTTTCTATTTCTTTTTTAATCTGGTCCCTTTTTTTTGATGCCCAAGTTTGTCCAGCATCTCCACCCCATAATGCCCATGCAATTCTACCAGCACTTGGGTATCCATCTTCTCCTCGTTTGAAACCTTCTGCTTGTTTATCTACTTCGTGTCTTGCAAAAAAACTGTGCATTCTTAATACTGTTCGTGGTGATAGTTTTTCTTTTCTAACAATTTGATTGGCTCTAGCCACACCTACAGCAGTACCGCCTCTATTAAATTCTTTTCTCCATTCAAGCCCTTTTCTTGCTTCTGTCACCATACCTTCTGTTGGTGTAGTGTCTATATCTTCAATGGATTTATCTTGACCACTTACTCTGAGATAGATTGAATGTGACCTACATGGCATGTAGATATTTCCATCTGGTGTTCTTAATGTGTGTGTTCCCTCACATCCTAACTCTTCTGCCCTATCACTTGCCTCTGATACTGTTTCAAATATATCCTCACCCTCACCCATTCTAGGGTCTTGTTGCACTAAATATTCAGGGTCGGCAGTGTGATATTTTAGTTCTTCTCCAGTAATTCTTTCGTAATCTGCGTGTGATGAGCAAGGCATAAAAACAGTCCCATTATCTGTTTCATGAGAATGTATACCATCACATCCAATCTCTTCGGCTCTTTCTTCTGCCTCTTCTTCTGTTGTAAAGACATCTTTTCTTATTTCTCTTTTAAATCCATAAGCATCATATCCCTCTTTAGTTGGGTTTGGTTCTTTCTCATCAAGGTCAGACTTTTCTGGCTCTCCTAGTGGGAATAGATTTGCACTAATGTAAACCTCATCACCACCAGTGATTGGCTCTAGTCCCAACCTATCTCTTGCTTCATTTCTTGATATTATTCCTTCTCTTACTGCAATGGTAACATTCTCGTATATTTTTCTTCTTCTTTCTGCCATAGCTGGTATTGAATCTATATCATATTCAATTCTTAATCTTTCTCCATAATAAGGGGCAAGATATTCATTAAGGTCAGATTCTACTCTTCTAATAAGTGGAATTATTGTTTCTTCATATAGTGATAATCTAGCCTCTTGAACATTTGAATAAGTTTGAGCATCAGGTATCCCTACTAATTGACTAGGCACTCCAAAACACATAGCAATATCTCTGGCACTCATATTCTTTAATTGTAAGAAGTCCATGTCTTTAGGCGATAATCCCATCTCTTTCCAATCAAAGTCTCCTTCTAATAACATGGCTCTTCCACTATTATTTGTACCTTGAAACCTTAATTCCAGGTCCGATATTAACTGTTGCCTTTGTGATTCTGTTAGTTGCACATTCATACCAGCCTCATCTCTTGGTCTAAATACAATTGCACCACTAGGTCTTGCCCCATTCATTAAAAGATTTACATTGTGTTTAGCTGCATAATTATGTTGGTCTATGTCAACACTTGCTGCTCTGATTGGTGATAATCCATAATAATCATCTGTGGGGTTCCACATTTTGAAATGTTTTATTTCACTTGCACCAGTTTCACTATCAACAGGATACTTAGCTACCACTTCTCCACTTAATTCATATTGATAGCTTTTTGGAATCGTAGTATTGCTAGGTTCTATTTTTATTCTATCTGGTCTTAATAAATGTAATTCTTTTGGTGGCTGATTTTCTGGTCCAGTTCTTAATACATAACTATTTCCACTTAATAATAAAAAAGAATATAGTGATTGAAAAAACTCATTACCTGCTTGCAAAGGATTTGGTCTTTCTAACAAATTAATTAAAGGATGACTATCTAACTTTATTTCCTCATCAAATACATTGAATTTAACACTTGATGCCCCAGTTGCAATCTCATTTACACACTTATACACAACAGCATTCTCTTCGTATCCTTCTTCTGCATATTGTATAAATGAATCTCTCTTAGGAGTTGAATATCCTACATTGTTGTAAACTGTTACTGGTGCTTGTTTTGTTCTTATGTTTTTTGTAAATAATTTTTTTATATCATCAATTATACTCATTTAACTAATTCTCCATAATGGCTTCCTTGAAGAAGCACTAAGTTCTGTTAATGCCCATACAAGAGCATCTAATCTATCTGGAGATTTCTTATTATCCCCTGTGTAAGAACACATCTGGTCCTCAAGGGCTGGAAAAATGTTTGTGTGAAAAACTTTTTGTTGTTCATACAAAGCAGATACTGGCTCTGCCCTTAACATCTTTCCTCTTGTTGCAGTCACTGATTTATAGGGAACATTGCTATCTATTGTTCTAATAATCTTCTCCACTAAATCACCACCATTGTTTGTTTCTGCTACAATTATATTTGCATTATAGCGATAAAATTCGTCTATGGCTACCCTACACCAATTATCTGGACTAAACTTACCACTTTTATCGTCTAAAATAAAGTATTTATCGTTTTCTCCTACACCTGCCACAATAATTCCTGTTTCATCTGAGTTAGCATTTGATGTAACAGCAGGGTCAATGGCTACAACTATTCTTCTTAATTCTGGTATCTCTTCTTTCTTTATTCTACACTTTTCTAATTGAAAGTGTGACCATAACGCACCTTCTACATCTTCTAATATTTCGGCATAAAGTTCTTGCCTGCCTAATCGTGTGCCTTCATATAAATCTTTGAATGAATCTAAAGCAGTTTGTGCTAAGTTATCTTCATTTTCAAAAGTGTTACCTTGTGTAACATAAACATCTTTATGTTTGCGTTTAAATAAATCTCTTACTAATGTAGTTGGTCTAGGTGTTGTTGTAATTACAACTTGAGGATTTTTACCTAATCGCAATCCAAATAATAGTTGGTCATACGCATCAGGGTATCGCCAAGCTGCTAGTTCATCACACCATGCTCTGTGATATTGACTACCTCTCAATCTATCAGGTTCACTAGCACTAAAGCCCATAATCTTTGAACCATTTGATAATACTACTTCACTTGTTGATTTGTTATATGATTTTGGTGACCCATCTTTAAAACATTCATTAGGTATTTGTTTTATGATGCCACTAACTCCTTCAAAACATACTCTTCTTAAATCTCCAATTGTTGGGGCAATGACTGCACATTGAGATTCTGGGTTTCTTAACGCATATAAAACTATATCACTAGCACCTGTTCTTGTTTTACCCCAACCTCTACCAGCTAATATTAACCAAACATTCCAGTTACCACTTGGTGTTATTTGTTTATCTCTAGCTGTTAATAGCCATTTATTGTAGAACTCTATCGTCTTTTGTTGATTTATGTTCTGCAAGTTTGTCCAATTCTTCCATAATTCGTTGGAAGTGGTCTGGTGCTTTAACATCAACTTTTAACCCTTCTCCAGTATGCTCTGTTTCAATCTTATCTTTCCATCCTGCTCTGTTCTTCAAATAAAATATCATAGCTGTATTGTCACCTTCTTTTGCTTTTTCATATAAAGCATTGGTTATTGTAACTATGCCTTGTGCTTTTCCCCTTTTTATAGCCTCCATTAAGTCCAAATTCTCTTTTTGTTTTTCAAATAAAGATGATTTTGACATACCTAAAGCATCAGCGATTTGTTCCATTGTTAATCCTTGAGAAGCAAATTGTTCTGCTTTTTTACATAATTCTTTCGTAATTTCTATTTTTGGTCTACCCATTGTCATAATTTAAACTACCATATTGCTTTTTATTTTCAAGTATTCGTTGTTGCCACCTTATTGATTATTTATTCTTTACCCTTAAATGTGATTTAGGACTAAGTTTTTTCCTATGTCTTACACCTTCCTTTTTGTATCTTCTTTTTGTTTTTTTTGTGAATGTTATTTCTACTTTATTATATTTCTTTGCCATAGCTTTTTATATCTATTTATATAATTATATTAAGTATGATACACCCTTTCTATGGGGTGCATTTTTTTCTTATTGTTTTAAGGGCAAGTTTAGTGATTTTCTTGCCCTTTTTTTATACATTCTCTAATAATATCGCCCATAGATACTTCTTTACCATATTTTTTTGATAATGAGTGTGCTTCTTTAGATAGTTGTTCTTTCATTGTAACAGGCAAAACAATATTTAAAGTTGTGTAGGGTTCTTTTAGTTTATAGGGTCTAGGCATCATTATACCATTGATTTTGAGGTTTTTCTGGTAATACTTCCTTATATACTCTATGAATTACATCATAATTAAAAAAGCATTCTCCGATGTTGCCATAAACACCTTGCTCTCTAACTTTCCTAAGAATAACCCTAGTTTTATTAGAATCAAAATCTCTATGGACTACAAGACCAATATCACACATATTAGCCCAATGAGCAGAGCCACTAACATCATAAAGTGTGGGTGGATTGATTTTCCCATTGTCACGAGGGAGTTTACTTGGGTGAGCAACCATCCACATAGTGATTTCATGCGTTCTACAAAATTTTTTACACTTACTGATAATATCTCTAATATGTTCATCTTCTCTCTTATTCCCTTCTCTTGTTGAGTTAATTTCGTTGTATGGGTCAATAATAATCCCTTTAATACCAAACTTCAAAGCACTCTGCTTTGCCTTAGACAATATCCATTCTATAGATGGTATTGTATCTTTATTTTCAATAAAATAAAAGTTTTCGTTTAAATTTCTTAAACCAAATTCTAATTCTTCTTTAGACATTCTTTGAGTTAGCCCTTCTTCAAAAGGCTTTTGAACAATTTTTTCTACAATTCTTCTAATGTGTTGGGGTGTAGAATGCTCTGGAGAAAATATGCAGAACTTCCAGCCATAGTTTTTATTCATGTTAACTGCAATTTGGTCTATAAAATTTGATTTACCATGATTTGGAACACCTGTAACTAAATGAAATGTTGAAGGTTGTATCTTATAAATCATGTCAAGGATTTTAAAGCCTGTAGAAAGTGGTTTTTGTATATTGCCTTCATATATATCAAAAATTTCTTTTTTGTAGTTTCTAACAGTATATATGCCCTCTATAGGGTATGGTTTGGCATCTTTTAGGGTTTGAATCAAAGTATTTCGCCCTAATTTAACTAAACATTCGTTTGCATCTTTAGTCTGAACATCCCCTTGTTGATTAGGGAACTTTACATGAAGGCATCTATCTTTACCAAATCTGTGTACTAATTCTAAATGAAGTGCTTTTCCTGCCTCGTCTTGGTCGGTTGCAATATAAACTTTTTCTACATCATTTAGCCATTTACAATTTTTAAGTGCTTGAAACCTTAAATCATTCAAATCAAACTTTGCTGTTTTTGATGCACCATCAGGTAGGGTCACAGCATTAATGACTCCTGCTTCATAAAAAGCAATAACATCCATTTCTCCTTCACATATAATTAAATTTTTTTGATTTGTTCTTTTCCAATATTCTTTGACATTATCAATGTTATATAATGTTCTTTGAGCATTTGGTTGTTGTTTAAATCTTTTATCATAGGTTCTATATTTGACATTTACTGTTTTACCATCTTGCATATATGGAAAACAAATATATCCATTACTTTCATAGATATTTAAATCTTCAATTGTTTTTTTACTTATGCCTCTTTTACTGAACCATTCAATGAGTCTGGATGATTTTTCTTTTTTGGGGGTAGTTATTACTTTGTAATTTGTTTTCTCTGACACAATACCTTGATATTCACAATTATGACATTTGTATAAAACCTTATCTGATTGTATGGTGACCGATAAGGGAGTGTCATGTCTGTTAACTGCTTTACGACTATTTTTACACTCAGGGCAAAAAGTTTTATAAGTTCCAATATTATAATTTCTAAGGTAAATCCCTAAATCATTAAGTACCTTCATTTTTTTCTTATCCTGCTAAATTGTTTTTACTCGTATAGCTTACATCATTTTGTTTTGTTTTAAAGTCCAAATAAATCTTTTTCTTTATCCATCTATCAGGGTTATGTATGTACTCACCTTTTTTGTAATCTATATAATTTTGTAAACACATTATAAGAATATCTTTATCTTTGCATTTTTTAAATTCATTAAAAGATTCAAACTTACCGATTTTTTTTCCTTTTTCATTAGTAGGATAAAGTTTCCAAAATTTTTCAAACTCTTCTGTATAATTATTCTTTATATTGATTGTATCTTTGATAGTATTGGGGTATAAATTTGACCCCCCTATCTTATCAATTTTAGCCCCCCTTAATTTGATACCCCTGTTAACTATCGTATATAGATTTGATAGTTGTTTTCCATTGGCAAATCGTTGCTGGCAAATTAAAATATTTTTTTCAAGCAATTCATCAATTGCTCGTTTAATTGTTTGTTCATCACAATTACAAAGTTCAGCAATTTTACTCTTTGAAGGATAGCTTTTCCAATCCTCATCAGCATAGTTAGCCAATATTAGTAATACAAGTTTTGATATTGGTTTAATATCTTTTATATTGATGCAAGTTGCTAAAGCATCAAATGACATAATTAGACTCCTATTTTATTGGTTTTATATTAAATATTTTAACATCACAATAATATTGAACTGCTTTCAAAGTTTTACACTCTGGATACTGCTCAACTCCATTTTTAAATCTTCTAATATTGTAATATGCCAGAATGTCATCTTTGGTTTGAGGTTCATATGATTCTAATTTGTCCTCATTTTTTAAGACTAAATATTTACAAACCATATATTGCTCCTTTTATTTAAAGTTATAATCTTTTATTATTATTCCCATTTTTTCATCACCTCTTTGGTGAGATTTAATCCAAGTTCTTTTGCCACTTTGATAATGTCTTATATGACCTCTTACTTGATGTAATCTATTCTTGTTAATTGAATCTCCATATCTAGTTGTAATTCTATTAGCTTTTTTTACTTCCAGCATTTTATATTCAAAACCTTTTTGGACATTACTTCTTTTCTTTATTGGCAAAGATGATTTAAATGTCATTGTTTCAGAACCCTTTTGATTTATGAAGTTTAAAAGATTCAAATAAACAAATATATTCAATTGGGATTGTGGTGCACTAACTTCAGAAAATACTTTTTCCATATTTGAAAGGTCTAATGTTTTTTTCTGAATAAATGATGGCAATATATCAATGAAAGTCATAAAAGACTTTTGAACTTCTTCTCTATATTGTCCAAACAACCTATGTTGAAGTTCACTTTGTCCACTTTCAAATTGTGGTCTAACTCTTCCAATACCACCTTGAAAGTCAACCAAATAATCTACCAAAGATAAATTCATTCTTTCTGGATAACCAACTAATCCACAAGCATTGTCAAATGTTGCAATTTGATAGATATAATCTTCATTGTGTATAAAGTTTCTTGGTATGCCTACAAAGTCTTTTGATGGGATTGTTTTTCTTATCCAACACCCAGCCATAAATTCTTTGTCTTTAAGAAAGTATGGAAATATCATTAACAGATTATCATACAAAGGTAATGACTCAATAAATAATTTGTTATGATATTCCTTTACATCTTTTGGTAATGTGCCACTATCCTCTAAAACAAATAATCCTTTAGGGTGTTTAGATTTTTGTGCAAATTTTACAAACTGCTTGTATATAAAATCATCACTCAAAAATATTTTAGTTGCTGACAACAAATTGCCTTTGAGTCTAAACTTATCTGATTCAAAGCCTATTATGTTATGATATTTTCCAAAAGTTTTTTTTGGTTCATCAATACCATGTATCAAATGCTCTAAAAAGTTTTCATATTTAGTTTTCATTTGGTACTCCCTCTTAACCATTTTTATAAAGTTGCTTCCCACTTTTGAATGTAATTTTTCCAATCAGAACCAAGAGCTTTCTTTAACTTGTTTTTGCAACAAGTTCCTAAAAAATGAGCACCTGTCAATTCAACCTTTTTCTCATTTTCATCAGTGCAGTCATCTAAATGAGCAGCAGTAGTAGCACAACCTTCAACAGTTACTATTGCCCATCTATCTCTGCTAGAGTCACAACTAATATCAACTGGTCTGCCACAAATTTGACAAGGTTCAGAGTCTTTATCATCCCATTTAGAATGACCTGCATACAACTCATATATGTCCCAATGATTTCTATAACCCTTCCAATCAACATCTGCTTCTATATTGGCAACTCTGACACAGTCAATCTTATCAAAACTGACTTCTACTTTATTTACTTTACTTACCATTTTTTTCTCCGTTGTTTTTTTGGGGCTAACTTGTGGTGTAGCCCCTTGACCATTTACATAAAACCATATCCTTCGTTTGAGTCTATTGTTTGTTTCCAATATTTATATTCTCTTGGTACTATCTGATTAGCATCACACCATCTAAGATATTGCTTTCTTTTTTCAATGTAAGCTGAGCCAAATTTTGAAAAGATGTTATGTGTAAAAGACATAACATTATCGTAAGGCAAAATATTGTACTTTTGAAAAATATCAGAATTGTAAAAATTAATTTCTCTACTTAAATAAAATTCAACAAAAGCCGTTTTTATTTGGATAACAAAATATTTTTTCCAAAAACCTTTTAAATTGTGTTTTTTAGTATATGTATTGATGAGATTAATTATATTATTATTAATTTTTATTACTGTATCAAAATCATAAACTCGTCTAAGACTTTGAAATTGATATCTTGATAATTTTCTCATTTTTTCTCCTATTGTTGTTATTATAATTACAGATTATAGTATAAGTTTATCCTTGTAAACACCTTTTTTTAACTTTTTTTTATTTTTTTTATTTATGTAATAAAATCAATAACTTATGAAGTACTTTTTTTTTATTTTTTTTTGTGTTTTTTATTGTCGCATTTTAAAAATGTTACGGATATGTGTGGCTGTCATAAATGCACAGAGAACATACATTGATTCTATTTGATGGAGATAAGAAAAAGCCCACCAAAATATTTGACTGAATAAACCAAAATATGGGGCATAGTTCCATTTATTTCCATATTGCCAAATAGAAATAATTGCAGTAATACTTGCTATCCAATTAATTATTTCAATCATAAATTTTATGATAGGTTTTTTTAAGGAATCTTTTTATAAAAGATTTTATCCATCCTTTAAGATAAAATTTTGCTATTCGTATTGGAATAAGAAGAGGTGTTGTTAGCACATCAAATACTAGAAGGAATACATCAACACTTGCATCAATGATATTATCAGCATTACTAAATCTTTCTTTTATTTTTTTAAACATTATTTTTTCTCAATGTTATTTTTTGCAAAACCAAAGTAAGCACCTACTAATGCACTTAATGAACCATACATCATCATCAATATAGATTCAGCACTTTTGAATCTATCTGGAGAAATGATTACTGCAATAGTAGTAATAAGCATCATAGCTAATGCAGCCCATGCCATATACCTCCTATTTTTTTGATAGGTTTTTTTATTTATTTGATTCATAAAATAATCTCCTTCCTTTGTTATTCCAAATAACCACAGGACAACGATATTCTCCTGTTTTGTATTTCGGAAATTTTTGGTTGTGACATTCTTGTAGTCGTATAATCATAAGTAAATTGTAATCGCATAAATCAACAAACCTCCACCTAATAAAACACCAACTCCCACTATAATTGCATTAATAATATCTTCTCTTTGTTTTCTTGCGTATTCCATATCCAATTTTCTTTTTTTTCTTATTTGACCTTGTATTCTTAAAATTTCATCCCAAGCCTTCATACCATAAGTGGCAATCATAAAGTTTTTCAACTCACCTTCCATTGCCTCAGCTTTTTTCTTTGCTGCAAATGTATCAAGTGCTTCTTGCTCTACATTAGCAATTTTTTTTATCTTTTGTTTTGGAGGGTTTTTAATGTTTTCAATTGCATTCATCCACTTGCCAACATCACCCATCATGGCTTGAGCATCTTTGCCAAGTTGAAATCCTTTTTTAATTGTATTAAATGCAGTTGTAGCAACTCCAAGTGCAGAAACTGGGTCCACTTTTTACCTTTTTTCTTGTATCCAAGTTTTTGGAGTTGTTTATTGCCTTTTGGCTATTACACTATACTAGAAAACTTCAACAATCTCAATGGGAGGTTCGTATGTTTCTAAAATCTTCTTTTTTAATTTATATGTTGATGTTTTTGTAATTGGCGATTTAACATCTTCAATTATGAATTCTAATTTATCTATATCAAAATATTTAAAATCACCTATGTAGTTACCAATTTTTTTACCATTCACAATCAAAGGTATTTTTGGTTGTAATTCAAGATTTTTTATTTTTTTTGCTTTTTCTAAAATCTTTAACTCTAAATATCTGTTAGCTTCTTTTTTTGAGTGAAATTTTATGCCATTGATTTCAGTTATTTTGTTTTTATACTTCATCTATTTCTCCAATCTCTTTTGTCACCTCTCGGACTTTCAATTGTTCTTTCACAAACATGGTCACTATGAGTCGTAATAACAATTTTTTCTTTGTCAGTGCAGGTATAAAAACATTTTACAGAATCCTCACCAAAAAAAGGGTCTACCCTTTTCTCTTTTGTCAATCTACAGTTTACATAATATTGATTTCTCTCATCATATAATTTACTTTTACCACTCCATTTATAACTCCATGTATTTGAATTTATTGGATAAAGCAAAAAAATTAAAATAATTAGTTTAGTCATACAAACTTTTTTCTTTACATTCTATTTTAAATAATTAAGATGATACTAGAAAAATCCCTAAGAGGTAACAATGAAGATAAAAAAACCAGATTACTATTCGCCAAGCACAATCAATTTATTTGTTCGTGATAAATCAAAGTTTATTATGAAATTGGCAAACATTGATTCGTTTGAGGGTAACTCCTCAACAATAAGAGGTGAGTCAATAGAATATGGATTGGCAAGAAAAATTGCTTATGGAACAGATTATAAAACAACTCTTAAAAATGTTGTAAATCAGTTTGATTCATTACATTTTGGCACAAAAATACCTAAAGATGAAAAGTATAAAAAAGAAAAGAATAATTTAAAAGGATATTTAGACCAAATACTACCAACATATAACATGATTGAGGATGAGTTTATTGGTACACAAACAAAAATTAGTTTAGAACTTAAAGATGTAAGTGTACCATTACTTGGTTATGTTGATTTTGAATTTTCTAATCATATAAGAGATTTGAAAACAACCAAGTCAATACCGAGTAATATTCCTCATTCAATAAAAAGACAACTAGCAATTTACTCAAAAGCAACAGGTAAAGATGCTTGGGTAGATTTTGTATCACCAAAGAAAACTACATCAATTAAAATTGATAATGTAGAAGATACGATTTCAGAAGTGACTGCTATTTGTAAGGGTATTGATAAACTTCTTAGTATTAGTGATGATGCTAGGGAATTATCTAATATCTTTTATCCTAACCTAGATTCATGGGAATGGGATAAAGAAACCATAAACAATGCTAAACAACTATGGAGTGTAAAATGAGCAATGAGAAAAATCTTTTTCAAAAACTACATTCAGTCACAGAAAATGTAGAGAAAATTTATAAGGAACAAAATAAAGGAATGCCATATAAAAGTGTAAATCATAATATGGTTACCAAAACTGTCCGAAAACAAATAATACAACAAAAACTATGGATAAATCCAATTATAGAAGAAAGTATCAATCAAGGTAGTTCTCATAAAGTCGTTATGAGTGTAGAGATTATTGATATAGATAACCCTACTGACAAGGTAACAATAGGAAAATTTCCAGCTTTAGGAATAGATAATCAAGATAAAGGATATGGTAAGGCTATATCTTATGCTTATAAATATATTCTTCAAAAAGGATTCATGATGGAAATAGGAGAAGATGAGGAGGTTGAGGCTCATGATATTGATAGAGAAGATACAAAAGTTGATTATAAATATGATTTCAAGCCATACAGATATTTTGATTCTAAGGGTGGAGTCAAAGAAAAATATAGTTCTATGGCAGATTGGTCAAAAAAAATATCTAACTTAATTTATTATATGCAGTCTGGTGATTTTAAAAATTTACCAACATTAAAAGGCAATAGAAAAGAAATGGAAAGAGTATGCTCTACTCTCAAAAGATTGCCAAAAGAAAAAACTAATAATGTTCATAAAGTTACATTAGAAACAATAGAAAAAGCAATGGAGATATTAAATGCATCAAACTAAAGTTAAAACAATATGGAAAGGCACAACTGTTGCTGTAAATGAATTTGAGATACAAAAAGGAATCTTTGCTGGCGGTCTTAGAATAATTCATGATGATGAATTCATGGATGTTTCTACAGAAGAACTATTGTCTATTGATATGGATATAAGGGGAAGAATCTTCAAAGATAAATGGAAACCAAATAAAACATATAGATTAATTGATTTTAATTGGAATCCAGATAAACAACATAAACTTTTATAAGGAGTAAAATATGGAAGATAAAAAACTTAATAAAGGTGCATTATTTAATGCCTTAGACCAAAAAATATTTAAAGGTGGAAAAATAAATGTTAACGGTGATGAGCAACAATTTTTAGTTGCACAAAGTAAAAATAAAGAAGGTAAAGATATTTATCCACTTTATTTACAAGTAGGATGGATGAATATTAATACAAAAAAAACAGAGGAAAAACAACCTGATGTTTATGGTCATTTTGATTTTAATACATTTAGATTTAAAGTAGCAGGTTGGAAAAGACAAAGTGAAAAAGGCACAAATTATTTATCAGTGGCTGTTCAATTTGATAAACAAGAATCTATGAAAAATGATGGTTTTAATGAAACAAAAGAAAAAATAGATAAAAATATATCAGAAACGGAGATAGAAGATGAAGTACCATTCTAGTAGATTAGATATAGATGCAATACAAAGCACAGACCCTGAGTGGTACAAAGGTGCATTAAAAATAATCAGAGAAATAAAAACTAATGCAGGTTTTAGATATGAAGAAGAAATATTACCAATTGATAAAAGGGCAGTTGTAAAAGCATTTAATCTAAATCCTAATCAATCTGATGTTTTGAAGTATCTTTTACGATATGAAAAAAAATATCCAACTAGACAAGGGCAAATAAGAGATGTATTAAAAATGATTACTTATGCTTCTTTTATATTAGAAGATTTCGGTAAAAATATTGATGGTCTTAAAACTGCTATAGATGAATGTGAAAAAAGAAATGAAAAAGAGGTATCAAAATAAAAAGCATATTGATTATATACATACTCTTAGTTGTTGCTGCTCTAATAGTGAGTGCAATGGAGTAGTGCAAGTTCATCATCTTTTAAAACCTTTTGATGGAATTAGAGGTATGGGTATGAAATCTAATGATAAAAATTTAGTGCCATTATGTGTTTATCATCATAATGAGTTACATAGAATGGGTAATGAATATAAATTTTCATATAAATATTTTGGGTGGGAAGCACAATTAAAGCATATCGCCCAGACACATTGGTTAAGGAGTCCAGCTTATGAACAAGACAAATAGAATTACAAAGGGTACATATTCTGATTTTAAAATTGTAAAAACAAGAAATGTGGCACAAATTATTGTTGAGATACCCTTAGAGCAAGCAGAAGAGTTTGTTACAATGTTTGGTATGCCAACACCACATATAGAAAAATGGGTTGCTGTGGCTCGTCTGAATGATGAGATTGTAGAACATAATGATGAAGCTATTTCTGCAATTCAAAGATGTGGGATTATGTGTAAAGATGAAAACTTTGGTTTATTTTTAAAAAATGTTAGAAAACTTGATGAAATAAATCCTAAAGACCCTGAGTCAATTGCGAATGGTCTTAGAGCCATATTAGGCATAAAATCAAGAACCGAACTTAGAGATGAAACGAATAGAATAGCTTGGAATAGATTGTTAAACGAATATGAAAGTTATTGTTTAAAAAATTAATTATCGTTCCCATGTTGGAGTAAGTTGCCAGTTAGGATTGCTGTACCTATGTTTTTCTTTTTTCATGTCTTTGTAATCCAAATATTTTTCTCTTATATACCATTTCATAGAATAATTGTGATACTCTGGTAATTTTTCATAGAGTTCTTGCCATGATAAAATATTTTGAGTTTGCATTATCTCACTTATTGTTTTATCCAACTCTTTCAAATCAACCATATTTCCTTAGAAAGTTTTAATTATTTAAATAAAATGTTTACTTATATAAATTTTAGGCTTATATTAACATAGTTTTTTAAAAAGAGAAAGGACTAGGATAAGTGAAAGATGATTTTATCATGATACCAAAAACATTCGTTTTTAAAGATGGGGTAAAGGTTTATGATTTTAAAGCTATGATAAATTATTTTGAAAATAGATTGAAGGTTATGGGATATGACAAAAGCACAAAAATTTAGAAATTTAGTGAGAAGCATTTTGATAAAGCATTATGACCAAGATACATACAAGAGAATTGTAAATCAATTTTATGATGATATTTATGGCAAAAAAAATAATTGATTAGGTTTTAAATATAATAATTTTTTAGAAAGGGATTAAAATGAAGCAATATGAACAATATCATAAGTTTACTGGAAAACAATTCTATGAATTAAGAAAAAGCTATGGTTTAAACCAAACTAAATTTGCAAAAATGTTGGGATATACTAATAAATCTTACATTAGTCAAATGGAAACAGGATATAGAGAAGTTCCTAAACAAGTTGCTTTTTTATGCCACTTATTAAGAGAAAAAGGTGGAGTAAGCTAATGGTAATTGAATTGATAACAAGTATATCTGCAACTTGGAATATTATTAAATTTTTTAATGATGATTATTTTTTTGAAAAAGAAAAAGCAGAAAGAGAAAATACCCATTGTGAATTTAAATATGTAGGTAAAACAGTAGTAAAAGATGGTGAAAGACTATTTGAATTAACTGACCCACAAGGTGAAAAATATATTTTATTCAAACAGGTTTGTGAAAATAATCAGAGGAAAAATAAACAAAAATGATGAAAGCATTTTTTTTAGTTATTTTTTTACTAAATGATGATTTCACTCATACACAATATCATATTGGTAGATTGCCTGGTTGTGGTTATGCTAACAGCATAGTCAATACTTGGATTGAATCTAATAAAGTAGATAGAGATAGATATGCTGGATATTTATGCTTATCTTCAAAACATTATTGGGATGAAGATTTACCAAAATTAAAACTAAAACAAAAGGAAAAATGAGCAAAAAAACAATACAAGAAAGATTATTTGATACACCTGAAGATTGTAAAGAAGAGTTATCGGTGCGTAGATTGATTAAGAGGATACAAAATTGTTTAACACAGGACCTACTGAAAAAGGAATATAGAGAGCAAAACACACACAATCCTATGTTTGGGCATTGTTATGTTGCGACTGAAGTTCTCTATCACCTCATGCAAACAAAAGAAAAGGTCAAACCCTGTTGTGCTAAAGATGAAAATAATATAACTCATTGGTGGTTGCAGTATAAAGAGAGTGGAAAGATAATTGATGTTACAGCCGACCAATACCTTTGCGAAGGAAAATACCCTCCTTATCCAAATGGAAGGGGAACAGGCTTTCTAACTAAAAAACCATCAAAGAGAGCACAAATAGTAATTAACAGACTTAGTGCCAAATCATGATTAATAAAAAAATAACAAATTCTTTCAATGAATCAAAAAAATTATCATTTGTTATTTGTAGTCAATGTGGGGCAGAAAAAAAATTATTTAGCACTTTTGGAAAATTAAAATGTAAAGATTGTATTGATAAATCAAAAACAGGCAGAAAAGGACACTCTGGTATGATTTATCATAAAAACAAATCAATACCATTAGGTTTGTTTGATGATGGATTAAAATTAGAATGTGTTAAAAAATCAAATTATTTATTTGTAAAATGGTACATGGAACATTATCCACAAAGTAAAGGAATTGTAGGTAGACAAATTAATTACTTGATTTATTACGGACACTCACCAATAGGAATAATTAGTGTTGCATCTCCTCCTTTAAAATATTCAATTTTTAGAAAATACTTTAAAGTTAATGATGATTTTCAATTTTTAAACAATAATGTGTATAGAATAGTAGAAAAAACTAATGATAAAAATTTAGGAACTAAAATACTAAAATTATTTAGAAATAGAGTAATAAAAGATTATTACGATAAATATAAAACTAATTTACTTGGTTTAATTACTTTTGTTGAGCCACCAAGAACAGGTGCAGTATATAAAGCTGATAATTGGAAATTTTTAGGAGAAACAAAAGGTATAACAGTAAGAAGAAAAGGTAATAATTGGTTTGAAAAACAATATGTAAAGGGGGCAAAAAAATTGATATTTGCCTATAAATATACATGAAGAAATCTTTGATAAAATACTGGTCTAAAATATTTTTAAAAGCATTTATATTTGTTGATTTGTTTATTATCGTTTATTTGTGTGCTATCTTTTTATTAATAGGATTAATAAAAGATTTTAAATATGCACAGAACGAATTTAGATACATTATGGGATTGTGATAAAATGGCACTTGCAATAAATCCAAAACAAAATAAAAATTCTCATGGTGTTGTAACTTGTGGGGATTTATCAAAATCTACTTGTGAAAGAATCATTAAAGAACATAAAAATAAAATTCATAAGAAAGTCAAGGGTAGGATTCAAAAAAATAATAATTTTATTATTGATAAAAAAAGACAAGTGGATGTTTGGGTTATTCATGAATCGGCTGCATGGATTGATGAGATTATTATTAATTCAACTTATACTGCACTTGAATACCTTGATTATGATGTAGTTGGCTTGTTGGAAAGACCTCAACTGTTAAGATATACAGCCCCTTCTATTGGGTATGATTGGCATACCGATTTAGGAGAAGATGAAGCATCTACAAGAAAAATATCAATATCAATAGCACTAAATGACCAATATGAAGGAGGGAAGATTGCCTTTTTCTCTAATAAACTATTTCAACATAAAATGCCCATAGGACAAAGTTTAGCTTTCCCTTCTTTTCTTTCACACAGGGTTATGCCCATAGAAAAAGGTGAAAGATGGGCTTTAGTATCTTGGGTTGGAGGGCAACCATTCAGATGATAGAATATATATTTATATTATTTTTTACTATTGAGCCATTACAAGAGGAAAGAAGGTACTATGAAATTTATCATTTTTTAGGACAAGACCAAAACTGTATGCTTATAGATAGAGATATTTCTTTGTATAAAGTTTCTACAGAGAATTTTAAAATTGATAGTCAATGTATTAAATTTATAAATAGTAAGCCCAAGAAGGAAAAAAGAAGGGTCTATGATGACTATGGGAAATATCATGGAACATTAGAGTCATCTGGCAAATATTACGACCCTTATGGCAAATTATTAGGTACAGTAGATAAGAAGGGTAGAGTCTTTAGTCCTTATGGAAAATATAAAGGCAGTGTATATCAAGGACTATTTAAATAATATTTATAACTTAGATAAAAAAAGGGGTCAATTATGACCCCTTTATCCAGGAAGGAACTTTAGGTATTATGATTTATTTTCTACAAAATGCCAAAACATTTCTTCAATTTCTACATAGAAAACAAAACATGGATTTACAGTTTTGTAGATATGGTCAATAATTTCTCTTGGTTGTAGATTCTCATCCATCTCATCTAACATAGATTCTATTTTTTTTAGTTCTTGTTCTTTAAACATTTCTTTTTGTGCTTGTGACATTTTTTTCTCCGTATAAAATTAATATTAATTGCTATTGACTATTTCCATAACACGTTGAAGTGGACTTCCTTCAAATCGCTCATCAAAAAGCATTTCGGTTGTAACACCACAATTTATGATATTGCGAAGTGCAGTAAGTTCTTCTTCTGTAAAAGTAAGAGTAGTAAGTTCTGTCATTTTTTTCTCCATTGTTTTAATTATAATACATAATTAGTTTACCATTGTAAACACTTTTGTCAAATATTCTTGTAAATCATTGATTTTATTATATTCTTTTTTTATTTATTTCTTGGTTTTTTTGCTTTACAATATCTAAAAAGGGCGAATGATGTCATATTTTGATTACATATTTAAAAAACGAGTAAAAGAGGTCATCAAAGAAATGGCTCAATCTGGTGAGATAATTATTGATAACAATGAAATATTTATTACAGATGGGTACAAAGATAAAGATAAAGTAGTGTTTGTGCCAGAGTTTGAAATGATTGACAATAAAGATAAAAAAGATGATAATGGAAATAACGACACATAGTCGTTAACCTCCCCTTATTTAATCCCTATCGTAAAGGTAGGGATTACTTTTTTTTATCTTGAAGTAATCCTGCTAGTGTAGAAAGCCTGTTTGTTTCATCTAATCCTTTTTCTGTGACCATTAAACAATCCTTTTCTTCAACAACCATTTTTAACGATTGTAGAGAGTCAACTACCTCATCAATGGGCTTTGTGTTGCCTAGAACCTGTATCAAGCCTCCAAGCCTCTTAGATTGCGTTTTAGACAACAAGGATTGCTTTCTTTTCTTGTATATTTTCTTATTCTTGTTTTCCATCTTCTTTTTTCTTTGATTCGTAATAATCTTTATATGATTTAATTATTTCTGACTTCTTTTTAAGATTGTGTCTTATCTGTGCAAAGTTTTTTGCAATAAGTTGGTAATCATTATCTGTTAAACCAAAAATAACAGGGTCTATTCCTTTTTCTTCTAATTTTTTGAAAACATCCTCATAATTTTTTGAGGTCACGATAATCCAATCAATTCTTTCAAGTTTTGGTAATATGGGTTCTTCTAAATTCAAAGGCTCTTTTTCAAGGGGTTTAGAAAAAATTTCAAGTTTCTTAATTGATGAGCAACTTGATAAAAATAGAATTAAAAATATTATACTAATACGGAACATAATTTGGATTTGCTATTGATGGACATTCTCTGTTTATTTCACTTTTCTTAGTCGCTATTAGTTCTTTATCTGTTAATGGTGAGCCAGAGGATATTTCAACACATCTTAAAGCCATTGCACTTGCCTTATTGATAATCCTTTGTATTGCCTTATCCTTAGCAATAGCTGTTTTTCCAATATCCCTACCCTGCTTAGTAAATCTTTTATCTAAGTCATTTAATTCTTTTTGAAGATTATTTGACAAAATGGTTAATTTTTTATTAGTTTCCATAATCTCTTGAAAGTCTTTCTTTTGTTGTTCAATAGCTTCTTTTTGTTGAGCCACACTATCTTCTAAAAGCTGGTTGTTTGTTTTAAGTATTGCGTTATCACTTCGTAATTTTAAAACATATCCAACTCCACCAACTATTCCAATAATTGAAATAATAGCAACTGCCATCTTTGCATAACCCAAAATCATATTACTAAGCCTTTAGCATATCCTTTATCTTTGGTGTAGGTTAAAACTTGTTTACGATTATCACCACTTTTCAAGGAACAATGAACCCAACCTGAATTCATATCACCTTGCTTGTAACACTCCAAAATAACCTGGTCAAATTCAAAATGATTGATTATCATTTCTGCAAGATTAAGAGTAGACATCCCAATAGCTTCAATGTCTACAGCTTCTCCTTTGCAATGTTGACTTTTTTCACTTGAGCCTATTGCCTTTGATAATTCAGGTGTCCTAAAACCACTTGTAATAATAATCGGTTTTTGTATTCTCTCTCGGAGAGGCTCTAATATTTGTGTAGCAAGAAAAGAAAGTTTGGGAATAATATCTTGTGGGGGATTATTGTCAATCCCTAATCTTTCTGCTGTTTGACTTTTCGTAAACTCCCTTAATGAAAAATGTTTTGTTAGTTGCATATCTATCTCCAAAATTTAAAATATAAACCAGCACTCATTAATCCTAATATAAATATAACCAATGCTTGTGTAATTGTTTTTGTTGCTGTTTTCTTAACAGTTCTATATCCATCTATTAAACTCCTAAGGTCATGAATATCTTTACCTGCATCTTCATCTTGTAATCCTACTTTTGCTAAGGCAGTCTTTGCACCTTGTTCTGCAGCAATCTTAATCATAACAGCTAATCTAGGGTCTTTTATAATTTCTAATTCTTTTTTATCCATATTATATCGCCTCTGAACAACTAAAACTAAATCCATAAGTAGATGCTCTATCTGCATCCCATCCTATCTCATTGGTATCCAATCTCCAAACACCAACACAATTATTAATACTGCAAGAAGTAGAAGTTGTAATGGCAACTTTTAATGCTGGCTCTATTTGTATGGTTGCTGTTCCAGAAGCACTAGCATCTACATTCTCAACTATCATGTGCAATTTACTACTGCTTCCTGTTCCAAATTGGATATAATCACCTTTTACTAAAGCACTACTTTGAGAGTTGGTTAATCCACTAACAGGAATATCATAAGCACCTACAGCAGTATTACTTGCTATGGTTAATGATGATTGCGTTGCATTTCCTCTTTTTGTTTTTGCATCTGGGTCACCCATTAAAAAAGTACCTCTCATTCCATGAAGTTGCATAAAAAATGTTTGATACTCAGAGGCAACAGCCCTTCTCATAGGGGCAAGTGTGATTGTAGATGCCCATAAAGCAAAGCTATGCTCATAGACTTGTTGCTGACCAGTAAAGGGTGATTGTGACATCCCCACAACTCTTTGAAGATTGAAATTACTTCTTGTAATACCAGTTGTTGTTGGTAATGTTAATGGAAATGTAGGGAATGCCATAGTTGTTCTCCTTTATCTAGTGAAGGCTGCACCAAAAGTTCCACCTCTTAAACGACTATCTGCAACTGCTTGTAATGTTTCTTGTTTAATTGCTGGAAGCATATTTAACACTTCTGCTCGTACAGTTTGCGAAACTCCTGTTGTTATATTTATATTTTGATTAATTACTGTTTCTTGTCCACCTAAAGATTTCATATTATGGTTAGGTACAATTCTACCACCAGAATTTGGCACAAATATCTCTGGTCCTCTTTCACCTACCATTACTGCTCTATTTGGTGCTATCGTACCACCACCAGCGAATCCAGCCATACCTCCACCAGCAGTATTAAATGCACCTCCACCTACATTTATCATTGATGCGTTCCCTGCCATAGACCCTGCAATAGAACCTCCTGCCATAGCCCCAATAGGTACTGAAGCACCACCAGTTACTGGTGCTAATGCCATACCACCTAAAGAAAACAATGGTCCGAGCAAACTTTTAAAAGAGAAACCTCCACCTCCACCTCGTGAACCTCCCATTCCTCCCATAGCACCACCAAAGATGCTTGACATTAATGGACCAATAACTTTTAATCTAAGAAATTCTGCTATCATTTGATTTACAACTTGCTTTGTAATATTACCTAAACTTTCCATTAGGTTTTTACCATCTGTAATAGAATCAGCAATAGCTTGAGATATACTAGCTGATGCTCTATCAAATATTTGTGTAATCTCTTGCATTAAAGGGTCAAGTTCTTTAAGTTCTTCTTTGAGTATTAGTAATGCCTCTTGAACCTTTGGAACATCTTCATCAGCAACATTATTAAGTGCTTCTTCAAAAATCAAGATTTGTTCATTTAATTTTTCTTGCTCTGTTTTATTGCCTTCAATAATACTTTCAGCATCTTGCATGATTTCATTGTTTTTGGCTTGTGCCTCCTCTAATTCTTTCATTACATCAAATTTTTCTCTTAATCTTTCAACATGAGCCGCTTGAGTTAACTCTGTATCATTTAATATTTCTTGAAACTCTCTTTCTTTATCGTTTTTAAGTCCAAGTAATTGTATCTCCTTATCCATATCGGCTAAGGCTTCTTTAAGTGCGTCAGGGTCTTTTACTTTTCCACTTCTATCTATTGGAGTTCTACCAGCAAGCTTTTGGGCTTCTTTTGAAAAATCTGGACCTCCTGCCATATTTGTTCCAATAGCACCAAAACTTTCAAGAGTTGGGTCTAAAACTTTTTTAGCTTCATCTGATTTCTTTTTTAAATCAACGATTGCAGTAGCGGCAACTCCTACACCTGCAGCTAATGCTAAATAGGGATTTATTGCGAAAAGAACTGCACCAGTTAGTAACCCTAATGTAAGTTTGACTTTTTCCATATTTTCGTTAAAAAATATCATAGCATTTACTGCACCTTCTATAGCATCTGCTAATGCCACACCTAATGATACAGCTAGTTCGTCTAATCTTTCCTGATTATCTTCAAGATGATTGTTTAATCCTTCAAATTTTTTCTGTAAGGTGTTGAAAAATTCTGAGTCACTAATTAATCTTTGAAAGTTAAATACTTTATCTCCAATCATTGATAAAGTACCACCAAGTGTACCAGCTAACCTATCAGTTGTATTCCCAAATTCACCACCTGGTCCAAACACTCTATCAAATGCTTCTATAGTTTCCTCAACACTTACAGTAGCACCTTGAGAAAAACCAAGCATATTTCTTACACCTTTTTCTCTAAAAATATCAGCAGCGGCTATACCACCAGAAAATGACCTTTGGATTTGTGATGCAGCTGTTGCAAAATCTAATCCTGTCGCACCAGCTACATTACCAGTAATTTCTAATATTTTACTTAATTCATCAGCATTTTCAGAAACAACAGCTAGATTTCCAGCACCTGTTTGAATTTCACCTAAACTGAAAGGAACTTTTGATGCAAAATCTGCCATTACATCAAATGCTTTAGCACCTTCCTCAACAGAACCAAATAATAGTTCCATTCGTACTCTAAGGGATTCAATAGACATCCCTACATCAACAACTTTTTTGATAGCTATGCCACCAAATACAGCACCTATTGCACCTCCAACTAATCCTATTTTTTTTACAGTTCGTGCTAATCCTCTATCAAAGTGCAAGAAACCTTTAGACATATTTTTTGATGTCTGTTGTGTCTTGCCCTGTAATTTTTTTAATTGGGATTCTAACTGCTTAGTATCAGCTTTTATTCTTACAAGTAAAGTATCTACTGTCGTTTCTGCCATTAATCTGGATACCTTTCCATCATATCCTGTAGTTCTCCTTTAGAAAGTGGTTTTTTAGATTGGTCTGTGTTAAACTCTTTAAAGCCTTCCAAAGCAGAGTAGAATTCAATAATTGACATATTCCAAAAATCCTCTGGAGATAAGCCCACAATACCCAAGCCTATTTCCATAAGTCTTTTCCAATCTATGTCTTTGCTTTCTCCTCTGCTTGGTCGTTTCCCACATTCTCTTGTCCACTTGTTAAAGCAACTGTTAGTATTTCACCAGCAACTCTCATTCCGTCTATAAGACCAGCTTCCCATACCATTTTGGAAACATCTTTAGAGTCATAATTATTACCAGCACCTTTTAAAGCAGGTTGGATTACATTTACTATTTCAGTAATTGTAGCCTTTCCCTCACTTAACTTTTGTGCTGTCTGCACAACTGAACTTCCATTAGCATTTTCTATACGAATTAACGCATCAATCGTTAGTCTTGCTTTTAGAAGTTCCTTCCCCAGTTTTACCTGAAGTTCCCCCTTTTGTGGATTTACCATCTAGTTCTCCTTTAATAATTAAGGTTTCATTTCTTTCACCAACATTCTCAACTGAGATTGCTTTAATTTTATTTTCATTAACACTAAAAATATCATTTTCTTTAATGTTTAATTCATAAGGCACATCAAATAAAAGTTGTTCTTTGTCAACCCAACCTGACATTGTTTTGCCTTTATGTTCTATTTGCCATTGCACCCATGCCATATTAACCTACACAGTTGCAAATGTGATTGCACCAGAACTCTCAAATGTAAAAGAGTAGGTAACTTCGCCATTAAACTCACCAGCATATTCTAATGAGGTTAATTGAAAAGCACCAGTATAAGTTCCAAAATCAGGAACTAAAAACTGATAATTAGTTAGTGTAGAAGCATCAAATTTACCTTCTAATGTTGCTTCTGATGCAGAGTCAGTAAAAACACCACTGCCTGTTACTGTCATTGAGTTGACACCAGCTTGAGCCAAGAGAGTTCTTGCTCTACTTGAATCCTTGTTAGTGATATCAACCACTTCGTCATTCATTGATATAGATGTTGACCTCATTCCACCAATTGTTGTAAAAGTTTCTGGTGAACCTGCGTTACCAATCTTCATCAATAATGCACTACCTTTTTGAGCCGCCATAATTTATCTCCTTTCTAGCTGTCAAAAACTACGACACGGAATCGCATAACTCCATGTCTGGTTAAACCATCATCATCTAATAGTATAGTAAAGAATTCATTACGACTATTAGCAAATGATGCTCCACTTACACTTATATCAACATTATGCAATAAAGTATAGATTCGTTCTGCAATTTCCTTCACTTGCTTACTTCCTCTATACCTACTCCAAATGTGTATAGTTTGTGTAAATTCTTGTCCATCCTTGTCTTTCAACCCAGCATCTGTGGTAGTTTCATCTCCAATTTCAACATAAGGATATGATGACCCTTGAGGCACTTCGTCATAAATACGATTATTACCAACTAATCCATCTAAGGTTGAATCATTATTTAGGATGTTAAATATTGATATTTGTGTTTGTTTTGAATGTAAACTCATTTTGCTTTTCCTTTAGTGGTAGCAAACATTCTACGAATTCTTGGCTTGTTTTCCTCTAGGGCAGGAAACATAAAAGGTCTTGCTTTCATATTTTGTGTTCCAAATTCTAAAAATTTAGAATATTTTGCTTTTGATTCTACTTCAGCCACCATGCCACCTTCCTTAAGATTAAAGGTAATATTACTTGCTAAAAAACCAGTGTCACTTGCAGGGGCTTGTCCTTGAGAACTACTTGTATGCGTTCTTCTTGGGTTATATTTCTCATATACTTTACCAGATTT
>PYIK01325963.1_pt1 | contig 69487 bp, 68 predicted proteins | sample 3578011 | NCBI WGS metagenome assembly PYIK01 (sample SAMN08408022, study PRJNA431606) | Marine metagenome isolate SA_KN192-05_S13_70m, whole genome shotgun... | biome: marine; feature: oceanic pelagic zone; material: water; isolation source: 70 m water sample, 0.2-0.8 um fraction ... | reverse complement strand
CTTCTGTGATATGTTAATGGGTTATGCTAATAATCTCAAGGAGCGTAAGGATGCAAATGAAAAGACACCTGAGATGGCTGCTCAAGGTGGTGGTGCTGGTGAATTTAATCGTAAAGACTTCTTCTTCTTTCTTACTGAGGGTACATCACCCAACCTACGCAATACTATGTTGACTGGTTGGTCTAAACTTGCATCACAGTATTATATTGAAGAGTTTAGTCAGTTAGGTGCAAATGATTTCTGGATGAGTGCTGCTAAGGTACAAATGACAAATCCATCCGAGGGATTTCACGGATGGCACTATGATAATAGTGGTTTCTTTGTTGGTCTACGTGAGTTTGTATTCATTACATACTTAAATGATGTACCTGCTGGTGGTGAAACTGAGTTCTTGTATCAAGGTATTAGAATTGCACCAAAGAAGGGCACTACAATTATATTTCCAGCATCCTACACACATATGCACCGTGGTAATCCACCACTAGGATGTAAAAAGTATATTGCTACAACGTGGGCTAGTAGACTACCACGTATTGATGAAGAGACACAAGGACGTGATGAAGTAGAATGTATTGCACCTAGTGAACAGATTGTAAAATATTATAAGAAGTTTTAACCATTAAAAAGAGGACTATTTCTAGTCCTCTATAAACTTCCTTGGATTAATCATTCGACTGACTAACTCTATTACTTGCTCTCGTATTTGCAGCACATCATCATAACATTGTTGATTATGTGCACAAGAGCGTAATGCAGGGTCAGGTTTGTGTAATGATTCAAGTACTATTGATTTAGCACGATCCCACTTCTCATATGATGTGGGTGAATCGTCTAAGGTTCGCTGATCTTTCATCCTGTAAATGGTTCAGTTGATAGGTTAATTAAAATGGTTGTTAAGTCTGGATACTTTGAGTATGCTGATTTAACTGCGGTAGCAGGATCCACACAACTATGTTCAAACTTACTCCATTGTAATTTATGGTCAATCTTAGCTAGTACATTGACTTCCCATTTCTTCTTCTTTGCTGCCATTAGCACCCCTCACTAGTATGTTCAAGCGGTTCAACTTCTGGATAATCATTTACCCAGAAATCCTCCCAATCTTCTTGACTACTGCCTACATCACGAACAGGATACTCGTAAGTATGTTGTTGTTGATGCAAACGTCCAATTAGATCATCGACACGATGTAATTGTGTCTTGTGAAAATCCTGAAGTTCATAAAGTGCGTGCTTAACATCCGATTCAACATCAGATGATCCACCACTGAGATATTCTTCAACTACTTGACGTAGATGTTCATATCTCTGAGTCGCACCATCCATCGTTAAGACGGTGGGCAGCTCTCTCAAGTTTGGAGTAGAGATCACCACATTTGACTCCACTGTGTTTTTCTGAGGTGAATTGTTGGCTTGAGCTGAGGTGTTGTAAGGCATCGGTAAGAACAGCGATTTCGGATTGATTAAGCAGCACTTTAAGAAGTTTCACTGAATTTTGTACAACTACTGTAAGTATATACAGTATTTTGGGGCTATGCAGCCCCTAGAACAGGATTTCCTAACTGAGGAATAGTGTTGAAATCAGTCACGTCCCAACCGAAGTTGACTCGCTCTTGAACTTCACTGTCCAACTCGTTAGTGTTGATGAACCTTTTGTTCACCGTCCGTCCATTAAGAGATAGAACCTCTAGCAAGTAACGGTATGATACCTCACCAAAAGGTAAGCGTACAGGATAATAATCTGCTTGCTGACCAGAAGAGTTACGAATTTGCATTGGGTTGAATTCCCTTGACTACTCTAGTAGTATAGCATTAAAAAACCCCCTGTAAAGGGGGGCTTGTGACAGTTTGTAATGTGGTTCACTTGATCGCTTTTCCGCACTTTCTGATGTATGATGCACATATATTATCACCTAAGCGGGGATCTGCGGGTTGCTTAGCTCTCTTCTTGAGTCTATCATACTTCTGTTCCAGTCTAGGACGTAGATAATCGTATACTTGTTGACCTTTAAGGTGCCACAACTCTACTATATCTCCGTGTTCATAGCGTGCATAGTAATGATCATCATATTTCAAGAGCTTTTCTTCTCTTAAATACTGATCTTGCTCCTCCCACGTATCCTTAACACTGATACCATTGTACGTAGCGTTGATGTCTTTACCTATTGTTGACTTGTATTCTACTGGTTCACCCTTATCATATGCATCTGCACCACTATATGTGTCTGCCACATCGTGATCTAGTGCAATAGCCATATGTATTTCACGTGACCTAGCATAAGAGAATGGGTCACCCCACCCCTGATCTATACACACATCATACAATCCTTTGAAGCATTCCTCATACTTCTTGCGTGCTTCTTGTGGTGTGTACTTAGTCATCTGTTTCAATGCCCTCAAGGTCGTGTATATCTCTAGCAGGTACAGTGTGTAGTCCTCCTATGAGATAATAATGGTCTTTAATACCTTCAACTGTTTCTTCACCAAGATAGAACAGTTCATTAGGTGGGAAACTATGTTCCCTCAACATCGCTTGCAGTTGAAGATGAATCATTTCTGCGTGTGATGGTACATTTAGTCCAGTCATTTCGATAGATTAATACATTACATTGACGAAATCCGTGCATAGAGTTGGGATCTTCCCACTGACGTACACAGAGAGTAAAATAGGGGTCACCTACAAATGTGATGAATCCTTCATCATCACCACACTTCACGTGATCCCCTATGTGAAACTTCATTCAACTTCCTCGAAGTAAATGCCGTGGTATGCGTTGAACGCATCGAGTTCTAAGTAGTCATCATCGTGTACAGCACCTTGATCTCTACTTATTGACATACACATAAACTCCTCTGCAAAATACTCTGGAGTTGTCTGATACTTGTCACATATGGAGAAGAACTCTTCCATATGCTCGTCTTTCATACCAAGTGTATCTATACTGTATGAAAGGTCGGAAATTAACTGATTTAATGAGGATTCCATTTGTAAAGGGTGTAGATTAGGACGATCGTGCAAATTAAAATGCACGAAAAAAGGACAATTAGAGCGTGCATAGATGGTTACCTCATATAAAGATAGCCACCTGCCCAGTCAGCACGTGCATAACACTCCATACGTGAGTTAATGATGCGTAGATCATATCTAACGTGCTGTGCTGCTTTGTTCCAAGATGCTGGTTTGTATACCTCACCAGTCTTCTTGTCAATAAATGCGTGAACAGACTCTTGATTGTTAATCATCACGATCTTAAGGAACTTACGTCCTCTACGGATCTCAAACTTAGTGTCACAATAACCATTTTGGTCATAGTTTGCTTGTAAGCACTCAACGAGTTTCTGAGTCCATTCGTACACTCTGTCTTCCATACTCAATGGAGTAACCTTACCAGAGACGAACTCATCAACTGTGATCTCGTGAGATGCAGATACAGATTCAAGACTCATTTAAACTCCTGTGTGTGTTATGTACCTATTATAGTCCTTATCGGTACCGACTCAACCATCTGTGTGACAGTTTTTAAACTGGACAGTGTGTCCATCATCCACCTTGTCAGGCATAGCATTAAATGCTAGAGTATAACGAATTGTTTCATTCTGATTCTCAGTCACAAAGTGCTTGAGAGTCGAGGGAAACACGACCATTTTACCACCTTGTGACTGAAATGGTACAGTATCGTGCACATTACTGATCTTTAAGACCTCTTCATTGTATGGGTTAGGTTTTATGAATACCATATTACCTGAGTTCCCTGTCAGGAACACAACACCACTGTACAATGACCACGGATGGTTGTGTGCTCTATTATAGTCACCCTTCTTATATCTGTTAATCCAAGCAGCATTTATCTTAACATTACTGCTGTAATTACCTGGTATACCATTACTAATGTCTTCTAGCCTGTCCTCTGCCCACTTACGAAATGGTGTGAAGTCAGAGTATGATAGTATACCATCTTGTTGTGGAAAGTTTAGTACATTGCAACTAGAAGAACCACCTGCATATGTCTCAGCAGTATCCCAATCTACAACATTGCAGAGGGATAACAACTGAGCATATAAGTCAGATGGCACATCTAATTCAAATACTGGTGTTGGAAAGATGTCGTAGCGTTCAAAGTTCATTCAGTTACTTTAAGGTAGATAGCTACAGACGCTGCAAATGCAACGTACGACCAGAATAATATTGGTACTATCATTGTAACACAGGGGCACAAGTTAAATCATACTTATTAACCATCCTGTTACAGTACATACAACCTAGTGCAGAGAATGAGAAGTTGAATACTCTCATAGCACCCTCACAATGAGGACAAATGACATACTTGCCTTCTCTTGGTGCTCTTGTGTATCTTGTGACCTTAGGAAATTCCATTGATACCTCATTAATAGATTCATTATAGCATTAAAAAACCCCCTGTGAAGGGGGTTGTGTGACACTTACTGAACTGCTACTCGGTCTGGAACTTTGAATCCAGCATTCTGTACAATGTTCACTATAAATGCCTCAAGGAATATCAGAGGTAATACCACGAAGTCAAACCCACGTAATTTTGTGATGTCTGCTGGTGGTTTTACTTTAGGTGTCTCGGTCACTTTAGGTGCCTCTACTACTGGTGTAGTATTTAACACTGCTTTAGATGCTGCTGGTGCTGCCTTCTTAGCAGGTGCCTTGCGTGTACGACGACGAGTTGAGGATGTGGTCAAGTGCGAAACTTGCGAACGTGATACTATTATAAGGGTAGTTTGTTGGGAATGGTGGAAATACGTGCACTTTGTAAACTGGCATAGTCCTCGTTCAACTCACACCCTATGTACGAACGACCTAGATCCTTGGCTACCATCGCTGTTGTGCCACTTCCTAGAAATGGATCAAGTACAATGTCACCACGCTCTGAACCTGCTAGAATACAAGGACGGATCAACTCAGGTGGATACGTAGCGAAGTGAGCACCCTTGTATGGTTTCTTATTTACTGACCAGACAGAGCGTTTATTCTTCTTTGTATATGATTTAGTTAAACCAGTGTGAGGGGATAGGCCAGTGCCAGGATTATGATACTTCCCTTTAGTACGATCTCTAGTACCCCAATCTTGCTTAACTGGTTCTTTAATTGCGTCATTGTCATAGAAATACTGTTTACTCTTACTTAATAGGAATATGTACTCGTGTGACTTGGTACACCTATCCTTGACTGACTCAGGCATTGGATTTGGTTTATGCCATATAATATCCTGCCTTAGATACCATCCATCAGCACGTAATGCAAATGCAAGCATCCAAGGTATACCAATTAGATCTTTACTCTTATATCCTTTGAGTTTATTACCTCTTACTGGTGTGCTCTGTGGTAAATCCTGTCTAGTCTTAGATACTGATTGCTGTGGGTAATTACCATCACTACGATAGTTATAGTAGCTATCACCTATGTTTAACCATAGTGTACCATCATCAGTCAGTACATCACGTACCTTACTGAATACATCTACTAATTCTTGTACGAATTCTTCAGGTGACTGCTCCATACCAATTTGATTCTCTTCACCACCATAGTCTCTTAGACCATAGTAAGGTGGAGAAGTGACACACATACGTGGTCTCTCAGCAATACCAGTTGTTATTTGTGCTTTGAGTGTGCTGAGTGTATCTCTACAATCACCAAATAATACTGTGTCTCTCAACGTTCAACATTACGGATCTTCTCAAGTATACCACTTCCTAGATTCTTTTGCAACTCGTGGAACTGCTGTCTCTTTGTTGTATCAGTACAGCTATTGAATTTCTGTGCTGTCATCACCTCTGCAAACATATGTCTGTAGGTGTGTAACATTTCTTTAAGGTATCCTCTCTCATCCCTACTGAGCACCAAATCACGGTGGTCTGTTAGGTCAACAGTACTATTCTGAGTGTGTAATGATGGATTTGAATGTGCTCCCATTGGTTCCTGCGTAGTTGTGTTGATCTTAACACATATTTATGAGGTCTAACCTCAATTTTATATTATCTTAAGACTGTTTGAACTGTTGTAGGTCTTTAGTTACGATAGAGAATGTACCAGCAACACTAATATCATTCATATTAGTAGATCCAGTCCAAGCACCTAGATCAGTTACAGCACTGTCTACTGCAAACCAGAATCTTGTACCATCACGGTATGATGATGTATTAGAGTCAATAGTAGTAAACTCTACATTAAATGTACCACGAGCTATGATTGCCATCGATGTATCTGGTTTAGACCAGTAAACATACTGCGATCCTACTTCTCTGTAGCTAGCATCTTGCTTACTCATATCCAGTGGGATCTTCGTTGTCAAGCACTGACGATCATTAGGAGTACCACTGTTAGCAGCAGTAGATGATGTCATTATAGTACCGTGTTCAGGACCATTGATAACAAGACCAGCAGGTTCAGTGATACCTGATGTGCTTATCTTACCAATACGTGTAACATTAGCTTTGTCAGGTGTTTTATTATATGGTGTACCACCACTACCAATATCGTGTCCTAATAGACCTGATGTGACCTCAACAATATAACTATCAAGTTGTGAGAACTGATTAGTTATAGAGGTGAGAACAAATAGTCTATCCTCCCAACATCCTTGTTGGAAGAACCTCTGTTCACCATAGTTGTATACACTACCACCAAGATCAGAGTATGCAGCATCTGTACCAGGAACTTCAATGAATCCCCATCGTAGATCTTTAACTATATCAGCACCTTGAGAGTTGTTGATAACAAATGATGTCTGTGAGAATGGATGATTCCAATAGTTAGCACTATTATGTGCTGTTACTGTGTATGAACCTCTATTCTGTTCCTGTGAAGCAATAAGAACTACAGCATTAGTTTTACTTGACTGTGTTTCTTCTCCACCAACTGCAAATGTATGACCCCATTGACTAGAATACTTATTTGTATCCTGATATGCATCAACTGCCTTTCTGAAACTAAACGAACTTAATTTAAGATCATCACCGATGATATATCCTGAAGAGTTAGATGATTGGTATGTGACATTAGGAACAGTACCATTATATTCAATAATACCATACATTCCACGAGTAGTAGCTCCTGTCGTGTCATAGAGTGCTCCTGCATATCCTACGTAACATTTATTTCCATCATCTGAGTCTGTTTGTTTAACATCTAAACCAAATACACCATCAATTGCGTTGTTTGATGTACCTCCACCAACCTCAACAGTAGCACCAGTAAATGATGTGTTGTTTAATGTAGATGCACCACTACCAGCTACGTCCAAAGCAATAGCAGTTACTATTGCGTGTTGTGTTGGTACTGTGGATGATACTGAGGTATAATGTCCACCAACATATAGTTTAGCAGTGTTGGCACTAGTCATTGTGACTGCTGCACAGTGTAACTGAGAGTTAGCAACTGCATCAACTAGTGATGTTGTATCATTGATAGTAAATCTGTAATCCCATTGGAATGATAGATTCTTATCATAACAAACGATATAACCTACACCATAGTTGTTACTACCAGTTGTATCAGCAGTCCAACCAACTGTGTATATGTTACCTACCTCATCTGTTACCACATCTTTAGGATATGTGTTATACCCTGTATCATATATTCTAGTCTCAACACCACCAGTTGGACCGTGACGGCTGAGAATCTGTTTGCGTAATCCTGTTCCATCCCAATACTGTGATATAGTAGTAATACCATTAGGATGCTCTTGTTTCTTAATTCTTGAGGGTTCTAGGTCTCCAGTACCTATCAGTTTAGTGTAGCTAGCAGCATCAAAGTCTGTTTGTGCGTTGTCAGTATTAACTGTCTGATCAACAAACACCCAAGCAGGGCAAGATGCCTTAGGTTCAATTACTTTATTAACACCAGTTGTTTCTTCTAGTGTCTGTAAGAATATACCTTGAGAACTACGACGCTCTGCTCTATCCCACGCTCTAGTGCTAGTAGTATCTAACTGTAGATTCTGTGTTGGTGTCTGCCATAAGAATCTACCAGTATATGTACCATTATCTAACGTGGCTAGTCTAAGAGGACTAATACCAGTTGTTGCTTGATATGTTGCATCCTTTTGTTGTGGACCTATCTGTGATGGATTTACTTCCTGACCTGTATAGTTGTTCCAACCAGTACATAGTCTCAATAGTCCATATGGCTCAGTGTACTGACTAGCAGTTACATTGTTATCATATAACATTTCTTCCCAACATCTAATCAATGATGATGGAGTGTATGTAAATCTCCTGAGTCTAAGATCAGTAGTTCCTACTGGTGGGAATAGATCTCTTACCTCAATTGGTCCAATCAAGTCACCATTGTGAGGTAGTTTCAATACCATATTATCAACAAAATGACCAGATGATCCAACATTACTATCACTAACGTGACGTGCAGTGACTATCATATTGTTGAATGCATCGAAGTTGATGCTATCTAACAATACACCACCATTCTGCTCTGAGTTATAATAATATGGAGGGAACTCTCCTGCATTATTATTAGTATACTCTAGAATATTATCTACTAAACTTCTAACCTCTCTGATATAGTCTATGGATCCATCAAAATTAACCTTAGCTATCCATCCAATATAACTATTCTGATTTCTATATGGTGCACTCGTTGGTATCTTTTGAGTTTGATACACTACATTGCCAACATAATATATTCCATTGGCAAATACCTTACTATCAGAAACTGATATCTGTGGTAGTCCTACACTCCTTCTATGACTACTAGTGTCTGAACCTTCTCCACCTCCCATCTTAACAAGGTCATTAGGGATAGCAAAGAAGTTACGAACCCATTCAAATGCACCTGTTGCCTTGGTTACTTTCTGGAGTCCTACAAAGTTATGGTATCTACCAAACTTTCCATACTCTGAGTTATTACTTCTACCCATACCTGTGCCACCCATCTGAGATGTTGACGCAGGTGATAGTCCAGCAGTGGTAACATACTCATAGGTTGTACCAGCACCCCATTCTTTCTCTACCTTACATACTTTAGGTACCACAACTTCAGTTGACTGACCATAACGTACTAGTTCAAAGTCATTTGACTGACTGAAATCATACCTTAAGTAAGCACCTAAGTTCTCAGTGTCACGGTTAGCAGTATTTCCTGTATCACAGAACATATAGTACCACTGGTTACCAGCAGCACCACCTACACTACCAGCTGAATTATGATATCTACGCTCTTTAGTTGTACTAGTCCAAGGTATACATAGGTGTCCACTACTATCCAGTGTGATCTTAGCATTCTGATCCCAGCTACCAGGATATACTATCTCTCTAGCATTGATAGAGACACCAGTAAAAGGTACCTTAAGGATATGCATTGTGCTCTTAGACAATGAGAAGTCAGTACCAGTAGCATTAGCAGCAACCAGTATGTAGAAGCACAAGTTAGGTACATCCATTACAATGTTGGATGTTGACTGTGGTCTACCACCGAAGTGAGGACCATCTAATGAATATACGTCGTGTGATCTTATATCCTGACAATCTACACCAAGAGTAGCAAATGTTTCATTGTTAGGTCTTGTAGAAATTATGTGATTCCAAGGAGTATTATCTGTTGGGTTTCTACCTGGATGACCTACATTTCTAAACAACTGAAGGTCAGGTGCACCCATTAATGCTGCATCTGCTTGTGATAGACTTCTATTAAAGAATACATTACTATATGTGTGTGCAGTATTTCCTCCTTCTACTTTGCTTATTGCAGATGGATAACTGGTAGCATTTGAACTAACATATTCATTCTCCCATACTCTAGTACCTGACGCACTAAACTTAACGAAATGGTACCTCGCATCGTTAGTACCATCTTGCCAAGCAGCAGTTGAATCGTCTGATCTCTTACCGTTATAATTGTTTGCACCACTAAGATCAGTGGTCTCCATTACTACAATGTATACACTATTATCTGCTGTATTACATCCGAGTGCACAAGGGTAGCAGTTCTTTGCTGACGATATAGTATATTGCCACGACACACCACCAATGGATCCTATCTTAGCAATAACTGCATTGTATAAACCAGTTAAAGGGTTTCTTTCTCCATTAAGAGTATAAACCTCACCAGAACTCGATGTAGCTACATCGAACATTCCAGTAGGTTTACGGTAACTAGCGTCATTTAATGTAGCACGCTTAGCTTCTAGTAATGTATAGAAATTGCCTCCTGCACCAGAGGCCATCATCTTTCCAGAGAATAATGCCATTGTTTAGAACTCTTGACCAGATGTAAATCCGTGGTAAATTGTACCACCTGTAAAGGTAGTGAATAGGAAAATATCGATAGCGTTAGGGTTAGTAGATACTGTTGGTACAACACCACCAGCCCATTTAACTGTACGACCTACAAAGTTAGTTAGATCAACAGTCCTACCACCTACACCATCCTGTGTCAGAACAAGTACAAAACTAGTTGATGCTGCTGCTTGCTCACCAGTTACAGCAAACCCAGTAATGTTCTCGGTGAGTGTGACCATAAAAATAGCGGCCTGTGTAAGGTCGATTGGTACACTACCAGATGATATACTTTCACTCTGAACCTTCTCTGAGTATGAAGGTACGTGTAGTCTAGCAGGGTTGGATCCTATTTCAGCAGTAAAGTAATCTTCTGTCTCTTTAAATGAGAACTTAGCGTTGAGTTCAGTACCTCTTTCAATTTCAATACCAGAGTCACCATCTGCGTGTTGAATACCAGCACCAGTTTCACCAGAGTTGAGAACAATAGTATTATCTGAGATGGTAGTATTCGTTGTATTTACTGTGGTCTGAGTGCCTTGTACAGTAAGATTACCCGTGATCGTGGCATTAGGTGCTGTCAGTGTGTCTGTTGCAGCATCATATGAGAACCCTGTCTCTCCACCAAAACCTGTGCCAGTTTTATACTGGACTTGTCCGTCAGCACTACCACCTGAAGCTGACTCTGTACCACGTGCCAAGTAATTCCAACTTGCGTGTGGTGTGTTATTGTTTGCAGGGTCGTTCCCTGTACTGTTAGCTACACAGATATATGCAGACGTGGTTGCTCCATCATAGAAACTAACTGCATCATCAGGTTCATAAGCAGTACCACTATTGTACGTGCCTAACCACTTGATTTTTATCTTACCAACATCAATTGTGAGTGCCATTTAACTCAGAAGATACTTGTTCTCTTTACCTATTTAGTCTTACAGATCGCCTGTATTTGTGCTAGGGAATGCTCTATTAGGACCCCAGATTATTCTTACTGCCCCAATAGATCCAGATATACCATTACCTCCACCTCCACCTGAACCAGGTCCGAGACCAATGAAGGTACCCCACGATTGTGGTAGACCACCAGATCCACCCAATCCACAATGTGCGTATGCCTGACCAGCAGTACCTTGATATGTTCCAGGACATCCTAGACCATTGGAACCTTCACCTAGAAGACCAACGCCTCCTCCAGCACCGCCTTCCCAAGAAGCACCGCCAGCACCTCCTCCACCGCCACCAGATCCATTGCTACCATTACTTGCCCCAGAATTTACTCCAGCTCCACCTGCTCCACCATTTCCAGAATATCCACCAGCTCCACCGCCACCTCCTCTATTTCCATTCGCTGCTCCACCTGTACCACCATTACCACCGCCGTCTCCAGTGTATCCTCCACCAGCTCCACCAGTGATACTGTCACCCATATATCCACCTTCACCACAAACAGTGCTATTGTTTATAAACCACGACTCATCACCGTGACCTTGAGCACCACCTATACGAGCACCAACTTTAACTTGGTATGACTGACCTGGTGATACTGAGATATTATTCTTCCATCCAAGTCCACCACCTCCATCTCCTGCTGCTGTGCTTTCGTTACCACCAGCACCAACTGCTACCACACATACAGAGGTAACACCACTAGGAGCAATCCAATTGAAGGTTCCAGCAGCTGTATATGTTGCTTGTCCACTAGAACCATCAGCTACATCAGTTGTGGCAGTGTTCGGATATGCTCTACCTGCTCCCCAAATAATTCTTACAACGCCTGGTGCACCATCATTATTTGCTTTATCGGTTTCTTCTCCTCCACCTCCTCCACCACCGTAGATAGCACCAGCACCAGCTTGGCTACCACTTCCTTGAATATTTGTTGCTGTTGCACCACCCGATGCTCCAAATCCACCACCTCTCCATCCACTTGCTCCGTGTTCTCCACCTCCACCACCTGTTCCTGTGCCTCCATACATTCCTGTTCCACCACCACCTGCTGCACAGTATTCTCCTGAGGTGTTAGTGTTGTTATTTCCTTGGAATCCATTACCTGTATATCCACCAGCTCCTCCACCACCGCCACCATTTTCGTCACCGTGGCTACCAGTGTAGTTTGTACCTCCTTGACCGCCATTACCACCGCCAGCTCCGTACGTGCCATATCCATTACCACCAGCACCGCCGTAGCCACCACCCCAAGTTAGGTTGTTGCTGTTATTTCCATTACCACCACCTCTACCACCATCAGCGTAGATAGTACTTGTGTTCCTAAAATATGATCTACCACCGTCCCTACCGTGGTCATAGTTTGTACCACTTGCATTACCACCAGATCCAACTGAAATATAAATCTGTTCACCTGGAGTCACTGGAATATCATTACCCCACGTGAGACCTCCACCACCACCTCCGCAGTGTCCGTCTCCTCCTCCACCACCAGATCCACCACCACCTATGCAAAGTACAGAGACAGCGAAAACATTTTCTGGTACAGTCCACCAGTAAGTACTAGTACCACCATCATAAGTGTGAATGGTACCATCAAAATGTGTTTGGCCTGCTACTAGAGTAGAACCTCCACCACCAGATGTAGTTATTGCTTTAGCGAATCCTATTGGCATTAGGTAAACTCCGCACCGCCTAAGAATCCATACCAAGAACTACCACCATCAACAGTAGATAGTGATATAATATCAGTAGCATTTTGTAGCGATGTCATTGTAGGTGACGTTCCACCTGGCCATTTGGTATTAGATGGCCAGTTAATAGTATGGTTAGAACCTGTTGTATTAGTAAACAAGAATGTCAACGTGACTGAACGTGCCGATGTAGGAAGTGTGACATTATATGTGGTTATAGCATTATCTAGTGTTACAGTAAATACTGAAGCAACAGTTGCATCTATGCTTAATACGTTAGTACCACTAATAGTCACAGCAGTAACTGCTTCATCAAAGCATCCATCAATTCTCAATGAATTAGTGAGATGTGATACAGTTGGTGTTAAGTTAAATGTACTAGTACCATTTAATTTTAAATCTATACTAGGTGCACTTACAGAAGAATTGTGCATACTTACAGCACCACCATCATTCTCAATGGTAAATGGTTCTGTACGTAATGAATTCTTATGTAGATGTACACCAGACTTCTGTGCTTGTGCACTGTTAGGTTGTACCTCTATGTACGTACCTTTGGCAGTAGTATGGTCTGCTCTAAACCTACCAACTACTATATCAGCATCACTTGATGTTCCCTTGACATCAAGAGAAGTACCAGGTACTGCTGTATTAACACCAACTCGATTTGTAGTGTCATCAAATATCAATCCACCTGTCTTAATATTAAGACCAGTAGATGCTGTAAGATTAGTGACTGATATATCTGTTGGTAGATATGAGTTACCAACAGTACCAGATGTTATCTGTGCTCCAGATATATTATATGTTAGTTGATTAGCACCTTCATAGTATGATGTAGCACGTACAGTACCAGTTACATCAACGTCGTACGTTGTACTTGTACCTGATACAGAAATTGAGGGAACTGTAAGTAAATCTGTTGTATCATCATATGTGAATGTTGAATCACCACCCAGTGCTAATCCATCCTTCCACTGTACTTGATTACTAGCATTACCACCTGGCTGTAGTCCACCAGCAAGACCACCAGATGCAAACAGTTGCCAATAAGATGTATTGACTGTACCTGTTGTTGATGGTGCTTGGTTTGTACTGGTAGCTACAGCAATATATGAACTAATAGTTGATCCATCGTCGTGTCGAACAAGATCATCCGCTACGTAGTCAACGCTACTAGACCATTGGTCTTTCCAAGTAAGTTTAATCTTACCTACGTCGATAAAAAATTCTGCCATTACCTTACAGTGACGATGAGATGCCCACTACTATCTATATTGAATTGCAAACCCGCAGGTGCAAAGAATTGATGAGTATTGAGTGGGTTTGAATACTCAGCATATGATACGTTGGTAGATCTACCAGACTTAATAACAGTCAGGTTAGTTTGAGCTGAAGTTGGTTTCTGAATGATGTAGTAATCACCAGCATCACCTGACTCTTTCCAGTTACTACCATTATATGTTTTGAATGTATCTTCAGCAGTATTATAGAAGATCTGTCCGTTAATAGGAGTAGAAGGATCTACTGCACCAGATATGTCTATCTTATCTGATGTCACTGCATTATCAGCCAACTTAGGAGTTGTGACATTCAGGTTACGAATAGTATTAGTTACTACTGCTTCAACACCTGTACCACTATTTAACTTAGTATCTGTTACAGAATCATCTGCAAGTGACGCATTAGCATCGATACCACCTATGGCCATCTTCTGTGATGTTAGTGTATTATCAGCTAACTTCTCATTTGTGACTGATAGATTAATAATTTTATTAGTTGAGACTGACAAGTCATCAAGCGTATCCGTCTGGACTCTTGTGAAGTCCTGTAGAGTACCAGTTGAAGTTGCAGGAGACTGGAATAAGTAACCTGCTGAGTATGCAGACCAGATACTTCCATTATAATACCTTGTTCTAACGTAGTAATTAGTTGATGGACGGATAGAGTCAGTTGGAATTGGGAATGTAGTTTTGTTCGTAGTGTCTGCTTGTGCAGTAATAACAACGTTAGTAAATCCAATATCAGTTGATACCTCCCAATCACTATGAACGTGTGATTGTCCAGCAGCCTGTGTAGCCACATATGCTGAGGAAACTACGTCCATTCTATCATAGATCGTAGATTCTGTAATACTACTGATAAATGGACACTGTATCTCTCCAGGAACATCAACAGTTGTGAAGTAGATAGGTTCAGACCATTCTGAATTCCACTGTACACTCTGTAGATCAACGTACTGGTATCTCACACGTACATAATATGTCTTACCTTCCTCTAAAATACCAGGATTAATTGTAAGAGTTGTCTTATTGTTAATATCATTTAATGCTTCATACACTAGACCACTAGTATTACTTATCTGTGATGATGTAGTACCTGTGGCACCTGGTGCAGTAGTTGAACTACTACCAAATGTAGGTGAGAATGCTATCTGCCACGTAGATGACACGTGAGTAGCATTATTACTACCACTAAATGCTCCACCAGTCAATGTAGGAGTTAATGATGAGTTGCTTGATGCATCAGCTGGATTGATGATAGATGGTCTATCAATCTGTGGGTTAACATTAGTTGATGTATCAGTATAGAATGATGCTGGTGTAGACCACTCAGAATACTGACCTAGATTATCTTTATATCTTACACGTACATAATATAATGTACTGTATGACAACCCACTAGCCTCAGAATACTGAGTCAGTGATGATGGAGAATCTATCAGTTGTTGATTTATTGTATTGAAATAATAATCAGTGGATACTTGCCAATCACTTCTACTGTGTGTATTAACACCAACATATGCAGATGATGAAATGATAGGTTGTAATTGTGTTGGAGAACTTATAGTGATTGAAGGTGTTTCAATCTGCAATCCTGTATTAAATTCACCAGTCTGAGACCAGTTAGATATATTACCAAGCGTATCACGGAAACGGAAACGTATATAATATTTGGTTTTTAATACCAGTGTTGATGCTGGTATGGTTATAAATGTCAGATTAACTGTATCATTTTGGTTGTATACAAAATTAGCAGACTCAAAACCACTAGAGGTATTGATCTGCCAATCAGTTGATTGATGTGTGCCAGGAGCAACCCCACCAGTCGTTACTGCATAAAATGCAGTACCTAAAATCGTAGGTGTTAACGAACTAGGTGAAGGGATATTACCCAAGGCTGGTGGGAATACTAGTGCCATTAGTTTAGTCTATTTTATGAGCAAGTGGGGTTACAATCACCTAAGTATGAATAAAGAATTGGCCAAGGTGCTGGAACTTGGAAGTCCAGTGTTCTTGGTGTGATACCATCAGTTACCTTGATCTGTGCGATACCATCCATACCTACAATAGGTTGTTCAGGATGATTACGATCTCTCAATGGTTTGATGAAGTTACAGAAGTAATCATTAGATGGTGTGACGCAAGCACCGTTCTGGGTGTATGCGAAATCATATGTATGATCCTGACAAGGATCAGCAACTGCTGTAAGGTTAATCAAGTCAGTCAATGTGAATGGTGACTCAACTAACTCTACCCATAGTGAATACATCTTCTGTGTACCACGTGCAGGGAAGATAGCAGGTTGAATATCATTCTTAACAGAGAAGTCAACTGGCATATTAATATTAGTGTCACCACGGAAGGGACACTCACGTAAGAGTCCAGTAGCTGCTGCTAACTGACCAGTATATGTGCTAAAGTCACCAGTGTTAACTACTGTAGGACCATTAGCGTGAGTAGCATTATTAAGAGTGAAGATAGTTCTATTAGCACCATCTTTCGTCTCCATATATGGGAACTCATTAATGATACGTAACCTCCAAGTGAACTGGCCAGCATCAATTGTATATGATACCTGTACGTCCTGTGTCTGGTTGTCAGTAACAGTAAAGTTCTGTGCACCCTTATAGTAGTCCTGAACCTGTAAGGTATTGATATCGATGTATGGTAGTGCATTCAATGGTGCACCAGCAACGTCAATAACAAATGATCTTACTAGGATATTACCAAAGTAATCACCACAGGTTAATGTAGTATCTACAAATCCCTGATCGTGACGTAGGTATCCATTAGATAGAGTACCAGTCCATCCATTAGAATACTCATACCACCACATACCTAGTTCAGGTGGGTTAGAGATAACACTAATCTCATTAGATAGTGATGAGTATGTTCCGTTGTAAACATACAACTGGAATGAATATGGTTCGTTCACACCAGCTGGTATACCATTACAAGGGAGGTCAGTGGCACGCATAACGTTACCAGAAGCATCCTTAGGTGGTGCTAAAGCTGATGGGTTTTGAATAGGTATCTCAATATTATATCCACCGTAATCATTACGTACTGGGAACTCTTCAGTAGTGTTAATATAGTTACCTACATAGATTCCTTTACCTTCTAAGTTACAATCGTATACTGTAGAAGTACTATTACGTGCATCCTTTCTAGACTTAAAGTATGGAGAACTTAAAGGAATGTAGTCAGGATATGTCTCGTACTGTGTCTTCCAAGCAAATGACTTGGTGCCAGCAGCAGTATCATAAGAGAATGACTTACTAAACCAAATGTACTCGATGTTCTGGTCAGTACAGGTCAAGACAACAGGGAAACGACCTTCCTTAGGTGACTTACCAGCAGTTAGATAAGGAACTGTGTTTGGATAATGTGTCTCTCCACCATACTCAGTATTTGCAGAGAATAAGTTAGCAGTGATTGAATTAGCACCACTATACAGAGTCAATGCTGGCTGTGCAGGTAATGCTGGTAGGTTAGTAACTGTTAACTGTGCAGTAGAACTTACAATAGCAGTGTAAGTAGTGGTAAAGTCTAAATGCTGTGATGCAAATGTAGTACCACCAGACTGTCCAAAGAAGATACTTGCTGCACTATATGACTCAGGTATATAAACCTCAGACCAAGCACCTGCTTGACCTGGAGTACCATAAGTACGTACATTAGTAGTAGATGTTAGTCCATTTGCTGATAGTCTGTACTCTAGTGTTTTACCAGCCCAAGATGCATCACTAATATCAAATCGATAGAATGCTCCCTTAGGTACTTCATACACTGTAGAACCACCAGCATTAATTTGTACCTGATAGTCAGCACCAACTGCTACAAGGTCAAAGTTAAGTCTGAAACGCATCTTGCAACGGAAGAATGCAGTAGCATATTTCCACCACTTGTTAAGAACTAGATGAGCAAATCCCATCTCACGTCCTGTTACATCCTCATATCTCTCAACGTATGAGTAATGTGTATTTCTGTTATCAACGTTGTTATCGAAGAAATCATCATCTTCATATGCACAACTAGAAGCATTAGCATACTCATTCAAGTTATACCAAGTACTACCAGCACCCTTGTCAGCATAGATCTGCCAGAATGGTACATACTCAAATCTATCATTGTCATATGCACTCTGAGTCAACATCATAGACAATGACTTGTAGAACATAGGACGTGAGTACCAGTTATCAGTAAGCCAAGATACATTATCATCTGGTTGACCGTGGGTCTTGTTAACTGAGTTGTAGTCAACGTTTCTTGATCCTACATCATAAACTAATTCAAGGTCAGCAGCAGTTGTTGTGACGTTGGTTAGTTGAATCGTATACTCCTGAGTTTGGCCAGAAATATTTTCTTCGACTGTTAATGTTAGGTCGAGCGTTTCTGTATTGGTTAAGGTACCACTGAATACACCAGTACTTGTGTCAAATGACAATCCACTGGTAGTAAATGGTCCTGAAGAACTAATAGTATAATCTCTATCAACTATAGTCTCATTAGCATATGTTCTTAAGAATGATACACCTAACTGTACGTTAACTGTTTCACCAATATTAAATGTACCTAGAGAACCAGCTGGTGTGTACCACGTAGTTAATAGATCAATGTATGGTGTAATAACACCTCTAGTTGTAGATGTAGGTTGATCAGGTGCATTATGATCTGTACTTGTATCTACTGGAACGATCATTATCTGTGATCCTTCACCAGCACCAGCATCCTCTTGCTGTTCAGTCTGGAACCACAACTTGTTAGTTGTAGGATTAATTGCTTGCCATTTCGCAATACCATCACCTTCTTGGTGTGTACCAGTAATTTTAGCAACCTTCAATAGATTACCACCAGTTTCACTTGTTGATGCTGTAAATGATGCAGCATTTGCTGTGATCTGGAAGCTAGTGTTAGCAGTATCTACATCAGTAATTTGATGCCAAGAATTTTGTAGAACATTTAATTCTAAACCACCAACATCATATACAAATGAGTCACTCTCGTATGCTGTATCACCAGGGAATAAAGGATCTGACTTATACTCACTACCCATAACATATGGGAACGCAGGATCACCGTTATCATCTTCAGTAATGAAGTATGCATAGGTACCATTTGGATAGTCAGGAGTCTTACAGTAGCGACCATTTCTCTTGTCTAGGTCACCAATAATAATCCTCTCACCCATATTACTATGGTTATAGCAGAAATAGAATATTGATTGTGGAGCATCACTCGCTGGAGTAATCTCTACTGATCTTAAAGTTGCAGTATCAAAGCCAGCAGTGTATGCAGCATAATCTACTTCAACATCTTCTAACTTATAAACAATACCAGCAGTGTATACTGCGTTTACATCCTGTGCATTCTGTCCACTAACGTGCCAGCCCTGTGATGTACCGTCACCATAGACGGAGAAGAGCATAGCGTGAGTAGTTAGAGATGCATCAGATAGATTAAAGATATACTTTCTACCCTTTCTAAAGTTGAATGATGGTTTCTCTTGAGTACCATCTAGTCCACCACCACTAATGAAGTAACGACCACCACTACCAGTACTTACAGCAGTAGATACAGAGACTGAGAATGTTGTAGTCAAATCATCTGTCTCATTACCAGGATACTCAAAGTCTTCAACGAATGCCTTATATGGATAAGAAATAGTAGAAGGACGGTTGAGATATCCATCAGGTGTTCTACCTGTTAGTTTCAACATATAGCCAGGCTTAAGACGAATAACAGAACTACTATCATTCATCTCATCAGAATAACCATAAGGTCCGTAGATAGGATAACCATCAAATGCTATACCTAAGATCTTAGAGTGTCCATTAGCGTGTCGTCTGTAGTCACCTTGAATATTATCGTTAGTGGTTATACCCTTACCTTCTTTGATACCTACGTCAGAAACATAGTATAATGTAGCAGGTGCATCAAGAGGAACTACGATAGTAATTGATCTCAATACTGAAGCATCAAATGATGAAAGGTATGAAACAGCATCAACTGCAACACCATTAAGTCTGTATGTTATACCAGCAGTGTATCTAACACCACCATTGTGTATTCCATCCTCAGTGGTAGAAATATACAATGGATGTCCATCGTTTGAAGAGTTATCTTGATTAAAGATGTATGTGTTACCTCTAGTGAATGCTAATGCAGGTGCTTCCTGTGCAGATCCACCAGCCTGTTGGAGGTAGTAACAATCAGTACTACCTTGGTTGTAGTAGCTATTACTTGCTGTCTTAGCAGCAACAGTTACTGCATAAGTAATAGTCTGATATCCTAGGTCATAGTATGTTAGACCAATGTAATTAGAACCATTTCGTACATCAGAAGTTTGATATGCTTCTAGCAACTTACTAGAGTTGTATCCGTATATATTTTGACTATTAGGATAACCACCGTATGTGTCAGCACCAGTTAAGTTCTCGTTAGTAACGTCATTGAATGTCCAACCAGGAGTTGGTCCACTCTCGTTACTATAATGATATATGTACACACCAGTTGTTGTTATAGCATATGGTTTAACGCTACGTAGTGGTGTCTGTGTAGGAGGATTGGTTGTAGCACCATAATTGGTACCACCTCTCCAGTTAAAGTCTTGATCGAATGATTGGTCAACAATACTATTTGGGTTACCAGCTGTAATTGCGATAGATGAAACAGCAGTTGCTTGTACACCACCAGCTACGTTTGGTGCAGCAATGGTAACAGTAGGAGCAGTTGAGTATCCAGTACCACCGTCAGTAACATTTAATCCAGAGACATAACCATCAAGAACAGATAGACTTGCAGATGCCTCAGCACCAACACCTCCTCCTCCAGTAAAGCTTACAGTTGCAGTTGTATATCCAACACCCTGAGTGTCAACTGTTATACTATCAACAACACCAGTTTGAGTACCAATAGATGATCCAGCAGCTGCTGGTTCCTCAAACACTGGGTTTGATGATGCAGTTTCACCATACTCTACTGCGTCACCATAGAATCTATTTCCAATAGCATAAGGGAATTGAGGATTCGCTTGGTTATCAAATGTCATAAAGTATGCGTATGTACCACCTGGATAATCAGGAGTGATACAGAATCTACCGTTACGATTATCTAAATGACCAGCATCTGTAAACTCATAGTCTTCTATGAACGATCCCATAGGATATGTGTTGACGTTTGGTGAGAAACCAACAGGTTCTGTCAAGGTGATAGTACCTGTCATTGCTTGATGCATCTCACAAACATAGTAGTAAGTACCAGCAGCAGCAGTTGCTGTGTTCCATAATACAGTAGCGTTGTAACTACCATTGTTAACAACCGTAGCTACTACCTGTGCAGGGTTGTAAGGAGCTGGAACTTTCTGGATCCAGAAAGGATGAGTGATTGTTGATCCACCGCCACCACCAGAAGTTTGAACTGTCATAGTTCCAACCATACCACTGTGGTATTCGCACTGGTAGTAGTATGTACCAGCAGCAGTACTACCAATAACCCAAGTAACAGTACCAGATTGTGTACCATTATTAGTTACGCCAGGTATTTGGTTAGAAGTACCAGTGCCAGCTTGAGTCTTCAAGTGGAATGGATGCCCAGAAGCAGAGACTGTAAAGTTAACTGTATCTCCTTCGTAGAAAGTTAGTGTAGGGTCTGCACCATTGACGTTACCATTTCTGTCAGAACCAGATACAGTGTAATCACTAGCACCTGAAGCAGTTACAACTAAGTTGTAAGTTTGTGGAGTGGATCCACCACCTCCACCTGTGCTATACTGTGCATTAACATTGAATACTAGGTTGTCACCAACATTAGCATTGATAGTAACATCAGATCCAGTGCTTTCTCCTGTAAAATCGAAATCTAAATTATCGTCAGCAGTAACACCCCAAGTATATGTTTGAGGAGTATAAGGTGTACCAGTACGTGTTGATCTTAATGTCCAACCAGATTGCATTCTAGCTAGACTTGCTGTAGATCCAGGACTATCATAACCTACAGGACCATAGACAGGATAACCATCCTTAGCAATACCTATGATAGGTGAGTGATGAGTCGCATTTATAATATCAGCACTTGTATTGGATGGAAGTGCGGAAGTATTTGCTAATGTAGTTACAGAAGCAGCAGCACCGTATCCAGAATATAATGAGCAATAGTAGAATAAGTTTGGTGAGTCAGGTTGTACCTGTATGTAAGTACCAGTACCAGCTTGACCATCACCAGGAGTACCTTGGTATCTAATACCAGTTATATACTCAGTACCACCTTGAATATGAATACCATCTTGTGATTCAGATATCTTAAATGGGTATCCTGTGTTACTAGAATCAGACTGATCGAAGTAGTATGTATTACCTTCAGTTACCTGTAAGTTAGGTGTCTGTGTAGTATCAATAAAGTATTTGTTTGAACCAGCAACATTGACTACAGTAACTACCATAGTTGTTGTGGAACCTTTCCATAGTTCAGTGAAGAACTTACCACTAGTATAGTAGTATGCACCATCAGATCCTACAGTAGCGTTACCACTATCACCACCAAATGCATTAATGTTGTATACTTGATCGAAACTATATCCTGTTGGGCAGTTAGTACCATCAGGAAGATTAGTATTAAGACCCCAGTTATAGGTTTGTATTGTAACACCATTAAGTGTAAGGGCTACAAATCCGTATGCAGCACCTAAAGCAGAGTCAGGAGTTCCAGTCTTAGAAACGTTTCTACCACCACGATATGTTAATGTGTGGTTATAGGACTTAGGTAGGATTGACCAAGGGTTGTTGACATTAGGGAAAGATCCAAACAATGCAGGTTGTGGTAAGTTATCCGCAACAGTTGTCAATGCATTGTTAACAATGTTTAGAGATCCAGTTGTAACAGATCCACCACCTGATACAAACATATTAGCAATATCAAATGTCGTTCCTTGAACTGGAGGACTTGCAGCTGCAATAGTTACAGAAGGTGCCTGTGTATATCCTGAACCTGGATTAGTAATAGTAACACCAGTAACAATACCATCAGTAACAACTGCGGTTGCAGCTGCACCACCTCCACCACCGCCTGAGAAGGCAACAGCTGGTACGTTTAATGGGTTGTAACCATTACCACCGTTAGTTACGGTAACAGTTTGTATTCCACCACCAGTAAGTGAGATGTTTGCAGTTGCAGTTGCACCGTTACCATCACCACTAATTGTGACTGTTGGTGCCTCTGTGTATCCACTACCAGACTGATCTACGTTAATACCTGTAACACCACCACCAGTTAGTGTGATCTGAGCTGTTGCAGTAGCATCCGTTCCACCACCACCTGAGAATGAAACAACAGGTGCTATAGTGTATCCAGAACCTTGCTGACTCAATGTAAGGTTAGAAACATATCCAGATGTTCCAGCTTTAGGGAATACACCGTAAAGACCTGGAGCTGGATGATTATCACTAACAACATTAAATAGTCCACCCTCTTTATGATATGCAGCAGTAGGTGACGCTACAGATGTTACCCATACATCACTGATTATATCTTGTGCTATAATACCAATAGGTGTACGTATCTGTATCTGATCACCAAGAACAGGGTTTAATCTAGAAAACTCTGATCCTAAATTGAATGTAAGAACGTTACTAGCAGCACCAGTTGAAACTGTTGTATTCAATCCATCGAATACGATTTCATCGATAGTATTAGATGGATATGTTTGGACACTAGCACCACCAAACTCATAGCTAACAGGTGATGCAGTCGCACCATTATATGTACGAATATAATCCCAATCTAATGGTCTACGTAACCATTCTTTTGCCAACTGTGGTAGAGGTTTACCTTCATAGGTAACACCCTGTTGGTATGTCATCTTTGTAGCCCACTGTGCTAGTACACCAGCAGTTATAGGACCAGAGAATGAAGTACCATCAATATTTGTGTAGTAAGAAGAACTTATCTGGTTGTATGGTGTAGCACTGTTCCAATACCATCTAGGGCAATAGATTGACTCACCAGGAGCACTGGTAGTAATCGTACCGTAATTAGAGAATGCAGAGAAATTATTATTATGTGCAGTAGCACCTACAGTAATCTTACCTTTGTCACTAGCATCAGGTATTTCCATATTGTGTAGGTTGTCCTTAGGACCAGCAGTCCTAACACCTACCAAGTACTTACCTTGATATCCACCGTAAGTACCAGCCCAAGTGCCATCAGTAAATCCATTACCAGCAGATCTTACAAAGATAACACCAGATTCTATAAGATAGTTCTCATAGTCATCAAAGAGTGTATCACTCTCACCAGCACCAGAATCAAATCCAGGCTCATTCTTATAAACATATGGCCAGTATCTGTTAGGTATAATAGCACCTAATGAAGCATTAACAATTGCTGGACGGGTATTACCTTTCCAGTTTGCGTGAGTAGAATCGTTATGGTTAGCAATAGCTAGCATACAATTGATATATCTTGATGCAAACGTGGTATACTCAGTACCAGTCTCATTAAATACCTTCATTGCGAAGATACGTGCTTTCTTAGCTACACCAAAGGTTACACCAGCAGCACAGATAGCACACTGAGTACCGTGACCATCGTCATCCTCATTACTATTTGCTTCACCATTTAATGTGATACCTGAGTTATATCCTGGTACCTCATATACACGATAGTTTGCCTGTTCTGTAGTACCATTGAAGTCACTTATATAATCTGGGTGATATAATTCTGGGTGTAAATTAGCACCAGCAGTATCTGCTGGACGGGATGCACCACGAACACCAGTATCAAGGATGTAAATATCTGAATTTTCTCCGTCTTCAGTCAGTGAATAGAGACCAGAACCTAGGTTATCTGTAGATTGTGATATCCTTTGTAGATGCCACTTATTGAAGATAGTTATTTTAAATGAATATGTTGTTGAAGGTATGTAAGATCCAGACATACCCATAGTAGGTGTGGTATCCTCATAGATATACAACTCCAATGGTGTGGTTGCTGAAAGTGCTATACTTACAGAAGAACCAGCAGTTCCTGGAGTACCTACTCTTGTTACACCTGTTGTATACTCTGTACCACCATTATTTGTACCGTCTGGTGTGGTAGAGAAGCACCACTTATATCCTGCATTACTAGCATCTGCTAAACTGAAGACAATAGTAAAGTTAGGAAGCATATAGTCTAATGCTATAGACTCATATATCACACCACCAGATAGTAGTGCTAACTTAGGACCATATGAACCAACGTTAACTATACCTGTGTATGTTAGTGTAGAAGTACTACCGTTCCAAGGTCTTACACTACCATAGGAAAATGGTTTGACCTGTGCAGTTAATGCAGAAGCAGTGTCACTAGAGGTAGAGGAATATGTAGCAACATCTTCACGGGAGGGATCGTTGGGGGTAACAGCTGGGGGATTTGATATATCATACGTCTCTTCTGCCATCTCGAAAGCATCAGCGTGCTTTACTCCGACTTCGTTTTGTAAATCTTGTTTCTTAATGGTCATTTTGGCATCCCAATGTGCCCCAATAACCTCTGGAAATTCGTCACTCTTTAAAATAGTGATGAAATTCTGATCCCTTGATGGAAAATCTAGGAATAGTGTTTTGAACCTTGTCAGGTCGTGTGTGTTAGCTAGTGATGTGAAACGTTGCTTTGCACGTTCAATGACAGTAGCGACCTCTATCTCTTTCGAGACTTGGACAATAATTCTGCCTTCCTCTATTTGCATTATTCCAAAATGGTACGGTACTTTCCCTAAGGGTTATTTAGTAAGCTTTTGAACGCATCAACGAGTGTAACTGTTCATCAAGACCTCTTGTCATACCATAATGATCATCATCAGGATCCTCTGCGTTCGGATAAAGGTTGAGTAACTCCTGTTTTATTTCATAATTATATGTCGCAACTCGTCTGTCTTCTTGACATCTGAACATTGACTTACTCCAAAAGACTGCAACATCCCTTACTCCAGATGTTACTTCTTTCACCATATGTTTAGTCCCAGTAGGATAACTAAACGCCCATCCAGCAGGTAATTTAACCTCAATAGTCTCTGTACCATACTGTAATACAAGTTCACCTCCTTCATATTCTGAAGGATCATTTAAAAATACTGTAGTACTAAAATCGGATCGCACTCCTCCTGCCATCATAGGCGAATCACAGTGCCATCCATAATGCATTCCTTCTGTATACCTAATAAACAAAGCTGTGGTGCTATTACAGACCCACATTTGCCACATAGGTATCTCGTGTTTTTGATAATTATCCCAAATTATCTTCCAAGCAGCATTTGCTTGCTCAACTTGCATTTCAATGTTATTCTTAATTCTCTTATCATCAGATCCAGTGCGTGCACCATCATTGAACTCAGAGAAGTCGTAGAAGTCTTGTACGTGTTTAAGATTAACATTGTTCAGCAATTCATAACGAAAAAACATAGTTAGGGAACGAAATCAGCGTGTGCGGGATTAACTGGCCAACCAGTGAAATTGGCATATTCATACGGATCTGCCTGTTGTGCAGGTAAATCCCTAAGTCTTTGCCTATAGGTCTTCCAGTTAGCTTTCTCTTTAGCAGCAGCAGGGACACTAGCTAGTGACATACCAGCAGCAGCTTCCCAAACATCTTCTAACATCACCCAATCAGTATCTTTAAGAAGATCAGTTCTCATTGCACGCAATGATCCCAAGTTCTCTGGAATTTGATTGTCAACAAAATATTTTTCACGATTTGCTTTATCCAACGCTGCTTGTTGTTCAGCATCATAAGCATCTTTGTACTGTGTACGAAGAGGTGATAAAGTTTCGTATAAGACCGTTGCTTCATCAACTTTAGATGAATCATTTGTAGTAATTGCTGTATTACCACGTAGATCCTGATTCTCTGCAAGGTACCAAACGGGTTCACCAAGAGGGTTATCTGCTTTCCAATAGTGTATGGTTGTTAGTTCATCCACACCAGCAACGTGGAATGTCCCGTTGATAGCAGGTAGAACAGTATTAGTCCAATCACTATCAGAGATCTCAAAGCCCTGTTGGGTACCATCTGGATTTTTACCACCGATAATTTTTCTGGGAACCCAGAGGATAAAATCAGCTTCCGCAAAATTACGAGCCATTTAATAGATACCATCCTGTCAATATGTATTTATCACCTGATAAAACTAGGTTCCCTTTATGTGTATGCGTGAAACCTGCTGGCCAGATTAACAATGTACCAGTAGTAGGTTTAATTCTTCTTGTCTGATCAAGAAACTCTGTTTCTCCTCCTTCAAAATCTTCATTGAGATATATCATCCAAGTCAATACACGATGAGCATAAGATAAACCCATTGCTTCATAGTGCCACGTATGGTATCCACCACTTTGAGGAGTATGTTGAAACTTAATCACAGTACTCATCAATGGTTGTGATGCAAGTTGCCGATACTTCCAAATATAATGGTCAACACAAGCTCTAATATACTGTACTGTACATTTCTGCAAGTCATAGTTATTATGATTAATCAGTATCTGTTTATCATACCTACCTAAATTACCATCTTGAAATTGAAACCTACCATCTCCTACACCCCCATCATCTTGAGGTTGAGTTATAGCTGCTGTATTTTTAAGGTCTTTATACCAATCAATAAACTTATTACAAACATTTTCTGGCATAAAATTATCCCAGACTCCAATGAAGTCTGAGAAATCAACCTTTGTTATATTTTCATCAAGCATCAACTCTAGAGGCTTGATAGGTGGTAAATTGTTGTCCTCTGCCATAACGAAGTCTAAAAGAGCAAAAATTTTGCCGAGTTTTTTTCCAAGTTTATTATATCACGTCTATGGGTTTCCGTCACCTGGTTCCCATAATGTGTTGATGTCAGAAGATGTGAACGTTCCAGCTGGTAGTGCGATTGCAAAGTTACCTGTAGCAGCAGTGTTAGCGTTAGTAGATGCACCAGTAAAGTCAGCAACGTTACAAGAAACTGTTAAGTCATAGTAATCATTGTCGCTGGCAGCACCAGTTATATCCTCAACTCTAAACTTACCGTTAGTAACCTTACCAAATAGTTCTCCTGTTGCAGCACCAATATGACATATAATACTTGAGCAATTCCAAGTTGAACCTGCTGGTATAGTAGCTGGTGATGTATCAACATAAGACTCGTTGGTACTGATAGGACCAAACTGTAATGTAGCACCCTGTTGTGTTATGCTTGCGACTTCTACCCAAGCATTACAGTCAGTGCCATCACTATCCCAAACACAGAACTTCTGATTGACTCCACCAGTACTAGAGTTCTCAACGTGGTATCCACCAACGCCAGCAGCACCAGTTACAACAGCAGTATATGTTGTACCACCAGTAACTGTAACAGTTGCAGTGTCACTACCTGTAGTTGTATTTCCTTGATCGAATGATATACCAAGAGCAGAGATAGAGTAATTTCCAAGTGCTTGACCGTCTTGGTTGGGTTGATCATTCCATCCGAAGTTTAATACGACTTGAGCAGATCCACTACCAGTGGTTATTAGGTTACCAGTTCCATCGAAGTACATACCAACATTACTGGTAGATCCAGACTGGTTAAAGTATGCAATATCCTGATAGTCACTGTACCTAGCAACACGGAATGTAAGTATCTTAAATCTTATTGCAGCAGCAGCACTTTGACCCATTGTGTTAGATGCTTGGATCAAGATCGCACCCTGTCTCTTATTCGCTGAGACAGCATTAGATCCACCAGCAGCACTACCATTTTCACTAGGAGCTATCTTAATACTACTCCAAGTACCTGAGGTTGCATTTCCACTAACTGTACCTAGGTTACTATTAGTGCTATCTCCACTTGGGTTAGTTCCATCATCAGCAAAGTTACCATAGAATACTCCACCAGTTACAGTTGTAGCCGTTCCTGTGATAGCCCATCCAACAGTTACTTGCTCTTCACAACAGAAGTACAACCAAGGTAGAGCAGCAGTACTCTGTCCTGAAATATATGAGTATGATGCACTACCACCTGAAGGTGTGTATCCTCTGGTAACAGTCAACGTAATCTCAGGCATAAAGAATACCTGAATATTAACACTAGCAGAATCAGATCCACTTGCGTTAGTAGCAGTAATTGTGAATGTAGTATCTTCTTGAGGTCCAACAGGTAAGGTACCAGAGTCTGTGGTAGGATTCCATTGACTATATGTTGGTGTTGATGTTCCACTAATTCCACCAATATCGTCAGCGTCTGTGCTAGACCAAGTTAAGGTTGCTTCAGTGTCATCATTAGGATTATAGTTACCTTGCTCAATGACTGTGACATCAGTAGTTAATGTGACCGTAGGTGCAGCAACTGCTACAACAGTTAGAGTTGCTGACTGAGATGCTTGACCATTTGCATTGCTCAATGTAACGGTATAGGTTGTGTCTACTGATGGAGATACAGTCTGTGTATAGTATGCTATATTACCAGCAGCTGCACAAGCACTATCAAAGGCAGTGTCAACAGGAGAAGAAGAACAACTTACAAATGTGTCAGCATTAGTACAACTATAGGATATAGTTGCTGAGGATCCAGCATCTATGGATGTTGGAGTAGCACTCATATTAATCTGTGGAGCATTTGCAGCAGCTATAGTACATACCGCAGTAGCAGTTGTATCACCCCAAGTGTTACCTAAGGTAATCGTGTAAGTAGTTGTGACAGTTGGGTTCTGAACAATTGTAGCACCAGTTGGTACAGAAGCACCGAAGTTAGATGCGACAACAGAAGTTGCTCCAGGTGCCTCGTAAGTAACATTAATAGCAGAACCAGAGGTCACTGTTGTTGGTAATACAGATAGGTCAACAGTAGGTGCTGCCTCGTATGTGATATTAGCAACAGCAGTCATCTGTGTGGCTGTATTGTACTTAACTCTAATCTCGTAATTTGCTGTGGTACCACCACTAGAAGGTGCTTCTAGTGTCATAGAAATAGTATCACCGTTTACATATCCAGTGTTAACTGCATTACCAGTACCATTAAGGTTAATAGGTGTTGCACCAACAGATTGTCCACCAGATTTTATTACTTCTACATCAAAACTATAGTTGGAACTAACACCATTTAGAACAAAGGTTACCACTCCATCACCAGAAGCTGATGTAACACCAATATTGAAAGGACCAACCTGATCTGGAACAGTATCACCAGCAGGAGGTACAGGAGGTGCAGTGTATGCAGAACTACTAACTCCAGCAAAGATCATATATGATGTCTCTTGATACTCTGGTTGTAGATTTGGAGTACCATCTAATCCTAAGTCAACGTCTAGACCAAATGTTACTTGTGTAGCATCTACAGGGGAATATTGAACGTTCCACTGCATCATAGCTGCGGTTGGTTTAATTAAAGCATTACCATTAGAATCATATACACCTGCTGTATTTGGATCACCATCAGCAGGTTGTGAGTCACCAAACCCAGTTCCCGAAGAACTTCCTGAAACATTCCAACCAATCCAGTGTGAGTGTGGTGAACCTGCACCACCTACTGCTGGACATTGAGAACCATCGTGTGAGTTTGGACCTGAACTAGCACCACCTTGAACCTGTGTATCACCGCCACCAGGAGATGTACGGTCAGCAGTAAATGTACCAGCAGGATTAATTGCCCAGAAATTACCGTGACTATGACTTGGCCAGTGAGGCATTGTGTGGTTAGCTAGGAAACCACTGTTAACATCTACGGTTCCATCAGTAAATTGAGTTGAAGACTGTTGTACTCTGGATGTATTGAATACACTCTGTACACTTCCAGTTACAAGTTGTACCCTTGTAGATACGTCTGCTAAAGTTATATTATTCTTACCACCAAAACTTCCACACGTGTTAACTGTACCAGCATCTAATCCTTCTAGTGCTGGACTAGACCCGTCTGGTCTGAGTCTTCCCGTACCAACAACCCGTCTGTCTCTAAGATCTGGTACCTTAAAATCTCCACTAATGTTAGGAAAATCACCACTAGCACTACCTCCGTATGTATTTTGAATAACTTGATACAAACCTAGGTATTCGTTAGGATTAATAGATCTACCATTACACTCCATCCATCCATCAGGAGCATAATATGCACCAGCATCATCCTTTGGCATCATTGAGATGGTGCCTACTTGTACACCTGTCCAATCAGGTGCTGTCTGGGAATAATACTTTGGCATTAGTACTTGACGATGAATTCCATAATCATATATGGAGATGTAACGTGATTTAGATGTTCTCTACTATCAGCAGTTAAACCACAGCTGGCAGTAGAACCTGAGAATGACAAATCTATAGCTGGTTGAGTAAACTCCAACTGATTAGAAGCAGCACCACCACCACAACTGTGAGTGTGGTTTACATCTGCACCAGTGTGATCGATCTCAAAGAAACCAGGAAAGTTAACTCCACCTACACCAATAGACGGACCTTTCCAGAGGTTAACACCATACTTATCAAACTCTGTTAAGTCGGTGTCAAAACCTATACCTGTAATATGTGTCATAGTTGGTGCATTAGCACCTGTCAGACCGTGATCGTGTGCTTCTATCTGAGCAATAGATATGGTAGCAGAAGCATTACCAGATTGATCTATTGTTAGTATTGGGGATCCTGTTGCTGGAGCTTTATACTCCTCAACACGTATCATCCCTGTATAAGAACTGGATGCTGCATTTTGAATTTGTGCTTTGTATCCTATACCAGCACGTTCTACAACACCACCACCACTCATTGCTGGATCGCCAAGATACTGACTACCTGCTGTATTACTAGGTTGTAAATGCTTTGATCCTAAATTAGGAACACAGAATGTGCCACCAGTAAAATTACCGTTAGCATCTAGTGTAGGATTTAATAATGCAGTGCCAGAAAGTCCTGTTGGATATCTACACGCAGGTATTCCACTGCCACCAGCAGAACCTACACCTAAAACTCTTGCAAGATCTGGATAATCTTGTGCTTGATATGTCGTACCATCACATCTCAAATATCCAGCAGGTACACGATTCATCTGCTGACTACTGTTCTGCACTTCTCTAGAAAAAGGTACAATAACTCCTGGTGCAACACCTTGTGCTCCTTTAATTGCTGCGTATACCTTTGCCATTAGAATGCTTTAATGATGTATATTGCTGATTGATATGGAGGATTCATAGCCAGTTGAGAGTTACCTACACCTGGATTATTATTTAGAGCAACAGTACTATTAGTAGAGTCATAGTCCCTAGTATAAGGAGCTATTTGAATACTTCCTCTCTCTACAGTATATTTAACACTTCCGTGACTATGAGCTGATCCACTACCAACTGTATCAAATGGTTTAGGATAGTGACCTATTGCACACGCAGGAGTATTATCACCACCAGACTCACCACTAGGAGTACCAGTTCTCTGGTCATTACAGTTTTGTATAGTATATGTGTGGTTGTGTGCTGGTAAACAATCGTGAGGTAAAGTTCTTGGTTGAATGGTTGCTACTTGTTCCCAGATACATCCACCTGGTCCAGTAGATTGTATAGCTTGTGGAGGTGAAAACGATACAGTTGTGTTTGGTCTATTTAATATAAGCCATTCAGCATTCAATGTAATATTTGTTGTTGTAGATCCACCTGTTGAGGATGCATATGCAGATCCTTTATGAACTGGTACTCTATTTGATCCATTTAAGTTTGGTAAAACAAAAGTAGATGATCCTGAACTACCACCGTAGGTATATCCAATAACGGATACTAGTGCAGGATAATCAGCATCATTATATGTCGTACCATCACAGGCTAGCCAACCCTTTGGCAAATCACCTGTGGTACCAGTCCACGACATTATTGTACCTATAGAGGCATTCTTGAAGCCTCTTATTGACGCTAGATTCTTCATTATAGTTCAATTAGTCTCCAACCGATTGAAGCAGTAAGATAAACAAGACCCAAGCCAGCACCTGGTGTCTGAATAACAAGTTGACCTTGAGAGTCTCCTTGAACAGGAACGACGGTACCACCCTGAGGTGATTGTACAATGATAGACTTATTATAAGTCAATCCATCTGTAGTATCTAGAATACGTATCTCATCTCCTTTCTGAGGAGCAGAAGGTAATGTCAACGTTAATGTAGCAGCACCAAATGTAGTAACATAGTAGTTAGTATTAACTTCTAGAGTAGCGTCTACACCAGTTCCAACCCACTTACGTCCACCTGTAGGTGTAAAGTATCCAGTAACTTGATTGATGTCAATACTACCGTCAGTATTAACCTTGAAGTTATTAGATCCACCATTGTTGATATCAAGTGCACCAGTAGCAGAGGATATATTTCCACCAGCATTGATGTCTCCACCAGCATTGATGTTACCCTCAACTCCAAGACCACCGTCTGCAATTATAACTGCACCAGTATCTTTAGATGATGAGTTAGTGTTACTATGAACTGTTAATGTACCAGAGTTATCTGTATCATTACCAATAACTGTATTACCAGTCTGTGAGTCAATGCTATAAGTTGCATCATCATTGATGTGTGTCTTACCAATTAGGAAGTCATTACCAATAGATAATGCACCATTAGCATCCCAACGTCCAGTAGGATCAGTAAGACTACCAGAACCAACTAGATCAATACGCCCATCCTTATTCATTGTAAGTCTAGGAGTAGTCTGGTTGTATACTGAGAATAGTTCAGCACTATCAAGTTCAATCTTAGTAGAACCTTTAACCCATAGTCTTTGTGCAATGTCAGGTGTAGCAGAACCGATAGAAACCATACTGGTATCAGTCATCTGAATACCACTATTAGCATTACCGATACGTGCAGATCCGTCTGAGAGAGCAACTAACTTAGCAGTTGATGCATCGTCAAAATGATCGTTAGTATAGATGGCATCACCAACTACAATGTTCTGACCGTGTGCAGAGATATAGTTAGAAGAAGCAGCAGTGTTAGCTTGTTGTACATCAATACGTAAATCAGTACCGCTATCTATCTGATACATCTTCATATTACCACCACGGACATACAAGTCCTTGGTAACTGTTAGGTCACCCACCATTTCGTGAGAACCATTACTTAAAGCAGTAAAGGTAACATCAATAGTCAAGTTACCTTGTGCTTGTCCACCACCAACTGATTCAACAGGAGCAGTTCCAGCACCAGATCCACGAATGATAGTGTCACCACCAACCCATAGACCAATATTAGCCAGTGTCTCTGTTGTTTCACCACTGTTAACGTGTACACGTCCTATACCATTACCATCATCATCAAATACACGTAGTGTATGTTGTCCAGTTGGGTTAAGGTTATCACCACCAACCCATAGAGAGTTACGGAAGATACCAGAACCTTCTACATCTAATGTCTGTGTTGGAATAACACTAGCATTAGTAGTACGTACGTTTCTGAGGTTAATACCCAACCTCATATCATTACCAGGATCATTAGCAGTAGAACCACCACCTGTAGTATATGTGGTTAGTGCATCAGCACCAATTACACCCCATTCTCTCCATCCATACTCAGGAGTTTCACCACCTTGATATCCACCAATCTGAGTGTATATCCAACCTAGTGTAGTGTTATAGTTGACGTTAGCAATTCTATGTGCTTCACCAACTGTCTGAGTACCACGAAGTTCAATTGTACCTTCTTGTTTGAAACTTTCTGAAGCAGGTACAACCTTATCTACAGAAGTCTTGATTGCATATTCAAGTCCACTAGTTTCATTACGTGGGTTAATTATCCATTGAGCAAACTTAATACTATTAGGTTTGAACACTGGATTGAATTCCATATCTGTTGTAGTCAGGAATGCATCAACAGATGGGTTACTAATATTACCAACACTCTTAATCTTTAATGCAGGAGGATCATCACTACTATTAGCAAATGGATCTTCTGATAGAGCTATCTCAACAGGTGAGGTAAACTTAGTACCACCAAGAGCAGATATTAGGAAGTCATTTGATAGATTGAACTTAACTTTATTATTAACAGTTAGTGTATCAACCGTGATGTCATTAGTATTCTCTTCCTCATCAACGTTCTCACCAGCTACCCTTAGAATAGAGTCATCAATCTTAGTCTCTTCACCAGAGATAGCATTGATTCTTTGGTTACCAACGAATAGATCACCGTTAGCGTTTAGACCAGAATAGAATACAACACCACCGTCTTGACGTTTTGCCTGAGAGAAGAGGACTTCATCATCAGATAGAACGTATTCCTGTCTAGATGGGAATGCAGTTGAGTAGTTACCTGGACCAAAACCAGTATATTCAAAGGTATGGTTACCAGATCTTGCCTGTGAAGGTCGTCTAAGTTCAACATAGAACCTACGATCAGCAACATCAGTACTATTACCTTCAATACCAATAACTCTGTCTTCACGAGAAGCAACTGCCTTACCTTCCATTGCTCCGAGAGTAACAGGATTAGCAGCACCAGAACCAAATCTACCGATATTTCCTAGGATGCTTTCTGTAGCCTCCCTCGTAATACTATTCTTATTGTCATCAGCAACAACAAGACCGTGAACATAGTTGTCAGCAACAGAGATAGTTGCTGGAGCATCAGCAATAGTAGAACCGTCACCATTAGGGTCGAACCATAGTGGATCATCAGCAAATAATTCAGGATATAGTCTCTCTGTTGGATGACCAAACTTGAATGAGTTAAACTCACTTACAGATGGTGCAAAGTCACCACGTAGAGCAGTTAGATAGTAAATACCATCTTGCTGATTGTAAATTCTCTTACGAAGAGTCTTAACACGATAGATGTAGTAGGTATTTGTAATCTCATCAACATCTTCTACAGATACAACCTTATAATCTTTCTGGTTACCGTCAGTTTCATCCCTAACGAAATCGCCAGGTGTCAGTGTGTATACTGGTGCATTCTGGATAACATACTGTCTACCAAGATCATCATCATAATTCTTAAAGTCATCTCTACCACCATTTGGCTTCTCTGCCAATATACCAGTACCACTACCACTAGCAAGTATAGTACTTGTACCAGCATTGTACTTAATATAAGGTAGTAGTGAGAAGTCACTAGCTACAACAACATATGTGTTTCCACCTTCAGTATACTGTTTATGTACAGTAGGAAGTGTACCACTAATAGGAGCACTACTTGAGAATCCAGACCAAGCAACTGAGTTACCAGTTATAAATCCACCACCAGCAACACTGGTTAGTTTAAATTCTGTAAGTATAGTACCAGATGCTAGTGCAGTACCAGCAGCTATGTTAGTGTTGATAGTATGATCTACAACAGTTAATTCAATTCTATTAATACCTGTTATTGTCTTCTGTCTTGCTGATTCAATTGTAAACTTAATACCAGAGTCAGTTACTAGAGCCTTACTATTACCAGTTAGATATGGATCATAGTTAAAGTCATTCTGAATAGGTAAGTTATTACCAAGACCATCTATAGTAGGAGATCCACCATAGAATGTCGGTAAATCTGAAGTACCATCAAGTGCTTCAAGAACAACTTTCTGAGGTCTTAGTCTTCTATTCTCGTCAGTTCTGATCTTAAGGACATAACCGAGCAATGGTTCCCTGACGTTATCAACCTCCTTGGGGATGACGTAGCGGAGACGATAGATACGGTCATCTTCCCTACGTCTATCGTTGATACGTTTGATGTATGTATTTGAAGTTGAGATGATTTCTTCACTGGTATACTCCGTGAGAGATGAAATTCTTTGATATATTGTGTTAGGTTGTGTACCTGTATTAAGTACATTCATATACCAATGACCACTCCTTAGAGGAGATGCGGTCATTTCTGGGTCATACCTTAGTGGGTGACGACTATTGCAGGAGAAGACAAATATTTCATCTTGACCTACTTGTCCAACAGTACCACTAGATGTGATACTAAACGGAACACCACCACCTTGGATAGCTAGTGCAGCAGACTCTGCAATCTTAAACTTATTAGTATTAGCGTCAGTATTGTCATAGATGACGTAATACATCTTATTCTTATCAAGTCCACCAGGAAGTTGAGATCCAGGCTTAGCACGGAAGAATACAGGTGTTGCTGCTTTAGTTGCAAAACCCTTATCAAATACGTGTGGAGACTCTAGTGTAAACTCATTAGTAGCAGGATCAGCATTAGTGATCTTATACTTGTAAGGTGTTGGGATGACATCAAAGATGTACTGGAACATCTGTATCTGAACACCAGAGTTTAAACCTTCTGGAATGTAGATAGCGTTACCAGCAGCAGCGTCATCTTCAGATGCTGCCAACAAGAATGTGTTTAGATCCTCTGTGGGGAATGTCTGATCTGGTGGTACAGGTTGTGTATGACGACCTGGAGAAATAAGGTAGTATACAGTATTAGGTATCAATCCCTTAGGAAGACGTACCAATTCATCAGCAATAGTATTACTAGTTCTCTTCGGTACTAAACGAACTGGAGTACCTGTATATAAACCGTGTGCTTCAGGACAAGTGAAGATTGTGGTACGATATGTAATCGTTTCACCTTGTGCGTTCTGTTCTGACTGTGATGCAGTAGAAAGAGTTGTTATAGTGAAAGTATCGAAACCACTAGGTGATAGTTCAGCAGACTTCTCTTGTGGACCTGCCTCACCACCAGCGATATCTGGTTCTAATTTAGAGTATATTCTGTCATCACGCTTAGAACCGATCTTATAGTCTTGTAGAATATATGTTGGTGTCTTATCTGGATCCGAAATCTCTTCTGGTTCACCTGATAGGTAAACACGTGTCTGACCAGAAGGTTCTTTAGACGCAATAATATCGATACCGTAGTATGGAGGTTCTGTGGTATCTTCTAAATCAACTGTCTGTGGAGGAACAATATCAGTAATATATCCGTGCTTATCTTGGAAGAATGAATATCCTTTGTATCCAATAGCATCTAGAGCAGTATTACCAAAGTTACTGTTACTGTTGGTAATTGAAATGTCAGCACCAGACTCAATTAGGAAGTGATCTGCGAAACCAACAGCGAAGATCGAAACTGCCTGAATGAAAGCATCATTAGATAGACGAACGTGAGCGTTACGCCATTCATTCTTAAAGTATGCTCTACCATCAGTATGATATGGTGTAGTAGCGAATGAACCAGTAGATAATTCTTCTGGATCTGTTACAGCTACGCCATTCCACGCTGAGTCAAACTGTGCTGTCTCTTCGTTAAACTTAGTAAATGCTCTGTCATCTTTCTGTAGTGATACACCAGTATACTGTGCACAAACCATAGATTTGAATCCAGTAACCTTAGATCCATCAGCGTGCATACCACACAGACCCCAAGTGGATCTGATAGACAGGTTGAACATATATGGTGACGCTGAGTCAACAGTGTCAATCTCTGCCTGTACAATAGCGTTCTCATTCAACCTGTTAGGAGGTAGAGATGCAGTAGTATAGGTAGTACCTGAAATTAGAGAGGTAATACTCTCATTAACACGATAATAGAATAGTGTATTATCAGCAGGGTCTAAACGTGTAATTAGGAATGAACCGTGAAGGTCATTCGTTAGACCAGTGTCATCAATCGTAACAAACTGCCCTACAAAATAACCGTGAGGTGCTTTTGTCTTAATTTTAATTTCTGTCGCATTACCACCAAGTGTCTGAGGTGTAATCGACTCAATAATCTTCTTATCTGATAGAGGACCAACAATTCTGTTTTCTAGGTCAGTCTCCTCAATAGCACCGTCAACGTCAATGTCGGTGACCATATTAACATAGGCATCACCAATCTTATCATAATAAAGAGTTAGATCTTCTGCATCAGCAAAAGTAAAGTTGGTGATCTTATGGTGTGAGAATGTAGGATTGGCCTTATTTCCTGTAGTGTCGAAATATACCTTCTGCTTACCGTCAAATATTGAGAACTGCCAGAAATAGCATCCACCAGTTACATTGAATATAGATGATTCTGGTATAGTATCATCAGTAGGGTTAGGGATATACAAAGGACGGACTTTCGTCTTTCTTAAGTCCATACCCACTAGAGAAGTACCTCTAGGGACAATTACACCACCTGTTAATGGGTTAAACTTGTATAGGTCGTTCTGAGAGTTACCTAAATCAAAGTTAACATTGGTACTAAAATCAGGTATAAGACTGGCACTAGCTACACCTGGTCTGTTATCAATATAATGATCTCCTGGAGACAATACGACTGTGAACTCGTCAAACCTGTCGTTATCTGGTCCTGATTTGTATGAAAAGCGTGAAACTTCAAGAAACGCACGCTGTATACTCTTAAATGGTCGGGTGGGAGAATTACCTCTGTTGTTTACGTCATCAGATGCGTTAAAGTCATCAGGAGAAACGTAGACGAAACGTCCAGTTTTACTGGATATAAGATTCTCTAATCTGGTAAGTGCCATTACCTATAATACTGTATTTGGATATCCTTTGGGTATTTATATTATCTACCAGGTATGTATTGAAGTCCTTTCTGTAAAGTAGGTTCAACTAATGGCAAAACGTCCTTTTCCACCTTTTCTACAATCTGATCGATGATATTAACATCAAGACCTGCAAATGGAGGTATAATACCTAAAATTCTTAGTAATCCGTCTACAAATAGTGCTAAACAGGTAAAACCGAGTATCATAGAGATAATTGTAGCGTCTCGGTTGTGTTTACGCATCGACTCTTCATCAATTGCCCTTGCTTCATCCACAGCAGCCTTGATCAGGTCATCTACTTCTGATTTAGTGTAGAAGGCACCTATTCCAGGTATGTCGTGTATGTTTGGTGTCATTGATGGTACTCGTCCAATATATCGAGAGTTCTGTTTAGGTACTCATTTGCACCTCTACATTCCCACTCTCCTTTTTCTCCAATTTCACATTTGTAGTGTAGCTCTCTTTTAAGTTGCATAAGTTTGGAGGTCATTGCAACTTTGTCTAATCTGCCGTTCATTGTAGGTAATAAGATTAGTTATACTTATTATATTATCAAACAAGGGGGATTTTTGTCTCCCCCTGTGTGTTGAAATTAGAACCAGTCAGATGACCATTCACCTGATTGGTTGCCTTCTGGAGCTGGCGGACCTCCTTCTGTAGGAATGGATGTCGTAGGATAATCACCTGGTTGTTGTTCCATCTTAGGGTTACCACCTAGACGTTGCTGTGCTTCAGTTTCTGTAACCAATTCAACATTAAAGGAGAATGACATATACAATTCACCATTAGGATTCTTGACAATACCAGGTTGCCTTTGAACCATATGTTCCAACTGAGAAGGGAAAATAACAATATCTCCTTCCTCGACTTGTAGAGTCATTTCCTCTTTATAGCATCCATAGCCACATAACTCAGGATCGTAATAATGCTTGTTATAACGAGGTGCCTCGAAAAACATCTTATTAGGATTCATATATGTGGTCGAATTATGAATGTCATTGTCATACTTCATATAATAGACACCAGACAAATGTGAAGGAACGTGATTATGGGGTTCCTGATTTTGTCCAGGACCATATACGTTAAACCACTGTTGTGCGACCAGAAATGCGTGAGGATAAAACTCTGCCATTTTGATAGCTTCTTGAATGTTCTGTGAACAGTCTTGAAGCAAATCACCGTAAGGAATCTCAGGATCCTTACTATGATCTACCATACTTTCATCAAAAAATGTTGTATAGCAATCACAATTCCAAGATGCTGTACCACCAGTATCCCGTGTATTACTATTTGAATTCTGTTCCTTATATCTCCTAGTAAGTATCGGTTCGACTAAATCTTTCCACTTTGCGTGTGTTTGAAGTTTTCCACGATAGACGAACATCGGGAATAATGAAAATAAACCGTATTGGTCTGGTTTATTGGTCTGTTGAGCCATAACGACGAAATCTGGTGATGTATATAGTATAACATAAAAAAACTAAAGGGGGTAAAAACCGCCTGAGTTTTTTTGTCGAGTTTCAGGGAATCGAAACCCGAATTTCCCTCAGATTAGCTATCTGAGAGTGGAGCGTAGACAGTCTCCTCTGACGCTTCGTTGCGACATAGTTCTACGACTCGAAGAAAGGCTTCATAGTCATCGGAACAGTCAATTGTATTGCTCTCACCTTCATCAGAATAAATCCTGACGCAACGTGATTCAACATCTACAACAACTTTGTTCAGATAGTCCTCAGTCATCTCTGACCTTCCCATACGTGTTCACAGTATAGCATAGTTGTCAACTTAATTCAAGAAAACTGTAGCTCCTGCAATAGTTACGTTAGAGGACGCTGTTATAGTAGCATTAACTCCTGCTGCCATTGTAATTGTACCAGCACCTGCTGTATTGACAAGGTTACCTGCTGCTACGTTAGTCACTTTGTTACCTACCGTAACAGTAGTGACATCATTACCTATCATAATCTTTTCATCTCTACCTGTACCACCTGCAACACCTATCATACTTGCATATGCTGCTTTCTGACCAGCCATAACAGGTAGTGGTGGTGCAGATATATTACCCATTACTTTAAGATTCTTTTTACCTGTAATCATCTCATAAGAGTCACCAAGAACATTAGTTACCAAATGACCTTTACTCTTAATGTGGAAGGTACCTCTAGTATCAGTCATAGCAAGAGTTCTCTCACCGTGAATCTCATCAGTAACAGGACCACTAACAGTACTCTTCTTCATATCTGTGTTCTCTTCTATCCTAGGAGTGTCTATAGCTAATTTTGCCTTAGCACCTAGACCTATTGCTTGTCCAGCTTGTAACTCTATGTTCTTATCAGCTACAATCTTTACATTACCTGCTGCACCAATCTTAAAATCTCCCTGAGTGTGTGCATTTATATCTCCATCAACCTTTACGGATGCTTCACCAACGACTTCTATATCAGCGTCTTGACGAATCTTAACCATAGCATCACCCCAGACACTAACCTTCAATTTACCTGCATTTTTATTGTCAGCAGGTACCTTTACTGCACATATTTGAACAGATCCATCGGCATCTAGGAAGATATGATGTCCTTCCTTGTGCTTGATGATCATATATGCGTCATCAACGTGATCACATTCTTGTTTAATATGACCACTACCAGATATTTGAGTCTGGGTGTCAGTAATTGTCGGGTCGTATGCCATTAGGGACAGTCAACATAATTAGCAGGGTCAGCAGCAAGTCCCTGAAGAATAAGATTGGACTCCTCAGCAGGAACACACTGTAAATCAGCGATTGCCCTTGCACCGAATCCATTGCTACCAAAGATTTCTACCTTAGGTACATAAGGATACTGCATATCCTTACGGATCAATTCAATACCAGTAACCCATCCTTGTGCACTTATTGTAGCACGTGCGATGCCAGATACACCATCAACTAGTACTCTAGGTGGTGCAGTATAGAATCCACCAACATTAGTGAGGAATATATTAACTAACTGACAGACAGTGTTGGATGGTCTAGTCTGTCCAGTATATCCAAACCCACCATTGAGAACTCTTACTCGTGACAGATAACCCTGACTGTTAAGAATAGGTTCAACGTAAGCACCATAACCTACGTTACTCTCCAATGTAATGAATGGTTTAGCAATATATCTACGTCCAGATCTCTTAACTTCAATGTCTATGATACCACCAGTATCAGGATTTATGATTGGGAAGTCAAACTCTGGGTCATCATCAACAGTAGGAATATCTGTTTCACCTTCTGCTGGTGTCTCTTGATCCAATGAAATGATAACAGTAGCCTGTGCACCATACTCATCGATAGAGAAGATCAAATTCTCTTGATCCTCTATTGTATTATCTTCTAACACATCGATAACAATCTCTGCTTGATTATTTTCAATGTATAAGTTACCATTAAGAGGTTGTTTAATATCACTCGCAGTTATATTAGTACCAAAGATAGTATATGCTAGTAGTTCTCCTTGATCAAAGTTAGTAGTCGTAATCTGATACTTAATAGAACCACCCTCTCGTACGGATGCTCTGTCTGGTGTGATCGTAACACTTCTACCAGAGGGATCAGCAACCTGTTGTATTGCATCTAGTACTGCAACACCCTTAGTCGTGCTAAGATTATTCAACTCAATATATAATTGTTCTGCTACTTGATTAGTATCCTCTACGATACCATCATCAAGTAACTTGATAGTAACCTGTGCTTTCTTATCATTAATAGTAAAGCTACGTTGTAGATCTGTCTCACCTGTAACCCAACTCTTTACACCATCCTCTATCACATATTCTATATCTCCATATGTAATACCAGTTGATTCTCTTCCAATAGTATAGTTAATTACATCACCATTAGAAACATTCTCTGTCTCTAGTGTGAAGGTAACTTCTGATCCTTCATACACTACCTCTTTATCACTAGTCAAATAGTATACAGGATTAGTTGTTGATATATTAGGTGCAGATGATACCAAACCAACGTCAGGTACAGTTAGTGTTGGGATATCTTTAATAGCGAGAGGATCCTTGATCCATATACGTGCTACATCTTTGAGTACTTTACCACAACCATCGTGTTGTATCTTCATAAAGAAGTACTTAGATCCATCACGTACTCCATTGTTTAAAGTCTTAACTTCAATTATCTTTTCTGTCTCTCCAATACCAAATCCTATGTAACCGTTGGTAGGACAATAAGTTTCAGTAGCCTTAGCAGTTCCATCCTGTGTCCTATAGGTAAAGGAACTAGTAGTTGATGTATCACCTCCTCTAACGACCTTAACGTACGCAGGATCTCCTTCGTGTACCGCTTCAGTCTCAGGGATATCCAATACTTTAAATGTTCTTGCATTACATATTGCTTTAGCAATGTCTTCGTAATCTATACCATTAATATCTCCATCAACAACATCCCCTCCATCACCTCCAGCACTACCACTATCGGGCACTGTTGGACCCCAGATACCAACCTCAGTCTTGGGTTCTGGATCTGTGGTAGCATCACCACAATAAGAATCAATCGGGAGATGATTACCTTCTTCTAAATCTGCTAGTAATTCATCAAGAGTATTGAACCCACCCTTTAATCCTTCGTAACTACCTCTCTTTGAATCCTTTTTCTTAGGGTTAGCACACTTCTTCTTACCACTACAAGAGATGCCTAGCATCTTCATAATACCTGCTAGTCCACCACCGATCACATCTAAAGCACCACCAATAGCTCCAAGTACTTTACCTATGCCACCGAATAAACTATTGATCATCCCTGTTATCTCATTAAGGATGTTACCAAAGATAGAATCAGTGAACCTCTTGACTTGACACATAGACCAGTTGACTATGTTACCAACATATCCCATCAAGATATTCTCTGCGAACTTCTCCATCCTTCCACTGATATCCATAATAGAACAACCAATGCGTTCTAGCATTTGATTGAACCACTCAGTAACAGGTGACAGTATGCCAGGTAAAGGAGCAAGGATCGCTTTCATCAGTGCTTTCACTGCCTTACGTAGCATTGCCATCATCTCACCAGCAATACGAGTCAGTGCAGCAGCAATAATCTTCTTTACTCTAGTAATATATCCTTGAGCAACAGACTGAAGGTCAAATACTCTGCGACTAAACTTACTAACATAATATGATCCTATGTTACCGTTAGTATGTTGTAGTGTAGCAAAGAACTCTGCCAATACATTCTCTACTGCTGAAGATGGATTCTCTGGGCAATCAACTGAAGCACGTGTAACTGTAAACGTACCTTGAGGGTTAGCAACTGATGCCTCCTCCCTTAAACCGTTACCACTATCAGAGGATTGTTCTGTGCCTAATCGACCAAGAGGTAGAACACCTCCATTAACACAGGGGGTATCAGATGGTACGTGGTTTGCAGGATCAGGAATGTTTCCTTCTTCTTCATTCGTAATGACTGTACCTTCTAAAGGTTTAACTTCAGATCCTGTAGAGTCAGGTTTCTCATCAGTTGCACAAGCAATACCAGCCTGTCCAACACCAACAACCATACCTTTAGTAGTATCACCGCCAATGAATTTAACGATTACTAGATTGCCTTTCTTAAGGTTATGAGAAGAAGCTTGTGTAAAAACCCCACCCGAATGGGTGATAGGCATCATCACAGAAAACCAAGGTAGGTCTTCTGTGGGTGGTACACCTACTCTATTCTCCCCTTCACCCTCGTACTCGTGCACACCAACGACACGCACCTTGACCCGTTGAGATTTCTTCGGGTCTGCGGTGTCTTCGACGTATCCTTCATAGAGATCGAAAGATTCTTTAGCAGTGGTTTTAATCGTCATATATTAGACACTCTGGTTCATCTGGATGCATCTCACAGAATAGTTCGATGGCATTGGGATCGTGATGATCACCTGCTACTATCTCATCGTGGTGATGCTCTTCGTACACTTCTAGTTCGTGCAACTCTTCTTTAATATGCCTACGTGCAGCAGGACTTGTTTGGGGATCATCGAGGATCTCCTTATCCTTTTGGATGTGTTCTTCTATAGTGTTCATAGAGTTTACCGTCCGTTAAACTTATTTAGTTCCTATTGTAGTGACTTCTACGTCAGTTTGTCCACTCTTGTCAGTAGAATCATACGAATCTAACTCTTGCTTGAGTCTTTCAAGCACCATAGCAAGTTGTCCATACAACTTGACTCTCATATCTACATCCTCTTCTGTCTTGATCTTATCAAGGATCTTATAAGCACCTTGAGTTAACTCAGGAGGATAGTTGTCTAGAAAAGATGTGTCCATTAGCAGTTTTTGTTTAGTGTATCTCTAACGAGGGTTAATGCGGAATAACATTCCTTTTTTGGTACCATAGAATAGTACTGCCTCATCTTATAGATGAGGTAATGTCCACTCAGTTCCTTATCATAGCTATCGACATCTGTCTTAGCATCAGGTCGTGAGTCACGAAGATAAATTTTAACTTTATCACCTGCGTGTAAGTACTGGTTGCCAGGTATCGTCATATTACTCGTAGACATTAGCATTGTAGCATACCTAGCGTGATATTGCACGATTGTTTCTTCATCCCAATCTTGGAAGGTAGCAGACTGAGTTTTCTCACCTTCATCAGTTTCACCTGCTCCTATCTGACCTGGCTTTGCTGGATCTTTATCGTCGTGGAACTTTTCGTGTGATATCTCAAGCATAAATGTCTTAGCTGGAGTCTCACTATCCATAAATTCTTCAACTATCTCAGATGATTCCCAAGGATCAGTACCAGGAGTCCTTGCAATATGACCCCAACCATCCCAATAGTCTCTAAGATCCCAAGATCTCTTAGAATACTTCTTACTATCTAGATTATAAAGAATAACTTTAGCTTTAAAGACTCCATCATCACACATCTTCTTACAATTACCTCTCTTACTAACCTCAAAGTTACTAATGATTAATTGTGCTGGAATATCTACTGTTGATGCGTTGTTACTTTCATAATACTCATACTCTGCATCCTCACCACCGTGATCTCCTCCAACAGAGAGGAGACTATCGATAGATTTGAAATGTAAATTATAAGTATCTTTATTACCTATGATACCTTTCTTAGTACCCCATAAAAAATATCCAGCAGTGTTAGCAGTCTTACCAGACGCAGGTATAGATCCAGTACATATATTATGAACAATATCAGTGACTTTCTTCTTCCCTTTCATAAACTTGAAATTATTAAATGGTTCGTTACCATCAGTTACTATAGGAAGTGCCTCGGTTTTACCCTTCGCATCATCAAAAACTTTAGTTAATATTTGCTTGGCAGTACCCTGAAGAGCCTTCTGATAATTATATGTACTAGGTCTAATAGAATGAGGTGTTATCAAATGCAATGAGTATATCTTAGCACCATCAACAGTCTTAGTCTCAACCTGTTCAACATCAAATACGTGCACCCACTCATCATCATCAGTGTGTGCTGTAGTCATTAAATTAATTTCAATCTTATCTCCATCCTTACAGTTCATTTCAGTCTTGTTATCACTGAACACAATGGTTGCTGTAGGATTGAGATTCTCTAAACTCTCATAGTAACTAAAGTTTATAAGACCAGCAGTAATCTCATAGGTCTTATTCTTTTTATGTGTTAGTGTAGCCTTATTAAGCTGCCAATCAACAGCACCTTTGTTCTCTGTATCAGCCATACTTATGCGTGTGTGAAGACCAATCCACCGTCAGTCACGGGGGAAGCAGTATCAAGTACAAATCCACGTGCAACAGGAACGTCAGTGTTACCACCATTACCTGTAGTATCAGTAGTACCACCATTTGTTACAGTACCTGTACCAGTTCCTGATCCATTAGATAATTGGTTGGCTAGCAACTCAGTTGAGTCCGTACCTGCGGTGATCTGTTGACCATTGTTAGTAGTAGTGGTGCCAGATACATTTGTAAGATTGTCACCAGAGGTACTAGTACTGGTAGTAATGTTACTAGCAGCCTTAACAAATGGATCATTCAACCCATACCCAAAGTCTCTTGGGTCTTTAAGACTTGTACCACCACGTCCTACGTGTGCCTCAACACTACCAACCTCCCAATGTAAGTGTGGTGCACTAGAAGTACCTGTATTACCTAGATTACCTACAAATTCTCCAGCAGGGAACATCTTACCAACTCCCAGTGGAGATTTGGTTTGCATATGACCATACAAATGAGTAAGGTTATCATCCTGAGTAGTAAAGGTAACGTAGTTACCATACCCTGAATCAAAACCATTACTAGTAATCTTAGCCTTATCAGGTAGGTACATAGGTTGTCCACCTATGTCACCCTTGAATCCTATGTCTATACCGTTATGATTAGGTCTGTGTTCTGTCCTAAACCCAGACGTAAGTACAGGTGAAATTTGGGATGCACTAATGGTACCATCACCACCATATCCACCACCCATACCATAAGCACCACCACCTTGACCAGTTGCTTCTTCACGTTCTTCATTACCTTTTTCAGTTGGGAACGCAGTGTTAGTATTGTCAACGAAATTACTAATGTTACCTATAATATCACCACTCGCCATCTCACCTAGATTATTCTTCATCGCCTTCATCTGCTTGGCTCCAGGTACCCAATCAGGTACCCAATCTATTATCTTACCTACCAGACTCATCATACCTTTCACTACAGTTACTATAGCCTCAACTACTTTACCTATAATCTGTACTACCCATTGAATAGTCTTGAATACCATCTGTAGTACTGGTACCAAAGCTTTAATCAATATCTTAGCAATGATACCAATAATTCTACCAATATTAATTAGTGCTGTAATGAATCCACCTTTACCACCTTCTCCTCCAACACCAAAGGACTCAGCCATACCATTCAATGCATTACCTATACCCTCAGTCATTTCATTCCAAGTATTCATCACAGGTCTGAAGGTCTCACCCCAATCAAATCCTTTAAAGACAGAACCAATACCCTCACCTAAGAACTTACCTAGGTTCTCACCTAACCAAGCACCAAGTGCAGCACCAATAGGACCAGCAACGGCGAAACCAAGTACAGTACCAGCACCAGCACCTATACCAGCACCAGCAGACCTACTAATGATCTTGTTCTTATCCTTTTGAAGAGTACCAGATCTTAAACCTTCTACAACTTGTTCCTTAGACATATTATTTTCTTCCATCAAGCGAGCGATCTCTTCATCATTCGCTTCCATTGCACCAAAGCCAGCACTAAGAAGTGATCCTAGTATAGGTACCCTACCCAGTCCAGCTCTAGCATTCTTTACCATACCACCAGCTTTTGTCAATAGATTACCACCACCAGTAGTAACACCACTAAGAGCACCTGGTATACCCTTAATCATATTACCTAGTCCTGTCAAACCCTTAGCAGAGAAGTTCTTCAAGGCAGGACCAATTCCTTTCAAGAAATTTCCAAAAGAAGTTAGACCCTTAGTAAAAAACTGTGTAATAGTATTAAGATTGATACTCTTGATCGACTTGAGCAAATTGTTCATCGACTTGAGTATACCTTGGATGGCAGTAGAAGCCTTACCAGGTAATCCCTTTAATAGTTCTGGAACTCCTTGAATTGTTGCTCTTATATTCTGACCCGACCGTTGAGCAGGGTTACTAGCTAGTCGTAACTGTTCTGCTAGGTTGAACTTACCCATCCTAGGCAGTCCAGAAGTACCCTCAAGTAATGACTTGTTAGTTAGTTGTGCTGGTGATAATTGACCTGTTAATCCACCCCAAAAATTACTAGTATTAGTTGCTCCCGTACTGATAAAATTCTTTGCGTTAGTTAAACCTGCTTGAGCTCTGAATCCAAATGGTAATTTAGGACCAACAAATGGTGTGCCTAAACGTTGTCCAGCATTTACTACATCATCACCAAAGTTTCTAATTAACTGACCACCTCTAGATCTAGTTGCATCAAAGCCCTTTCTACCCCACTGTCCTTGTCTCCATACATTAGTCTTATTCCAGTCTTGCTTCCACATCTGGTTGAAACCCATCACCCCCTGACGAGTATCAAGCTCACTAAAATTAGGTCTTGAACTTAGTACCTGATTAGAGAGTCTCCTAAGTATCTCAGGACCAAACAATAAACCTAACAGTCCTAAGTTTCTTAGGTTAACTGCTGGTAAATTAAACCTACCACTACCACCAGCACTACCACCACGTCTCTGACCTAAATTAAATCCTCCTTGCTCTTCAATCTTATTCTCTTGGTCCTGCATCTTACGCAGGCTTATCATCTTCTTCTCTAATATAAGACGTGAAGAATCAAGTTTTAATTGTTCCCGTTGAGTCCTAACCAAATCACTAAGCAAACTGTTAGTGATCATATGCTGTTTCAATTGAGCAGCAGCAATCGACCCGTCGCCACCGCCACCAAAGATTGCGGCTTTGATACGACTGGAGTCTCCAGATCCACCAAAAGTTTTAGTTATGTCAGCCATTAGATTGGTTCTGCTGTCTTAATTTTTCCTCTTCAAGATGTTGTAATAATAATGTCACATATATCTCTCGCTCCCAAGGAAGTAGATTCTCTAGTTCTGTTAGAGAATACTTATGATGTTGCATAAGAGAGAAGTTAGTCCTGAAATAGTTTTCAAGACTGTTATACGACATCACGAGCCGAAAAAAGCGGCTAGTCCCTCAATAGTGTACTCGTTATCAACGCCAGTGTTAGGGTTCTTCACAGTAAGAGTGTGAGATAACTTAGGCATATTGGCAAAGAATTTCTGTAGGTTTTCAAATTGTTTAGATGTTAAACTATCTAGGAACCCACTAAGTTCTTTCTTACTTGCGTCAGAAGCCTCGTGTACTGTTTCACCTTCAATAATCTGATCGATACACTGTGCGATCACCTCAAATGCCTCTTCAGGTTTGGGATTTGTTGAAAAGTTATTCTTGACAAAGGTATCTAGTTGAGGATACTTCATCTTGACAGTGATAGTGTCAGTAATCTTTACCATATCACTGATGCCTTCAGGTTTAACAACCTTCACGTCATCTAAGTCAATGGATACATCAACTACTGTTTCATTGTCATCAGTACAAGTAATCTTAAGATCTAGTTGCTCACTAACAGATTTACCACGGATTTGTAGGAATAAAAATTCCAAATCAAACATAGGTATATTTCTGACTTTTAATCTACTCTGAATACAATTAGTAAGAAGAGTACATACAGCATCAGTAATCTGTTTCTCATCCTCTGACTCCATAGCCATCAACAGTACCTTCTCTTCTTTAACTAAGAAGGGACGGAACTTAATTGTCTGACCAGTAGAAGGAAGTTCAGTGGTATAAATCGGCACCTCAATTTTTGGTAAAGGCATAGTATGTTCAGTTCAGTATCTTTATTTAGACGGGATGTCGGGAAGCATTCTTAGCACAGTAAATCACAGTCCTACCACTCCTAGGTTCCTTACCTAAGACCAGACCAGCATTTATATGATCACGATTAGCATCAAAGTTCCCATTATATATCCCATTCAATACTTTTTGTGTCTCATCATCGAACTCTAAGTTGCCACCTATCTTCTTACGAAATGGTTTGGAATATAATTTAACAGCATTCTTAGATGGATAGAAGGGTAACTTGAACCCCAACATACCATCCACAGCTAGTGCTTCTTCTATTGTCTTCCAGTTAGTACCATTAATATCATTAAGAGTCTCTAGTACCTCAGTAGTTCCAATGAAATACGTTACCATTAGAGCACGAGTCACCATACCAGCAGTAAATCTATCTGCTGCTTGAATGTTGATATAATAATCATCATCTTCTATGACATCTATAAAGACCTTAGAGCTAGGTTTTATAGGAATGTTGAGATGATCTGCTACTTTCTTTAAGTTGCTACCGTAATCTGGTTCATCATTTCTCCAGTTAGATGTACGGTCACCGAAATACTGATGAGTTACCTTATCACCAGTGTATTTGTGAAGGCAGTTCCTCTCTCTGTTTATGAAATATAATTTACACTTGTAAGTATCAGGTTCATATTGAACAACAAAAAGATCTAGACCAGACGTAAGAGATTCCTTCTTAACGCTAGCTAGATCCAAACAGTAGTCAAGATTAAACATAAAAAATCTAAAGGGTCAAAAAATTTGCCGAGTTTTTTTTCCAGTTTTTTTAGAATATGCTATTGAATGTGTCAGTAAATTCTGAGAATGCATCCTTAACATTATCTATCGCACCTTCAAAGGAAGTGGGTGCTTTGTTTGAACTCTTAATGTTATTGGTGGTACTCAGGAGATTCTTTCTAGCATCTTCATACTGCACCTCAAACCTTTCGTAGTGGAAGTTAACAGTAGCAGTCATCAAGGTTCCTGTTCCAGCATCCAATGGTACTGCATCAATAGAGTATGGATAAGCGTGGGTAAAGAAGTACCTCATACTTCTACCTTGCTCATTATATCTTGGACCAGGTTCAAACTTATCTACTATGATTGTCCTCATATAATCGTCAGGATATGACATACGAGTGAAACGATTTCTATTACGCTGAGGGTAATGAGTCATCTCATTCGGAATCCTTTCCTTCTGATCAAACATACTCTTCTCTTGAAATATTCTATCAAACCAAGAGTTCATTACTTTGAACGCAGTCATATTTGCATCGCAAATAAAACTGAGACCTAGATCACCATACATTTTCATCGTAGGAAATTTATACGATGATCCTGTGTAGTAACCATTTACTTGAGACGTAGCAGCAGTAACACTAGGTAATGATGCGTTGTTACAAAGAACCTCCAGTGTACTTCGATCGAAATTAACTGGGAAGTCACTGCTAAAGATTCCTCCTGTTAGATCAGGGAAAACAACACGAAACTGGTTGGACTTTGCAATCCCACCACCCCGTACTAGTTTCTCCTGTACCTTTGAATAAAGATTTGCCATCTAAATAGGCTAAAGGAATACATCTTATTTATGTACAAGCAAGGCGTATATATTCCGAAGAACGTCCACAAGTACCGTGGAGATCACAGAAATATATTCTTTCGCTCCTCTTGGGAGCAGAAATTTATGAAGTACTGTGATACACACCCCTACATTCTGGAGTGGGGAAGTGAGGAGATATGGATACCATACAAGAATCCTTTAACCAATAGAGTTAGTCGGTACTACCCTGACTTCTATATAAAAGTGAAGGATAAAGAAGGTAGGTTAAAGAAATATATTATTGAGATCAAACCGATCAAACAAACCAAACCTCCAGACAAATCTAAGTCTAAGAAACGATACCTCTTTGAAGCACACACTTATGCTAAGAACCAAGCGAAGTGGGACGCAGCTAAGAAGTATTGTAGAAAAAGACAAGCAGAATTTTTAGTCTTCACAGAGAAAGAACTTGGACTCCGTTTTTGAAAAACTAGAAGCAGCACAGGATGGTCAAGATAGACCAGAGACTTGGTGGAAGAAGGCAGCTTCTATAGCATTGCGTTCTAGTTTCAGCGAGACAACTAAAGAACAGATCATAGTGAGAGAGCAATCAAATACTGACGATGGTAATGGTGTCAGGTTTACACCACGAGTAGGTACTATGGTACTGTTTGAGTACGATGCCAAGGCAACTAAAAAATACCTACCCTTCTACGACCAGTTACCAGTAGGTATAATATTAAGTAGAAAGAGAGATCATTTTTATATGGCTAACCTACATTATGTCAGTCCCAAGAAGAGATTGAAGACACTTGCTGCTCTATTGAAGGGTAAGATAGATGTACCTAGAAAAGTTATCCATAAATACAAACGTGAAGATGTAGAAAATGGTCTCTACATAGAAATTGCTGAGACTGACTGGGATTCTGCAATCTATATGCCTCTCGAAAGATTTGTAAAGTTTCAAGGGAATATAGAGCTACCTATCAGTTCCAAATCGGTATGGTTTAAGAATGATCCTGCGACAAAATTTAGGTTCCGTGCCAAACGTAAGATTCAATGAATTTATCAGAGATACTATCATCCAGTAACGCATCGTTAAGGTTTCCACTCGACAAAGTAGAAACTGCTGATGATTATATGATGTTCACTGTCTACAAATACAGTCCTCCATTTAGAAAGGCAAAGTGTTTGGGAGATAATAGTGGTAACAATTATGGTGGTAATTATTCTGAGTATGACATAACTGGACTAGGTGGTGGTGAATTTGATTCTTCTACCTACAAAAAGATAGTCCTCTATATGCCAGAGGATATAGGACAAAGTGCTAGTAGAAATTGGAATGAAGCAAGTGTAGGACCACTTGCACTAGCTGGAATGAGAGCAGCAGGTTCAATGATAGGAGGTGGAGGTTCAGGTCAGTTCTGGACTGGTGCACAGGAAGCAATGAATGAAGTAACGAGTGACACATCTATACTTCCAGCATTATTAAGAGGTGTTGCTGCAAATGCAGTAGCCAAGAGTACTAATTTAAGTGAAGGTCAAATCACTGGTGGTTTGATAGGTCAGGTAGTTAACCCTAACTTAGAAGTATTCTTTAGTAAAGTAGGACTAAGATCCTTCCAGTTCAGATGGACTCTAGTACCTAGGAACGAAAGAGAATCAAGGATCATTAAAGAAATGATCTGGCAGTTCAAGAAAGCATCCGCACCAGAGTTATCTCAAGGTGGATGGTTCACAACAGTACCACACGTCTTTAAGATACAATACAAAACTGGTAGTCAAGACAACCACTGGTTAAATAAGATGAAAGCGTGTGCTCTCACAAATATAAATGTTAACTACACTGCTGCTGGTTCTTATTCAACACTAGAGGACGGAGCACCTACTGCTGTGGGTTTACAAATGAACTTCCAAGAACTAAAAGCAATCATCAGTGAAGACTATGGTGATTCATTCAGCTACACCGAACAGTATTACTAATGGCATATTTCGAGACCCTACCTAACATATCTCTAGCTATTAGACCCATCAAGTTCCCGTGGTCTGAGCAACAGTACGTTACGGCAAAGAATATATTCAGAAGATTTAAAATAGCTGATGCAGCATTAGATAGTCTAGTATACTACAAACAATATACTATAACAGATGCTGACCGTCCAGATCTAATCTCTCAAAAAGTTTACGGAAGTTCTGCTTACGACTGGGTTATCTTACTATCAAATAATATAATCAATCCATACTTTGACTGGCCAATGCCTACTCCTGTGTTACAGGACTATATTAATAAAAAATATGAAAGACCATTTGATGTCAAGCACTACGAAACTAATGAAGTAAAGAACACTGCTGGTGATGTAGTATTACCTGCGGGTCAGTTAGTTGGTGAGGATTTTTACAAAGCACCATACTGGACAGAGTATAATGATCCTATGGATGGTGACGCACCAAAACCTGAGAGTGCTATTGAAGTAGAGATACAAAGGAAGTTAGTAGTAGAAGAAGTTACTGTATTAAATGGTGGTAGAGGATATGAATTCCCTCCCAACCTATTAGTAGAAGGTCCACAAACAAGTAACGGTGACTTCCCAACAGTAAGTGCAACTGTTACACCAGTGATGAGTGCAACAGGATACCTTAAGAGATTTGATATTCAAAGTGGTGGTGAAGCATACACATATCCACCTGACGTTACACTAACTGGTGGTATGGCAGGTGAAACTGCTACAGCTATCATTGATAAAGATGTAAACTCAATGACATATGGTCAGGTCATAGACATACGTCTTGATGGTACATCTTACGACACAACGGACGCATCTAACATCCACGAGTTCGGTGATGGTGCAACTATTGCACCGAATGGTTCTGGTGTTGGTCCGTCGGGTGGTTTTGATGTGGGCAGCACTCACCTAAGATTAGGTGATAGTTGGGGTGAGAGAAGTGTAGTCATCAACAAAGTTGATATGACTAATTACAATACTGTTCGGGTGTATGCTATCCGTGGTAATGGTAGTAATGGTGGTGAAACACCAGACATTCCAGGTGTAGAAGAACTTCGTTTAAGATATCAGATCACAACTGATACAGATCCAGATCACAGTGCTTGGATTACATTGGGTGTTGTTATTGAAGCTGTTCCTAACGGTACAGGTTCAGGTAACCTAGAACCATACGACTTTGAGATACCTGAGAACCTTAAGGTTCCTAATGTATTCTTCCAGTTGTATCAACCAGGAAATAGTGGTCCTCCTTACGATCACTTTGGTTTCACAAGTATTAACTTCATTGATACCTCAAAAGTATATGGTGCTAGTGGTATTACCTTTACTAACAATGTAAATGATAGCACTGGTGGTGGTGCAGTAGCTACTGTAGTACGTGGTCTTAGTATCGACTCTGTTACTGTTAACAATCAGGGATCGTATGGGTCTATTAGGTATCTTTATATGGCAGGTCAAAGTGGTACTACAGATACGCCAGATACACACGCAACTTTTAGCATACCAGTAGTCGAAAGTAGTACCACTTTTGCAGTAGGGGAAGCAGTAACGTTTACCAATGGAGCAGCAGGAGAAGTAACTAGCTACAACGGTACCACTATGGGTATCAAATTAACTTCTTGGGATAGCAACAATCCAGTGACAAATGATATGTTATTGTCTGGGTTTGATACTAGTGCTCAAGCTACAGTTACTAACTTCAATGCTTCTACATTTACAGAACCAACGTGGATGGATAAAGATGGCAACAAGTTTAGATATAAACTGAACAGACTAATGACTAATACATCAGGTTGGGAGAAATTAATTAGAGATAGTTTTAGATACAGAGATCCAACTGGATCACTAGTCACACTTCAAGGTGCATCAATAGTAGATCCTATTACTCACCACGAGTTCGAGACAAGAGCAAATGATAAGAAGAGAAGTATATACATCTTACGTACGAGATATCTGCGTCAGTTTATAGAAGAGATGAAAGAACAACTTCCATATAAAAAGGCTACTGATACTATTAGTAGGACACTCAAGAGATCAGCAATATAAAAAACCTTATAGACAAAAAAATACCCCGAATTTTTTTCGGGGTATCGTGTAATATACAAACTAAATTACTCTTCCTCTGCCAGTCTAGCAAAGTATGACAGTTGATCGTCACTACTTTCTGATCTAGTTGCTGGAGTAGGAGTCGATGCTGCAACTGCTGCAACAGGTTCGTACTCTTCATCATCTACTGTTGGTACAGCAGCACGTTTGTTAGTACCAAGTACTTCATTCAACCTAGTCTGCAACTCTTCATAAGTTTTAAACTGGTCTTCATTAGTAAAGGCAGTTAACGAATGCTCTTCTTTCCAGATGGCTTCAAGTTTAGCATCATCTGTATCAAGAGCACTAACACTATCAAACTCAGACTTGTCATAGTTCCAGAAACCTGCTACCTTACAAATTTTTAACTTGAAGTTAGCACCTTCCCATAGATCAAAAGGATTGATTGGTGTCTCATCCTCAAACTCAGGCTGCATTGCAGCAGTGATCTTATCATAGATCTTCTTACCGAATTTGTATAAGAATACCTTACCCTCATTCTCAGGGTGTGCAGGATCACGAACGACTTGGATGTTAGTGTAGTAAGATAGCTTACGCTTCTGCTTACGTGCTATGTCCTTGTCGGAATCGATACCAGAGTTCCACAACTTGCGATTGACTTCACCTACTGGATCTTTCTTGTTCACTGTGGTCAAGGAGTTTTCGATGTACCATCCTCCTGGACCTTGAAATGCGTGGGAGTATACCTTTGCCCACGGTAGGTCTTCACCATCTGGTGCTGGTAGGAAACGAATTACTGCGTAACCGTTACCAGACTTATCGAGTTCTGGTTTCCAGAATCTCTCGTCTGCACCTGGACCTTGCTTGTTTAACTTCTCTGCTTCTTTTACTAGACTCTCTAGTGATGAACCAGAACGCTTCTTAAGTGTCGAAAATGACATTAGATTTAGTTAGATTAATTGGATTAGATTTAAAAGGGAGGACAAGTCCTCCCTAGTATTTAGGCTAGTTGAACTGCCTGTTTGGGACATAAATTAATGAATTTATATCCTCATTTTCGGTGTCCTGTGGAAGGAACCTGTGCTTTGAATCAGGGTGATTCCAAGGGAAGAAAGCACGATGCTTACTTCCTAGACTTGATATGTTTATCAGTCTAGTCTCAAGACTCTGCAAGTGCGTAGAGAAGAAAGAAAGTCTCTTACTCTCTAGTGATGCTTTACCCTGAGGTATAGGCAAACTAATGAGGAAGTGTACTGGCTTGTCCTCTTCTTGTGCACGCTCTGCCAAGGATAGAATAGATGCTATCCGTGGTTCAAAGTGCTGCACTTGAACGTAGAGACATAACTCATCATCATTGTTATAGAATGAATCAAACCATTCTAAATCAGGACGAGATTCCACGTAGATGTTAACCGTATGCTGATTGTAAGTTCTGTATCTTACACCATCAGTAACACCATTCTTATAGGTGTACTCAGCATATATTTTACTAGCGATCTTGTCGTGATAGTAAGAAGTTAGATGAGCACCTAACTCCGAAACAAGATCTTTAATACCATCAAAGGTATAGATCCTTTCAAGGTTAACAATTTGTCTCGCTGCTGACTCAACGTCATCGGGAGAGGTATTAGTGTGAAATACTTCGACACGATTGTTAGACTTGGTAGCAAATTTAATCTTTGCTGCCTCGTTGTCAAATCGTACCCCTTGCATCATCCAACCTGGTATGGCTAGGTAGCGAGGGTCAGAAGCACCACGTCTATGTTCACCGTTGACAGTTTCACCTGTTTCAACGTCATAGTATACAAAAGAACCGATCTTAGGATCAATTCCTTTGGTTTCAATTTCTCTTACGAGATCTAGAACACGTGAGGCACTGAACTTATAACGACCTGGATTCTTCCAACTGTTAGGAGATTCCTCCCACAGTCTCATCTTAGGATCACCTACCAAATGCACACCAGGTGTGAAGTAAGTGGACGCAAGATATGTCCAGTTGTCAGGGTCACAGTACTCAGTCTTCCAGTAGTCACATAGGAAATCTTCCTGTGACTGGGGAATCCCTAAGGATTGTGCGATTGTCATCGTAGAAATAAATTATCAGGTAACGACAAACTAATTATAATACTCTTCTCCCAAGTTGTCAAGTAATTGCTTTCGGATCTCCCAAGTTTGTCCTGAAGTGCTACCAAGACAGGGGTTGATGCAATCCTTATCGAAGTGGGTATTGCATACCAAACCTGCTAGGTCGTGGGGATCACCGACCTTACCAGTCTTCCAGTAGTGTTGTCCATCTATCCACGTTGCACCACATACTGTACAAACCCTCATCACATCTCCGCTACCGTTTTCTTTAGTGCTACGATCATTGTATCAATATTATTAAAGACCTCAGATACACTCACGTTGTCAGGGATACCGACAGCACTCATAACCTTACGAACATCACTAGCCATCTGTTTTGCAACAGGGTCATCCTTCTTACACAATTCTACACGTGCCCAAAGAACTCTCTGTTTCTTTAGAAGTGTCTCTACTATATCAATGTACTCTTCCTTCTCTTCAGCATCAAGTTCTGGAAATGCCATCGTCATTTGTGCTAGACGATCTTGCAATCCATTAATGTATTTAATTTCTTGTTGAACAAATTCAGAATCTTGGAAGCTCATATCAAAAAGTTAGTTTAGCACGGGAGGTTCTTTTCATAAAGTTCAGACGCTGTGCATCGAACTTAAGTTTCTCTTTAAGTGGTTTAGAAACTAGTTTATTAATAGTATCTAACTCAATACCATTTGTTTCACAGAAGTGAATGATAGCATCGATATAATTCATATCGTTGTTATCAGCAACTAGTTTTTCAATCTCGCCAGCAAATTTTGTAGCAGTCATAAATTTAGATTCAATTTCATCAGGTGGCTGTGGCATAATTCATTCCATATTCTTCGATGGCCGCTTTAAGATTATGATAATGAGTTCTTTTGTCAGTAGTCTTAACTAACTGACACTCACCATCTTCACAAGCAACAAGAACAGCGAACTGTTCTACCTCGATACCATATATTTCATAGAACATATAGCCATAGGCACACATCTGAGTGAAGTATCCATCCAGAATGTTCTGTCTCTTAGGTGACTTTGATGTCTTGAAATCAATGACGGATAGTACTCCATCAAGTTCAGCAATAATGTCAACCTGACCTGCGATCTTTAAAGTGTGAGACCATAACATAGACTCGACTAGTCTAGGTCTATCTATTCTATCTATAACAGACTGTGAAGTGCGAAACATCTGTACAGGTAGAGGAGAATCTTTATGATTCTCTAGGTCTAACCTATTCATAATGTAATCTTCACAGATAGCGTGAAAGTTGGTACCTCTGGTACAAGATCGCTTAGTGACACGATCTGCTTCCTCTTTACCAACTTTCTTACGCCACTTGTTAATGATGGCTTTCTTTTTCTTTTGATTAGATAGTACTGTAGTGACTGAAGGATAATGTTCATCCTCCACAGCGTAAAGGCGTTTGCCTTCCACCATTTGTCTCTTCAAGTTTACCGATTCAATTAGTTCAGAATGATCAAATGTTTTCATCATAACCTTGGTTGATCTTGGAGACCAGATACGATCTAACCAGACCAGACCTCACGATATCCTCAAGACCGAATTCAACCTTGCTGAATTCAGGCATACCATTAAGGATCTGCATAAAATCTAGAATGCCAGTGCGTTCTGTGACCTTAAGTAGGTCAGACTGGCTAGCGTCACCAGCAAAGAAAATCTTGCTGTTCTCACCAACCCTTGTCATTATACTATCTAACTCGTGAAAATTCAAGTTCTCGAATTCATCCACGATTATAATAGCATTATCAAGAGTCGTACCCCGTAGAAAAGAAGTAGACCAAAAACTAATCGTCTCCTGTCTTTGGAGGTCATCGTAAAGCGAGTCAAATTCTTTGTCCGTATACATTGAGAACATATGCTTGACCATATTCCTGTAAGGAATCTGATACAAATATGATTTGTCCTCGTGGGTGCCAGGTAAGAACCCTATCTCCCTTGTAGGAACTAGTGACCTTACAATGTATATTTTCTCATAAGGAGTGCTTTCTGTCAAGACCTCCTTCAATGCTTGATACAAAAGGCAGAATGTCTTACCTGTACCAGCACATCCATAAGCTACTAGATTCTTTCCAAGTGCGTACTGTTCCCACAAAGATTCTTGTGCAGGAGTCAGAGGTTCTATTGGTTTTAATAGTTCTGAATTAATAGGCTTAGTACGTTTCATCTGCTTAGTGGACAGAGTGGATACGGATTTTTTACGTGGCATTTAGTAGTATTTGTATGGTTTAACGTTGGCACCAGGTTCTTGACTTACTTTATGTAAGACTTCGTTCCATCCACCATCGGTTTTCATTCGCCAATCACCTACTTCACCTGCGGATGCACAACCCTTAGACCAGTCTTTATCCCAGTCAGGGTTCTCTTCTCTCCACTCTGCGTAGGCTTTCATAGACATAGAGAGTTCCTTTTCCTCTCCAGTCTTACTATTTTTTACAGGATAAGTAGGCATAATTTATTTAGTCCTCATCCTCAAGTCCAAGTTTAACACGTTCACGATGTTTGTCCTCCTTGATACGGTTTTGATCGGTGTTTGCTGCTTCATCATAGACTTTCTTGTTTGCTTTAGAAAATCCTTGTTCCCAAGGCATAAGTTCTTGAGAGTCAGAGAGATGAATAGCATCACCAGAGGTAAGACCTTTCATCCCTGCTCTTCGATCTAATTGACCTTGTTTATCCTCGGACTCCATCTTTTGATTGTACTCATACTCTTCACGTGGAGTGATAGGTTTGTCTGAGTCAACCTTATCAATGTGGAAGTCAGTCGAACTATCTCCTAACATCTTAGGAGTTCCAACTATCTTACCATACTTTTTAATATCTTCATCAAAATGACTTCGTTGCACCTTACGTTTGTCTGTGATCTTGAACCCAGTCTTACCAGTATCTTCATCACTGTCCTTCCAAGATGCAGGAACAGGTGGTTCAAAGTTTTGACCTCTCTCCTCTACTGGTTTAGTTTCATTATCCATATCAGGATAGCTAGGGAAAGATTCAGCAGATTTATGTGCTGCATACCTTAACTTACCTGGTACCACGTGTAGATTAGGATTCTGTCTTAGGAAATCTTCTCGTTGCTCTAGCGTCAAGAACAATTCCCCAACAGATTCATTATCTTTATTAGCAAATTCGTAGAGGGGCATCAGAATTTCATTACTGTAATGTATCTAGGTCTGTGTGCTGCTGTAAGAGGTGGTCTAGCAGAGTGTGGTATCCTTCCATCGAATGATACTACTCGACCTGGTTTAGGTAGGACTGCCTTAGTGATCTCATCATTAAGATCATAGAAGATAGTCTCACCACCCCAGTCACGGTTCCATTCATCATTAAGATAAAACATTACCGTACGATTCTTAGGACTCACATTGTCTACGTGTGCCTTAGGACGGTCTCCAGAGCGTAGAAGATTTGTATATACATTTGGTAAGGATTCATATGGTGGCACCTTACAGACCTTTGTAAGTGCCTCATACAATGCCTTGCATAAGTCTTCGTCTTCTTTGTCGCAACTAGGATCACCTTTATGAATACGTGTCCAGTATAAATCTGATGCACGCATTGGATCCATTGGATCGTGCTGCATCATATCCTGAATGTATTCAGATCTAAAATTGTTTATCTCTTCTTCACTTCTATCTTGTGCTAGAAAGTGTCTTGCTTTATCGCAAGCATCAGCATCATTAGCTCGCTGCAATGAATAGAAACCTTGTGAAAGATATCTAAAGACAGATGATAATGCTTTTTTATCTAGAACATCATCCCATACTTTAATATCATTCAACCAGTCCATCCTAATGCCTCCGATACTATAGGAAACTGTGTACGAAATACATCCTTACAAGCATTGGCAATATCCATATGCTCTTTCTGTGTACCGTGACCACTTCTCAATTCTATGTAGTGTATCCAAGACCGAACACTACCTGTCATAAAGAGTCGGGTAGGGGTAGCTAAAGGTAGTACAAACCGTGCACATTCCTTAGCAACACCATCCTTTAACATATTCTGATACAACTTCATACCTTCTTTGAAATGTTGTTGCATCTTTCTATTATAATGATTCACCTTCCTCTGATCCATATCATCAGTAGAATTCTGACGGTTCTTCAAGTCTTGCTTACGCAATTCAGGAAGTGGAATGGTATCACCCAACAAACTACTATCAGCATAGCGTTGCGAGAACTCTTGATATGTGAAGCTACGGTGCCTCAGTATCTGAGCAGCAAGACCACGTGTAGTGTTAATCTCCAATGTCATATGTGCCTGTTCAAATACAGACCAATGACCGTGCTTAATACAATACCCTAGAAGTCCTGCGACCTTAGGGTTGTCTTGGTTGTTAGGGTTGCTGACTCTCGCCACGTAACCCATTGTCTTCTCTGCTTCAGGAGTGACGGAAACAAGTGTTACATTCATTCTGGTTTCGGTTTGTTATAGAATCCTTGCTTAGTACGACGGATCCAGACATCCATTTCTCTGTCTCTTTCAATTTCTTTGAGAGACATATTCATCTTGTCCATTTCCTCAGTGGTATATAACCAAGGTTTTTCAAGAGCCTTTCGGATCATTCTTGATACTTTCATCGTGATAAACGTAAACGATAAATGCCAGTGTCTAACTCAGCAGGTACAAAGTTCATAGAAATCGATACCCTACGTACGTTAGTGGTCAGGATCTTACACTCGTGTGTAAGTTGACTTGGCCATAGGAAGAGTATACCCTCCTCTGGCATCATAGTCAAGGACTCACTGTTAAACTGACATATGTCTTTGGGATTTAATGCTAGGTACGGGTCACTCTTCTCCTTTGTCTGTGCGTGGAACGTAATACCAGTAGCACCAACAGGAAAATTTAAGTAGTAAGTGCCTGAGATAACACAGTTAGCGTGACTGTGCTTATACTGCCACCCTCCCTGACGTGTAACATTAACCCAACAGTCAGTAATAATATACTCATCAACCACATCCCACTTATTAACATCCTTCATAAAATCTAGGTAACTCTCACCCAAAAACTTTTCAAAGTCCTTGATGATAGGTGCATCTTCATCTAGAAAATTCTCTCCACTCTTATTCCAGAAGTGAAATATATCTTTAGACACAGGAGAACCATCGATCTCCTTGGTCTTCATCTTTTCTCTCACCGCCTCCTTAAGTTGCTTATGTCCATCAGTATTATCCCAACGATAAACACCTAATGCTTTAGGAAACATTTCAATGACTCTTTCTCTACTCATCCTTAGTTAACCTATAATTGTATCCACCATACGTAAGTACCTGTGGCATAAAATTCATTGAGACTGATACTCTAGCAGAATTTGCTCCAGTTGGCAAGGTGTAATGGTTTAAATGACCTGGCCATAATATAAGATGTCCTTCTCTTGCATTACCTATCTCTTGTGAAGCACTAAACGGTGAGTCCTTTAGTATCATATGTTGTAGGTAAGGTTTGTTAGCAGAATTTGAAGGGTTACAGAACACCACATCACCACACTGCCCTTCCATATGTACGTAGTACGTACCAGATACCAAAGAGTTAGCGTGAGCGTGCATCACTTGATGACCACCCTCTGCTGCTACGTTAACCCAACAGTCAGTAACAAACACATCTTGTGAACTATTATATCCTTGTACATCTATAACAAAATCACAATAACATTCTTCCAACCACCTATGAAAATATTTAAAGATAGGTTCATCATTATCATACAGTAAATGCTCTGCACTCTTCTGATAATAATGTTTTAAAGATGGTGCTGCATCATTAATTCTTACGTCAGATTTTTTTATTGATTCACGTACAGCAACCTTAAATTCTTCGTGCTTATCCTCTGGCATTTTATATGTGCCAAGAGGTGTAGCAAACATACTACGTAAGTCAATTCTATTAGGTGATATTCTCACTTCTTAGTCACCTTAAAATTATAAGCACCAGCTAGGAATTCCTGTGGCATAAAGTTCATAGAGATAGAAACTCTAGTGGCATTTTTCTCAGTAGGTGTGGTCATATGAGATAGATTACTTGGCCACAAAATAAGATACTGTTCTTGACAGTTACCAAAGTGTTGTGCCTCATTGTAAGGTGTAGCTTTACAGTTATCAAATCCAAAGTAAGGTCTGTTAGCCATTGCACAAGGATTGATATACATTATCTGTCCAGAACCATCTTCCATACGCAGATAGTATGTACCAGACACAAATGCATTAGCGTGTGAATGTAGTACCTGATTACCACCCTCCTTAGTAACGTTAACCCAACAGTCGGTGATGAATGTTTTATCTGTCATCTTCCAACCTTGTACGTTAGTCACATAGTCAGCATAACATTCCTCCAACCAGTCGTGAAAGTGCTGGAAGATTTCATCTTCATTATCGTATAACAAATGTTCTTTTTGATGCTGATAAAAATGCGTTAACGCACCTGCCTTACCTTCTGCAAAGCCAGGTTGCACCTTTTTAATTGCTTGTCGAGTTGCGTCTAACAGTTCCTTATGTTTGTCATCAGGATACTTATAGTATGCTAATGGCAAAGGAAAGATAGGTTCAACTAGTTCCGCTTCCACTCTCATCTTTTACATTACGAAGTTTGTTTGCTTTGATTCTTTTCTTAATCATTTTAGCATAGTATACTTCTTGTTCTGTATACCATCCTGGATGTTCTTTACTCCTTTTGATAATTAACTTTGCTGCTTTCTTGTCCTTCATAGTACGCTCTAAAGTACGGAACAACACCATTGGTGATCTTATGTCCCTTTGCTATCCACTCATCCGCACAATCATAGATTGCTTTGGATGTGCAAGTGGTACCAAATGAATGAAGAAGTTTCACAAGTACTTGCTGTCTCAATACTAGTTGTTCATCAGTCAGTGTAGCCGTCATCATCTTGGAGATTTAGGTATGTAGATTTTATTAATGTATTCCTAGGTTGGTTAGCTGTATAAGCATCCACATCAGAATACACTTCTGATTCTAGCACAGTTAATAAAGATTTCAAGTCCTTTACTACTGTTTTAAGTTTTGCCTTGTCCATTTAGTTCCCACTTTAATTATGTAGGCCATAAAAAAAGACCCCTATTTAGGGGTCTCTTTGGTGTTAGCTACAAGGTTTTGCCTTGCTGTTAACCTTGAGTCCACGATACATTAGATCGTGTCTGTTACGCTTTGATGCTTCTGCAAGCACTCTTGCGTTGTACTCTTCAGAATCGTACTTGATTCCACGATAAGTGACTGTTGTCATTTGCTTTCTCCTGAAAGTAGGGTGGTTTAATCCCCGTTCCTTCAGTCGGCATTTGCGTCCCAGCATTCAGGTGTTTCTTCTATCACAACCAGAATCATTTCTGCTCGTGTCTCATCCTCTATATTAAACTCATACATCTTATCGATAAGAAGTTGAGCGTCCATACAAGAGAAGGTAGATGCAATAACTGCTAGATGAAACATACTGGGATGAACGTATCCGTTCCGTGTCGGCTTACTTGCGACCCTTTTGGGTTGAACGATTGTGTTAATAATAACACAGTTATATTATATAGTCAAGTAGTTTTGTATCGACTGATACAATTTAAGGAAGTCTTAACCTCCGTAGGATGTCTCATTAGGATTGACAGCCATAGAAGGAAGTGGTACTCCCTGTGTTGCTCTCTCGCCTGGTGATGACCATCCTTTACCTTGTGGTTTAGGTGGTGTAGTTCTATTACCCCATTTTATTTGAGGGAATGCCTCCTTGATTACATTCTCAGTAATCCTGTACTTCTTCTTAAGATTCTTGTCTTTAACTAGACAGACTACCTCTGCCTCAGATTCGTGTAACCCTTCTAGAAGACCTACGAACATTGTTTCTCTCTTAAGACTAGAGAGATCATCAGCACCACCCTTCACAAAGTAGTGAAGAATTCTATGTTCTGTGCTGAGTTGAGAATGCTCTGTTCCTGGAGGTGCTTCATTAGGTTTATATGGTACAGCACCTTCGGGCAAAGCAGATTCGATACTAGGATCGAAGTTCATAATCAAAACTTTCCTGAGAGCATTACTATTATGCTCCCGTAAAAGATTAATCTTTGCTGCCTTAGTCTTGGCATTGCTAACCTTTTGCAGCACTTCAGAAATTAATAATGATTCAGCCATAATAATCAGGTTTTTAGTATTTAGTCCTCATCTTCTACCTCTTGTTCGTGGAAGCGAACGTGTAGAAGGTCTCCAGAATAGGCATTGCCATTAGCATCATACATTTCTGGGTGGTCATAACTAGCAGGTGGTTCTTCCTTTGTAGTAGTAGCGTATACAACATCGTTTCCTATCCATCCAATGATACCTCCTAGAATAAAGAAAATTAGACTGGTAACAGCACTGAAATAAAGCATCTCAGGCATAATTATAATCCTCAATTCGTTTCTATTTAGACCAACCCAATGGATTTAAAATGTCGTGCTGTCTCTACTAGTCCTCCTAAGTTGTCACCATTATACACTACTTGTGGAAATGTGACAACCTCCTTGTTGAGATCAAGTTTGACCTGTTCCCTAGTAATGTCCCTGTCAACTAGGATCTCTTTATACTCTACCTTTGCTCTTGCCATCAGTTCTTTAGCTAGGGTGCAGTACTTACAATCTGTCATAGTATACACGATGTTCATCTGCCTTCCCTCGATTTATTTCTAATAGTTATATGGTTACCTTCAATAGCAAACTCTAGGTAATCAATATGATCCCATCCAAGTTCTTCGTATAGTTCATTGAGTTTATCCATATCATCCCACAGATCAGTGGGAGTAGGTTCACCCCAGAATGGGTTTTCGTCCATAGGTAGATCTCTTTCTAACATATTAGCATAAGTTATCAACCTTGCCAAATTAGATCAGGCATTGCTGACTGGCCTGGTCTCATTACAAATAATAATATGGCATAGCATACAAACCATATGATATTAAACAACCACGCTTGTCTCCAGAAATACTTTCGTACTGCCATAGATCTAAGTACTTGTGGTGCTTTGTCTTGTGCTCTAAAGATCTGTTCTATTATCAATGCAACAAAGAATCCTATCACTAATGGATAGAATACAAAGTTTGCAAATGACATAATTGAAATAAGAAATACCATTTAAAAATGATCCTCCAGTCCTTCTTGTGGTACAGGTGTCCAATCTTTACCATAATATTTTTCTAGAATATTATGATGGGGAGCACGATCAAGTTGCTCTTGAGTGAATGTAATCTTCTTAGGTGGTTCAGGTGGAAACAATTCAAGTTGTATACCGTGTGCTTGCCAGAACCACTCTTCAGGATCTTCTCCTTTCATATGAGTAAACCCATAGAAAGAACCATCATCCCTCTGATATAAGAAGTGATGATCGTGAGGATTCAATAGCCACATCTTCATTAGTTTGTCTGTGGTTTTGTATCCTATCTCCTCCTTCGTTAATTTTTCCACGTTTTACAAATTCAATTGCTGAGGGTAGTATAGCATACTCTTGCCTTTGTATCTTAGTGGTAAGAGTATCTAGGGTGTCATCAGGTTCAATAGGAACTCTGCCTTGTAGTATAATCTCTCCACCATCTAGTTCCTCATTGACATAATGGACAGTACACCCTGTCTCTGTGTCATCAGATGCTAACGCTTGTTCTACTGCGTGGAGTCCTTTATACTTTGGTAGTAGTGATGGATGTACATTAATTATAGGAGCAGTAAAAGCATCAGGATTTTTAATCACTCTCATATATCCTGCTAATACAATCAGGTCTACTCTCCACGCTTCAAACAACTTAACCATATCATCTTCCCTCTTATGACTGATGTGACAGTGAGGGATTCCAAATTTTTCTGCTCTCTTTACTGCTCCACAATTTTCCTTGTTGTGGATCATCAATACCACTTCATCCCTTGTGCAGGTGCGTAGGATGTTCTCGAAGTTGGTTCCGTTACCAGAACACATAATTCCTAGTCTCATTAGATCCAAGCAGGTTTACGTGATGGGTCACGAAGATAGTTATCTGCAACCCAAGGTTTAGATGCAATGTATTGTTTATATGCTGTCATAGTATCGATACGAGTATTCTTCTTAAACTCGTCAGGCATCGCTCGTACAAAGGGAGTTGGGCATTCGATGGAAGGAAATATAATGTCAGCATATTCTAAAGTAAACTGACAGCTATGAGTCTTGTTGTAGCGATGTGTATACTCAGCACACAATGCTAGACCGTGCTCAATCAACCAACGAAAGTTCCACTGTGCCCAGATAGTACAGGGATGATTGCGAAACGCACCCTTGTCTGTGCTGTAGAAACCAGTATCTTTCTTAGGTAGGTCACCGTAACCGTGACCCCATTGATGAGATGCAACAATAGAAAGCATTTGACAGGTCTCTAATGGCATCTTGACGACGTGTTTGTCAGGCAGACACTGTGCTGAAGCAACAGGGTCGGGATCAGTGACAAAAATGTTCATAAAAAAAGAGGGTCTGTAAAGACCCCCTTATTATAACAAATGATTTGGATAAATCAACCAACAGAAGGAGCAATAAGTGCAACCTCTGATGTTTCAGCAGTAGCCAAGTCAAGTGGGAAGTTGTGAGCGTTACGCTCGTGCATTACTTCCATACCTAGGTTTGCTCTGTTAAGAACGTCACCCCAAGTAGGAACAACCTTACCAGATGCGTCTACGACAGACTGGTTGAAGTTGAAACCGTTAAGGTTGAATGCCATTGTACAGATACCCATTGAGGTTAGCCATACACATACAACAGGGAATACTGCTAAGAAGAAGTGAGAGATGAATTGGATAAAGGAAACAAACCCGTATATAGATTTAGAATCCCAAAAGATAGAACAATTGAAT
>PYIK01177944.1_pt1 | contig 84274 bp, 79 predicted proteins | sample 3578011 | NCBI WGS metagenome assembly PYIK01 (sample SAMN08408022, study PRJNA431606) | Marine metagenome isolate SA_KN192-05_S13_70m, whole genome shotgun... | biome: marine; feature: oceanic pelagic zone; material: water; isolation source: 70 m water sample, 0.2-0.8 um fraction ... | reverse complement strand
TACTTATCGGACTTTTCATTTCGATGCTTGGGAGGGATAACGATATCCCTCTTACGCAAATAATTATAGATTATGCTATCCCACATCCTCACCTGTGAAAAGACATCTTCAAGGTTGACCTTAGCATCATACGCAAGCGTAAACGCCAAGTCCATAAGCTTCATCTTGTCTTCGAGTTGATCAACCAGACGTACGTCGTGGATGTTATACTCTACAAATTTCTGCCAGTCTTGGGTATAGAACTCCTTGAAGGTGTCGAACTCTGAGTGGTCTAACTTCTTAGATCCCAACTCAACTAACGCTATGTGATCCAAGCGGTAAGACTCCTGATTTGTATAAGTGAATTTCCTATACAAATCAAGATAGTCCAGCACCGTAATCCCCGATACATCATAACAGATGTTTTTTCTGCCCTGTATATAAATTTCACGGGAACTTAAAAGTTTCCAAGGTGAAAAGAGTTTGGTTTCCTTGGTTCCAAGGATACGATCCAAACGATTACAGATATACGGAACGTCGAACAGTTGAACATTCCAACCTGTAATAACATCAGGATAATTCTCGATCCACCAAGCGAGGTACTTCCGTAGTAGTTCCTGCTCGTCAGCACAGAGTGTGTACGATACGTCAGCGTGCTTGTTCGTAAAAGGTTTAGAACCCCATACGTGATACAAGCCAGTGAAACTGTCCTTAACTGAGATAAGTAAGATTTCCTGATCAGCAGATTCGATGTCGGGGAATCCGTTCTCTGCTGCGGTTTCAATATCGATCGTGAACACACGGATCTTACTTGGATCATAGTCAACCTCACCAGGGAAGTTGTCACTGATCCATTGATAGAGATACATCTGATTACCAGATATATCAAAACCATCTACCTCCTCATACTGTTGGCAGAACTGCTTACAGTCTCGGATGGTACCTGGTTGAATAGGTCGAACTGGTTCTCCATACAGGGTGGAAAACTTTGACTCTTTCTTACTGTTTACATAGAGAGTAGGTCGAAACTCGTCACGAAAACGAACTTCTTTATACCCATCACATCCTCTAACAAGAATTCGATCACCAACTTGGTCAACGTTCTTGTAGAATTTCATTGTAATCTTGAGTAAGAACAGTAACAGGTTCGACAATTGTAAGAATCTGATCCGAATGGATCATCATCTCGTTCTGTATTGTAATCCCTTCTAGCCATTTTGTCAATGATCCTTTCTCTTCTCCTTCTGTATTCAACACACAGGGATCAATTAACTTGACATCTGGTTCACCTGGCAGTTCTGCCTCAGTCGGTTCCAGTTGGCTCACTAGTATCTGGTTGTTCTTGAGCACCAGCACTTGACAGTTCTTCATCACTTTCTCCAAAACGTTCTCTGAAATGTTCAATAAGGGGATCTAGGGGGTCACACATTGTAATAAATGCGTGTTCTTTAACGAGGAATTTCCTTTGTTGTGATAGAGGTGCCCAGTTATGGAACTGAACATTTGGTCCTTTATCAGGTTCTTCTACATTAGGTAGTAGCTTACAGATCTGAGGTTCTCTAAGGACAAACCCCTGAGGCATACCTTCTTTGTCTCTGATCTCATAAACATCAGCGATGACTTCTTCACCGCTTTTCATCAACAGGAGTTGGATAGACATTATAGAATATTTTTATATATTATAAAAGACCCCCTGACATTTGTCAAGGGGTTAGATGGTTAAAGGTAATCTTTACGAGAGTGGTGTTCAGGGACGATCTTACCTAACTCGATAGTCAACAGACCATCTTCAAACTTTACATCTCTGATTTCTGTTTCATCAGAGAGTGTCCAGACACGCTTGAAGGATCTCTGAGCTAGTCCTTTGTGTTGGTATGTAAGTTCAGTTTCTTTATCTTCCTTCTGACCCTCCACAAAGAGTTTACCATACTCAGAATATACTAGTACTTCTTCCTTCTTAAATCCAGCTAGTGCAATCTCTAGTCTAGACTCTACGTTGTTAACCTGAACAAGGTTGTAAGGAGGATAGTTACTTGTAGTTTCGTGTAGATTAAAAAACTTATCAAGGTAATCATCCATCCCAATGCTGTTTCTTGTGATCCGATCCATTAGTTCTGGAAGATCGGCAGCACGATATCTTTGAATGTTCATTTGTTTGCTCCTTAGTTAAGCGAGATTGAATTGGTGTCCCTTACGGCGACACTACTATTTAACCACAAGAAGCTAAAAGTGGTAGTGGTGAGAACCCTCAAATTTATTCGGGTTTTTGGGCAATGAAAGATGATTTGTTTTTAGAAGGTGCGGTTAACGCTAACATAGATACGAAAGAATACCGTACGTGATCATCAGAATAATTCTTTGGATCATATACAGCAGTGTGGAATAGAGATCCTCTATATCCAGAAAGACAATTAAATCCAGCTGGTACTGTAGTAACATATTCATATACGTCATCACCTTGAAAGTATTTCCACTTGTCTAACTGACCTTCACCTACTCTACCTTGATCCATTCTCTGACTAATCAATCTAGGATGTATCCCAGATTTCCTTTCCATATCTCTAATATCAATCCACTTCTGTCCGTCAGGCATATTAATAGCAAACACAGCAGTACCTTCATCTTCGTGAAGATCATCTGATAGAAATAGATTGAATGCAAAATCACCAGGATCCACGTGTGGACGGTAGTTACTGTCAATAGCAATCATATTCTTCCAGAACATATTACAATAACAATTAAAATCGTACCACGTTATGTCTCTATGTGTAATCTTAAGATCGTATAAAAGTTGTCTAAGATATAGTATAAAAGATTTAACCCACTCGTTAGCCACAGGTTGTTGCATACCTGGTGCACCAGTCTTATCTGGTATTAGATCATTAGTACCAGCAATATAAGATGAGTGAATAAGAAAATCCTTTACATCATAAGGATTGACAAGAACATCCTCTACCACGAGATACCTATGCTCCCAAGGATCAGGAAGTTTTACCGTGTACTCCTTACGGTTTGGATTGATTTCAAATAACGATTTCATCTCATCGGGTCGAATGATACGACCCTTAAAGTCTTCAAATGTTAATCCCATTACGTTTCTGTTTTCTTCTTACCGATATTATACTTAGATTCTAGAATCCATTCTCCCTTCTCCTTAAAGGATAGAACCTTGATCTGGTTCAAGGGAGCTATAGTATCGATCTTCTCAGATGATATTATACTCAATAATCCCCAATCTGACAAGAGGGATGCAATTCTGTTACGACGTTGTACGTCGTTGATGCTTAGATTAGTTTGTTTACCGTCAAGTGCGAAGAGTTCCTTGAAGTGAACGATGTAATATTTACCACGTTTGTGGAGGATGTGACAAGATTGATAGATCTTCTTTTCTTTACGAGAAGCTACACCTATCCTTGTTAATGTTTCTCTCACCTTAAGGAAGTCATCTGGTTCCTTAAGAGCAACCTCAATCATTGATTGCTCATTCCATTCTACAAATTCTTCAGTCATTTACTGCCACCAGTATCAATAAGGGATCGGATCTCTTTCAACTGTGATGTAGTCAATACCTTTAATGCTTGTCGTGCTTTTTCATTACTATATCCATAGTATGTTTTTACTGCGTCAAGATCATCAAGTGCAGACTTCTTCAGCCAAGGAGAGAATCTCTTCCTAGGTCTGAGGGTATTTATGTAATAATCATACTGTAAACGCTTATCTAAATGAGCAGAAGCATTCATTTCATTTGCGTGCAGTACAGAATCTAATTGACCAGCAAGACACTTGTTGATCACATAGGGGACATAGTTCTTTTTGTCTTCCTCATTCCATATATCCTTCTTGGATTGATTAATAGAATAGAGGTAATCATTTAGTTTCAAGGTGCTCATACCAAGGATGTTTGTACTCAGTGTAGGTGGGTGGTTGATCTTCTTCTGGCATATCATATGGTCCGTTCATCTTCCTGTTATACTCTCTCTCATCTAGAACCTCATTGATGAGATCCTTCAATTCAATTCTAAGTTGTGGTTCCAGTAATGTCAATGGTGTAACATCCATTGGTGGGTAAATTGGATTACCGTTCTCATCTTTAGGAAACACATTATCCTTACAACCTTGTGTTGTAGGTCCACTCATTCCTTGAGTGTCGATCTTTTCAGTCATTAATAGGTTCTTACAGGTCCGAATACGGTACGACCAGAAGCATTGAATCTGTAGATCTGTGTCTTACCTGAGGTAAGATTCACTACTACTTCATCTCCTTGGACCATAGCACTAGCTACGTCAACACCAAAAGTTTGGACTACGCCCATCTTAGTGTCAATCAGTTGTGCACGTCCACCACGTGCCCTTGCAATTAGGTTTCCCATTACTTGTACCAGTTACCTGTACTGTTGTTGATCGTATAATTGACCAGAAGAAGTTCTTTACGCTTATCTTGGTCAGCACCATATGACTGTGTTGATCTCATAGTATATGTGAGATCCCACTTCAGCTTAGAGTACTCAGGATATAATTTTTCAATATCCTTAGATGCATTGTAAGTGAGCATTATATTACCAGAGAATACATTGCAGAGATCTGCAAGTTTCTGGTGTCCAAAGTTCTTATGTAAAGATCCCTTACTACCATAGAGGTTGTCTTTGATGCTGTAAGGAGGATCTAAGAAATTGAATGCACTGGGGTTCATTACCTGAGAGTAATCTTGGTTCGTAATGTTCCAAGATCTAATCGCTTGGTGGTACCACAGTAGACTATTTATGCCATTAAATGAAAAGTTAGATTGACTTGCCTGAGCAGAAAAAGAAGAGTTTTCGCTAAGACCAGAGAAACTACACTTGTTGCAAATGTAAAAATTAACTGCTGTCTCATAGATGTCCTTGTGTTCTTTCAGTTTATCCTTTGCCTTATTGAATGCTTCTCTATGTGCCTTCAATACATCTTCTTTATCCTCGTGCTTAGACAGATATGTCTTAACGTTATGAAGATGTGATTGCATCTGTGGACCTGCGTCTCTAAGAGCAGTCCAGAAAGCAAAGACTGGATAGTATAGATCATTGATAACAACCTTAAGATCTGGACGTTGCTTTGTTAGAGCAATAGCCATAGATCCACCACCAATAAAAGGTTCGACATAGTAGTCGAAGTTATTTGGTATGTACTCTAGAAGGATCTTAGTGGCACGAGATTTACCACCAGGATACCTTAGGGGTGTTTTAAACTTTTTCATAGTATAGGAACCAATTGAGGGAGTGCTCCAGAATCAATTACCTGTTGTACGAATACAGCAGGATTAGGGTTGTGTAGTATATCAAACCCTATACTAGCACGGATACCAGAGAATTGTCTATTCTCTACACGATGTTCACGTGCTGCTTCAAACATACACATCTGACCTTGCTTGTTTGGTATCACTTGACCATCCTTAAAGACAGTATCAGTATTTTTATTACTGATGTGTACGAATCCGTGGTAGTCAGCATAGGAATGATTGTGCCAATTAAGTGATTCATTTTCATCACACAGATCTTCAGATCTATGGACGTTCAACCAAGCGTGAACATATGTTGGACTACCTATCTCACCTTTAATGTTGGAAAGAACTTGCTGCCACAAATTGTAGTATGTTGGTAGGTATGAACTCAATAGAATGAGGTTGTACGCATTCTTAGATAGGGTAGGATCGTAGCCAGGAGGTGCCATTGGTTTGATGGTCATCTGCCAGATCTGATATACTTTTTGTGTCTCCCTAAGGAGTTCATTAAAATCAAGATCTATGGTAAAGTTTACCAATGTCTTATGACCCCCGAAATAATAAAACAATTAGTGATAAGATAAGAAAGAAAGATAAGAGATCGTACAATGACAATAGTATTATCATACCTCTGCGTCTTCGTATCATCGAAACTACCCAACGCATACTTCCATATCCTCCATAGTTTAGTCAGTGATACCATACTTAGTCAAATCATACTTGGGCAACAACAATGGTTCAACCTCTACTTTAGGTGGTTGACCTATCTTATCCTCAATTTCAGATACTAGTTTCTTCTTGCCTATGTCATATGGACAGGGTGCATTCTGTAAGCACACTTGTAAGCACAGAAGTTCTTCATCCGTGAAGGTGAATGTATTCATTGCTTTTTCCACGTTTCAATCCAACGTTTCAATTCAGCAATACGTTTCTCTGCCTCTCGAATTTTTTCCTCTTTGTAATTCATTTAAACTCACACTCCAACATAATCTGTGTCATACAAGCCAAAAGATTAATCTCTTGATCTGCAACAAAAGCAGATTTATACTGATAGTCTGCAAGTATAAGAACCAACTGAGGTACACTCCTTGGTGATAGATTCTCAGTCAATCCCTCATAGATCTTACGGAAGATCATATTAGGATCGTTGTCAAGGTTCTCTACAACCCAGTTACGGACAGTACTAAACTCTTTTCTAGCTAGTGCTTTTACCAGCGTCGAAATGTCCAGTTCTGATATATCAACCAGAATACCACTATCAATAGACCCTCGTACACTGTGTCTCTGTAATTCATTTAATGTTCTCCTCCAATCGGGATAATGTTTCTGTACTAACTTTACTAGTACCTTGTCCTCTCCCGTAACCTTGTTCTCTTTAAGAATCTGTTTGATCCTCAGGAAAAACTGACCTTGAAGATCTAACTTGTCCTCCTTCTTAATAACAAAGTCAAAGACAGAACACCTAGACTGCAACGGTTGAATGATCTTGTTCTTGTAGTTACAAGTAAAGACAAATCTACAGTTGTTCTGATAGTCCTCTATAGCAGCACGTAACTGTGACTGAACGTCAGCAGTCATATTGTCTGCTTCATCTATGATGACGCATTTGTGCTTACTACCTGAGAGACTAATCGTACTAGCAAAATTCTTAACCTTAGTCCTGACAGTATCAAGGTAACGACCTTCATCAGAACCATTAATAACAATAGTACTAACACCTAACTCATCACATAATGCTCTAGCTACTGTAGTCTTACCTACACCAGAAGATCCTGATAGAAGGAGGTTAGGGAATTCACCAGCATCTACAAACTCTTGGAATGTAGTTTTAAGATACTGTGGAAGTATACAGTCATTAATTTTGGTGGGTCGATACTCCTCAACCCATAAGAATTTTCTCAAGGTTCTAAGGCGATGTAGTAGGTCAAGTCGATGTTGCTGTGATTCCATTTAGAAATCAACTTACTTGACACACTTACTCCGTAGTCTCCTTGGAAGAGTCTAAGGTTTTCAACTTTAAAATCGAGCGAGTAATCACCGTCTGTTGATCCTTGTACAACTTGATCATAAGAGTTGGAGGTGTCGTCTTCTTTGTCACGTACCTTTAGAATAACGGTTTGCTCTTCACCTGACACAGTGAAGTCTGGTAGACCATACACAGCAGCAGCTTTGCTGAGTGCACCGATCTGTTCCTCGGTCACATTGAATTCAATGTTGCCACCAGGAAATTTGATCTCACGATCAGGTGCTGCCTTCATAGTGATTTCAGGATCACTGAAGTAGTATTTGACTCTACGTCCCTGACCTTGATCTTTAATCGTAACGTAGTTAGGATTATCAAAGTGTAATACGGGATCATCAAACAACAGGAGACCAGCAATAAACTGGTTTAAGTCATAGATGGCAAAGTCGATTGGGAATGTCTCCTCTACCTTAGCAGATGCCAGAATGTTTTCTGCATTGCTGATAGTCTTAAGAACATTACCAGTCTTTACTACGATACTCGTATTGATCGTAGCAAAGTTTTTAAGAATGGCTAGTGTAGTCTTTGATAATGTGACTGCGGTCATTTGTCGTAATCAACTGAGAATGATGTAGTTCCATCATTGATAGATTGGGCACGTGCCGTCTTATCATTGAAATGGAGTAAGAGTATAGCATAGTGGGCAATCTTTACGATGTCCTTACGTGCTGAACCCTTTCGATCGTAGCGAGAGGCATACTTTAGGATGTTACTCCTACAGAATGCCTCAGCGTCACCTACCGAATCGATGAGATCCAACGTCTGAACCCCACCTGGACTGTAATGACCTCGGTACGTGTTGTGAATGTAAGATTTGACTTCTTCCAGAAGTTCATCTTCATTGTACTTGTTCATATACGTGGTAGTTTTCTACCAGTATAACAGAGTGGTTACCTAATTGCAACCACTTTGTCAGAATGTACTTCTACAGGTGATTCTCCCTCGTCTACAGGAAGGTCAACCTTGTCATCAACCTTACTGTAAAGGTCTAAGAATGCTTGCTTGGTCTCATCATCGAAACGGTTCAAGCAAAGTTGTACTGCTTCTAGACGATCACCAAAGATAGAGAATGCCTTAGTGATGTGTACAAGTCTACGTGTACTGATCACCTCATCGATACCACCATCGTAGAATGTCTTACGAATGATGTCTGCCCAGTCAGCAAGTTTCTTACAGTAGTCAGCATCCTTACATATCTTGTTAAGGATCTTCTGCTCTATCTGAACTGAAGGATACTCTTGCTCAAAGGTCAAAGCGAATCTCTCAAGGAATGCTTCATTCAATACGTTAGTACCAATGAATCTACCATCCTCAGATCCTTTACCCTTAGTGTTAGCAGTAGCTATAACTGTGAATCCATCAGCAGGTTGAATGTACTTACCTATCTTCTTGAGGAAGACTCCCTTCCCTTCGAGGATGGACTGAAGACAAAGTATCTTATTAGATGCAAGGTCCACTTCATCCAAAAGTAGGACTGCTCCTTTTTCGAGTGCTTCGATGACTGGACCGTTGTGCCATACCGTCTCGCCATTAACAAGGCGAAACCCACCAATAAGATCGTCTTCATCTGTCTCTATCGTAATGTTAACTCTAATCAAGTCACGCTTGAGTTGTGCTGCTGCTTGTTCTACACCGAAGGTCTTACCATTACCTGATAGACCAGTGATGAATGTGGGATAGAAGATACCAGATTTAAGGATCTTCTTAAGACGATTGAAATTGCCGAAAGGGACAAAGTTAGCATCTACATCTGGAACTAAGTTCTGCTCTACAGCAGGTGCTGCTGCTGGTTTGCTGTAGGTCTTCTCTAGTGCTTCCTTCACTGTTAGATCCCAAGTGCCACGCTTTACTTTGTAAGCACTTAGTCTGTTAGTGATTGCACGATAACCAAGTCCAATCTTTCTAGCATATTTTTTAACTTCAGTAGCGGTAATTTGATTACCATACTGGTCACGGAGATCGGAAACTACGGTCATTAGATTTAAGAGGATTAATTGTTTTGTATGTACTTATTATAGTACAAGAATTGGGGGTGGGAACCCCCAGTGTACCAGTTTGTCAACTGACCATATCTACAAAAGATGATAGGATCTTTTTGTTGACACTCTTGTTACCAAGAGACTTCTTGAAAGCAGCTTTGATCTTTGCTTTAGATGCTCCTTCATCAACTTCAAACTCAGTATTGAGTCCTAAGTTTTTGTTTGGCATTAGGTACAACTCATCATAGCCAAGAGACTTCTTAACGATTAAGGACTTGTCTCTTCTAAGTTTTGCTTTAATTTCATCTCTGGAAATTCCACGCTCCATCCAGTCGGTGCATAAGTAAGATGCATTACGAAGCCAGTAAGCAACATCCCTAGATTCGATAAGTCTGAAACTAACAAAGTTGGATTCAGGAAACGACTCTTTAAGATCTCGTACAAGGATACCAAGATTCTCCATATAATTATTTGAAAAACGACTAAAAACACGCCCCGTACGATTATTCCTAAGAGCAGTACGATGCTCCACTGTTCGTGTAAGAAGTTCTTCATCCCTGTAATGTTCTTTGTCAGTCGTGTAGACTCCTGCGTGGGATTCTCCATCAGATAATACGATAACATTTAATTTTTCAACACCATACTTCTTCTTGAAGTAAGGGATGACAGTATGCATTGATACGATAGCATCCGAAAGTGGTGTACCACCTAAGTATAAACCAATTGGATAACTAAGACAACGTGAGTATTGGAACACTTCACCGTGGCAGTAGCTAGAGTAGTATGCACCCAAACGGAACATATACTTTAACTGTTGTTCAAACTCATTGCCAGTAGTGTCGGTGGTAAGCACATTAATAAGATTAAAGTGATCTCCAAAGGAATATTTGTAAGGGGTGGATCTGTCGGGTCTTTCATCGGATGGCCACTCAGTAGTGAATAGGTATGCATTGAATGGAATCTGTGCTTTCTTACAGAACCACGCAATATTTAGAAGTTGCTTTACCATATTAAAGCATACTTCACCAATAGATCCTGACCAGTCAACAAGTGCAATTAGACCGTGGTTCTTACCATCAGGTATAATTGTTACTCTCTTGAATAGATCTTCATTGTACTTGTAAGTATGTAGCATAGAAGTGTTCAAAACACCAGTCTTTGCAGTAGATGCACGTGCATAAGCAGCAGCAGATTTCTTACACTCAAACTCTTTAACAAGGTAGCTAACTTCTCTTGCTGCTTCCTTACGATACTTGTCGAACTCTTGGTCGGCAACCCCTACAGGATCAAATCCATACTCCTCGTTTTTCTCAGTCAGAGAAGCATAATGATCTGCACATCTGTCCATAAAGACTTTGTTAGAAACAACAATCTTCTCATACTTACTTGGTTTGATTTCAATAACATCAAGTTCCTCATAAGTGTTAGTTGAAGTTAGATCTCTCAACTTAGACTCTAGTGATTCAACAGTGCTGAGATCCTTAGGTGCGTCTCCATCACCCTCATCAAATCCTGTACCACCATCAGTATCATCACCACTACCTTCACCATCCTCAGACTTAGTTTTAAAACCATCATCTCCTTCTTCATCACTCTCTTCACCATCATCTCCTTCACCCCAGTCACTACCAGGTTGAGAACCATCACTAACACCGTCTGTGTTCGCTTGTGGCATCTGTTGGGTCTCTGCTTGTTGCTCTACATCCTTTCTGTAGTTCCAGAGCACTCTTGCTGCCTCTATAGCATCCTCAAAAGTTTCTACTTGTGCTATCTGATCTACGATTGCTTGCTCAACTTCATTGAAAGGAATGTCAACATAGTTTCCAATCTTGAAATGAAGATTCACTCTATCTGCCATAGTAAACTCTTCAAGATCTTTCTCCCAAACACTAAAGAAGTCTTGATCATTTAATTGCTTATAACCTTCAAAGAAAGACTTACGTAAACCAGGAAACTTACGCTTCATTAACTTCTCAATACGTACGTCCTCTGTGATGTTTAAGTATCCTTGTGGTACACCAGTTGAACTAAGGTCTACATTAGGTGTGTATAATGCGTGTCCTACTTCGTGTCCTACAAGAAGATCATAGATTGTATTTGTTAGTCCTTTCCAGATAGGAAGTGTCAAGATTCTCTTCTGCACATCGAACGATGCTGTGTCCACAGTCTTGTGTTGGACAATAAGGTTTTCAGTAGCTAGTAGTCTAGCAAGGTTACCTTTAACTTCGTAATGTGATGAATCTGGCATTGGGGTGTTTGTTTCTTATGTCCTTATTATACGAAGAAACCCTCCGCTTGGGAGGGTTAAGTAGACACTTTATCAACTGTCTACGTCTTGCTCTCGCTTGACGCAGTGCCTGTGGTTTAAGGTGGCGTTTCTTTTCTTTCTTTGAATGATGCTGCCAGTTTGGAACTTTCATTGAGTGCCTCCAGTGCGGCTAGTACTTCGGGAGTCTCTTCCCAACTCCACGTTTCTTCTCGACCTTTCTTATCTATCTTAGTGAATGATTTAACGGTCATTAATTAGATCCTCCGACTTAATTGAAAATAGAATGTCATCCAGTTCCTGTATATGCTCAATGTTGAACACCATCTCGCTAACGTGCTTGATGAGGAATGGACTTTCGGTTCTAGCAGCAAAGGCAAGTGCTTCTCGCAAATGCTTCTGTGCTTCTGCTAGTTCTGATTTAACCTGTTCTGAAATTTGTTTCTGCATTAGGACTCTATTGTAAGTGAATCGGGACCACCAGATTCTTTGATCTCAAGATGTGAGAAGTTTTGTGGTTTGGAGAACTGTAGTACCCGCATAAATTTGTCTGTCAAGTTATCACGGTGCGAGATAACAAACACGTTTGACTTATCGTTAAACGTTCTGAGGATGAATGATAACTCATCTGACCCTACTGTGTCAAGTGATCCATCAAAGATCTCGTCAAGGATAAGGAGGTTGGTGTCAACGCTGTTCTTTAGTTTAGCAATGGATCGCCAAGTTAGCAACAAACTGATATCAATACGTGCTTTCTCACCCTCTGAAAAATTTTCATATGAGAACTCATCAATGTATCTAGACTTCAATACTTCCTTAAACTCTTCATCTAATGTGAAGTTACAGTAGAATTGTAACTTATTTAAGTACTGGTTGATGAGTTTATTCATCACAGGTAAGTACTTCTTAATGATTCTTGTTTTAATACCTGAGTCTCTCAACAGCAGACTAGCTGTCATATGTACATCCAAACTCTTTTTGGATTCTACAAGTGACAAGGTGACAGACCTTAAATCCTCTTGCATTTCAAGCAGTTTGGTAGCTTCTACGTCTATAGAAGAGCCACTAGCTTCCAGATCTTTCTGTTGTGCAGTTAATGCTTTTATGGTACCGTTCTGTGTATGTGTGATTTGTATCTGCTTAGATATCTCACCACTCAGTTCACGTAATTTTTCTAACGGTGAAACAACTTCAGTAAGACGCTTATCGATATCTTGAAAAGCCGTTTCGATCTCTCCGATCTTTTCATCGAGTTCCTTGATTCTGTCACGTTTCAACTCCTCTGTTATAGATTGCTTACAGGTAGGACAGGAATCATTTCTGATATAGAATCCCTTGTCCTTGTTTAGTTTATTCTTTTTACTAGTTAGTTTCTGTGATACAGTACATAATTGATTCTTAACTTTCTCTGGGTCATTCAGTTCTGCGATCTCATCATTGAGATCTGCTATCATAGCATTCGCTTCTGCTATCTTAGCTACGCATTTATTCTGTTCATCTAAGATATTCTTTAACTGAGATTTTTGTTTTGATTCTAGTTGTGTAATGAACCCTTCTTGTAGAGTGATCTTCTCCTTAACGCTTTGAGCGTTTAGTTCGTGCACCTGCACAGCATCCCTTATCTCTTTCAACCTGACTTTCAGGATCTCATTCATAGAAGAGAAGACATTTATATCTAGGAGATCTTCTATGATTTCTCTACGTTGAGCACCAGGTAATCTCATAAATGGAACAAATGTTGATGATCCAAGTACAACGATCTGAGTAAATGATTTGTAATTAAGTTTTAATATTTGTTTCTCAAGTGTCTTCTGTTGATCTACTACCTTCGAGTCCTGATCAAGCATCTTACCATTCTCCCAAATCTCAAAGAAGTTTGGTTTGATACCACGTTTAATATGATAGCGTCTCTGACCTATCTGAAATTCTACTTCTACTACAGTACCTTTATCGTTTACACTATTGACAAGTTGTGATTTGCTGATCTTCCTAAATGGTTTTCCGAACAAGCCAAAAGTAAAGGCATCAAGGACAGTACTCTTACCTGCTCCATTGCTACCTATAATTAAATTAGTTTTGTGTGTTGTGATATCAATCTCAGTAAAGGTGTCACCTGTACTAAGAAGGTTTTTCCATCGTATTTTCTGGAATTGGATCATCAGGTATCACAGGGGGAATAACAAGTTCATCAGGTGTGATGATACTATACTTGGAATTAGTTTGCTCACACGTGGCAATGACCTGACGGTCTTCAACTTCAGTGATAGCCATAGGAGGAAAATCCTCTTCTGCCTCTAGAAGTGTAGCATACCGCATTGCGTCGTCTTTGTCAACAAAGAGATACAAAACATTTTCATCCACTTCGTCACGGACAGCATAAGCCCCCTCCTTGCCCATTCCTTGTAGTGTGATGATGAACATTATACAGCTTCACAACTTTCAATATATAGTGATTTCATTAATTTCTTAAGGTCGGTTTTATCTACATTAACGTCCACGTCATCTAGGTATTCATCTAGTAATGACAAGGTATCTTTAACGTCGATATCATTTGCCTGTGGATCCTCAAAGACTCCAACCTTCTCTATAACACTAACGTCTAATGCACCCTCATCATATAATGAGTTTAGCATATGTTCAAATCGAACGTAGTTAGTTTTCTGTTCTACTATAACCTTAACGTATTGTCCTCTATAATTCTTTGGTTCTATCTCTGTATCATCATTCCAGTATATCTTAGAGAAGATCTCATATGGATTCTTGATGAACTCCATTTCAAAGGTATCTGTTTCAAAGCTATGGAATCCTCTAGGGTCTCCATAGTCATTCCAATATAACTGATAAGGATTACCTAAGTAAGTTACGTTGCCTTTCGTGGATTTGTGATGGAAGTGGCCAGATAATACGAGATCAAAGTCTGAAAAAACACTAGCGTCCATACCGTGTTCGTATACGAAGCCAGGGCGAGCAAGATAGCCGCTGAGCTCGAGATGACCCATTGCGACTTTGGAAGTACTTTGCTTAATTGTCTTGAGAGATTTTTCATAGTTATCCGCACATATCCACGGTACAAATAGTATAGAGGTACCTCCTATATCTAGATCAAGAGCATCCTGATAACAATACACATTGTCATATTCCGACAATAGCATATACAATGTATTGAGATCGTTTGTATTTTTATAGTATGCTGTATGGTTACCTACGATAGTATGAACAGTAATGTCCATAGCCCTAAGAGTATCATAGTATCTCCTAGCCCATTGTAAGGTAACAAAGTCTATGCTCTTTCGATTGTCAAATGTATCTCCTAGATCTAAGAGCGTGGTTATCTTATTCTCCTTCAACCAAGGAAAGAATATATTCTCATAGAACTCTGAGTAGTAATCTAAGTATACCTGACTACCCTTATGAGAACCAAAGTGTTGGTCGGTTATGATCCCTACTTTCATTTCTTGGTAGTATTACTACGTGTCCTGTTTATGATAGAGATGAACTTGTCACCAGCAAAATGCCCACCAAGGCAGACATCTATCTCATCACCATCTTTCCAATTCACATCACCATTCATTTTGGTGTGTTGCATTAGAACAGCAATCTTGTCGATCACATCTTGTGTCAGTCTCATCTAGACATTCTGATTTCAATGTTTTCCTTGATGGAGTTCATATCCGAATCGGAGCTACCCATCCCTGTCATTGTACCATCATATTTGTCAGAGTGCAACACTTCGCTATATCCTGATCTCTCGATTAGTTTGGTACGGATCTCTAGTTGCTTCTTCTCCTTCTGGATCTTGCGTAGAAATGCGTAGTAAATTATTTGTGTGAAATATGCAAAAGGGTTCTTGGATTTCTCTGGATCGAAGTTGTCCACATACTGTAAGCAGTTCTCAATACCATCACATACCATATCCTCTCTGAACATATAGTTCACAAAGTTTGGTTTGTATGATAGGTGCGTAGCGATCTTTAAGAAGCACTCTGCAATGTAGGGGGTGAGGCGAGGACGAGGGAGATCGTTCTGTTTAGCAAAATGAACCTTCTCTCTGTACGCTACGATAGCAGCCAAGAAGTCTTTATTGTTGACGTAATACTCCGTCTTGACTTTAGATCGCATTGCCATTTTTTGTTTCCTTTTGTATCGTTATTATAGCACACTGCCTAAGGGCTTGACAAGTACTCTTAATCTCTATAGAATAACAGTGTCGCTGTTCAGGGGACATTAGGCCCTATACATTTTTTCAAATATGGTTCTAGCTTTGTTGATAGAACCTAGGTTACCCATTTCGAGTGTGGGTCTTATCCTATTAGGAATAGAATTTCGGAAGACCATATCAATATTCTCCTGATAGAAGTCAGCGATCGGTTTAACCGCCGTCGTCATTGCTACTATCTTAGCACGTTCTACAACAAATGTCTCGTCTTGTGACATACAAGACTTCATCCATAGATCCAACTTGAATCCTTTAATCACTGTGGAACGATCCGACGCATTTGCTTCTAACACTTGCATAGGATTATGAAGATATACAACTGAGTCATCCTCAGGAGGAAACGTCACTCCAGAAATGAGCTCTTCACCAGTCAACAATTTAAGTGAGCCAATAAAATCGTAGTCTGGTTTATCAGGTGTGAATTTGATTTCTTTTTCCATAGGCTAGAATTTGCTTTGAACTTTTATGATTTCATAATCAAAATTTTCATCAGCATAAATTTTAAGTCGTTCTTCAAAGTGTTTAAAAGTAAAATTCTTCCATTCTCCACGTGAGATATTATCGCTAATATCATAGAGTGTGGCTACGGTTTTACCTTTTCCCCTGCGAAGGACTCTACCAATTGATTGGAGGTTTCTAATACGGGATTTACTGGGGCTTGCGAACACGATATTGTGCAAACGCTTAATGTTGATACCAGTACTAAAAGTCCCATAGGACGCAACGATGATAGCATTTTCCTCTAGTTCAGTGATTCTTCTTACTTCTTCTCTATCTTCTACATCAACTCCTCCGTGTACGAAGAAGACTTTACGAGAGTCAGTACTATTATTTATCAAATTGTAAAGCGGTTCTCCGTGTCTCTCCACGTAATTGAAGAGGACTAGAGTGTTTCCACGGAGATCTATACATAGATTCTTTATAAGGTTGTTCCTTTTCTCGTGTGAAATAAGGTAATCTATTTCATCTTGGTAACTATCGAACGTACCCCACTCGTGCTTTAACACTAGACACTTTACTTTCAATGGTGTAAGATGACCCTTGTCCATTAATTGTTTTGTTTTGATGAGCTGTTCACACGGACCAAACAACCCTTCAAGTATCCACTTGTGCGTAAGCGTACCGTCCAGTGTACCAGTAAATCCAATCCTATACTTACAGGAATGAAGTTTGGTCATAATCTTAGTCAGTGACTTGGATTTGAATAGGTGAGCTTCATCACCTAATACCACATCATACTTCTCAAAGAACTTTCTTGGTTCCTTGTATATGGATTGCCAAGTAGTTATAGTTACGTTAGATTTCTTATACTTATCCGCACCCGCATAAATCTTGTGACAATGTTTCCCGACATTCCATCCATACTCTATAAAATCCTGATACATCTGTTCTACAAGAGAGGTAGTAGGAACAACAAGTAAAACCTTCCTTCTTTGGGCTACGTGAAATCTAGTAATAGCATACACCATCAAGGATTTTCCCGAACCAGTAGGAGAGAGTAATAGTTTACGATTGTACTTTAGTGCCAGAGTGACACCTTCTATCTGATATGGTCGTGGTTCTATCTTTTCAAACTTACTATTCTTGAGTATGTTCTTCATAAACATACGTACTGCCATCTGTGATATATCGTTTACTTCATACGGAGGACCAAAATGATCATTGTCTTCAAACTCTAGTGTGTACTTCATTGCTGCACACCACTGATGGATATGCTCTGTTAGTCCACCATATATCTCACCATTGCCAGGTGAGTATAGACGTATCTTACCGTCCCATACTTTGTTCCTATACAATGGCATAAACTTTGCCTCAGGAACATCAAAGGTAAAGTACTCAGAGAGTTCTCTATGAACGTGTTCCTCTGCCTTAACTACGTTATAGACTTCGTTCTTTTTTTGTAGAATAATGTTAGCCACTTCTGAACTTCTCCCACTCAATAGCGTTTTTAATTTGGTATTGACGTGCGGAGATTTGCTTGAGTACAGACTCAAGGAAGTATAGTATAATCTTGAAGAACTCGATCCTTGCTTTAATCTTAGCTAGATCTTCATCTGCATCAAGAAACATCTCCACCTCATCTCTGGTGGTTAGTTTTAAATCAAAGGGAATATCTTTATATGCTGAAGCTGGTGCTTTCTTTTTGTAATACATCCACTTTTCTTTTAGCTTGAACTTTAGTTCAAACTCTTTGTCAAGTAGTTTGTGCTTCCAGTCTACGTACTGATCTAAGTACTTGGAATGTAGATAGGGAGTTTCATTACAGGCTTTTAGAAAGTCTGGGTAGCCATCATTACCATCAAGAATAGTGGAGTCTTTTCTCCACTGGTCTTTCAATTCATCAAGAAGGGACATACTTACGGGATTCCATATTCAAGAACTCATAGAACGAATACTTAAAAGTAACCGTTGCTTGTAAAAATTCAATATCAGTAGCTTGCACATTAAGTGGTAGCGTAGTTAATGACACAGGAAAGAGGTCACTAAAATTGATATAGAAGTTAGGATTTAACTGATTGGTTAATATGAATAGATTTCCTGTAGCGAATTGTACTTCCTTTTCCGTATCTGGTTCATACGCTAAAGTAGTATCGTTGATCCAATTCCAGATAGACAAGTAATTTTTTAGATCTTCGTCTACTAGAAATTGTACTTGGAAGTCGCCAAAGGATGTACCACCAGAAGCGGGTATAGGCAAACGTCGCCTAGGTGTAGATACCTCATTCACTACGGCAGAGATATCAGGGATAGAGGCTTGTTGACAGAAAAAATCTACGCTAGGAAATATATCCAGATCCAATTGGAAACCAGTTGGTGAAAGGAAGTTCCTGTTAGATGGTTGCTGACTAACCCAGTTAGCTGGCATAACATAATCAGTTCTTTACACCACTATTTAGTCCTTATATTGAACCCAGTTTTCAGCAAAGTCTTCGCAGTATATTAAATTGTCGTAGTAGCGATGATAAGAAGAAGTAGCCCCCTTAATAAAATCGGTCGCACGTATACAACGTCGATCGTACTCAACGCATATAGCACAGAATCTTCCGTCATCTTCTTCGACAACGAGTGCTGATCGTCGATCATTATCAGAGTAATAAGTGGAATGTCTAATCATAGTTATAATTATAGCATAAAAAAAGAGACCCACAAGGAGTCTCTTTTGATATATTGTGATAATAGATCACATAAGGTTGCGAACAAGAACACGTCTGTAGTACTGGTTTCTGCCAACACCGTTGGTTCCAAGAACATCTTCGCCAACTGCTGATCCATCTGCCTTGAAGACGAATGGGTTTGCAACAATTCCGTATCTTGTCTTGAATCCAATTTTAGGTTGGAAGGATCCTTGATCCACTGCACGAACCATCTGTAGGGGTACATATGGGCAGTAGAACATTCCTGCATCATAAGGAGATGAACCCTTATAACCAGCAACATAGAAGTGGTCGTTAGCCAAGTTCGCTGAATATGGATCAACGTAAACTTTAACTCCACCATTAAGTGTTCCAACGAATGTATTACCTGTATCATCAGGTAGACCATTTGTTGATAGAGCAGGTGTGTAGTCTAGAACACCAGCCATATTAAGTGCAGAAGCAACGTCAGCAGAACAAAGGATGAAGTTGCCCTTTCCTCTACGAGTTTGCTGTGCAATAGCGTTTGCGTCTCTTTCGATCTGATAAATCAAACCTTTGAATTTCTCAACAGACCAACGACCATTACTGTCGGTGTCTAGGTTGAAGATTCCAGCATTCGCTACGTTGTTTTGTGCTCCAACTTTTGCTTGGAGATAAACAGTTCTGATGACTTCTCTGTTAATTTCAGCAAGGATCTCAGAAGAGAGAATGTTTGCTAATTCAGTTTCAGCATCTAGACCGTGAATCGCCTTCAAGTCTTGAGCAAGTTCTAAGGTGTACTCTGCTTTCAAAGCACGTGATTTGGCAGTAACCGATACCTTATCGATTGTGAAAGCCATTTCACGGAAGTCTGGTGAACCTGAGGTTCCCAAAGCTTCTAGATAATCCCTTGCTGAACCACCTGTGTTCTCATAACGGAAACCAGAACCAGATCCAGGATAGGTTGTAGAGTCGTTAAGAATTGCAGGGTTGTTACCTTCAGCAGTGTTAACAGCAGAAGCAGCTGCACCAGCACCTGTTCCACCACCACCTGGGTCAACGTTACCAGCTGTAGGATCATAAGCCGCTGCACCAGAAGCGTCTCCAACTGCGGAGAAACCTGGGTTAGGCTCATTGAATAATGCCTCAGCACCACTTCTGTCGTTGTAGTGTGAACGCATTGCGAAGATAAGTCCAGTAGGACCACTCATTGGCTGTACGCCACAAACGTCGTATGCAACGAGGTTTGGCATAGCACGACGGATCAAGCTGATTAGGATTGGATCGAATCCAGCTAGACCTGAAGAACCGTGAGAGGACTTAAGACCATCAGCACCAACAGAGTTGATAGGTGCTGCTTCGTTAAGCATATTGTGCTCTTCTTTAAGAGCTTTCTCTTGATTTTCTAGGATAGTTGCAGTAACCTGTTTACGATGAGAATCTTTAATTTCTGGAAGATCCTTATGTCCTAGGACAGGTGACCACTTCTCCTGTAATTGACGGGTGTCCATCTTTAATTACTAGAATAGATTAATGGGTTATAATTTAAAAATCACTTAACAGCGTTTCCGATTGCATTCAGATATGCTTGCATAACTGGTGCGTACTCGGTGCTGACACCTTCAAGTGGCTCTTCTTTTACTTCTTCAGCAACTTGTGCTTTCTCAGTAAAGTATGATCCCTTGATTGTGGTTAGTTTTTCTCTGTAGGATGACTCATCCTTAAAGGTTACAGCTTCAGCAAGATCAGCGAACTTCTCTTTCTGTGTATCTGTAAGTCCTTCACTCATTTCGGAGACAATGCCTCCTCTAACTTGAGTAGAGATTTGTTTTGACAATTTCACGTTCGCATCAATCTGTTCATTGAGGCGGTCTTCCATTTCACGAAGCGAAGTGTTCATAGATTCTAGAACATCTTCTTTGCCCTCAGGCACGTCAATATAGTGCTCTTCAAAGAGTCCCTTCAGACCTTTGATGAACGACTCAGTGATCTCAACTTTGAGACCAGTGTCAATAGCAACTTGATTCTCTTCTAGCCAACGCTGAGAAGTATACTTCAAGATACCATCAACTTCTTCGGCCAAGGATGCCCGAACTTTCTCGGTATTCTCGGCAAGCTTTTCGCTATACTGCACTTCGAGTTCTTCAACAATAGAAACAACTTTACTCTTTACTGCTGCTTCAAAAATTGTTGATGCTTTCTTCAAGAACTCTTCTGTCAGTTCTTCTCCTTCGGAGAGTGCCTTAACGTCAGCACTTAGATCTACATCGATATCTTCTTTCTTAGTACCGTATGTGATCTTGTCAGCAAGCTTAGGATCTGATCCAGATGGCTCGTCTTTACCACCACCAGTTTGAGCATCGCTCACACCGTCCTTGGTAGCATTCTTATCCAACTTGTTGGAGTCATCTTGCGGATGATTATGTGTGGGAGTAGGTCCACCTAAATCTTGGATTGCCTGACCAGGCACCAATGAAGGATCTACTTTACCTGAAGCCTGATCACCTGCTGCTGCCTTGGCGTTAACCGCAGTCTTGCTTTGGGTGGATGGGGCTACTGGTTCGCTCCCAGGAACTGTTGCACTAGGAAGTCCAGCTTCACTAATAAGTTCCTCAAACTTTTCGTTCAAAATTTCGGACATCGGGGTTGACCTCTGTTAAGCTTTTATACTGTTTATGTCTAAGAGTTATTTATAAATCAGAGAGTTCCAAGGAAGTTCTGGAACACCTTGAGTTTCCGTGCCTCTAGATCACGGAGCTCACTTTCGGAGATGAACTTATGATATTTAGCAACTTTTTCCTCCTTAACAACGCCGTTAACCCAGGCCCACTCTTTACCTTCCATAATGCCATCAACGAAAGCATCAGGTGCGGAGGGGTCGGCAACGATGTCAGCAGCAGTAGCTAGCATAAAGTCGTCTCTTACGAAGGAAGTACCTTCTCTTTTATCTACAGTACCTAAACCTCTAGAAGAAACTCCAAGACGTACACCTTCATCTAATAGATTCTGTGCAATCTTACCCATAGGTGTGCCAAGGATTCTTGCCTTACCTACGAAGTTATTACCTTCTTTGCGGAGGGAAACGATTCTGTGAGATACCCTATCTAAGTTAATAGTAGGACCATCGGGGTGACCAAGCTCACCGACAGCACGATCTCTATTGACGTGCTCTTCGATGTACTTATTTACTTCACGCTCAAGAATGTTAATAGGGTATACCCTGTTATTACGATTCTTAAGTTCGCCTTGTAAAAAGACACCTTCAATATACTGGGACTTCTTACCGTTCTTGGTTTCAGTCAGGTAGTTAAGACCTTCAGTTAGTGTTTCCGATATCAGTTTCATCAGTTTTTGGTTCTGAGTTGTTTTCTGGTTCTACAGAAGATGGTGTGCCAGGAGCTTCATCATCTACTGGTGTTTCATTAGGAGCATCTGGAAGTTCCATATCTCCAAAATATGACTTAGCTAGTACATCAGAGTATTGATCTAATGTCTCAGCCGACTTCCCATACATTAAGTTGTTGATAGCATCAACAGCAGCTGCACGGTTGCCATCAGCGATAGCATCTACAGCCGCACGTGCGGAAGTTTCTGGTGTAACTTTGTCCATAATAATCAGAATATATTTTTATTTAGCGTTCTAAGGAACTTGTGTCCTCAGTTGGCTGGTTTTCTGGGAGTATTGCATCAATTGGAACGATGCTTGGTATCAATCCAGAAGCACGTTCTTTCTTAATTTCTGCTTCTATCTCTAACCTTTCCGTATCAGTTTGCTGTAGAATCTTCTTCTTAATATTCTCAGCACTGAAGTAGCGTCCAATGTAAGGTTCCATCTTGACAACTAAGTCAAGGCGGTTATTCATTAGCTCCGCATCTTTCAGTTCATTGAAATGATTGTCGAAGAGATAGTCGTATTGAATATGCTCTCTCATCTCTTCCCACTCTTCGAGAGAGATAACTCTCTTAAGAACGAGTTGAGTCTTTAAAAGATCATCAAACAGAACAGAAAACTTTTTACGCAAGCGACCGACGAACTTGGAAAATTTAAGTTCGTCACGAAGAATTTCATTACTTCTTCCGAGACTAAATCCTTTTTCTCCATCGAGTCTACTGGGGGGTAAGTTGAGCGACTTGAAAAGTTTGGTGCGGAAGTACTCCACATCCTTTAACTCACCAAGGTTTTGCCCACCAGGAAGAGTAGAGATCTCTGTGCCTCTACCACCCTCTCTGCGTGGTAACCAGAAATCCTCAAGCATCGACATATGCTTTTTGTCATCTCTGATTTCACCAGTGTTAGCATCGTATACAAGTTTGTTACGATACCTATTCATTACATCACGGAGGTATTGTTCCGCTTTTTGTTTTGGCAGGTTACCTACGTCAATGTAGAATATCCTACGCTCTGGAGCACGGGACAGTCTATAAATGACAAGTGCATCCTCAATCATCCTAAGTTGATTGAGTGACTTGATAGCCTTATGTAAAAACGATAGTGTAATCTTTTGGTTTAGATCCTGTAGACCAGAATCTACGTGAGCAATAGAATCCTCTGCCATACGAATGCCCTTTTGCTCAGGACCATTCATATTGAGGAATCCTTTTGGATTGTAGATGTAGTATTCTTCGTGCTTACCGAAATCTAAATCCAATACGGTAGGTTCTTTACCTGCCCTCTTTGCTTCATTAGGATCTTTCTTATCCCTTAGTTCTCTTACCTTCTTTATTTTAAGCGGATCGATATACCTAAGTTCGGTGATACCTAACTTGGGGTTAGCTAGATCGATTACTTTATGGTAGTGAAGTCTACCATCAATATACCAACGACGAAATATTTCGTGAGCTCTTTGCTCAAAACCTAATAGACGCTTGCAATTTTCAAACTCTTCTCGTATCTTAGTCTTAATATTCTCACCTACATTCAGATTAGATAGTTCTATCTGTACGGGTGTATCATCAAGATCAGATATAATAGCTTCGTTAACTACTTCATCAATAGCTGTATCCACTTCTGGATGCAAAGCCATATCACGATAGCGGCGTATCAACTGGTACTCGTTACGAGATGATGCACCGCCATCTAGGTCTACATATTGTCCAAAGTAACCACCAGCAATTGTGGTGATTGAATCATCTTGACTTGGAGGGATTGGGGATTGACCCTTAGGTCCCTCCTTTCTCTTAATAGAGAATCCAAATAATTGTGCCATAATAAGGTGTAATACCTTTTCCTATAAAGGTATTTAGTCAATCTAATTTATGCCGTTATCGTACTCTTCAGGGTTGTCACCTGCTGTCCAGTACTGAACTTGGAACTCAACAGTGAATTCTTCGATCTGATCATTGCTATCATATGCAAGATCAATCTGTGAAATCTGTGTTGGGAAACATCCCCAGAGCTTATAAGACTTAACGTAGTTGTCCTGACGATCTTCGCCATTACGTCCTAGTTGATGTACTACAAGATCCTTTGTGTATCCAGTTCCACCACCATCAGGATTAACCAATGCAGCAACGTTATCTTCGTGTGCGTTGATTGCCTGTAGCCATCCTTCAAAGAGATTACGTAGTCTGAAGTTAGTATCGTTGATGATAGTAACTGACCAAGTGTCAAAGGTTCTGTCTCCAGCTACCTTAACAACTCTTCCACGGAAAGGAACATCGATAACTCCTAGGTTAGAGGCAGGAAGTGCTGCACTCTTACATAGGAATGATCCAAGTTCTCTGTCTGACTGTGATACACCTAATCCAGCAGGCCAATCTAATTTGACCCTAAACAGATTAGGTTTAACTCCACTCCTTACTTTTGAGAGGAAGTCCTTTACATTACTTGTGACTGCCATTTGCTATTGACCTCTGTAAATTTATTTAGCGGGAGTGAATCTCTATCTACCTACAATCTCATCGAAACTTACGCCAGTACGGGTAGCAACGAATGTAATTGTAATAAAGTTGATAGAACGAGAAGGCTTGAGGTATATCTCAGCAACAAACTCGTTGCGATCTATGACATCGCCTGTGTTGTTTGTCTCGTCGCAGATTACGAGGTAGTCAGTTAGACCACGACGTGCTTGAATCTCACGGAGATAACCACCAACAGCGTTAGCGAAGGATGAACGTGTAACGTCATCGTTTAGATCAAAGAGAACATTCTTAGCGAGGTTCTCAACTTGCTTCTCGACAACCAAGAACAGACGACGAACGTTAATTCTATCGAATGCACTAGGTGTGCTGAGTGCAGTCTTGTCTCCAAAGAGAACAGTACCACGACCCTCGAAGCTAGAAATTGGGTTTACACGTGCTTGATATAACTTGTCTCTATCAGACTTAGCAGGTGTGTATGCTAGTTTGATTACGTTACGGATGTTACCTCTGTTAAATCCAGCTGGTGAGAACCAAGGATCTAGGTCATTAGCGGTTTGAACAGCCAAGCCAGCAACATCACCATTGCAAGGTACGTAGCGATAGGTATCATTGAATCTGTCGTAGATGTACTTCCAACCAGAATCAAATACTGCATAAGATGTAGAAGAACCAACTCCATCAAAGAAGTCAATTACATTGTCTCTCTGTGCATCTGTGCTAGTAGCAAGTGTACCGATGACTGCACCCTTATAAGGTGAGACAAACGCCATACAATCCTTACGTGCAGAAGCAATGTTAACAACCTTCTGTGCTACAGAGATTGAATCTACTCTGGTAGATAGAAGAGGACCAGCAATGATAAAGTCTAGGTTGATTGATTCAGTGTCTGCAAATAGATCATAACCACCGTTAAGATCACCAGCAGTAACAGAGTAACCATCAACACCACCAGCAAATGTATATGCTTGGTATCCTAAGATTGTGTAGTTGGTTCCACTTTGAATTCCACTTCCCCACGCAGCAGTGGTATATCCACCGTATGAACCTGTTGTGTTGGTTACGTCGTGCTTACCCCACCATAGGTAAGTAGAAGCGAAGCGAATGATATTAGCGTAGTAGTTGTCTGCACCTTCTGTAGTCTGTGAATCAGCAGACTTAGATACGTTTTGGAACTTCTCAAGAACTGTATTCTTAGTACCAGAGATTGCACCAGTAGCATCTAGAACAACAATACTTAGTTCGTCATACTTAGAACCGAAGTTAGAAGCGTATGTAGATGTACCAGGTCTTGAAACAAGAGTGTTCCAGTTGATGTCTGTACCAGAAACTTTAACTGCATCCCACCACTTAGAAGAAGCAGTAACGTTTACAGCAGCAAGTTCGTATACAGTACCATTGTCAAGATGATCAGCAGCTGTGGTACCAAACTGTGCACGATCAACTGAGAGTTGAGGAGCAGAAGCAGTATCGGTTACCTTAACAATTTCTCCACCACTAAGTTGTAGATACTCACCAGTAGCAATACCAGTAGCAGATGTAACTGTGATAGTTGCAGCAGCTGCAGCTACAGCACCGTCAAGTGTTGTGTTTGTAGCACCTGTGTTCTGGATAAGAAGGTTACCAGTACCTACTACGAGGTTACCGTTAGTTTCAAATACTTTAAGAGCAGTACCACCAGCAGGATCTACGAATAATTTACCAGTAACACCGTTGTCTTGGTATACAGTAGTACCAGCAGCAGCAGTTGTAGCTGCACTTACAGTTAGATCGAAGTCATAACCGTGGTCTACTACGTGAACGCTGATGTTGTTTCCGTAAGAACCAGCATACTTAGCACCGTAGTGAAAACTTTGTGCACCATCGAAATGATTGGTAGCATAGTCTGTGTCACTTTCTATCAGTACAGCAGAAGCACTATCAGTAACAGCGTTCTTTAGATTGCTGTCTCCAATACGTACAACCTGTAGCTGTCCACCGTATGAAAGGAAGTTTGTTGCGGTGAACCAAAACTCTGCATTGCTTGAGTTTGGCTTACCAAAATATTCTAGAAGCGATTTCTCATTGGTGATATTCACCATCTGATTCACTGGACCTCTCTCGAACGGTCCAACTAATGCTCCAACGTTATCAATTGTTGAGTCTATACGAGCGTTAGTAAGGTCACGTTCCTTAATAACGACTCCAGGTGATACTTGCCCTGCCATTTAATTACCTCTCCGAATGAAGATCCAGATTTGTCTAAATTTATTTATCTAAACCTGATGTTTCAGTGGGGAAACGATGCGTGAACTACCAGTCAGGGTATGATTCGTTTGGCGACTTATCCTTTCTTCTCTCTCGTATTCTTTTAATAGTACAGACCTTACATTCATATGAGTAAGACGAAGCAAGTTTACCTCTAGCTTTTCTAGTAAGGTAGAAGTCCTCTATCAAACTTTTCTCTTCTCCACATACTCTACAGCACCTTGTCTTAAAGACTAGGTGATCTACCGAGAACTCCTTATCAAATTCCATTATGATACTTTACCACCTGGAAGATATCCATCGTGATTAGGATCACATTTCTCCACCCAATTAAATCCACTACCTTCAGGGTAGATATATTTTCCATTCTCATCAAAGTTTGGACCTACCTTCTTTGCAGGGTATTTGGGATAAGGTATTTTCCCTGCTCTCATCTCATTACCTTTTCTTCTTCTTAACTGATTACCAGTCTCGTGATCCTCAGGCATTTGTGGCCAAGAAGTTCCTAAGAGTCTTTTAATATCTTCTTTGGTGTACCCGTTAGGGTGTTTATCACTGGAAGTCATATTGATTCTCACTTATAAAATCAAGGTAAGCATACCAGTCCTTTCGTTCACACCCATTGTTTATAGCATCATACATTAGATCAACAGTATTGTGATGAGGAAATATAGGATGCTTACAGGTGTATTCGGGTACAACAAATGTCATTAGATGTAAGGCATCATATAATCTACTTCGTACTGTTTAGTACCATATTCATCTAGCTGCCATACATTACCATCCTCATCTACTATAGTCTCTTCATCTAATCCTGTCTCTATGAATCCGAACGGAGCCATATCTTGTTCCATTTCATTCTTACGTTCATCATAGATCTTCTTACGAACGTCAAGGTCTGTTAGTTCCCTGAAGAAATCCTGAAGTACCATCCAAGAGAATATGACGTGACACATTACTAGGTCATCGTGATACCCTTCATCTGCTTCAAATGAATCTTTCTTCTGAACAAACGTAGTTAGTTCTGCGATAGTGTCATAGTCATTGATAAGTAACTTATCCTCTTCTATGAGTGCCTTAAGGTTAGAGCATCCTTGCTTCTTAACCGTCTTAGACATCTTGACACCTAACTGTGCTTTACCACCAGAGAAACCAGATCCCATAACCTGACCAGCTCTACCACGCATAGCACACATCAATAGATTAGGATACTCCAGATCAAACTGAAGAATAGAAGCAACCTGATCTCCTATATCATTCACCTCTATCATTATATTTGCATTATTATAATTCCTTGCAGTGTCATATATGACATTAGGAAATAGTATAGGTTTGATTTCATTGTTCCTATACTTACCTACTAATCTATACGGGAACTCTGTGATATCAAATATACAGAAGGCAGAGTAATCCTGTGCGGTTCCTCTAGCTACGTCAACAGTAATAACATACTCGTGTTTATCTTTTCTCTGTTCATATAGATCTAATCCTTTATTCCTTACTATAGGAGTGTCGAATGATAGTGCTTTTAACTTAGCAGGGTTGATAAGAGTATCCTGTGATCCTAAGAATTCGCACTCAAACTCCTGAGTGAACTGTCTTTGAGAAGTATTACGTATAGTCTGTTCCTTCCACTTAGCATCTCTACCAGGAACCTGAGACCAATGTACTTCGTGATTTACATATTCGTTTCTACCTTTGAGGGAGTCCTCCCACATCTTGTAGAACATATTCATCCCGTTAGGGGTGGATATGATAATTACTTTTGATTTCTTACCTGAACTAATCGTCGGATAAACGGAACTAAAAAACTGATCGCATATATGGTTGGGGATAAATGCAAACTCATCAAGGAAGACAATATTGAAAGACATACCACGGACAGCACTGGCACTGGTAGAAGCAGCAATAAGTTTCGATCCATTTTCTAACTCCAGTGATCCTCTGTTCCAAGCAACGATACCTTGTTGCATCCAACGTGGTAAATTCTCATAAGATAATTGGAGACGACTGAGCATTTCCCTAGCCGTCGCAGCTTTGTTTGCAAGAATTGCTACGTTTACATTAGCATTAAACAATGCATAATGCAACAGGTAGGTCGTAACGATAGTAGACTTACCAGACTGACGAGGCAATTTTGCTATATTAAATCTGTTCGTATGGAACTTATGCATCATCTCCTTCTGGAAATCATACATCTTAAAGTCCATCAAACCTTCGTCTATATTAACAATCTTCAAATACCTTTCAGTGAAGTAGACAGGATTGTCCCTACACTTAATATACTCGGCAATTTGCTTCTTAGTAAAGTTCTGCTGAGTATTTGCTTTTTTTAAATTGGGGTTACCAAGATATATGTCAGTAGCTGCTCCCATTATCTCCTCACCACAATGTCACCATCACCATCATCTTCCTCATTCAACTCTTTGATCCTATCCTTAAGTGATTTGTTAAGTGGATCTCCAAGGTTATGAAGTTCTGGTGAGTCAAGTTTAAATCTATGATGATCATCTCTGACTTCTTTGAAGTTGACAACCAATAACTCATCACCCTCTTTGACATCTGCCATCTCTGGGTGTCTAAGAGGTTTACGATTTAGATCTTTTTCATTTTGTTCCATAGCTCTATAACCAACAGACATTAATCGAAATGCTTGTATCAATAAGTAGAATGAAAATCCATAGAATAAAATAGGAATCATTCGCTCAATACTTGAGGTGCCTCTACGTGCTCTTTCTTGAGAAGACGTTCCTTAGCACGCATCTCTTCTTCCTCTAACATCTCTTCCATCATACCCCAAGAGTTAGTGGCACAACGTACATCAGATGTACGATCATTGCTTCTTAAAATTTCCATTACTCCTCCAGAGTTCCGTGTTGTCTACGAATTACACGTAGTGCTTCAAGGTTCATATCCTTGGTACCACCATCATAAGCGTGGGCATAGCCTTCGTCAATCATTTGTTCATTTAAAGAAACTTCGGAGTCATCAATATATAACCAACCAAGAAGACGACCGTACTTACCAACGCCACCAACAAGCTCAGTACGAACACTAAGTTCGCCGTCCCCGTTAATAGTGCTTTCAAGTTTTTCTTTAAGCCAGTTTGTCGCATCGATACCGAGTGCTTTTTCCTCTAAATTACGAGTCCTTTTCTCAGGCGTATCAACGCCAGCTACCCGAACCCGTTCTTTTTTATATAGGTCAAACCCTAGGTCTATAGTAACATCTATTGTATCTCCGTCCAATACTCTATTAATCTCTGTCACTCGAAAGTTGTAACAACTCTTTCGACTTGGAGGTATCATCGCTCCCATCATTCATCTCCGCATAAGACATACGTAGTATATAGTAGATGTACCAAGATACTATTACGAGCAGTATAGCTACTAATATAATGACTGACCAGACTACCATTAGTCTCTCTGTCTCCAGTCATCAGAACGTTCTTGATGGAACCAATCCACCACCTCTTCTGGTGATCCGAAACCCCTTATGTGTTGAGTTGAGTCGGGGTCTCCTAAATTCAACTCATTCAGAAAAGAATCCGTTGGATCCTGTGCCATCTTTCGTGCAGTATTTAACATACCTCTAGCAGAAGTATTCGATTTAGCAAGTTTCTGAGCCCATATCATATCACCCATACTTACTTCTACTCCAGCAGCAATATCTTTGCATATTGATGCCATCCTTAATCGATACTGTGTTGATAACATATAGTAATCGGTGTAATTAATTTAATTTATAACACCATAGGTGGTGTCATATATGCTGTTGAAGCTAACTTGATAGCAAATGCTAGAGAGCAGCTCATAAAAGTAAGTCTGCTCATCCACCACATTATCTCGTGCTTGTTTTTTGTGATAGTAGTCATCTTCCCATTGGTACTCCAGAGGACATTGCATTAAAAAGATAATCCAGTGCAGTTTCATTTGTGCACCTATCCAAATAAGAAGGATGCTCCTTAAGAAAAGGAACATCCTCTTTTGCGTGCTCTATAGCATCATATGCAGAGTCTGCGTATTCGCAGATCTCGAAAGTCTTTTTATCGGTATCGTGATAACCGATGGTATAGTGTGACATTACGATTTTTCGGGTGTCACTACTAATTATAACAGTTTAGCTTTTCTTTGGGCTATGTCCGTGAGCGATCCCTAACTCGTGCATTTTAGCGTGCTCATCAATCTGATCTCTCAGGTCTTTCTTGCCTGGTCCGAAAGTGTTGTATACCCCCACTCCGACTAGAGTCAAAAGGAATAATCCTATGAATAGAATAAACCCTTGATCAGGTGTCAGGTTTAAATGGTTGATTAAAGGTGTCTTACACTTAGTCCAAGTACCAGGTAAGTGGTACACAGGAGGACAGGATAAAAAAATCATACTAAGTTCCTTGGCCAATTTTGTCTATGAATATTATAGCAGTATATGGGTGTCCATTGCTAGATGTTGTTATCTCTATAGGACCAACAGCTGTATCTTCCAGTACACCAGAACCAGCAAGGTTCATTTCTCCACATCCACCAAGGATGATTACAGTGGTACCACCACGTCCTACCTTAACGTGCTTACCTCCATCTTGAGGCATTGAGTAAATAATTTTTGCGATGTCCAATTTAGTTGGAACCTGTGTACGGGTTGCTCTACCCTTACTACCAGCAGAACCAAACTCAGGAACACCTGATTCGACCACTACGTCATATGATAAATCCGCAAGATCTATCGTAGTAGCATCTTCGGACGTAATCTTCACGACCGCTTGACGTTGGTTATTTTTGAGAACGACTTTTGACATAGCTAGTCTTTTTGTTTATTTAGATTTAGACGACCATTTTTTCTTGGAGAATGCTCCGTCTTTAACTCCGTAAGATCTCTTTGTATCTTTGGATACCTTTTCCGCAATCGGTGTCATCCGACCTGATTCTTCGAGATCCTTTAGTATCGCTTTAAAGGGACGCATTTCTGAAAATAATCCGCACTTAATCTATTTATGCTATAAATAAATGTAGGGTATGGAACAAAAACTGTGAAAAAGATTTTACTCATATTAGGAATATTTGCACTTGGTGGACAAGCTGCACGTGCAGATATTACTTCACGTATGACTTCTAGCGTACAGCTAACAGTCAATGCGGCTGCAACACAGATGCAAAGAGTTGGAAATTCTTATAGCATCTCTGGTAATAACGTGGACACAACTGATGGTACGACGGCTAACACGATTAGTGCGGGTGCTATAAGTAGTGGTGTCTATGGTCCTGGAACTATTGCAGTAGTACAGGATGACCCAGGTGAGGCATTCAGCTTCTCAACTTCATTCATTCAAGGTGATGCAATAGATACAAGTGGACCTAACGTCGGTGATGTTTCGGCATACTCGAACCAATTATCTACTGCTGCTGGATCCGCAGGATCCCTTGCAGGAACTGTAACTTCGCAAGGTGCCTTGACGGTAACAGCTGGTGGAGCTGGAACTACAGCTACTGGACAGTTTGTTACAGAGCTCCAGATCGACTAGTGAAGTGGAGGTTTTGGCAAAATGAAGAAGAGGATTGCCCAATATGTGACTGCTGTGGTAAGTGCAAGTGTCGTTGCTGCACCTGCTCTGGCGGTCCCAGTGGTCCCCAACTTCCAACAGGGCTCGATGACGAGTCATACCGAGACTGAAAGCACAGTCACGGAGACAATAAATTCAATTGATTATCGTACAGGATGGGAATACTCAGTGACAGGGGTAGGCGTGGACAACAATGGCGAAGCCCTCAACCCCCCAGTGAACAACTCAACAGTGACACTCTCACCAACCGTGGGAACAGGAGAAGGAGCTATAACGGGAAGTGTAACTTCTTCGTTCGATGCTATAGACTTCTCAGCACAAAACAACTTCACAATCCACGAGCCTGGGGGAGCGTTTCAATTTACCCAGACATATCAAGGACCAGGGATGACCAACCAGACAATAATACAAAGATTAACCACCGTAAAGTCAGTCACCGACACAACAAGTACATTTACGCAATAGCGACTATAGGTAGTCTTTTATCTCCTAACGTCGCATTAGCAGAAGGTGTTGGTGGTGTATCTGCTACTGCTAATCCTATAGCCAACTCTTCTGGCTCAGTGACCAACCAGGCAATACAGGTTTTACAAGGTCCGTACGTAACTAACACCTACGGTGGAGGGGTATCTTGTCAAGGTACGACTCTCAATATGACACCTTATGTGCAGTTTGCAGATTCAAGGAAAGATCCTTGGGAAGATTTTTATAACGAACCGCAATATAACCTAACAGATATAGATGGAAGAACAGTAAAACAAACCGTTACTGTTAAGAACTATCCTTGGGAAACTTGGTATGATAATCGTACTAAGACAGATGGTACTAGATGGTTTGAAGATGGAGATGATATACAAATAGAAATAGATGTACCAGCTGGTGATGGAGTACCTGACATTGTAGCTGATGGTGGGGAAATGACCCCTACTTGGTTTAAACCAGTTAGAACAGATATGAGAGCGAATCAGAGTTTCAACGTAGGTATCTCTGCTACGCTTTCTATACCATTGAACAGAGGTATGCAACGTAAGTGTTCTGAAGCTGCAACAGCACAGATAGCATCTGTTCAACAGTTGACTGCTAACAAGCGTTTAGACTTTGAATTAGCTAGACTTAAGAATTGTGGTGAACTCAAAAAAGCTGGTATAATGTTCCACCCTGCGTCTCCATACCACGCAGTATGTGCAGACGTTATGGTATCATCTCCTGGCAATAGAGTACTTCCACACGAACACGAAATACCACAACCTACTTGGACACAACCTTCTTCTGACCAAACTTCAGAGGAGTCAAGTTCTTCTTCTCTCGATACTGATTTGTCCGAATCTCAGATTGAGTCGGATGGTACGGGGTCTTCCCAAGAAGTTTCTGAATCTTCGCAATCGTCTTCTTTATCACAGGCTTCACAACTTTCAATAACAGATCCGCAATGGGTTTTGCAAGTAGGGCAGACGTTGTTGCCACCGCAGCAATCGAAGCAGTAGTTGTTACTGTAGGTATAGATGGTAGAAATTGCTCTATTGTTGGAACAGGTTCCCATATGGTTTCACATATCTTACCATCAGGTGTCAGTTTATATTCTTTAACTTTCTCTGTACCCTCCTGATTCAGGTCTCCAATGCGTCTTGCATTAATAGGAGGGCATTCTACCTCATCTTCTCCACCTCCTGTTGGAGGCGGTTCTGGAGTGTCTAGATCAGGAGCTGGTGGTGGATCACCTGTATCTACTCCACCTGCATCTGGTTCATCTTGCGTAATAGTTTGCCAAGTTAGTTCTCTATAATCATAGTCAGGTGGTTCATAATAAGGAGCACCTGCATCACACAATACTGTATTGCCTTTAGGGTCGTCATCGACCAACATCTTATTTCTTGATCTCTGCTTTACATTCTCCTTATGAACCTTCACACAACCAGGCATATTAACTATAGGAGTACCAGCTAGGACAGTTACAGGAACTGTTACTGGTATAGCTTGTGGTGGTTCTATTATCCACGCACGTGCATCAGCAATACCTCTAACACCTATACGATTAATTCCTGTCTCTTCTGCTTTGAGTGTCCCAATAAAACGAATTCCAGTACCGTTAACTTGAATGTTAGGGATACTGGAATTGCTTGTATTAGGAATAAATGGAATATTATTTTCCACTTTGAGGTATCACCTGTTTGTAATTTTGAGTTGGTGGTTTTATTCCTTTCACAGGACCACTGGTTGATGGCCAAGCATTCACTAATTGTAGATATACTTCTTCTCTAACTACCTGTCTGATTGCTTCTATCTTTTCAGATTCTCTCTTCTGAGGACCACCAGTTTGTTGGTCGATGAGATGATTCCCACCGACCGTAGCACCAGTACCTATAACTGCTGCTGCTGTTACTCCTGTAGTTACTTTTTGGAAGTCCATTACCTTGGACCAAAATCAGGTCTAGTAGCAGGCCCCATTACATTAGGTTTGGATGCTTGATCTGGTGAGGGGGAAGGAGCGAGATCAGGAGCACCTAGATTTCCGAAGTCAGGTTCTGCCATCTTAGGTAGTTTACCAGCACCACCAAGGGCACCTCCACCACCAAGTACTGAACCAAGTGCCTTCTCTTTAATGTCTTCTATGATGGCATCCTTTTGAGAATAAAGATAAAAACCACCACCAACAACGGCACCAGATACAACGAAAGACGTAATAGCAAGTACATTAATAATTTTTTGCATAATAAATTTTAATACTCTGATCTATTTAGCTACTCTTCACAAGCGTCTGCAAAATCAGCAGCCATATTGCCACCGAGTTCAGCACCTTGGTTTCCACCAAACATTGCTACCCAACCAGCAGCCAACCATCCTACGAATGGTATGCCTGATACAGCAGGTGCAGCAGCTGCTCCAACGCTAGTGCCTACAAGTCTTCCTGTTTGTTCTCCACCACCTACTGCCTTTATACAGGCTTCAGTTTTAGCAGTTACATTTCCATCTGCATCTGACTTACCTCCTGTAACAGCTAATGCAGCAGGGTCTATCCAAGCACTCCGTGTGGATACAGGTCCACCGTGATGGAACGCACCGTCCATTGTGTACTGTGAAACTACTTTCTTATTCTCATTAGCGAGTCCAAGGAACCCACCTTTCTCTTTAATTAATTCCTCTCTCCACATCACCTTAGGATCGTTAGCACGATATGCTACCTTATATCCTTCCTCGTTTGCTTCTATATGGTAAGAAGAATAAGGTCCGCTAGGTAAATTGAAATCAGGTAACTTACTATTATTCTTAGTAGAAAGCATTCCAATCATACCTATATGACTTATACCTAGGAGACCGCCAGCTCCCAAAGCAAACCATTTTGTCCAGTTAATTTTTTCCATAATAACCTCAAAGTGTTATAACGTATATTTTTTGTCTGCGTCTTTAGGTGACTCAGCAATAATTTTTAATGGTGCTTGTTCTATAACAATAGTTTGTGTAGGACCGCCATTCTTTCCTACTCCATTACCATTGCCATTACCATTCATTTTCATTGTACCATCACCTTTCTTACTAGCTGTCTGAATTCCGAAGCTAGCTAGCACCCCAGTAAATACTGAAGCTATGAAAGTTGGGTCAATTTTTTGTTGCGGAACTCCAGGAATTGCAACGTAATTTAAAGTCAATATACCCCCAGACCACACTAGTACACCCAATCTCACGAAAGTGGAGATTATGGCAGCCTGTTCATCTTCATCTGGTAGTATCTTGTCTTTTAGTTTCTGAAGTGGCCCTTTTGTGTCCACTTTTTTATCATCAGCCATCGGTAGTTTCCTCTACTTTTTTTAACATTTTTGCTAGTTCAGCAGTGCTACCAACAAACATAGTGTTGTTGACAGTAGACGGACCTTTTGATGGCCCTTCTTCTTTGACTTCTTTAGTCTCTTTTTGTAACTTCATCAACTTGTCAGTTGTATCCGCTACGTTCTTAATCATTAAGGCTGCTACTTCATATGCTCTCGGATGATCCGATGATGCTGCAACATCAAGAATACCGTTAAGTGCTTCTTGACCTTTATCGATTAGATTATATAGCTGACCACGTGTGTATTCGTAGTCTTGAGTGACATCTTCTTTCACTTCACGTTGAGGTTTTGCAATAACGTCTACCGTCTCCTCAGGGAGATTTAAGATGTCTTGCATATTATCATCTAGTTTGCTCATAACATTTCAAATCCTTCGTTGAAACCGAAGTTGTCATCTGGTTGTACAAGAGCATCATCTAATGCATCGATGTTACCATCAGCATTCTTATCCTCCAGTGCCTTAGGAGTATAAGTGAGTCTTGTATCCTTACGTCTAGATGTATCACCCAACGTACCAATTTCTGCAATAGACTTCTTGATAACACCAATATTGGTAACAGGACCATAGAGGTATGTCTTGACAGTAAACTGCATACGATACTCTAAGTAACGACGGTTAAGAAAACTACCGTCATAGGTATCAGTATAATCAACACTGTTGAGAACAACTGGACAATCCTTTATCTCATCCATATCAGGAATCATCTTGATGGGAAGGTTAAAGGATGGTTGGAAGTAAGGTAAGATCTGTTCTAAGATACCAAGACCATCGTCTTGTGACTTAGCTAGTATACCTAATTCAAAACCTATATTGTAAGGTACTGGCATATACTGTGAACGTACGCCACCAGTAGCGTCGTCTGTCTTCTTATAGACAGAAACAGGACTAGTCTTCCTTTGAGGATCATAGCTATAACTATTCATCTCAAAGTATATTCTTGGCAGAGTGATCTGCACTTGCTTATTGATATCACTTAGATCTTCTAGTCTTGCGAGAAACTTATCTCTAGGACCATAAGCTAAGGGTACCTTTTCACGCACTTGCTCAACACCATTCTCATCGAAGTCACGTAGTTCGATATTATTAAAAATAGTACCGAATGCTATGACAGTTCTACGAATAGTACCGTTATAAAAATACTGCAACATTAGAAGCTACCTGTCTTATTTCCAATTTCGCCAAATGGATTTCTTTCAGAGAAGTCAAGGACATCATCTGCTTTGAATTCTATTACGGCGTTATCATCGTATTGAACACTCTCGACCGTGATCGTAGTGAATGACTGGATCTCTCCAGTTCCATTTGGACCTGTGACTGTTTCTCCTTCTTGGAAACCACCTGTAGGATAAACTACAACGAGTTTACCTGTAGCAGCATCAAAGGAAACTACAGTACCTGCACCACCGCCACTAGAAGTAAAGTCCTCACCCTCTGCAAATGTACCTGTGACATTAGTCAAGGTAATTGGGAAGGTATATGCTTCACGTTCTAACTGATCGACTGCTGCATCACCAGTATCAAAGATCGTGTTACCACGCTCCATAATCTCTGTGGTGATCGTATAGAAATATACTTTGCCTAGCTGGAAGAAAGGCATTTCTTTTTCTACAAACTTGATCTCATAGTTATCACCTGTTAAGGGATAATGTATGATATCTCCTTCATTAGGTCTGTCTGGGAGGGATGGATTTGCTGCGTCTACTTCTTCCCACCGATTAACTGAAACAATAAATGTTGCTTCATCAGTGACTCGTAGACCAAACTTGGTTGCAAGTTCAGCACCAACACCACCGAATCCTTCTACGTTTTGTAGAAGCATTTCCACTGTGTATATAGTTGTAAACTTTGATAAAGTGACATCATTCATCACTTGATCTTGAACCATTATACGAGGGATGTACTTGACATCACTACCAAATAGTTTAATCTGTTCGTCAACTAGGTCTTGAATAAGACCTTGTTCACCAGTAGTACCACCGTGTAAGGCAGGGAAGTAGGTGCTAGTAGGCATTATCCAATAAGGTCAAGGGGTGGAATAGCATAGGTTGAAAGTATTTGACTCTCAATCTTTTCTAGTTCCAGAACTGCCTCCGAATATATTTTCTCACCGTTGAGGGTGACTCCACCAGGCAATTGAATGTTCTGATACTTAGTTAAGTTGATACCCCATTGCTTCTTAATAAGAGCAGTGAGATACTTCTTCATAAAGGGATCATTGTTCATATCAGTATATGTTGTAGGATCTAATGCCCTATAACATTCGATGATAACGAACTCGCCTTCTTTCATATCCTCAGCAGCAGTGTCGAGATAAAGTCTGTCTTGTCTCTGGTTGAATCTGAACTGAATAAATGTTCCATTATTCAATACAAAATCAAGAGTCTCAAGATAGCTCTTGGTCATATAGTAGTTAAGAATATCAACTGCACCAAAATGATATAAGTCATTAAGGAAGATCTGATACTCAATACCAAATAGGTTTCCTCTTATACCACTAGACTTGATACCAAATATACGACTAATACCATATACGTGTTCAGGAACTAGGATATAATTATCTCTTTCTGTCCACTCGGTTGAACTACCAGCTACCGTAGTAGTCTGGTTCTGAGTTTTAAAGCGTGTAACATCGGCAGCAGTAACCTCGTGCTTAAGAAGCATCTTCTCAGCACCGTTGTAAGTCCACTCAGAGAACTTCTGGAAAGCGTCATCCGTCAGATCATCTATCTGCTCTTGAGCTACGTTAATTTGCAGTACAGGTTCCCCTAACTGCCTCTTACAGTATGCTTGTAATTCTGCTCTCGTACTAGGTTTTGCCATTACACAATATTACCCTTCCTTTCTATTTAGACAGATATGAAATGTCGCTTTAATACACTAAAAGGTATGAAGTAAAATTGACCTTCTGTTAGACCCATAGAAATCATCTTAGCCATACGATGCTTACCATCTAAGAGTCTGTACTTGTCGTTATATGGATTTGATATATCTGATATAATTCCTGGGTACAATTCAGGATCCTTACGTGCCCCAAAGCAACAAGGGCAATTATCAAAGGACTGGTGAGGATATAGATGCTTTCCTTTCCAAGCAATGTCCTCAAATTGAACTGTGATTAAATTCTCATCTATTAGATATGGTAAACAAGATTCTATAGGTATGTCAACAGCAGAAAAAGGGAACTCCTTACGGAATCCCCAATCTCCAAATGATCTTACCTCGTATGCAGTCTTCTTATACCAAGGGTGGTGATACCACTTAGCTTTCGTTGAGGAGTTCACGCTCTGGTGCCTCTTCCTCAGTTGTAGATACAGGTGCAGATTGATCTTGTAGAATGTTTAGACCCTCTACAGCACCTTGAAGTTTGAGGTATCGTTCTTTTGCAACGGATAGTTTTTGTTCATACTCAGAGATCTCCTTCATAAGATCTTTCATTTGAGTCGAGAAGTTTAGAATTAATTCTGAAGTTTTGTCAGTAGTCATTTTTATTGGTTGAAAATAAAAAGGAGGGTTGTTATAACCCTCCAATTATATGCGATATTTATCGAAGTGTCAAGGTTATGCCTGTGACTCACTCCAAGAAATACGTCCTGTAACTGTGAATGGGTTGGAGTTATCAACACCCGTCAAGTCAACAGGTTCTGCGGTAACCGTTAGTAGGTCAGGTCCGTTCGGGAAGATACCGTCACCACCAAGGATGGAGTTACCCATCTCAATGATAGAACTAATATCGTAGGAAGTAGCACCTGTACCACGCTTACCTGTGTTGTCAATCTGACCACCTGCTGCACGGAAGGAGAAGATCTCAAGTCCACCAGCGTAGGTGTCGTCATTCGTGTGTTTAATCAACTGTGATAGAGATGGAGGTGCCACGTCTAAGTAAGAGTCAGTTGATAGAGATGGGTTCAGGATTAGTTTTACTTCGCACTCGTGTGTGTTAACAACGTCGAGAGAGTTGAGCTGCAACTGCATTCGGTTGATAATCTCACGTTCACCCAAGTTACCAGATAGAGACGAGTCAACAGAAGGTGACAGTCTAATTGATACAAGAGGTATCTGCGAAGGAACGGTGTTGTCAGTACCAGCTGGTGCACCAACAGCGAACTGTGTGCTGTTTGGAACTGCTGGATTACCAAGAGCATTATTGATAATGCTAACACCTTGGTTGTACTGGAACGTTGTGTTACCGTTAGTATCGATGTACTGGAAGTCAACCTCTAGGTTACCACCTGAGATTCTTGATCTGTAGATTGCACGACCGTCAACGAACCATCCGTTAGCTGTACTTGCCTGATACACTGTAGTACCCTGCGTTAGCTTAGATGACTCACCAGTTGGGAAGTAAGTTCTGAGATAGAATCTCATATTACGTGACCAACCTTCTCCGATCTGCCACTGCGAGCGAACGATTGATTGAGACTGAGTAGTTGCGTTCTGTGACACTTCGTTGGTGAACTTAAGCAAGTTACCAGACGCTGTGAAGAGGTACGCTTTGTCAGAGTCAAATCGACCATCAGTGATGATAGAAGTACCCCAGTGGAACAGACTTGGAATGTATGATGGAATTCCAGTGTTGTGAATCTCGTAACGAGCAGGGAGGTTACCTGATCTGAAGTATGCTTCAGTCAAGCGGTTGTTGTGCTTGAATTCGTGTACGTACTTGACGTGACCATTTTGATCTTTGAATCCAAAGCGAATTTTACCTGCTCCATACCAAGAGTAATCCATATATGCCATCTGGATCTTAGTGATGTCCAGAATGAATCCAGACTTACCAGAACCATCGCACTTATCGACGTTCCACTCACCTTGAGGGATCTTGGTATCGATTGTCTTGGTTAGAATAATGTTTGCAGCAGTAATACCCTTGTACTGTGGCTGAATGATCAAGCTATCGTTGTTAACAACTCGGATAACCTTATGTGACTGTCCACGAATAACGATGTACTCACCAGCTACTATCTGTGATAGGAATGATGTATCAGAACCTGTTACAACGTTAGAACCCCTAGTTACAGATACACGACCTGTTAACTGAGTAGTTGAACTACGACGTACAGCACTCAATACAGCACCATTATACTCGAAGAACATACCGTTCTGGAAGTCAAACATACCACAACGTACATTAGAGTTAGTCCAGTTGATTACGTGGTATCCAGTAAATCCACCAGCAGCAGACGAGGTTGGTGCCTGATCTAGGTTATAACTGAATGTGAATGCGTCATAGATGAATGCGATCGGATAGGATCCATTGTAACTGTTATCAGTAGCATCAACGAACTCACAGTTTGTACCAACCTCAAGGTTGTGTGGGAGTTTCGTTTGTACTGCAACACGGTGTACAACAGTACCATCAACATATGGTACATACCAAGCACGGATAGAAGGATTCTTCGGTGCGAAGTTGATAGCGAGTGATACCTGTATACCTTTACCTGACTGGTAACGGAAGTATCTACGTGTCTGTCTGACGATCTGTCCATCAGGTGACTTACTGGTTCCGATATCCATACCACCGTCAAACGGTCTGTGTAGGAAGTATCCATCTGGACGTACATAGATCGAAGTATCGATGAAGTACTCAGTGTTACCAGCAGAGTTAACAGCACCCGTTGTGAAGGACGCTGCGTCAGCCATTAGGAGTTCAGTGTCATCCTTAATAGCAGAAATGGTTGTTGATACAATTGTGAATGTACCAGGAGAGTTGTTATTGACATATCTGAATATATCACCAACTTTGAAGTAACGTGTGAATGTAGTATCAGTACCAGTTGCGATACGTGAACCAGTATTCAATGCGATAGTACCATTACCGATAACCTGTCCATCCATATTGGTGTGGATCAGTTTCTGTGCAGGTGTCTGTGAACCGCCAGTTGTTAATGTAACGTTAGTACCAGCAACTGCAAGTGCAGCAGATTCTGCCAACTTGATATGGTCTTGGTCAATAACGATAACGAAGTAGTCTCTGTTATCTGTCAATCCACCAATGGTTGTACCACCAGCATCTTGATAGATTACACGTTGACCAGTTCTCATAAAGTGATCCTGAATTTGCAGGGTCATATTAGTCGTGTCAACAATACCACCTGACGCAATTTCTCTTGCATCAAATGTCTTAGTTGTTGGGACGATTTGGAATGGAACGTCAACAACGAGTTGAGTTTCACTCTTGACGAGAGATACGTTGTAAGCACCGTCAGTCGCACCAAAAGCAGCAGTCTGGTTCTCGAAGACCTGAGTACCAGATCCAGCTGATGTGAGGTCTTGCTCACTACCTGGATATGAGAACGAAACGCTGTTGCCAAGTACGAATCTATCATTTGATGCTACACGGATGTAATAAGTTTGGTTAGGTGTTAAGTTACCAATTGAAGTACCAGCAGTTGTGTAGAATACACGCTCACCGTTAGACAAGTTATGGTTCTGATAGTAAATAGTGTTCTTTGTTGGGTTAACAAAGAGACCAGTCATACCATAGGTACCTCTAGCATCTAGTAGTCTGTAAGGTGATGAACCTGTACTTGGTTTAATTCTAAATCTGTTATCATCTACTCTCTCAGCATATACTGTAGCTGGTAGAGATAGGTTTGTGATTCCATCGTTGTTGTAATAGTAACGTGGATCGTCACCAGCAGTCTTAGTAATAACGATTTGGTCGTTAGTTACTGCACCGTGGTTCTCAACGTAGAAAGTATCGTCATCATTTGAACGATCCTGTACTAACATCAAGTAAGCGTTACCATAGTAATCTTGGTTATGTCCATATACCCAAGAACCGTGTCCACGATAGTATCCATTCCACCAGTCATATCCATAACGGAAGTGGAATCCATTACCTGAATCTAGTGAGTAGTTGTAACGATATCTGTTTGAACGATAGGTGTCTCTATCGTACATAGGACCCCAGTTACCATTTGTTAGAGTAGTTGGCTCTTCTGGTAGGTAGTCATTGTAGTTCCAACCTGGGTTGTATCCCCAAACTGAGTTACCACCATTGTACCAAGGGTTGTTGAATCTTCCGTCGTAGTTAGAGTTGTTTAAGTTACCTGAACCATTGTACTGACGACGGTTCATTGTTAAGAAGAATGCTCTGTTCCACTGGGAGTTAGAGATACCTCTGTTGCTTGAAATATTGTTAAAGTCATAGCCTGAATGTGTTGAACCGAAGTTCCAAGCAGACCATCTATATCTCCAGTACCAGTCCCACCAAGGTTTCTCATCAGAAACGTATCTATGTACTAGAGCAAAGTTGTGCTTACCATAGTTGTAAGTAGCTGCATTACCCTGAAGTGAACTACTATCGTTCGCAAGGTTGATGATACCATTGGAACCTGGATTACCACCAGAAGAAGCAGAGAAATAGGCATTAGAAAGTTTAACTACAGCTGTACCACCATCAGCAGATGATGTGGATTCTACACGAGTGTTGTAGATACCGTGACGTTGTAGGTTTTCAATACAATAGTCACCTGGGTTTGGATAGTAAAGTAAGCAATACCTAGAACGCATATAGTTAGCGTTAGTACCCTTCAAGGTAACTGTATGGTTAGTATAGTCAACATCACCATCATTAACTGTCCAAAGAGCAGTTGGTTTATGGTCATATGGTTGGAACTGTGACATATCAGGTGTGATAGTCGCAGTGATTGTATCTTCATAGTCAACTACAGGTCTAGAGTCAGCAGCAGTTGCTGTTGTGTTAGCTACCTGTAGGATCTTAGGAGAAATGGTGTTAACGAAGTACAATGCAGTACCGTTAGCAAAACCATTCTCGAATGAAGTTGAAAGAACAACTTTAGAAGTTGTTGCAGGTGTGAAGGACATTTCAAATCCAACACCTGTGTTACCAGCCTGTGCATCATATGCATACAGAGTGGCAGGAGTATTATCTGTTACGTATATACGAACATAGGAACCAGTAGTACCTTCTGTTCCATTTGTGTAAACACCATCAGTATATGCAACACCACCACCGTGGATACCATCAGCAGTAGTAGATACTCTGAATGGGTGTCCAATGTTGGAAGCATCGTGTACATTGAAGATGTACATACCGTTCTTATTAACGGTAAAGACTGACGTACCAACAACAACGTCATCAAGAGCAAAGTAGTTCTGTCCACCAACAGCTATGACAGTAACATCATATTCAAATGTGTCGGAAAGAATACCCTTATCTGTTTGAAGACTAATGGCAGAACCTTCGTAGAACAGACCTGGAATAATACTTGTATATGAACCTGCAATGTCAGCACTAATTGCCTGAGTAGCACGTGCCTTATATGTAAAGGTAGTTGCACTAGGTACAGACTGAATTAGGTATGAACCTTCAGCAGTTGTAGATGCAAGACCAGATACAACAATAGGAATACCAGATGTAAGACTGTGCTCATACAGAGTAGTAACAGTTACAACGTCAGAGTTAGCTGTAACTTCTACAGTCTGAATATAAGGAATTGTTGTGTCAGATGTAGCAGAGTAAGTAGAAGGAATGTTGTTAACCAACTGTAGAGTTTCCCACTTAGTTGCCTGTGGCCCGTACTCAAAGTCGGTGTCAATCATCGTTTCTGGGTTTGAAACTCTCATTTTTGACACAGGGTCAATTAGAGTTTCAGACGGTTCAAACGACATATAGTCTGATTCTACAAATATCTGCAACTTATCAGTTGCTGACATTGTACTGGTATCTGCAGCCAGTGTAATAACAGTTTCTTCAAAGTCCTCATTGTAATCACAACCTGTCTGGTTAGCAGCAGTTTGGAATCCTTTTGTAGGATCTGAGAAGTTGTATAAAATCTCGTTGTCGGTAACATTAGTAATCAGAAGGATTCTTTCTCCTGATATGTTATCCTTAATAGCGACAGTACCACCCGTTAACGTAACGTTATCATACGGTACGAAGGTATAGTCACTGATTAGTTTCTTTGCCATTGGTAGTCCCTTGTTTTATCTTGTGACAATTAAATAATAAAAATCCCTCAACCGCCTAGGGCAATTGAGAGTGCAGCAATACTAGATGTGATGCCCACACCACCGATCTTTAGGGTCTTAGCAGTACCTGTCAAATTGACATCTCCACCGATGTCTAAGTCGCCAACTACGTTTCCTGTAGCGACATTTCTTAAGTTTCTTGATCCATCAAGAACTTCTGTGCCAGCAACGGACAATCCGTTCTTAGCATTAAAATTTACGTTTGACGTTGCCATCGTGGTTCCCTGTCCCCCCGATTGATCGGAATATAGGTTTTCTTCAGTTATTTATACAATTACACATTCATTGTGATTCTTGTGAACTGAATAAAGGTTCCTATTGTGGCAGTTGCAGAGAGTTCTAGATTAGCACCATTCATTGCAGCAGTAAATGTAGCTACTGCATTTCCTGGATTTGAATGTACATCACCGTACATTGTGACGAATGCATCGGTTCCGTCGTGAGTAAGAATTACTTCACTGGTTGAGACGTGTCCACCGTGTGAAGCATATACTGTATATTTTGCACCACGTACATTTGCAGCAACTAAAGTATCAAATGCTTCGGTTGCAGATGTTGTAGTTAATGTACCAGCACTAATACCTGTCTTATCTGTAATATTAATGTGGTCTGAATTATTTGTAGTACCAATCTTAACCACTGAAGAACAGGATATATCTCCTGTGACAGTAAGAGTTAGAGGAATATGAGTATCGTAATTATTGTATATTGAAGATCCTCTTATTTCTAATGCTGGACTTGCTTGGTTACTAATATGGAAACTAATATTTTGATTAGTTGTACTGATCTCACTAAAGTTACCATTCTCTTTTAAAGAAATAGTATTATTGAATAGTGGATGTGTATTGTTTAACTGTATAGATCCCAGAAGAGTTGTGTCATCTGGTTTTAGTAGCAATGATCCATCACCACCAACTAACCTAGCTTGATTAGCAGTAGTACCAAATTTAAGTTCTTTGTTATTGTCTAACTGTATATCACCAGCAGACAAGTGTAGACGTGCAGTCGGGTTTGCAGTTCCGATACCTACACGGTGATTTATATGATCAATTACAAGTGTTGTACTATCTAAGTTAGTAGCACCAGTAACATCCAGTCCACCCATAGTAAAGGTAGCACCTTGATTTAATTTGATAGCACTAATAGTACCATCAGAAGGTTCACCAACATCTATAGTATCTCCAATAACCAATCCAAAGAAATCAATACCTGGATTAGGAGGATCGGAAAATGTTAATTGATCGTTATTAATCTGGAAAGCAACGTTTGCTTCTTGCATTACACCACCAAGTGATATAAGCAACTGTAAAGGAGAGCCAGGATATATTACTTGTCCACCAACACGCAAATTGAAAGTAGTCAACACACCATTAAACTGTGAAGCTACGTCATCCAATTTACGGATGTTACCTATCTTTGGTGTTATGCCTAAGTATGCCATTTCTTAAATGATAAGTAATTTGCCGTTTGTTCCAGATGTACCTTGAGCACCACCTTGTCCTGCGGTACCTCTATCTGGATCAGCATTATTGCCAGGAGTTTCGTTTGTCCCTCCTAAAGTCGAACCAGCTTGTATTCTAGTCTGATCTATATATGAAGATCCTCCACCACCCCCGTGGCCATTGGTATCTCCTGAACCGCCACCACCACCTCCGTAGTAGCCAGCACCGCCCCCACCACCAGGATAGATGAGCAACATACCTGCTCTACCACCAATGAGAGAACCACCATCTAAGGAATCTGTGAAACCAGCAAATCCACCTTCGGATTGACTACCTCCACCTCCTCCTCTTTGATCGAATAGTTGACCTATTTGACCATTAAGAGCACCACCAGCACCGCCTCTCTGATCAGCACCAGCACCACCGCCTCCAGCAGCAATCAATAATGCATTAGATTGAACAGCAGAATTACGGAAGACTCCTGAGAATCCACCACCACTTCCACCATATCTTGCACCATAGATACCACCGAGACCACCACCACATTCTCCAGCAGTAGCAGCATTTGCAGAACGAGGATCACCTGCTCCACCAACACAGATATGATATGTTTCGCCAGGTTCTAATTCCAAACCACCAGCTACATATCCACCTGCACCACCAATACTTCCACTGTCAACACCACCACCTCCACCAGCACCCCAAGCAGTAAACTGCACAGTAATGATAGCGTCACCAGTGACATTAGATTGTAATGTATACTCACCCAAGTTTAAGGTTAGTTTTCCTTGAGTGTCTAAATCGTGATTAATTACAGGATCACCGTTCTGAGGAGTAATAATGATATTACGTACTGGCTCGTACTGAGATTTCCTAATTCTTGAAGTATCATAAAAAGGACGCAAATGTCCCTCATCGGTCATATTGTCCAACCGACTCTCGTAATTTAAGGTCTTTAGATTACCGATACGAAAAGACATTATGATTCCTTATCACCGATTAAAATAACGGTTACTTTGTTTGACGAATCTGTCAAACCAAATACAGCATCGTTCTCATCTGTTAGGACAATAGGATAATTTAGTTCAACATAAAATGTTTCACCAGATGCTAGCTCCTGTCTAAGAAACTGTTGTGGTTTAGATGCTACGTCTAGAGTGTCTAGTGCACCTACATTATCCTCAAGATAATACAAGTTGACAGTTTCAGTTGTGGTTGCACCATTAAAAATGACGAAACCTTTTAGATATGTTTTTGTAGTAGCTGGATTAACGTAAATAGGAGCCGCAGTTGTATTGGGTACAAACTGTATATTCTTGTTGTTGTACGTTAAATTTCCCCTTGAAAGTGCCATTGTATACTAGTAGCCTCCGTAGTATTTAGCTGAACAGCCAGATGTCTCGCATTTCATTGCGATCGCTGAAATCCATATTGACAGTGCCGTCCCCATTACTACTAGTTACAACTAAGTTGTATCCAATTTCAGCAGTGGATGAAGCAGGGAATATAACGTTCCCCAAACGAATTCTGTTAGGTGTCGGACCACCAGGATCTGCCTGAATGGTTACACCTTGTATGGTAGCATTATTAAGTGTTGCTGTATTAATAATACCACCAGTAGCATCGGCTTTTAAAGCAATCGCATTGTTAATGGTGGTACTAAAGTTAGCATCATCTCCTAAAGCAGTACTTAATTCATTCAATGTATTAAGTGCACCAGGAGCAGCACCAATCAAGTCATTAAGTTCTTGACGAACAAAACTTGTGGTAGCTAATTTTGTAGAGTTGTCATTAAGAGTTTGGAGTACAGCAGTTGAGTCGGCAGCGACGTTAACTGTAGTCCTGTCTGCTAATGAACCTAAAGAGTTCTCGGTGGTAATGTAAGTCCCGTCAGAGACTAAAATATCGGTGGCGACACCGCTTACTACTGCAAATAAATGGAAGTTATCACCATTTTGAACTAATTCTGTTCTGCCACCTGTGTCATCAGACTCAAGGACAATTTTTGGTAGGGTAGTTGCTTTGACTCGTAGTGCATTAGAACTTCCAGCACTATCAATATCAACTTTAAATGATGGACTATAGTTTCCTACACCTATAGATCCATAACAATCTACATTCCTGACATTAATATCATCAGTTGTTAGTAGTTCAGTAGCACCAGATCTTCCATAGAAAGAAGATACCGCACTGGTAGGTCCAACAAGTGAGGATGAGAAACCAATATGGTTGACTTCAATTTCACTGTTGATATCTGGAGCATTGTCAAAACGTAGAGTTAAATTTTGTCCAACCAAGGTATAAGCATTCTTATGCTGTACCAAACCATCTATGGTAACTAGAATGGCATTAAGGTTAGGAGCTGCCTTTGACATTACGTAATCAACGTCAACACCATTAGCAGTAAACGTTTCAGAGAAGATCTCTGAACGATCCATATTATTAACTACAGAACTTTGAACCTGTCCAAAGAAAGTATCACCTACTGAAGGTGCTTCGGAGAAATAGATTCTCTCTCCTTGTACCCAGAATGAACCTGGAGCACTAGAAGAACTACCTGTATTAGGTTGTTGATGTACCCCGTTCAAGGATACTGTCAATTGCATTGTCTGACCAACTGTTACAGGGTCATTGTTTGTCGTACGTAAAAGAAAGTTATCTGTAGTACCGTCAAATTGAGAGGAAATATTTTGGATCTCCTTGATCTTTGAGACGTACGCTTCTGGATTAAGACCAAGATATGCCATTAGACTGATACCTCCATAACACTGGCAATACAGTCTAGAGAACTTACCGTGTCACATTTAACTAGAATTTCGTCACCCAGTCCTACATCTACTTTAACTAGAGCATCACCAGATGTGTGAGTAGTAGGAGTTGAGTTTGCTTGTGCTCTATCAACGTTGAGAGTAGTATCACCAGCACCAGCTAGTGAAGTAATCTTCATAATCTCATTGTTGATTTTGATATAATCTAGAGCATTAAGTTTTGGACCTGTGTTGTCACTGATAGTAATCGATACAATACTAGCAGATGTTATGTTAGCAGCAAGAGTATCACTAACTGCTGGAGTTGAATCTCTATAACCGTCAGGGTTATATTCTAAAATAATCTTTTGTCCCTGCATAACTTCAAACGCTGACCCAGCAGGGATGGGAACGTTCTTTACGATCATCACATCATCCTTTGGATACTGAGGATCGATACTAAATGCTGGGTATCTATTAATTGATACTTCAGCAATCACCGCCGTTTGGGTGGTGTTTGATAGGTTACATCCAATAATAACTGTTTGCTTCTCAGTTTGTGTTCCTTGAAGTTCAACAGCATATATGGAAGTCGTAGATGTTCCTACGTTTTGTTTTGAAGTTGAGATGAATTTATTTGCCATTGTTAATTAACCGAGAGCGATAGCAAGTGCAGTAGCGTCAAGACCCGCTTCAACAGATACACCGACCTGTGCAGCAAGGGTATTCACCTCAGCCTGCAATTCATTGATCGCATTAACGAGGTTTGCTTTGTTTTGAGTAGTTAAGTTAGTAAGATTACCGATAGTGATATCTTTAATCTCATTGATAGCAGCAACTATACTAGATTTAGATACTGTACTTAAGTTAGAAAGAACACCGATAATGATATCCTTTGTTTCGTTAAGAGCAGCTACCAGACTGGTGTGGTCAGCAATGTTTGCTGATAAACCTGCAAGGTTACCTACATCTTGATCTAGTTCATTGAGTGCATTAACAATACTAGTTTTATCAGTAGTAGTCAGGTTAGACAAACTTTTGATAATAGTAGTAGTGATATAGTTGATCGCTTCGACAACATTGTCTTTATCGTTAGCTGGAATTTCTCCAGTGATAGAAGCAATCGGACCTAATTCTGTGTCTAATTCAAGAAGACAATCAGTTATAGTCTGAGCAACTAAATTGTTAGCTACAGACTGGGCAATAATTTTGCCAGAAAAATCACCATTGTCAACACCGATCTCGTTGATCTCGACACGTTGTTGTTCAAAGGTAAAATTTTTGTCTACAGTTCTTACTGGCATTAGACTTATAGGTTCTCGGTTTTATTTATACTAGGCAGTAATGAGGTCTCTGAAATACTTGATAGTATTCGTAGCGTATACAGGAGTGAAGATAATTTCAATATTCGCTCCATTGTACTGAGCAGTGATGGTACCTAGACCACCTTGTGCAATACCACCTGAAGTTACAGTTGCATATTCCTCAACGTATATGTCAGTTCCATCGTGAAGGATGAGAACTTCTTTTACCTGAGTATATGCACCAGATGTGCACTGGACAACATACTTACCACTACTGTAAGTAGCAGAAGTAAATGAATCAATAACTGCTGCTGTGATAGAAGCAGTAGTAGCTGTACCAGCATCAGATCCGTGTATGTCCTTAACTGTAATTAAGGATCCACCAGCAGTATCATCATAACGAACTTTTTCGTTTCCACCTAAGCACATTCCCATTTGGTCAGGGCCTGGACGGTAGAAACCATTGTCCTGATCCTGATAGAAACTAATACCTGGAATAGCCTCTGTACCGTCGCCAGCACCAGTGAAACCAGACAGGTTAGTTAATCCATTACCATCTCCAATGAATGCTGTAGCACCTACAGTACCATTGACTTGCATTATCTGAGCAAGAGCGTTGTTTGGATCTTGTCCAATACCGATCTTGTTGTTGGTAGGATCTAACTTGAACAATGCAACGTTAGAACCTGTTGGTTCCATTGTTACAACTGCACCGTCAAACTTGACATATGAGTTAGCACCCGATACATCAACTTCAACTGCATCAATATTAGACTGTAGTGTACCTAATGTATAGGTAACATCACCAACAGTACTACCAGTAAAACTACCAGTACCTATTGCAAACTTATCTTCTGACTCGTCAAATCCAATAAAAGCATTATCTTCAGAACCACGTTCAATAACTAAACCAGAGTCACCAGTTGGTGCTCCTACAATACCATTTCCAAGTTCAATTAATTTATCACCAATTACAGTGTTAGTTGTGGTGATTGTTGAAGTACCACCTAGTACAGTCAACTCACCATTGATTATTACATTATTCGCAACTTCTAAATCTTGTGTTGGTGTTCCAACTCCGATACCGACTTTACCTTCTCCTGTAACAACTAGTGCATCAGATAGTGTGTTAAGTCCACTACCAGTGACTCCTCCAGCAGGTGATGTCTTAATACGTAAATATCCACCTGAAGCAGAACCAGTAGATGCTCCACCAGCAATGATTAAGTCAGATCCAGAAACGTCTGTACCACTAGCATCATCTCTACCAACCTTACCAGTAACAGATAGTGTGGTAGCTACAGATGCTGCATTGAAATTAAAAGTACTTGTTCCATCTATCTTAGATGGTGTGATTGCACCGTCTTGAATAACAGCAGTTCCAACAGCTTCCAGTCCACCAGTAGAACTTAGTTTCTGAGTAGTAATGCTGTTGTCAGCTAGTTTTAACGTAGTTATTGCACCATTTCTGATAGTAGAAGTAGTGACCGCCTGGGTACCAACTCCGCTATCTAGCTTTGAGTCACTAACCAGCCCATCGTTCAAACCAGTTCTTCTGATTCTTGTTAGAGCCATTGCTTTAGTCGATTCCTATGTGAGTATTTATAGTTTTGAAAGCACCTCTTTTAAAAGTGCTTTCATCTCATCTATTTCTTGCTTCAGATGAGTTAAATCCTCAGCATTCGTTGTAGATTGAAGAGCTAGTGCTCTTTGCCTCTTATACGCTTCAAAAGCATTCTTATCGGTATTGACTACAGCACCAGTCAGAGAATCTTTGTTTAGATTTGGGTGACCTGTAACTTTCATCTATCCGCAAAATACCTTTCAATCACTTGAAGTCTCTCATCCCATTGTGCAATCATATTGATCTCAGTTTCCATAGCACCCAAGATATCGGAATGCTCTCCAATACCAGCAGGGTTCTGTAAATATATTTCAACGTTAGCTTTGTGCTTCTCAATTTGACCTTGATAGTAAGCACGTAAAGCGTTAATAGTGTTTGATCTTGTAGACATAATTAGAAAGTTGCAATTGCACGGAGATCTCGAATTCGAGGAGGTAGAGCAGGGTTTCTACTCTTCATTATTATTTTAATAGCAAATGAACTAAATTCCTTCAATCCTGTTACAGAATAGTTATATTCTCTAAAGTCTGATTGAGACTCAGTAGTTGGAGAGAAATTAGTACCACTAGAAGGTGTGACCTCAACGTCTGGAACTCCAGTAGCATTGAAGTATTCCCAGTTGATATCCTTGAAGTATATCTGTTGAGATGACCTCTTAGTCTTGAACATCACAGTAACATCATCAATCTCTTGTAGTGCAGCATTCAATACAAGGTTAATACTATTACCAGGATTGTCGATTGAAATTTCCTTTGTAACATATGTAGCTACGTTAGAGGAGTTTTTCAATCTGTCTGGTGTGTAAAGGTAACCATATGATGTGTAGATGTTCTTAATGCTGACGGGAACTTTAAAACTCTCGTTGATAATAGAAACACCACCTTCATATAGTCCATCAGATACAGCACCTGAACCAATTAGATCACTCTTATCAAAGGATGAATCATTTGATGTGAAGATTAATCTATAGTTTTCTTGGTTCCAACGTGTTACAGCACCTGTCTTAAGATCGGCACTATTAGCAAGTTTGGTTCCTGGTACAACATTCAATCGTGCTAAAGGTAGCGTACCAGTAATCTTAATTGGTTTAACTAAGTTAAGATTACCTGAGGCAGCACCTGTAGTACCAGTGTCACCATTCAGGTCACCATTATAAGTAGAGGATCCACCAAACTCGATTTCTTCACCAAGAACAAATCCATCACCTTCGGTAACTCTTACATACAATTCACCAGGATTGCTAGAGTTATCCCAATAAGATAAGATTGCTCTAGTACCTGAGGTTTTTCCTTTAATAGTCTGACCAATACCATTAGTAACTTCCAATGCAGCAGATGTTCCTAAAGTGCTAGGACTACCAGCACTATCCATCAAACGAAGAATTACTGTCTTATGTAATTCTACTTCTTGTATCTTTCTACCGTATCTGTCTTCATTACCAGAAGAAGCTTCAACACGGTTATTTGTTAATATAGCCTTAGGATTCTTTAGACTAATGATGGGTGAAAGATTAGCATTGTGAGTGCTAAGAGTTGCGGTAAGGACAAACGATTTTTGACTGTTAAGTCTACTACTGAATAATTTTTCATTAAGTTTAGATGCTACAACTCTTTGAGTTGGGAAATAGTACTCCTTGTTAAGAATAACAGGTAGAGGAGAATCTGGAGTATAGTCAACAGTAGTTACAGCAGAATCGAGTGGTTTAACTAGAGTAGATGTAACTGTAGTATCCAACATAGTAGTTGGGAAATCTAGAGAATCTACTTTAAGTAGTGCTTTTTCAAACTTGGTCTGACCTAATCCTTTAACGTTAAGGCCACCACCAATTACACTACCACCTGCTGTTGTGGACATCCCAACAGTATAGAAATCAATACCAGCTGATAAGACTGAGAAGATTTGACGATTTAAAGCAGTAGCAGAGAATCCACCTACAGCTGCTGAATCTTTAAGAGCAACGAAGGAACCCGCATTTAGACCGTGATTTCTATGTAAGACTTTGATAACTTTATTGTTAGCAGCAAACAAATTACTGGTAGTGATATTAGCACCAAGAGAATTTGTTTCAATAGGATTAGCTTGAAGTGGTTCATATCCCTGATCCTTATTGACTAAGTTGATGACACCACTCTGAGTAGTATCAAACTGTGCCATATAAAGATCGAACTTCAAGTCCTCATACTGGTTCTCTGTCCAGAGGTTAGAGTTCTGGGACTTAAATAGAGATCCAAGTAAAGGTTGTGTGGTAACAGTAGAGTTAGAATTAATTTCAGTTTCACCCAATCTAGAGATAAACGTTTGATAGATTGTGCTGTTACTTTCTACAATTACAGCATACTCTCTATCATTCTCTAGGTAGATAGGATATTGGAAATGGAACTTAGTAGGAATAAGTGCTTTATCAGATGTAGCAACACCCATTCTTACAGCAGGCTTAGTAATCTTAAGCACTGCCCTACCTTCTGCAAGTTGAGTTGCAGCAGCAGATACAATCAATACACTAGGTGCAGTAGTATACTCACTACCACCTAAAGTAGGTTGTATTTCATATACCTTCTGATCAGTGATCTGTGGAACAGCAGTTGCAGTAATACCGCCAGGTAATTGAGGAGACTCAATTGTGACAGTTGTAGAACCTGCATATCCATCACCCATATCATCAACAACAATCTCTGAAATGTATCCAGAGTCAAGAACGATTTGCATCTTAACGATGTCATCACCAGATCTTGAGTTGTTAGCAACAGTTAGAGAAGTGATAACTAGTGGTTCACCAGCTATGAAATCTTCTTTGTTGTGATCTCCTAGGATTAAAGTATAAACTTGTGATGTACCTAAGGTATAAGTGTCATTGACTACAGGTACTGGTTGATTCTGAGAATCAAGTACACCAATCAACGGACCTTGAGCATTAGAAGTATCACCTTCAATAATCTCATCCTTAAGTAATGTATGACTACCACTAGTAATGACTCTAATATAAGTATTAGATTCCATTACAGAAATAGAACCAGGAAGAATATTCTTAGTTGGTCTACCTGAGATAGTATCAGATAATTTAATAGTAACGGGTAGTGAAGGATCTTTTGCTGAGAAGTAAAGATCAACAGATGATACCATCACACCACCATCAAAACTCTCAACACGGAATGTCTGTGCTAGAGGGTCAGATACACTAACATCTGGATTTAAGATGTTCTCAGTATACTGAGTACCATCTACCTTATCAGCAGTATCAATATCTTCTAAAGCAATAATATCATTTGGAAGTGGTTCATATGTACCACTAGCTTTAAAGGTTACAACAGCGTGTGATTCAGGACTTGCAGCATTAGTATTGCTACTAGTGAATTTAATCTTCTTATCACCTAATGGGAAACGCAATCCTTGAGCATTAGAATCCCATTGTATTGAATCTAGATCATCTTCATATTGTGTTCCTTTAGTTGGCTTTCTACCTGAAGGTATTAGAATAACACCAGTAGCTGCACCAGTATCATCAGTAACTAGAGTATCACCCCAGTTTCTAAGAGATGAACCAGGCATTCCTGAATAGTTACGATCTGGTACTAGGTAATCGGAAACATCTAATCCATCGATGAAAGGATAAATCCTAGTATTAGGTTTCATCCTACGTAGATGGAATTGAATATATTGTTCGGCAACGTATAATGTAATAGCGGTACTGATTGTTTGCTCACCAACAGTAGTTGAAGACTGTTGAAGTGGAACCTCAGTATTCTGTGCAGCAATGTTAGAACTACTAGATGTTGTAGCCAGTACAACTTCAGATTCTGGTAGATCAGGTGCATCTGAACTTAGAGAATTAACATTACTAAATTCTGTGCTACTACCTGTAACTGCTAATTGAGTTACATTGTGTATTTGAGATAATGCACTATTTCCATCCTCATAGATTTCTAATGGATCTAGAGTTTGGTTGTCATTATTATTGATAGATGGTAAAGCATACTCATCAAACCAAGGATCAACGTTTGGAGTGATCTCTACGGTTCCCTTATAGTTGAATATAAGGAATGGGTTAACAACAGTTGTATTTGTAGCAAAGATGTTCTGACAGAGAATAGATTCTGTAAATGGAAGAGTTACTACACCGTGATTAACAACATAGTTGGAAAGAGTACGTGCTGTAGATGAAGCATCTTTTTCTACTAGAGATACAGTAGTTTCATTTGATTCTGGACGTAAAGTACCACGTGTTAGATCTAGTGCTGCTTTATAGTCAACAGAATTAATATGAGATAATGTATAACTTTCAAAATTATCTACGACAAATCCAGACTTGAATCTATCCATTCCAGTCTGACCGTCTTTAATTTGTGTGTTTAGAGCACCTTGCTCTAGAACAGATAGCATTGTATAACGCTCAAGACGTTCAACTTTCTTTTCGAGTTTATGGATATCACGCATTGTGAATCTCTTATTCTCTACTGGGAAGATCTTGATCTTCTTAAGGTTGTTTGTAAATGCAGGTATGTAAATCTTAAAGACTTTAATAGCCTCATCTAGACTTACTGAAGATTGTGGGTTTGTAGAACCAGCACCTTTCTTAACTGAGAAAGTACCATCTTTCTTTAGATAGACAGTATCGATGCGATCAACATAATAAGAATAAGCACAACTAAAGGTAAAAGGTGTTCCAATGCTAGTTTTAGTGTCAGCAGGAAGAGCAGCACTAACACCACCTTGCGTATAAATTTCAGAAACATTTGATCCAGGATCCATTACAGAAGCGTTCACATAGCCAGGAATACTAGCTGAGGTTCCGACCAAAGGACGGAAATCAATAACATCAGCAAGACTCTTCTTACCGTGTACTAGAGATGTGACTTGTGGAATGTCATCATATATTACACCATTTTCGTGTAGATATGAATCAACTGTAAAGAAGTCTCCTTCGGAGTGTTTGAAGTAATCGAAACCAATTACTAATGTACCAGTTGGGATTCTGACTCCAGGCTTTCTAATAAGTGTTGATGTGTCATATAGGTTATCCCTTTGACCATCATCAAATAAGAAGAAGTCTGTAATATCTGTACCAGTGTTACCTAGAATGTTTCCATTTTCATCAACTGTAGGTGCAATTCCAGGAGTACCCTCATACACATATAGTAGCCTAAAAACGTCAGAGTAAGATTTAACTTGACCAGTTGGGTTATCATAATCATCACCTCTTATTGGAATAATATCATTATCTAAGTCAGCAGTAATAGAAATTCTCTTACCCTTAGCTGCTGTCTTTAATTTTGGTTTTGCTTTAGTAGTTTCAATAGTAGTATTGATCTTCAATCTCATACCAGTGAGTTGTAGTCCACCAGATTGCCAGAAATAGTTCTCAGGAAGTGTAACTGACAATGCACCAGCATTGTTAGAAGATGATCCAGAGGTAACTTCAACCATACTTGTATCTAAGTATAGCAAGTCACCATCTCTTACTAGATCACCACTACTATTATTATATCTTACAGTATCAGTACCAGCATTGTATACCTCAATGACATAATCACCTTGGCTAAATGGTACGAACTGCTGCTGACCATAATCTAGCTGTGCAGCAATACTAACAGTATTATTTGAACCGTCAATAGTTACGTTCTCAATAAATTGTCTTCTAGAGTAGTATGTAATACCACTATCATCATCAGAAGCAACAACTGAGGAAATCTTAGAGTTAGCTAGTGGTAATATAAGTGTTGACTTACCAGAGTTTTCGATCTTTGCTCTAACACGAGTGATAGTATTAGATGGGAAACCTGCTATAAGACGTTGTTTGAAATATACTCTGCCTGGTCTATCAGTTGATGGGTTACAAGCTCTAGCAACTTCATACTTATAAGTAACACCATCTACAGTGATTTGTACAAGATCATCTTCTGATAACTCATCACCAGGACGTGCTGCATAGTTTGTTGCCTCAGCATAATCAGTATCTGCCTTACCAGAATAACCTAAACTATTGGTAATAGTTTTTAGTTCTGTAGAATCTGGTTCACTATACTGAATATCACCAGTAAACTTCTTACTGGTCACACCGTGAAGCATACCAACAGAACGAATATCTTCTATACCAAAGTTCTGAATAGCATCTGTATAGAGAACAGCTCTAACATATGCATTCTCATCACCAGCACTATGTGTTCCACCAGTGTCTACAACTTCTAGTTGAGGAGGAACATCAAATGTATCAAGTATCTCTCTTCTTCCTAATTCTGTCAATCTAACATTACGGATGTAATCAGATTGTCCATTAATACCATTAGAACCAATATTTCTAGCACAAACAATGTAGTTACTTAGATATTGTCTGTCACCAACTTTTAATTCTAGGTTAGCATCAGCACCATAGTTCTCTCCACCATAAGGAACTACAAAATGACTAATACGTCCATTGACTGCAATAACAGCAGACTTCTCACTATTATCAGCATCATATATTTCTTCTCCTTCTACAAATGCACCAACAACATTCGATAGCATAAGAGTACTACCAGCAGATAAAGTTGCATTCTCAGGGTCATTCTGTCCAACAGATAAACCACCTTCAACTACAGCAGTTGTACCACTGATAGAACCAATGATGTTACCACCAGTTTCAAAAGCGTGATTTCCTGTTAATTTAAGTTTCGTGAATAGGATTGGGTTTGTATATGACAAATCAAAAGTACAATCCTGTGCACTTGAAGATGCTATAACATTAGCAGTCTTATCAAATCCATTAGGTGCTTTTCTAAACTTAAAGTCTCTAGCTATAGCACGACCAATAATAGGTGTCATTGGTACTGTATAGTCTAGGATCATTCCATAGTATGTACTACCACTGTTATTACCATATAGTGTAATACCATTCTGTGAACCACCACCAGAAGCACCTAGTTTAACTGGTCCTTGTGATTGGTAAGAAGTGTGGATACTATTTAATGTTGAAATAGACGCTCTAAGAATAAACTCTTGAATAACGTGAGTAGGATTACCACCACTATTCTCATTCATTCCACCAACAGCTACATCACCATTCCAAGCAAGTGATCCATCAGTATCCATATTGTACTTGACGTTAGCACGTGCAGCTATAACATCAACTGGAGAATATGTTGAACCATTATAATGATATAGAGTCTTCTTAACACCAGTAGATAATGCTCCATAAACAATATCAGTTATACTAGCAAGATCAACTGGATCACCATTAGAAGGAGGTGCACCTGGATATACCCAGACAGTCATCAATCCTTCATCGTTATTATAGATATTTCCCCTTAGGTCTGATACAGAATATACACCATTAGAACCATTACCGATACCATTAACACCTAAGAAAGAGTCAATAAATTTACGATATAGATCTATTTTCTTAAAGGGAGTTGCCTCACCATCAGAAGTAGTGCTTAGAGGAGCAGAACCTGCAACTCCACGAAGAGGAATACGAGATAAACTTGACGCATACAAACGAGTTGTATCACGATTCTGTGTTGCCTTTGCCTTATCTAATTCTACGTACTTAGGTTCTGTGTTCTTTACTTCATAACCACGAATATATGCCTTTCCTGGTCCTAAGTTTAATACTAGTTTGTTAGCAGCATCAGCAGTAGTATGCCCATTAACTAGACCATCAGCATCTGGTTGATAGAATCCACTACCATCTGCTTTGTAATATTCTTTAACATCTGATGTGAATGCCTTAACTACGTAGTCTCCAGACTCATCATATGTTCTTCTAGCTAGTATCTCTTCTATTTGACTAGGTGCAGTTTGTTTAATCTGCCTCTGAATCTTACCTTGCTGTAGATATACTAACTGTACAAAATTCTTATTTGAAGGTTCTTCAATTTGAAACTTCTCTAGAGTTAAAGTAATCTTTAATCTATGTGCACCTGGTGCAGAGAAATTAGAATAACCCTGTGCATTATCCTTGAGGGATATATCATCCTCAGGAGTAATGATACTTTCTGTAATAGACCAACCAACTTTAAATGAGGTGTTAGTTGAATACTTCGATAGAACTAGCGTCTGAGCGTCGTTCTGAACGAAATGACCATTGATAAAGTAAATACCTCTTTGGACGTTTACAGCAGATCCATAACCCATTGCAGCACTGTCTGAGGGTTTGATGCCATCAGAACCTACTACCAATGTAGGATCATTATCTGTAGTTGCGTTTTCTAGTTTAAGAGATTCACCTTGACGGAACTTAACGTCAATATTATCAGAACCTGAACTGATATACTTAACGAAGATCGTATCTGCATCTAGTGTAGTTTCATAAGCATAGTTATCAACAAATGCCTTAACACCAGAAGTCTGACCGACAAGTACCTTGCCGACCAGTTGGGATATATTATACTTAACAAAATTAATTTGCCCATCTACACTTTGAGCAACTTGAGAGACGCTACTTAACTTGACATATTCATAAGTGTCTGTGTATGACACTTCACCAGGGATCACCATCTGACCCTGTTTGAACATACTGTTACCAACTGACTCCAATTGGCTCTGCAACATAGATTGCAGTTGAGTCAGTTCTCTTGCTTGGATAGAATATCCTGGACGGAAAAGTATCCTGTAGAAATTCTTCCCCGCATCAAAGTCGTCGAAATACGGGGTTCTATTCAGGTTAGTATTTTGTGGCATCTCTTAAGACTCTTTAATTAGAACTCGACTACGAGCTTGATATCTTCAATCTGGTCAGAAGCACGAGAGATAGCACGACGGTTCTCAATGTAAATGATATCGCCTGAGTTTTTCGCAATTTCAGCGTTAGCTACGCCACTTGAGAAAACTACACCGCCATCTGTCTGTCCACCAGGAGTGTTATATGTACTATTTACCGTAGCAGTAGAAAGTGATCCTGCACCAGAAATAGCGTCGGAACCGTTACTGAATGGATAAACAACACCATTATGGGTGTGACGATCAGGAGACTGGAAGTACTTAACGATGTTGTATGTTACACCATCAACAGTTCCTTTCCAAGAAACAACTGTACCCTTAGCAGTTACGGATGAACCACCAGAGGTATATGTCTGAGAAATTTCCTCGTCAACAAAGAAATCTCCAGAAGGACTTTGTACCTTGAGTGCACCAGTTGCACTTAGGTTATCAGCAGTAGCAAAGTCTGTAGTACCGTAGTTGTATGGGTCACGAAGTAATCCAATACGACGGAAGTCATTATCTGTTGGGAAGTCACCTTCTCCTTCATCATATGTTAAACGAGTGTTAATCATAACTCGCTTACCACCCAACTCTTCAACTGGGTCAGCACCGTGTCCACCCTGAGGAGGAATGATAACTTCAAGAGCACCACCAGTTGCGTCACTGTTAGCGTCAATGTTTGAAGGAGTTGTTAGACCAGTATCACTGTATACATCACCTAAGTTAATAGATGCATATGTATAGTTAGTACCAGCTGCCTGTACACTTGCTTCTGCAATTGCACCAGAATCAACTACAAGTTTAGCGATTCCAGCAGAACCATCACCCTTAATTGGAGTGTAGTAAGTACCAGCATCATAGTTAGTACCAGAGTCTGTAATGAGAATAGTGTCGATTGCACCGTTAACAGCAGCAGAAGTAACAGCAGCTTCTTCAATAATTGGAAGGAAGTCAGTTGATAAGAACTTCAATACACTGTCAGTTGGGATGGTGTACATATACTTCCAAATATATGGACGCTTACCATCAGTTCTGAATCCTGGGTTACCAGCATCTTCTGGTTCGATGAAGATACCAGAGATAGACTGAACCTTAGTAGGTTCTGTAACTGATACTACACCGTTAGGATCTGTAGGAGTTTGACCGTTATATACACACTTGAAAACCTCATAGCTGCTATTCATCACATAGAATGTGGAAGCAAACAATGAGGTAGCACCAGTCGCAGTAGTCTTAGCACTAGAATAGTCGGGCTTGTACATATCGTACACTGTGTTAGCACCGAAGTTGTAACGCTTAACCACGAATGTTAAATCATCTTTCTTAACCCTCTTAAGTGAGATCATATCATCGTAGATCTCGAACTTCTCTTCTTGAGAGTCAAATGGTTGTGTAGGAACGTTTTCGGATCCAGTCCTCCACACACCAGCCTTAGCAGTAGCACCACTACCATTACCAGTTACAGTAGTACCAGGAACGAAGTTAGAGTTCTGACCCTGTGTACCATTGACACCAGAGAGTAGAACAGAATTAGGGAATACTTTTTCGACTGTACCATATACAGAAGCACCACCAGGATATGACGTACCTTGATATACAACCTCACCTACTTGGAAAGTATTATTGATTGCGTATAATTCTAGGTATGCACGCCACTCTTGCGGTCTTCCGATAAAGAAGTAGAGTCTTGTACGTTGGGTACCTGCCTCAGCCGCTGATTCCTCAGCTGGTGTGGAGGTTGTTGGTTCAGATAATGCCTCGACGAACTGTTGGGCATTATGTATCCTGAACAGATCAGTGATAATAGCAGACATTGTTTTCTAAAAGTGTTTCTGAGACTGGATCCGAAAGTTATTTATATTTATAGATCTAAATCTGCGGTGATTATATAGTCACCTGCGACATAGGAGTCAGTGTTGGCATCATTGAACCACATTAATCTGACACCATATTGATCTGATGTCATATTTGTCGAGTCAGCCATATAGATACGGATTATCGTCGTGGCGGTTTGTGCATTAGCTGGAATATTTTGTGTTATTGTATTCCAACTGGTGTAATTCGCTTGACTGTAGGTCACTACTGACCCAATATCAATGAATGTAGTTCCACCATCAATACTGTAACTTAGCATCAAATCGTTAACTGCGGATCCTGGTGCATTACCACCATTACTCCCGTCACCACGAATCGCACTAAATGTTACCGTATTGTATGTAGTCAAGTCAGTAGGAGCAAATGTTGCGGATCTAGCTCCACTTACACCTGAGAATAAGAGATAATTTATGTTGGAATCAAAAACTGTTCCACCAGATACGACAGATGCACCTACGTTAGTAGTGTTAAAGTCATATGCACTGAATCCTTTTTCAACCACACCTAATGGGTTGACACGTGTACATCCAACAAAACGATCGGGGAATGCTTGTGTATACGTGATTTTTTCAACCTTAGATTGATCTGCTGCACTTCCGATTATGAAAGCACCCCCTGAAGCAGGGAATCCAGCAGTAGAATCAACTAAGATAGTATCAGATCCGTTTGGATTATCCAAAGCGGAATATGTAAGTTTGGTACCGAAATGTACCTCAGATCCTTGCATATACACAAAGTTATTTGTGTCACCAGGATCATTAACTTGAGAATTATAAATTTCGGGATTCTCGAAATCTTCAATCGTCAAATTAGGATACTTCTCAGACCACCATCCTATATTCATATCTCCCATAATGTATTGTATTGTTCTACCCATACCATCAGTGTAGTAGCCATTGTTATTGGTTGTACTCTGTGGTTGAATTTCAAACTTGAAGCTCTGTAGGTAATTCAAATGAGGACCAAGGTTACCAGGACTGAATGTCTCCTTAACACCCTTCATTTGAGGGTTGGTACCTGCTTGTTTCTCAATAGCACCTGACTGAGCAGTTAGTTTTGTCTCTGTAAACTTGTACTTGGTGACAGCAACTGAGACACCCTGAACACCACCTGTACATTGTGTATTAGTGACATTAGTCTTAAGATATTGAACTCTTGTTTGTTCAGGTTTAAGTTCAACCAATATTTGTGGTTGACCCTTAGTAGCTAGATCTTGTAGATCAATAATCTTCCTGATATGAATTACAGGATCATATGTTCTGTTAAGAAGATATGCACTGCCACCAGCATTACCAAATACTAGAGTGACACCATAAGGTACAACTGCTGCCCACTGTGCCCAAGTTGTCTGAGCACCACCCTTCTTGATAACAGAAAGATATGAATGTAATTTTGCAGCTGCATCAATACCAACTGGTTCAATACCAAATGTAGTAAGATTCTTGATGTCAAGAGGGTTCTTACGGATAACGAAATAACCTCTAGTAAACAGAATCTGAGGAGGAACCTTATAACCAGAACCACCAGAGATAATTTCTGTATCTGCTATTTCACCTCTAACAGCAATAGCATTAGCACGTGCACCACCGCCAGCAGGTGCTCCCACTGGATCACCGTTTGAATCAACCTCAGGTTGACTACGGAAAATCATTACGGGTGGTTCACGATAGTTCTTAGATATCTGATCTTGTAGATCTCCAGAGTATATGGAAGAACTGAAATCATATTCTTGTGAGATGTTATTAGCACTAGCATTTTGTGGAACAAATCCACCTCCCATAAGATCCTTACCCTTATTCAATACGTTGTCCTGTCTCCAGTTAGCAACATTATCGAAGTAAGTAGAGTTGTCTCTCTTAGAAAGTACGATACTATTAACACCACCTGGTTTGAGGTATTGAAGACCAGTACACTCTGTACCAGCTACGTTATTAATATAAACTTTTTCACCAGGACGGAAGTTGGCAGCTACTGGATCAGTATATCCAGAACCATCAAGGTATAGACTGTATAATTCTAAAGTCTTTCTAGCTGGGATGTAGTTCTTAACTGTACCTTGCCATACTATGCCAGAGTTAATATCATTCTGATCATTGTACTGACATACGATATCGTTAGGTAGGAATTCTACACCAGCTTGTCTACTAGATGTAAGTGAGTGATATCTCAACTCAGCATCAATACGTGCAACTGCCTGTGCACCGTCTCCTTCAATCTGACCAGAGTAAGCACCAACGTTGATAACAACTTCATACTCATAAGATCTAAAGAATGATCCAACGGTAGTATCACTGTCATAACCAGAGGTTACAAGTGCTTCTCTAGCAGCACGAATGATAGAACGTGAATCTGCCTCACCATCAATCTGAATAAAGTCACCAGTCTTAAGTGTAGAAGGTATTCTATCTTGTCTATTAAATAATTTCTCTCTTAAATCAGAGTTAGTAGATTCTTCAACTGCATTAACTGTAACATCAAGTAGAGATGCACTAGCTCCTCTGTCTCTAGTGAGACTTAGAGTACCATTTAACCAGTTAACTTTCTGTCCTGTAACACCCTCAACGAATAGAAGGTTTCTAGCACCAGGTGCCCAGTTCTGCTTATAGATTCTACCTCTTGCATATGAGTACTCATAGGTATGAGTTCCACCATTAGGATCAGTAGAGATCCAGCAATCTGCACCCTCTAGAGGAAGAACAATTTGCTGATCAACAGTTAATCGGAAGAACTTCTTAAATGTACCTTCAGGTTCAATATTAAATCCTAAGAGAACACGCTCTGGATCCAAACCATAGAAGTATAGGATAAAGCAATCAGATCCTTCTGAAGGAGCCTCTTGGAATACAATGATATTATCTTCAATTCTATATGCTAGTCTGTTCTGCTGAATAACACCGTTAAGTATAACCACAACGTTTTGACTTCTCTCTGCATAGAAAGGAACACCACCACGTTCTAATTCAAATATAGTCTGAGCATCATTGAACTGTGCTTCAATGGAATCCATCTTATAGTACTTACCGTGCTTGAATCCAAAGAATTTCTGTTGAACACCAGGAGAGATAATAGCAGTAGCACCAACATTAGCAATAGCTAGTGATGCTTCACTCTGTATATCTTCACCATTCAAGAATTCCTTCTTAGTCATCTCAACCTGTATACGGTTAGGATTAGGGAAGTCCTGAGTTATCGTCATTAGATAATTCTTCTGATTAAACGCAGTCTCTTTAATTGTATTAAGAACAATACTGAATAGTGAGTTAATAGCAGATTCAACCTGTGCACACTGAGGCATTGAATCAACAGTGATTGTCAAATCTCTATTAGCAGTTAGAGAACTATAAACAATAGGCCATCTCTCTGGAATAGTTCTAGTTACACCAGATTCAAATGTAGTTGGGTTCTGTACAGCATTCTCAATTAGACCCACAAATGTATCAACAGCAGATTCAACCTGTGCACATTCGTTAGACTCCTTGGTAATACTAGGATCTTTAATCTGTATTAAACCGTGTGTTCCAACTGCATTAACTGTGTTGTTACGTATAATGTTAGCAAGAATAGTCTTAAGATGTCCCATTACATTCAACACCTCAGGTACTGAGTGCTGAATATGCTCTAGGTATCCATCTCTGTCGATGAATAGATCAGCAGCATCCCAAACCTTGTTGTTACCACCATACTTGAGGTTCCATACAATTGCTTCTAGAATATCCTTAACGTCATCAACACAATCACCAAGTGCATCGTGTGATGATGCTCTAGGATAGGTATGAGTTGTAGCGTGATCATCCATACCACAAGTTAATGTGATAGTGTCAGGGAAGAACTTAATTCCTGTATGTCTACCTAATCTATGTGTACCAACGTCCATCATCATATCACCTGTTGCAGGATCATATGTAAGAATAGATGGTTCGTAAGGTAATGGTTCAGATTTACCAACGTGTACTGTAATAGTAGTAGTATCTACAGATTTAACTGTAATAGATCTACCATATACAGGATCACCAACTCTAGGATATGAATGAGGAGTTTCATTCGCATCCATAGCACATCTCATTATAATGCTATTGGCCAGAATAGTAATAGTGTTGGATGTAGTAATAGAGTGACCACTACCAAGAGTAAGCACCATATCACCAGTGGATGCATCGTACGCAACATCTGTTGGCTTGAATTTCGCACCCGTGTTAACAGTAATAGCATCATCTAATGCCCTATCGAAAGTATGAGTGTAACTACCACCTGTAATCAATGATGCCTTCTTAACACTATTAGGAAGAGCACTTTGGAATACGTGGTTAGTAGTATTGCTTGATGGTACAGTTGTATTAACTGTTATTTCAAATTGATTTAAAGAAGTATTGCTTATCTGGAACCAACCATCAGATGCCCAGTCTTTCTTATGCTTAATCGCATTTGAGACTCCTGAGACAAAGGAATGATCAGTAACATTAGTAGAAGGAAGGATGTCTAATACTGTAACATCAAAAGCATTACCAGTAGCATTAGAAATCTCTAGCCATCTGTTACTTGGATAGTCTGTATACCTAGGATAAGGATGCTGTGATGAATTAGTATCTTCAAGACAAGTAAATGTCAACGCACCATCGTCAAACTTGATCCAATCACCATTAGATAAGTTGTGTGCAACAGTTGTACGTACTGATAGTACACCTGTACTAGGATCATAGGTAGTACCTGTATCAGCAGTAAACATATCCGTTATTGCTCTAGGATATGCGTGATCATCAGCCTGTCCATTTTCATCACAACGGAATGTGACAGCACCAATATCTAATTTAACCCAGTCGCCATTACTATATCCGTGATCTGCAATGGTAAGTACCATCTTACCATCATTAGGAGTATAGACAGCATTAGTAGGTGTCTTACCTACCTGTTGTACAAACTGATGAGTGCTATCATTAGAAGACTTACCGATATTAGTTACGATAACACCGTCTTGCCTGATAATACCATTAGTGTAAGCAGAAACAAATGTATGATCAGTTTCATTACTGGATGGTATAGTTGTTAAGCACTGTATCTCAAATGTATTAGGTGTAACATTTGATACCTCTATCCACTTATCACTAATTGGGTCAGTAGATCTTGGATATGCGTGATTAGTCTGGTTACCATCTTCATCACAAGTAAATGTGAGTGAATGATCCATCAACTTGATGTAATCACCATCTGTTAGACCGTGACCATATGTTGTAACACCACTAGAACCAGCACCTTGGAATGTATGAGGGAAGTTATGGCTAATAGTACCTTGACCACCATTTACATTAACTGTAATAGTTGTAGCATCCTTCTTAAGGACAGGTAACCAAGTGTCATAGGCATAATCAGCACCACTTGTAGTATTAGCACCTACTGCTCTAGGATATGTCTTAGTTTGTACAACTCCATTATATTCACAACTGAATGATAGTGAATCAGCAGTAAGTTTGATCTTATCGTAGCAAGTTAAACTGTGTGCACCGATAGTCAACTGCATATCACCAGATGCAGGACTATAAGCAGCATCAGTTACAGTAAATTGTTGTGTAGGTACTGTTATTTCTACTACTCCAGTCTCAGGGTTATATCCAGCATTAGTAGCAGTAAGAGGTGTACCTTCATACTTGATATAAGCAGCATCATCATAATATGGATCAGCAATTATGCCCACTCCAACCTTGATTGGTGTAGCAGAACTAACGAATGTATGTGTATAATTACCTCCACTAACAACTGCTCCACCAGTAGCACTAATGAAGGTGTGAGGGTAGTTATGACTGATAGCACCTTGACCACCATTAACGTTAATGGTAATTGTAGTTGCATCTGCTGATATAATGTCTAATGCAGTGTCGTATGCATAGTCTTCACCATTAGATGTGTTAGCACCAGAAGCACGAGGGTATGTTCTCTGTGCTACACCACCATTATCACACTCAAACAGCAATGAATCGGTAGTTAACTTGATAGCGGTACCGACTGCTAGACTATGTGAACCAATTGTCAATACCATCTCACCTGTAACAGGATCATATGTAGCATTTGATACATTATGATTGACTAGAGGTGTAGTACCAACATTAACAGTAATGGTATTAGAAGTAGTTGCTGTGATAGAAAGATTCTTACCACTAACAGGATCTGTTGCTCTTGGATATTGCTTAGGTGAACCATTACCATCCATTGCACAGTTGAAAGTCAAGGCCCCATCAGGGATCTGGACTAACTCACCTGTAGTGAATGAATGAGGTCCAATATTCATTTCTAATAGACCGTCAGCTGGTGTGTAAGTTGCATCAGTTACACTACGCAAGTTACCAGTAGCCATTCTTGCTACTGATTCCTCAGCAACGAAAGTCTTATTATCTTTTATTAGTTTTGCAGCATCAATGAATGTATTTGCTACAGGGTTGTCAATATTGTAAGGATCTGCATATACACCTATAGAATTAGCTAATGCACTCTTGAATGTATGAGCATAGTTACCACCAGAGATGATAGAATCAGCAGCAGCAGTTACAAACTTATGAGTATATGCACCACCACTAATAACTGCACCAGGAAGTGCATCAACAAATGTATGAGGTGTAACGTTAGTAGAAGGTGCTACATTAAGGATATTAATAGTAATGGATGTATTAGTTACTGACTTAATATTGATTGCTGTATCATAGAATGGATCCACCTTCTGTTTGATACCATCAGCTGTAGCAGAAACAAATACGTGTGTATCAGTATTGGTAGAAGGAATTGCATCAAGAACAGTTACTACGAATGTATCAGTTGTAACATTTGATACCTTTAACCATCTATCGTTAGGATAATCTCCTGTTCTAGGATATGTTTTTGCTTGACCATTACTTCCAACACCAACATTAACTGTAATTGTTGTAGCATCAACAGAATCAATAGCTATCGCTGTGTTGTATACAGGGTCAGTTGTACGTGGGTATGTGTGGACAGTTGCGTGACTGTCTGCATCACAAGTGAATGAAAGTGAATTAGCAGCAATAGTAATAGTGTCGCTAGTTGTTAGAGAATGATTTCCTATTGTAAGAATCATTACTCCTGTACCGAAGTTATAGTCTGCTCCAATAACATTGAAGTTGCTTCCACCAGAGGAAACAGCATCGATAGCAGTACCACCAACGTAGGTATGAGTACCAGCACCATATGTACAAGTTAATGTAAGTGAATTATCTTCAAACTTAATCCAATCACCATCTGCCATATTATGTGCAGATGTTGTTGTAACAAGCATCTCACCATTTACAGGATTATATGAAGTTCCAGTAGTAGCAGTATGACTATAGGTATCTGGTCTAGGATATGACTTATTACCAGAACCGTGAGTACAACTAAAGATTAAAGAGCTGTCTCGTAACTTAATACTTGTATTTGCTGCTAGTGTATGATTACCAATAGTCAACTCCATATCACCTGTAACAGGATCATAGGCAGCATCCGACACATCGTGAGTAACTAAAGGTGTTTGTCCAACCTGTAGTGTAATCTTACCTTTCTCAAGTTCAATACCATCAGTAAGAGCACTTACAAATGTATGAGTATCAAGGTTAGAAGAAGGAAGAGTGTCTAAGCACTGTATATCAAATGTATTTGTAGTTACATTAGAGATAGGAATAAACTTACCACTGATAGGATCAGAAGAACGTGGATATGCAGAACCAGGAGAACTTACGCCAACATTAACTGTAATAGTACCACTACCTTGATCTACTGCTTTAATAGCAATTGGTAGATTGTATGCTGGATCTGTTGCTCTAGGATAAGAATGGTCAGTTGCAAAGTTGTCTTCGTCACATCTGAATACTAATGAACCACCAGCTATAGTAACTGTATCTACAATAGTAAGAGTATGAGTACCAATAGTTAATGATAAGTCACCGTTAGATGGATTATAAGAAGCATTAGTAACATTAAATGATGCACCACCTGTGACAGTTACAGCATTGGTTGCAGTACCACCAACATAATTGTGAACTCCACCACCATAGGTACAACTAAAGGTTAAAGCACCGTCAGCAAGTTTAACATTGTCACCAGCTTCAAATCCGTGGTCTGTAACCTGAATTGTAACAATACCTGTTGTAGGATTATAGCTAGCGGTCTCTGCTGTATGGAATGTGGATCCAGTACTTACAATATTAAATGCTTTGTCGTAGAAAGGATCAGTTGTTCTTGGATAAGTCTTAACTGAGTCTCTATGATCCATCTCACACTTGAATGAGAGGGAGTTAGGAGCAATCTTAACAGCAGTATTAGGTGAAAGATTATGAGAACCAATATCAAGTGTCATAAGACCCGTTGTTGGATCATATGAACCGTCTGTTGGTGTATGTGTGATATTAGATGTTGTACCTACGTTAACAGTGACTGTATCATCTGTTACTTGAGTAATATCAAGGGTTGATCTGTATGCAGGATCTCCTTGTCTTGGATATGTCTTATCGGATGTCTGTCCATCCATATCACAACTCCAAGTCATCGAGTTATCAGCAATCGCTATGAAGTCTGCTGTAGTAAGCTCGTGATTTGGTATTGTTAGTACTAGTGTACCACTAGTAGCAGAGTAAGTAGCATCTGTAGGTTGTAATCTGAAGTCAGATGCAGCTGCTCTCTGATAGTCGTATAGATTGTCTATACCAAACTTATTACGTACTGCAAGGATAACCATATCCTTCAAATACTTCATAGACCATAGAGTTGCCTCTACTTCACCCTCAATGTGCTTAATACCACTATTAGGATCTGAAGGATCTAAAAGATACTCTTTAGCAGCATCAAATGTATTACTGTTACCACCTTGAATAAGGTCATCTGCCATTGCTCTCAAGACAGACTTAAGGTCAACAATACACTGATTTCTACCTAGACCTGGATATTGGAAATACTCAGGTGCAAATTTACTTGTATTGTCTAATATGAATACTGCTTCCTCTGCTAGTACAGCAGCATTGTTATCGATGATATTTGCAGCATCTAGGAATCTATTATCTGAGAAATACCTCTTAGCTACGATTTCACCTCTAGCACCAGAAGTTTGTCCAACAACATAATCATTTACTAGCCAGTTGGTTGCATCACCAATTTCAAGTTCTACAATCTTACCAACCTGTCTAGGTGGTTCTGTAAAGGTTATTTTACCATTTCCAGGATTAGTTGTTAAAGTAAAGGCAACATCGGGTTCCTGGATAACACCATCTAAAGAAACGTATAAATGGTCTCCATCTACAATAGGAATGCCTAAATCGAATTCTACAGTAGTACCATCGAATAGAGAAGTGATATTGTTCGCTTCTCGCATATATTCGGCATTATTCGCATCATCTTGGAATTTCATCGACTTTCCGTAGAAAGTCACGCCTGGTACAAATATACCAGTACTAGGATCAGTATATGGTCCTAATGGTGCAGAAGCGAATGTAATGGTAGATCCAGCAACTGTATACGCAGTATCAGGATCCTGAAGAACACCGTCCAATGTAACGACTAATTGAGTTGCTCTGAACGGAACAAGCACCTCATTGATATCTTTCTTGAATAATGTAAATTGAGTCGTACCAGTGATTGTACCATCTGCTTGAACAGCACCATCGAAGGCTGGTGAGATTGCTAGGTCAAATACTTCAATTTCAACGTTATTCTGTTCACTATAGTTAATAGTTCCTGTACCACGTTGTTTCGACATAGAATCGACTCTAACGTGAGATTGAGTGATTCTTCTCGACTTATGAGCACAAGTAACACCTAAAACGCCAGGTTCGATGATACTCATCACCGCACCGTATCCATTGTCCTTTGTGCCACTTTGAGGAGTGTCTATGGTCTCTGGTTGTGTTCCATCACCTTGAGACTCAATTAAGACTTCTCCAAAGAGGTTAAATCCAGCTGGATGGGTAAAACGCTTAACAAAGTCTCTCCAATCGTTAATAGAGACTGTAGACTTAACTACGTAAGAATAATCTTGATAATAGACTCCATCTTGGACTTTCTGTGAAACAGCACTTAATTTACTTCTATCACTCGAATATGAACCAACTGAAGTACTTGTAGGTCCAATTTGCGGAGTTATGTTAGCTACGTAGATAACTTGGATACTTGCAGTAGCACGAAGTGTCTCACCGTAGATTTGATACCTAGAATCGAATTTTCCGTAGATACCCTTCAAACGAAGAATATTCATTCCATCAACCCAGTAATCAACTCTACCAGAAGCAATCATATCTCCAGCTAAGTTTCTTTGCGTTATTAGCTCTCCATTCAAGAATGCCTTGTCGGGCATATCTCTTAGAGTCATAACAATGGGTGGATTGACTTGAGGTGCTAAAGTTGGGTCATTATTGAAGTCTTTACCCGAAGATATGATTTCTAGGGTTGCCAACTTACCAATATCAGTTCCTTGAGCAAATAACTTAGTATCTGACTCATAAAGTCGTAAAGTAGTCGTATCTGCGTAATTAACTCCTTCATCAATCGGAATAATACGAGAAACCGATCCATCTGCCCTTAATTCGATTGTAAACTTAGCATTTGCTCCATCACCCCTATTTTCAAGCAATACAATGGGTTTAGAGTAATTTAATCCAGTATCTGTAACTGTAACTGATGTAATACGTCCTTCAGTAAGATTAACAGTAAATGCACCTCTAAAACGCTTGTTTAAGAAGACACCAGGCACTTGAGGTGGCATCGTATAGTTTTTACCACCACTGATGACTTTAACCCTCTTAATCGCTCCTACAGCGTATAGAGAGTCGGTATAATATTGAACATTTGTAAATCCTTCATTTTGAGGAGTCTGCTTTAACCTATAAGCAAATTCGTACTCATAGCCATAGAATACAGCGTGCTTACCTGCAAATGGGTCTTCTACAAGAGTAAAGAACTGATCTTCAGCATCTATCTTCGCAGATACCTCTCCATAGTAAATTTTGGTAGGAATGTCTAGTACAGGTGTACTCTTCCAAGTAGTACCGTCTACTGGTATACCATATCCAAGTTGGAACGTACTAAATGACCCAGTATTACCAGGTTTTACAGTTGACTGGTACGCTTGTACTAGTTCAGTAGTTCTATAGACGTTTTCGTAGAATTTAAGATTTCTATTGACTAATGATGGATCAGAAGTATCAAAAAGATAACGATAAGTCTTTTGACACTCAATACTGATATTTCTATTCCATTCTGTTAGTCCATCCTTCCTAAATCTAAATCTTAAGGAAGTAGGTTCGACACTTGCTATAGAAACCTGTTTATTAGGTGTACTACCATCTAAGAAGGTGGAATTAGTGTCAATTGTTGTGTCTCCTTCATTTAAGTAATAAACAATTAACTTATGAGTCTCAGAATCATATGAATCAATCCAAGCATTGTTTCCACTGAATGATACATTGGAATCCTTAGTGAATCTGTAAATATTTGTTATAAGTTCGACATCAACACCTTCAATATGATCTTCTGCTTCAGTTCCATTAACACCACGTATAACAGTTAGGAAATTACCTGTAACATTAGTGATCTGACACTCTTCATCAGTGATTCTAATAACATCATCTCTAGAGTAGCCAGAACCACTGGTTACTGTTATGATGGTATCAGTTTTGGCACAACCAGCAGCATCTACAAAGAATGTAGCCTCTTGACTATTGACATTACCACCTAGAAGACTAGATTGTATAGTTACTATATTACCATACTCGTATCCATCTCCTTTAGTAATGATCTGAGCACTAACAACGTGTCCACCAGCATCAGTAGTAACAGTAAGGGTTCCAGCAGATCCTGTACCAGATTGATTGGTAACATTAAGTCCATTAAAGGTTGTACTAGGAGTAAATCCACTACCAGCATTGATAATGCTAACTCTAGCTATCCCAGATCCATTGATCTGACTGACTTTTGAAGGTTCGTTTAATTGTACAGTATGATACTTCTTAGTCTCAACATAATACTTCTGAGTAGAGATAGTAGAATCAGGTTGAACCGTAACAATGACATCATCACCGACTGCTAAACCGTGTCTGACGTTATCTGTCTTTAAAACTGCAATATTGTCTTCAACTTCTAGAAGTTTAAATCCTTTAGATAGAGATCTAACGTTAACGATGGTTGCAGCACTAGTATTGACTTGACAACCATTACCAACTGCAAAGAATCCCAATTCAGCGTATGATGTGCTTGGTATAGTAACTGTATTACCATCATCGTCTACTGTAGTGAGTTTATTGGGGTTAGCAACCTGTAATTCGACAATAACAGTATTCTTGTCTACAACATTACGTAAAACCTTACCAATAGCTACTTCGTGTGCTACACCACCAGATTGTTCAGTGAATACGACATTATCACCAACTGCTGCTAATACAGTGTTATCAAAGGTGATATTGTAAATCTCAGTTGTAGAATCAACTGTATCAGTAAGATTGAATGTACCTGTAACATTTTTTACAACAAACTGTGATGTCTCTTCAATTAGACCAATTACTGTAGCTATAGCACCAGTATTGTTCTGAGTTAGTTGAGAATTGTGATTTAAGTAAACATTCCTGTCACAAGTGAAATAATTGTTCTTTGGAGTGTTACAAGACAAAGATGCAACTTGCTGACCTTGAATTTGGTCTACAGCAGCAAATAATCCATCTCCATTGTCATTAATGGAATTATCAACATATAGAACGTCTTCATTCGTGAAATTGAAGGAAGACTGATGAACTTCGATATCTGTGATCGGTCCATACTCAATTCCACTAACTCTAGACGTTAAGAGCTCTCCAGTGTCTGCTGTAGCGTTTACAGTTCTTCTACGGACTCCATCTGGCAAATATTTTTGTTTAGACTTAGTTTTCCAGTTTTCTTCAACAGGAACATTGTAAAATGCCTCTCCGATCGAATATGGGAACGTAGGAGACTCACTATCGTCTGTAGTTAAGAAATAAGCGTATACACCGTTTGGAAATTCGGGTGTAGTGCAAAAACGACCATTATTAGAATCTAGTGTTCCTAATCTTTCGATAAACTCGAAATCATTAGTAAAACGACCTAATGAGTAAGTATTTGTGTCTGGAGCATTAGATCCTCTTGATGCTTTAAGTCTCCAGCTGGATTCCATCCTTTTAATAGTAGGATTCGCAGCAGTAACATCTTGATATGGATCTTCATAGCCAAAACTACCATATATCGGATTTCCGTCATACGCCCAACCTAATATTGGAGAATGACTGTTATTAGAGAGTGGGTTACCCTGACCATCAACATTATCCTGTCTTAAAATCTTTAAAGAGGTAGGAGCAATGATATGACCATATGAATAACCATAATTAGGGTCATTTGCAATTTCTACGATACCACCAGCATTACCATTGTCAACAGACATCTCTAAGTACCTGTTATACTGCCATCTAGTCAAAACAGCAGTTGCTGAAGCAGTTCTAGACTTAGGTACTAGTGTAATAGTTGTAGAACCTTCCTCATAGTCAAATCCACCAGATTGTTGAGTGAATCCAGTGATCTTACCTGTTACAGTGTCTATTTGGCAAGTATAGAACGCACCTCTACCTTTTCCACTCGCATCGTAGATAAAAACATCAGGTGGTTCCGTGTAATCGGTTCCAGCGTCTATAACTTCAGCATTTTGGTTTACAGAAAGATAAATGTTCGCAATTTGACCTTGCTGAATCAAAACAGTAAATTCTCCACCAGTTCCAGAGGTAAATTCAACTGTAGGAGCAGTTGTGTATCCAGAACCTTGATTTGTGACGTTTACAGCTATGACTTCTCCAATTCCATTAATCTGTGCTTCTGCTGTGGCATTTCCTTCAACAATAACCTTTGGAGGTACGCTATAATTCCTTCCTCTGTCTGTAATCTCGATTTTTTCGAGTAAACCGAAATCTAGACCTCTTGATGACTTGTAATTGTATAATGGAACTCCATTAACCATTACACCAACCTCTTCTGAGGTTGTTAATTCTTTTGTGCTTGCATTTACTGGTTCTCTAGGAAGAATCTTTAAATGCTCTTGATCTTCAGGTACTTTTATGTTGTCAAATGGTCCTATAGCATAAGATGGGAATCCAGAAGACGCAATATAGTAATTATCAGTATCTCTATAGATTGCAGAGACATCTGAAAGAATTTTATCCTTAATATTGTTAGTTCCTACGTTACTAGGGTCAGAACCTGATAACTTACTAAAGTTTTGATTGACAATCCACTCATTTGACAATGGAAGGTCATCTTGGAATCCAGATGCCTTAAATTCAACCATATTGTTGAATGAGACATAAGGAATACCACCACTAGCTACATCAAAGTAGTTGTCTGCGGTTTCATCGTACTCTAGACCAGAACTTGCCTCTGGTTCGATACCTTCAGAGGTTAATCCTGATACAAGACCATAGATACGAAGTTCTATTTCATTACGGACTCCATTTTCAGTATAAAAACCTGAAAGGTTGTTTTTTGTAAATGCTCTTACACCTTTCTCGTGGTTATAGAGTTGTTTGTTGTCAGAATTGACTGCATCCCTCTCTTTGATGACAAATTGAGTCGCAGTCTTACTACTATATGTAATTTCTTCAGTACCAATGACTACACGACCATCTTTCTCTGGAAATCCAATAGTAGAGAACACATCGATGCGATCTCCAAGACCTGCATTGGCAGAAATGTCATTCATTAAGAATGTACGACGTGCAATAGCAAATACACCCTCTTTACTACCAGGTGAGATAGTTAAAGTGTACTGTAGACTACCTTGATAAGGTTCACCGACTATATTGTCAATAATAGCAGTTGCAGCAGTCAGTTCGGGGTTATATGGATCAGGAGATTGAATAACCTCATTACCAACGATCTTTCTAATGTCTCCAGATATAACTTCACATACTAATAACTCTTTATTGTTCCATCCAGACTCAGATGCCTTATAAACATTCTCTTTTGGATAGATGATGTCAGGTTTGACACTAAACAGCATCTGGAAGATGAACTCCAGTGACTGTGGTGTACCTTTGACGTTATAGAAGTCCTTTATCCTCTTAACTAAGAGGTTCTTGTTTGTTGTGTCTCTAAGATAAGGATATGGGAAACCGCTAGTATACTGTTCTTCGTAATTCTTGATTAAAGCAGCCAGTAGAAGGTTGCTTAGGTTGTTGACAACTGCAAACTGCTTATGAACAGCAGCAACTGACTCTACAAAGTTGATTGGTTCGTATAAGTCACCAACTTTGGTCTTTGCACTATAGCCACGGACACAATTAGTGAATTGTGTGTCTGTTTTAGATTCATACAGGAAGATTTCCTGATCAATCATTATCATCCCGTTACTATCAGGGAATCCATCAGTCGAATCGACTGTAATATGAATATTATCAGTACCTAGAGGTATTTCTATATCTAAACTTGCTGTCTTAACAAGAATCTCAGGTGAGAATGTATCTACGTCAAGATATCTCTCGAAATTGTTAAGAATATCCTGTGGTCCTTCACTTATTGATAATGCTTCATAATATTTGGACAGGAAATTCGTAACGAGGGGATAATCCTCGACAACAAAATCAGGTAACTGACTTTCAATCAGTGCTGCTAGACTTGGACCTGCCATTTATCAGATAAGTGCTTCTTGGGTGATCAGGAATACGCTAGATTGCAAATCAAGACTTAGATATGCTTCCCGATATGCGTATATATCTTTGTTTGTTGGACTGACACGAAGTTCAATCCTTCCATCATCATAAGTTCCTTTGATTATATTTAACCGATTCAACATTACCTCTCCTTTACTATAATCGATGGTTCCTTGCTGTGCATTGAGGACAAATCGACTTTGTGTTGTAGGATCGATCTTGTATAGGTAAACATTACCTTTTTGATCGTCTGCTAAGTAGACGATATCACTTGGATACCCAGCTACTACAAAGCCACTGCTCTGTACAGAAGGATTTGAGCATCCACTCTTAACTACGTTCTGATAACAAATCTCATATTGAGTAACAGTGTTCAATACAGGAATGAAATCCTTCCTTAGTTTGATTTCTGTTTCATTAGATGTAATCGATTCATCGGTAGCATCAATAATACCAACGATACGACTATATTTAAACCTACCATTGAATTTCTCAAGATCTGAGGTACCTCTGTAGGTAGTTAACGAATTAATTACTGCTGCTTTCAACTCAGACTCATTCAAAGTCGTTTTAGACTTGTTATAGAAGATGTTTGAGTTTAATTCAACGTATGTAATAGAAGGATCAACGATTTCAGGGGTAACTGATACCACAGCATACTTTTTAAGGTCTGTAGCAATCAAATTCTTAGTGTACGCACTTAATTTAGTAGCGTAGCTAGGCTTTACGACGATTTTAACCTTTCCGTATTCTGGAGGGCTAGCATCTTCTCCACCATAACAAACGATGTCAGCAATCGCAGGGAAAATACGACGGATAATGGATTCGTAGTCATCTGCGGTAACTGCTCTATTTTGTGTGTTGAAAAATTTCGGAGCATTACGCTTAATTGAGTCAACCGTTTCAAGGGATTCACCTCCAGACGCTGCTGTAGTAGTTGTTAAAGTAATCGTAGGTGCATAATCATTCCCACCTACCTGATCCTCCAATACAGCACCGTAAGAGAAGACTCTAGCAGCGTTTGCAGCAGCACCATTAGTGGTGATATATGAAACTTCGATATAATTGTTAGTATCTAGTTTCTTACCTAGGGTACCATCTCCAAAGATGATCTCATAACGCTCATCTTCACCTTCCTGTAAGAAAAAGATCTGTGATGTACCATCAAACCCAATAATGTTATCAGCTAGACGATACTCAACCACACTAGTACTATTAAATGTTGGTCTAACAGTAACCTTGAGAGTGCTGGTGTCGATTCCTGCGTTTTGTAGGATAAACCTTTGAGGAATGGCAGCATTAAATGTAAATGTTTCAATAACATAGTTTCCCTCCTTAATTTCAACACCTTCAAATTTTGCTACGGACTGACTATTCAATCCAACCACATAATCTTTGGCTGTAATGAATGAATATGTAGTTCCATTGATCCTAGTAAGGTATTGTGACCCTCTAGGCATCTTAACGATTGCTGGAATATTATTCTGCGTACTAAAATCAGCATCGATGTTTAAAACTGCTGTGGGAGATACTGAAGACTTGGGAAGATAACCTATTTGCTTAGCCAGAGACACCACATTGTCCCTGAGGGTCGCTGATTCAAGGAATGCCTCATTTACTACCATATTGGCGTTAAACGCCGTGTAGTACGTATTATAAGCGAGTACGTCTAACAGGGTACTAAGAGTTGAACCCTCAAAGTCGTAATCAGTGAAATCACTATTAGATCGAAGATACTCTTTCAGAGATGATTTAATCTCTGTAAAGTCTAAATTGGCAACTTGAACGTAAGACATTTATCTGGTTCTTTCTAGGAAGAATTCTACATCCTGTACTTGGACATCGGATTGAATTCCGATGATCTCAAATGATATTGCACAATCAAAGCCATTACTATCGTAATTGGCAGATATGTCGCAACGAAGAAGATTAATACGAGGCTCGTACTTTGTGATCACATACTCGATCTCCTCCTTTAGAAGAGACGCAGTAGCAGAGTCAAGAGGTTCAAATAACAAATCAGCAACATTACTACCGAGATCTGGCTTAAAGAACCTCTCCCCCTTTCTTGTCATCACAATATTATATAACGCTCTTTTTACCGCAATTTCGTCTGTGGTAGTAAGAACGTCTTCAGTGACAGGGTTGATACCTAAAGAAATAGATACGTCTTTAAAGTCAATAGCCTTCGGCATACACTAATACACGAGGTCGTGACTTTATTTAGCGACTTTTAACTTACCTTATAGAATGTATACTTTAAAAACAACTCTTCACCCTTCTTAATAGGTCTAAGAGTTCTCATATGATATATTTGTCCCCACTCTTCCATCTCTAGATCCTTTGTGCAGTTAGGTTCCTCATTATGGTTCACAAACCCACCTAAAGGGGTTCTCATAATGGTGCTGTCTACAACTACGTGTGATATACCCAGATAAACATCATCAGGTATATCCTCAGTGGCAAATAAACCCTGTCCAGCGACAGGGCTATCTTTTACGTGCAAACACTTAGGTAATGCTTGATAAGTCACTTTCTTCCTTGTCCACGGTATCTTTTCTTAGCACCATTCCTAGAAGTAGCAGAGTACTTAGAATGTGCACCCATACCTTGACGAGTTTTTTTGGGAGTTGCTTCTTTTTTAGTCGAGTTGTTGTAAAGTGCCATTAGTTAGAGCAATCGGTTACAGAGTTATCACCTGGAGATTGTGACCCTGAACCACCACCTCCTCCAATAGAAGGAATTGATAGTATAGGGAACGAACCCAGAGCTGCCATTGCAGCAGCGAGAGCAGCAAGTTTAGAGATCGAACTGCCTCCCGTACATAATAGCACATTAGGGGCACCTACCGCAACCTTTGATCCGCAACTGATACTTGTTCCAATTTTTGCAGGAGGGAATCCTGTAGGACATATCTTAGGTCCAATCTTCGCTAATACCGCATCTGTCTCCGCATTACCTGTCTTAGCGACAGGAAGTGGTACAGAAGGAGCACCTACTCCGCAATCAACTGTAGCACAACCCACTGAAACAGTGCCTGGATGGCACGCAGGGTTCTTTCCACACGGTTTGCAGTGCACATTTCTTATTTGTGTGCTTACAAGAGGTGCAATTTTAGTTACTTTGACAGTTGTAACGGGTGAAGGGGCGTATCCTTGGGGTGGCCAGCACCCGTGACCCGTACAAACGCCTGTTGTTAGTCCAAAAGCTGACATTATATGTAAATATGTAAGAAAGTATGGTCATTGCGGAGGTGTTGTTTGCCTTCCGTCTGCTTTCTAGTCCTTAATAGGTTATTTAGAGTGACACTTCCGTCTTCATTTTGCGTTTTTCCGTCAAAATGAGCAATTTCACGTGAATTTTCGTATGTAAAGGAGCTACCAGTCTCCGATTGGAGGAATAAACGGGTATATGCGGTCGCATTTGACACTTGAGGGGCGGTAAAAGTGAAATCTACACCAGTAAGTGTCGTATTTGAGGAAGCATCCATCTGAATTGCGGTCTTTGTGTTCACTCGATACACACCAGCAGCTATATTTTGACTTACTTGGATGAGTGCACCCGCTAAAGTAACCTGTTGTACGTAAATTGTAGGGTCATCAAACCCTTCAATGATCATACCAGCTTGTATATCGTCTAGGTCAATGTCATTTGCTTCCTGATTCGACTCAATATACACCGTATTTACTACTAGTACGTTCGTACCATCCGCAGTACACTGGAATTCTACACCAGGTATACTCCTTTTAACACCCCTTATGTCCATTTGACCTAGATCATCTTGCACTCTTACTCCCATAAAGAGTAATGGGTACGCTTCCATATCGATATTGATCATATAACTGCTCCCTGTAACCACATCAGCTACCGCACTGAGGTCAGGATTGGGTGCAGAGATACTAATCGTTGGGCTTTGTATGTAACCACTACCTCCATTAAGGAGCTTATAACCGTATATACGTCCTCCTGTCACCACTGCCTCTGCTGTAGCTACTGTACCACCAGGTAAATCAGGGTCACTAAAGGTAACAGTAGGTGTATTCATATACCCTAAACCAGGATCTAGTGCTGTAATGGCACTTATTCCTTGTCCAGCATACTCATAGTTGTTCAATTCTAGGTATCCATACTCAGGGAAGTTCGCAATATCGTAATCGAACAGTGTAATAGTACTATGAGAGGGGTCAACAAACGCTTTTATCTGTGCAATGAGGACATCATCATAAGGATTACCTTGTCTTTCCACTGCTTCTGCTAGTAAATCCCTATAAGTAGACCAATTTGAGTTGATTTCAAGGTTAATATTGTATGTAAAGGTATCTGTAGTACCTACATTAGTACCTAATAGGTCAGAACAGTACCATCCACCCACTATAGTGTAAGGAAATTCCTGTCTTCCTCTACTATGAGGGACATATTCAAAGATATTCCACTTAATTCTAGGTCCAGCAGAGGGTACACCCCTAAAAGAAGAGGTAGACCACTCTTGCATCTTCTCTGTATACCAGTTTTGAGGTACTATCGTCTGTTGATTCGCCTCTATTGCCATAGCGTGCTCCTCTGCTGCTATAGCCCCATCAACTAGATCATTAAATTCGCAGTTATATGTCCTTACCTCCCTCCAGAACTCAGCACTATTACCTGAAGTATTGTTCAGGTTAGCATCCATCTGGTTAACATAGGTTTGTTGGGCACCATCGATGATATAATCTGCTTGGAACTCTAGGTTTACTGGATCTGTAAGTGATTGTTCTAGTTGTACCCACTGCTGCATATCTGTGACACCCCCACTATCACACATACTCAACATTTGCTTATTATAATTGTCTAGACTCTTCTGCATAGTCTCCTGTAAACCAGGATGAATATACTCTTGCATTCCTAAGGGTTTACCATTCTCATCTTCTCCTAGTAATGGTACTGCAACGTATATACCTGTATCAGCATTAATCGGCCACGTGCTCTCTCTACTACAAGCAGTAGTGGTCTTTCCCCATTCATCCTGTAGTAGTTCTCTATTCTGTTTATTAATTTGTTTGAAGTCACAGGTATCAGGACCATCTTCAAACATCTCCATCCATCCCTTTGTCTCGTCGTGCGTCTCGGCAATCGGTCCGCACACGTCCACAAGAGTATCACACTTCGGACTGAGGTACTTTGTATATGATACCTTCTTCGGGTAGGCATAGAACCCAGATAACGTAGCTATCACGGGTTCTGTAGTTACTGCTACCCCTCCTACTAACGTACTACCAGGACTATCGAACCATCCTGCAACACAGTCGGCGGTCACGCCCGATTCAGACCCTGTTACAGTCTCACTCGGAAAGTTCCCAGAAGGATTGTCTAACTCTATAATATCTAAACCATTGACCTCTCGGAAGTTATGCCATTCCTTTACAGTGCCAGTAGCACCATTAGGTGCTGTGATAGTCTCACCTACCTTAAACTGCCCACTGCTGTTTCGCACTGATATACGTTCAGTCGTGCTATCGCATATCCATAGCGTAAAGTATTGCTCAGTACCAGTAACCCTTATACTAGATGGTGCATAGGTATCACACAATGTATCAGTACAAGTGACATTGTTTAACGTAAAGACATACTCAAAGTAGTTCTCATCGTCATTGCC